>JAABUN010000473.1_pt1 | contig 103866 bp, 106 predicted proteins | sample 5559311 | NCBI WGS metagenome assembly JAABUN01 (sample SAMN10711877, study PRJNA513370) | rock metagenome | isolation source: Antarctica rocks | place: Antarctica: Victoria Land, Siegfried Peak sud | reverse complement strand
ACCAGCACGTAAACAATAGTGAAAAGCTCGCTTACGGTATGCTGCGCCAGAAGATAGCGGGACTTAGACATTTCGCTATCTTCGCTTTTTTGTCTCTGTAGGGCTACCCCCTAGCAGTCGAGGTATTCTATTACTTCTTCATCAAAAGATTTGACAGATTGGATAAGACCCTTCTCGAGCTGATTTTCGACGTTGATCACGTAGGCTCTTAAAAGCTCGAACTCTCCTTGAACATATCCAAACCACATTTCTGGCCCGCGCATAGAAATTTTCATGGCAACTACCTCAAGATCACCAGCGTCACGAAATAGTACGTCACCGGCACCGCAAAGAGCATTCCGTCGATGCGGTCGAGCGCGCCGCCGTGTCCCGGCAGAAAAAAGCCTGCGTCTTTGACCCCGGCCCAGCGTTTGATCAGCGACTCGAACAGGTCGCCGAGCTGCGCGGCGCTCGAGACCAGCACGCTAAAGAGCAGGGTGTCGTAGATATCGACCTGCAACCCGTAGACGAGCTCGAGGCCGTAGGTCGTCAGCGACACGATCAAGACCGCCAGCGCGAGACCGCCAAAGGCTCCCTCGAGGGTCTTGTTCGGACTGACCTGCGGCGCGAGCTTGCGTTTGCCGAAAAGCTTACCGATGACAAACCCGCCCACATCCGAGGCGATAATCGCCAGAATCGGCAACACCAGGTACCAGAGCCCCAGCACCCCGTCGGGGGTATAGCGGAGCGTGATAGCGTACCCCGACAACCAGGGAATGTAGAGGTATCCGAAAAGGCTGTAGACGACGCTTTCGACCGAGCGGTCGTTCGGATTGACGACCTCTAAACCGATCAGGTAGAGCGCCAGCATCCCCAGCAGGGCCTCGCGCCAGCTCACCCCGTCGAAAAGCGGTTGCATTACAAACACGCCCTGATAAGTGACGGGCAGCGAGGCCGGGAGCGTCAGCACGGCGGCGACGTAGAGGCTGCGGCGACGAATCGGAACGCCGCGCAGGTTCATCAGCACCGAGTATTCGCGGAGCGCGACGAGTGTCAGAATGAGGTAGGTGGGCGCTAAGAGCGGCAACCCCACCCACATAATCAGCAACGCCGCTAAAAAGGCCAGCAGGCCGAAGACGATTCGGGTGTAGGGAGCGCGCACGCCCCTAAGTATGACCCAAAACGCAGAGCGTCCCTCGAGGTTGCGCCCGGAAGCCGTAACGTTCACGGGTTTTATCGGCTCGAGGTCGGCGTCCGTTTTCCGGAAGAGCACGAAAAAAGCTGCCTCAAGACGTGACGCTCGGCAGCTTTTGCGACATCTCGGAACGTCTCGGCCGAAGAGAACAAGCACGGCCCGAAGCTACCCGTACGAGTCTTCGGGCCGTGCTTGTAGATACAGCGTTGGTCAGCCTGTCCGCCCCAGCCGGAGCCCCTACACCGCCATGATGTCTTCTTCTTTAGCCTTGACGCGGGTGTCGATATTGCCGACGAACGTGTCGGTCAGTTTTTGCACCTCGTTCTCGCCCTGTCGCACGTCGTCTTCGGTCAACAGGTTTTCCTTGCGGTACTCTTTGAGCTCGTCGTTGGCGTCGCGTCGGGTGTTGCGGAGCGCGACCTTCGCCTCTTCCGCCATGTTTTTGACCTGTTTGACCAGCGCGCGGCGGCGTTCGTCGTTAAGGGCCGGAACGCTGATAAAGATGTTGTCGCCACGGTTGTTCGGGTTGAAACCCAGGTCGCTCTCGCGGATCGCCTTTTCAATGTCGCCGACCGCGCTTTTATCGAACGGGGTGATGAGCAGGGTGCGCGCGTCCGGGCTCGAGACCGTCGCCAGCTGATTGAGCGGCGTGCTCGCGCCGTAATAATCGACCAGTACGCGGTTTAAGATAGCGGGGTTAGCGCGGCCCGTCCGGACCATCCCGACGTTTGTTTCAAACGCCTCGAGGGTCTTGCCCATCCGCGACCGCGCGTCTGTCGTAATACTCGTTAGTTCGCTCACAAATCTCCTTCCCTGATTGGTGGGGTATGGGTACTAGCTAGCTGGCTGACTCGCCGCCGAGCTGATCCGCGTCCCGACGTGTTCACCGGCGAGCAGGCGCTCCAAGTTCCCCGGTGTAAAGATATCAAAAACCACGATGGGCAGCTCTTTACCCATACAGAGGCTGATGGCGGTGGCGTCCATGACCTTGAGACCCTGATTGATCACGTCCAGATAGCTGAGCGTCTCATAACGGGTGGCGTCCGGGTGGGTGCGCGGATCGTCGGAGTACACCCCGTCAACCTTGTTTTTCGCCATCAGCACGAGTTTGGCGTCAATCTCGAGGGCGCGCAACGCGGCGGCGGTGTCGGTGGTAAAAAACGGGTTGCCGGTACCGCCGCCGAAGATCACCACGCGGCCCTTCTCGAGGTGCCGCAGGGCGCGGCGGCGAATATAGGGCTCGGCGACCTCCTGCATGTTGATCGCCGACTGCACGCGGGTGTCGATACCCTGCTGCTCGAGAGCGTCTTGCAGGGCGACCGCGTTCATAACCGTAGCGATCATCCCGACGTAATCGGCGGTCGCGGGGTCCATACCGCCGCCCTGCTGCGCGCCGCGCCAGAAGTTTCCGGCTCCGACGACGACCGCAAGCTGCGCGCCGCGCCCGTGCGCCGCCGCGATCTCGTGGGCGAGCGTGCGGGTCGCGTCCGGTGAAACGCCGACCCCGCCCGGACCCGCCAGAAATTCCCCTGAAAGTTTGAGAAGCACGCGCACGGCGTTACTCGCCGATAGCGATACGGTAGAACGAGCCGATCTGGATATTTTCGCCCATGGTAGCGACCGCTTCTTTGAGAAGGTGCTCGACGGTCTTTTTATCGTCTTTGATGTAGGGCTGCTCTAACAGGCACACTTCTGCGTAGAACTTGTTCAGGCGGCCCTCGACCATCTTCGCTGCCACAGCTTCGGGTTTGCCCTCCTGCTTGGCCTGCTCCGCGAGTACGTTGCGCTCGGCCTTCACGGTTTCGGCGGGTACGTCGTCACGGCCCTTGTAGCTCGGGTTCGCCATCGCCGTATGAATCGCCAAGTCGCGGGCGAGCGCCTTGAACTGGTCGTTGCGGGCGACGAAATCGGTTTCGCAGTTGAGTTCGACTAACGTGGCGATCTTGCCGTTGTGGTGAATATACGACCCGACGAAGCCTTCACGGGCTTCGCGGTCGGCTTTTTTAGCAGCTTTGGCGACGCCGCGTTCGCGGAGAAGCGAGGCGGCGCGCTCGACGTCGCCGTCCGTTTCCTCGAGGGTTTTTTTAACGTCCATCATACCTGCGCCGGTCATGGCGCGGAGTTTTTTAATGTTTTCCGTCGTGACAGCCATAGAGTTTCCTTTCGTCGCCGCTTCTGTTTTTGAGAGCAGCACAAGTTCGGGTTCGCCGTTATAGATTCGGCAGTGTAGAGGCGAGACCCGGAGGCCCCGCCAGAAACTGTGTGCGGGTACGGGTCTAGGTTTTGGGTTCGTCGGCGGGACCGGAACCACGCTGCGCGGCCTCGGTGATGGTGCGTTCGGGCGACGACAGCGGTGTGGGCATCATCTGCCGGTCTTCTGTAACCGCTTCACCTTCGGCGGGTGCCGGGACTTCGGCTGCGCCGCCGCGTACCTCGACGATGGTGTCGGCGAGGCGCGCCGTAACGAGCTGAATCGAACGGATGGCGTCGTCGTTACCGGGGATGATGTAGTCGAGCACGTCGGGGTCGGAATCGGTATCGGCGAGCGCGACGATAGGAATCCCAAGCTTGTTCGCCTCACGTACGGCGATCGCCTCTTTGGTCGGGTCGATCACGAAAAGCACGTCGGGCAGCCGCGTCATCTCTTTAATCCCGCCCAGATAACGCTGAAGCCGCTGTAATTCTTTGCCGAGGTCGATCTGCTCTTTTTTGCCGTAACGGAGAATCGACTCGTCGTCGAACATCACCTGAAGCTGTTTAAGCCGTTCGACACGGGTACGGATGGTCTTAAAGTTGGTGAGCGTTCCACCGAGCCAACGCTCGTTTAGGTACGGCATCCCGCAGCGGCGCGCTTCAGCGGCCAGAATCTCCTGCGCCTGCTTTTTGGTACCGACGAAAAGGATCGTCCCACCACGCGCGGCGGTGTTTTTAAGGTAATCGAACGCTTTATCGGACTCGACCAGCGTCTTTTGCAGGTCGATGATAAAGATACCGTTGCGTTCGGCGAAGATGTAGCGTTTGAATCTCGGGTTCCAGCGTTTGGTCTCGTGACCGAAGTGGACACCGGCTTCTAGCAGTTGTTTCATTCCCAGGTACGACATATGCCTCCGAAGCGGGACGTTGAGTCAAGGTTTTGGTTACAAGAGCCTATGTACGTGCAGACATCCCGCTGCTGCGGTGTACGCTCTGAAAACCCTAAGGGGTTTGTAAGGCTTCGCGCGCCGGGGCGTAGGTGGCGTCTTGCTCAAGCGCCCGTTCAAAAGCCTCTTGCGCCTTGCTGCTGTCCGGCGAACCGTCGCTGGCGGTGCCGCCGCGCGCCCGGTACGCCTCGCCGAGCCAGTAGTAGGCTTCGGCGTCTTTGAGAAAAAGCGTAGCTTTGGCGGCTTGCGTTACGGCCCGGTCGAAGTCTCTCGCCTCGAGCTCGAGGCGTGCCAGATAAGTATATGCCGGTGCAAAGGCGGTAGGCTCGAGCGCCACGACCTTTTCAAACGAACCACGGGCCGCCTCAAACTCGCTACATTCAAACCGCGCGCGGCCCAGGTTGAAATTGACGGCGGCTTGGTCGGGGGCGAGCGTGGTAGCCTGCTCGAGTTCAAAAACAGCGTCTTCGCAGCGGCCCAGCAGCAGATACGCCGAACCCAACTGATTGCGCGCGGTGGCGCTGTCGGGCTCGAGTGAGACCGCGCGCCGAAGCGTCGCTACCGCCGCCTCGGTATCGCCGAGCTCGAGCTGAACGAGCCCTAAGCTGTTGTGATAGTCGGCCACTTCAGGTTCTTGTTCGGTAGCCTTGAGCAGCGCGGCGCGCGCCGCGACGAGCTTGTCTTGGCGGTAGAGCACGACGCCGCGCAGGTTCGATACGGCGGCGCTGCTCGCCCCTTTGGTTTCGGCTTCTCTCAGCACCTCGAGGGCGTCTTGAAGACGCGCTCGGTAGATTTCGGGACCGCTTTCGTACTGGTCAAGATAGGCGTTGGCAAGGTCTACAAACGCTTCGGCGCGCTCCGGCGCGGTCGCCGTGACCCCCTCGAGGGTAGTGATACCCTCGCCGAACTCGCCTTCACAGACCAAAGCCTTTCCCTTGCCCGAAAGTGCGTCGAGGTTGTCCGGTTCGCGCTCGAGCACCTGCTGAAACAAGTAGCGCGACGAAAAACATTCGCCCCGCTCGTAAAGCAAGGCTCCGATGCGGAGCAGCTCGGGGGTCGGACGTTCGGCAATCGTCTGGGCCGCGCCTAGCGGGAGCACCATCAGGGAGAGCAAAAGCGAGAAAACGGTTTGCTTTAGCGTCTTGTTCACAGGTATCTTGTCCACTGTTTTGGTCACAATTGTCTCAGTCACAATGTTTTCACAGTATCCTCTTTGCGGCTCTTCGGTTTGCTACCGTGAGCGTAGGTAAACGCAGCGTAACGTCGGTGTTTTTAGAGCGGGTTTCCCCACGGGTCGAACCGAGGCATTCTAACAAGCTCCGCCGGGTCAAGCAAGCCACGCCTTCATCATGCCGAAACAGGGTGAGAAGGCCGTGTGCGGAGGGGCAGTCGTATCGTACCTGCCTGGACTGGCGCGGGTAAGCTTCGATGAACGCGAGTGGCTCGTCGCCCGTGGCGAGTGGTCGAAGTTTCGGCACCACCGCTTCACCGCAACCCTTGTCTCGAGGTCGTAAGCAGGTCGGGCTTTTTTGAGCAAGTGTGAGTGCAGAGTCACCGTCCATTCGGTAGCTGCTAGAGCAAAAAGTCGCGCGCGGGGACGAAACGTTGCCGCAGCTGAAACGCTTCGGCAAACCCTACGCCCGCCTCGAGGCCACGCGCCGCGCGGCTCTGCCGGAACCAGTCGGGTTGCGCCTCCCAACGGTAAAAGTCGCGGTAAAAGGAGAAGATACGTTCGCTCACCTCTACGTAGTCGGAAACGTCTACGTGAACGGTCGGATAGGCCGAGCCCGCCGACGGGTACTGATAAAAACGGACGCGTTCGCGGTGGGGTCGGAGGCGTTCACTCAGCTCTTCGTTGATGATTTTGGGAATCCGCACGAGGGTAAGGGCGTCGAAAGCGATTTTGGCGCTCATCCGGTGGTCGGGGTGGGCGTGGTCGTCGCTCCAGCCGATCACCACGTCGGGCTTAACCTGCGCGTACAGGCGCGCGAGCGCGAGACCTTCGGTGCGGTCGCCGGTCATGCGCGAGTCGCCCATGTCGAAGAAGTGGTGCTCCGCGCCGAGTTGCGCGGCGACCCACGCGCCGTGCTCTTGCCGGACGCGCCTGACCTCGGCGTGTTCGGTATCGCCGAACTGACTCGCCAGCTCGCCGTGGGTCGTCCAGACGAGCATTACTTGGTCGCCGCGCGCCGCGTGTTTGGCGAGCGTACCGACGCAGCCCAGCTCGTCGTCGGGGTGGGCAAAAACAGCCATGATGTTCATATGGAGCCAGTTTAACGGGAAGATGCGGTGAAGGGCGCTAGGTCTGTAGTGAAGGGGTCGCTGAATGTGGTACTGCTACTCACGAGCCACGAGCCACGAGCCACGAGCCACGAGCCACGAGCCAGCTACGCGTCATCCGCCAGCTTTTGCGTAAGCAGCTCACGAACCAGTTCGGGTTTGGCCTTGCCGCCGCTCGCTTTCATCACTCGGCCTAAAAGTGCGTTGATGGCTTTGGGGTTGGCTTTCGCTTCGTCTACCAGCTTCGGGTTTTCAGTCAGAACTTGCGACACGACGTTCTCGAGGGCCGCCGCGTCGGTCACCTGCTCGAGGCCCCGCTCCTTGACCAGCGCGCCCGGGTCGGCCCCACCGATCACTTCGGGCAACAGCTCTTTAGCGACCTTGCCCGAAACCGTCCCGGCCTCGACCAGACCGACGAGCCGCGCCAGATGCTCCGGCGTGAGTTTGGTAGTCTGGAGCGTCAGGGCGTTTGCGTTCAGAAACCCGGTCACGTCGCCGCTGAGCCAGTTGGCGACGGCCTGCGCGTTCGCCTCGCCCGCACCGGCACCCGCCAGCGTGCGGTCGAAAAACCTCGAGAGCGTGACGTCGTAGGCGAGCAGCGCGGTACTCTCGGCGCGGACGCCGAGCGCCTGGTAACGCGCCTCTTTCGCGTCCGGCAGTTCGGGTGTGGCGGCCCGGATACGTTCTAGCCAGCCCTCGTCGATTCTGATGGGCGGCAGGTCGGGGTCGGGAAAGTAGCGGTAGTCGGCTTCGCCCTCTTTAGTCCGCATCAGATAGGTTTTTTGCCCGCCCTCATCCCAACCGAGCGTGTCCTGCCGAACGCTGCCGCCATCTTCTAAAACTCGAGCCTGCCGTTTGATCTCGAACTCTAGAGCGCGCTGCACACTCCGAAACGAGTTGAGGTTTTTAACCTCGACTTTAGTTCCGAACGGCCTGCCCGGACGCCGCACTGAGACGTTCACATCGGCGCGGAGCTTGCCCTCTTCGGGGTTGGCGTCCGAAACGCCGAGCGCGCGCGCGACGGCCTGCACGCGGTGCAAAAAGTCGCGCGCCTCCTCCGGGGTGCGGAGGTCGGGTTCTGTGACCATCTCGACCAGAGGCGCACCGGCGCGGTTCAGATCGACGAGGCTGTGAGGCGCGTAGGTCGGGTGTTGCGAACGTCCGGCGTCCTCTTCTAAATGGCAGCGCGTGACGCCGATACGCCGTCCGCCGGAGAGTTCCAAAACGCCCTCCTCGCCGACCGGGTGATCGTACTGGCTGATCTGATAGTTCTTGGGTGCGTCGGGGTAAAAGTAGTTTTTGCGGTGAAACTGGGTGCGTTCCGGTACCCGGCAGCCGAGCGCGAGCGCGAGTGTCAGCGCCTTGTCGAACGCCTCGCGGTTGATCGTCGGCAAACCACCGGGGAGCCCCAGACAGACCGGGCAGGTGTGCGTGTTGGGGGCGTCGCCGAAGGTGTCGGCGGCGCAGCTGCAAAACATCTTGCTTTTGGTGCTCAAAGCCAAATGGACCTCGAGACCGATCACGGGCTCAAACTCAGGCATATAGGGCAGTCTAGCAATCAGCTCAGCGGCGGTGCTAGGGTAACGAGATGCTGAGCGCCGAGCAGCTTCGAGATTTGGTCGTACGGTTCGACGTGCCGGGAGTCCAAGCTATCCTGCTCGTCGGAAGTTTCTCAAGGGGCGAAGCTGGCCTGTACAGCGACGTCGACCTCGTGCGGCTCGTTTCTAAACCGTTACCCGGCGCAGGTAGTCATCTCTGGAACGACCAACTTATCAACGTCCTTGTCAATGTCAGCGACGCGGACACGAAAGCTGTCGAGGCGTGGTTCAGCGAACCCGAACAGGCGGTTGATGTCGTTTCGGGGCTCCGCGTCGCGCGGGTGCTGCGCGACCGAGACGGGGCTGCTGAAGCATTGGTGGCTCGAGCCCAAGCCTTCGTCTGGACACCGGCACTGCAAAAAAAGGCCGACCGCTGGGCGAGCACGCAACTCGTAGGTTGGGCGGAGGAGGCGCACAAGGGTCTGGCGGGTCTGCAAACAGGGGATTTAGGAAAGCTGCTGAACGCCCGCTTCGGCCTGTCGTGGGGGCTGGCGAAAACGGTGCGGGTGCAGCGTGGTCTACTCTCGAGCAGCGACAACGCTTTTCTCAACGATTTGCAAACTGAACTGCGAGGGACGCCCGACGGCGTACGCTGGCTGAGTTTGCTACACAAAGCCTACGGGCTGACCGGCCTTCCCTTGAGCGAACAGGTGCGCGCCGGGCTGAAGCTCTACGCCCTTACCACCGAACTTTTGCAGCCTGTTTTACAAGCCTGCGACCGACCCGTCATCGACCACACGGTTTCGCTCATTCGCCGGGGCAGGTAAGCTGGGGTATGGACGGAATGGTCGCAGCCGTTTTAGAAGATGTCGCCGTAGCTGGGAGCGGCGAGTTTTTTATCGTGCTCCTGAAAACCGAACCGGGTGACTTCGTACCGATTACCATCGGAAACCTCGAGGCGATGTCGATCCTGGCAGGCCGGGGCGGAGAGAAGCTGTCGCGCCCTTTGGCGCACGACCTGATGCTGTCGTCGCTCGAGTTGCTGGGCTCGAGCCTGAGCCGCGTCGAGATTACCGAACTCGTCACCACGGACGAGGGCGGAACCTTTTTCGCCCGGGTCATCTTGCTGGGTCGCGGCATCGAACTCGAGCTCGACGCACGCCCCTCGGACGCGCTGGCCCTCGCCGTCCGGGTCGGCGCGCCGATCTGGATTGCCGAAACGGTCGTCGAACAGGTCGGTTTGTCCGACTTCGGTGACGGGGTTGAAGCTTGACACCTGCGGTCTTGTGGTCAATGGGTTTCGTGGCGAGAGGGTGCAGAAGGGGTTTTACAAGAAACGGCGTCACGCCTCCCCAATACCTTGCCGAGTGCGTGATCGTCTTTTCCCCTTTGGCTAAGCGCGTTGCCGACGAGATGCTAGTTACTGTAAACATCTCAAGATGTCTCTTCGCGCTCTACTCCGAGCAAAAACCGTCTTTGCACAACACCGCACGACACAGATAAAAACCCGGCCTTACCGCTCCCGAACGACGCCGTAGGGGACGCACAGCGGGGCTCCGCTGCGTGGGTCGGTGACGATATCCGCTTCGACCCCGAACACCCGGCGGAGCGTCTCGGGCGTCATCACCTGGGCGGGGGTTCCGGCAACCACGACCACGCCGCGCGCGATAGCGACGAGGTGTTCGGCGTAGCGGCTCGCGTGGTTGAGGTCGTGAACGACCATGACGATGGTGCGGCCCTCGCGGTTGAGCGTCTCTAAAAGCTCCAAAACCTCGAGCTGATGCGCCATATCGAGGTGGGTAGTGGGTTCGTCTAACAGCAGCACGCCGGTCTCCTGGGCGAGCGCCAGCGCAATCCAGGCGCGTTGCCGCTGCCCGCCTGAAAGGGTACCGACCGGCCTCTGCGCGAGCGCCGTCAGTCCGGTCTGCTCGAGCGCCCGTTCTACTGCGCGCCGGTCGTCACGGCCCGGACTGCCCAGGATGCTCCGGTACGGAAACCGCCCGTACGAGACCAGCTCGAGCACGCTCAGTTCGCCGGGTGCGTCCGGGTGTTGCGGCAGCAGCGCGAGCTGCCGGGCAACCAGCCGGGTCGGAAGCGTATGAACCGCCTTGCCGTCGAGGTAGGCGGCCCCGCCCCTGGGTTTGAGGGTGCGCGCGAGCGCCCGCAAGATGGTCGATTTGCCCGACCCGTTCGGCCCGACGAGCGCCGTCAGTTTTCCGACCGGAAGCTCGAGCGAAAGCTCCGGAACGACGATCTGGTCGTATCCGAGTGAAAGGTTGTGGGTGTGCAGTTGTGGGGCAGGCGGGCGGGACATCCGGACTCCGGTCGGCCGAGAGGCTCGAGGCTTTAGGGCAATGTAGCAAATACCGTCTGGAAGCTAACGCGGCGCTTGGCTGAATTTACCCGTGCTCGAAACGGGTTTGCACCACGCTCAGCTAAAGAAGCAGAGTCTACCACGCGCTTCACGAGACAATTTCTGTAAAGAGACGGCGCGGTGAACATCCAAATCACACCTACAAGCCACAAGCTATTAGGTCACGAGCCACAAGCCATCTATCCGCCAAACGTTCTCAACGCAGCTGTTCGGCTGCTGCCTGGAGCGCCTCCGCCAAACCCGCCGCGTCGCCGCTGCCCTGCGCCCGCACCGCGTTGCCGCCGCCGCGTCCGTCAAGTTGCGTCAGCGCGGTCTGCAAAACGTCGTTCATGTCGCCGTGGCCGTCTTCGTGACGGGCAAAAAGCAGCTGCGCCCGGCCCTCCTGCACCGCCCCGAGCAGCGCCACACTGCCCTCGTAACCGGCGAGTGCCTGCGCGAGCGGCCCGAGCAGGTCGGCGTCGTCGGGGGGAAGCTGAAAGGCGACGGGTCGCCCCTCGGCCTCACGGTGCAGCCTTTCAGCCAGGTTGCGCGCCAGCCGCTGACGGCTCAGGGTGAGGGCGCGTTTCGCGCGGCTCAACTCGAGCTTCAGCGCCTCGACGCGCTCCGGTACCGTATCCGGTTGCGTGTTGAAGCCCAGCGCCAGCTCAGCCATACCCTCGTGTTTGGCGCGGAGGTCGTCTAGGGCTTCCCAGCCCGCCATAAAGGAGACGCGCGCCAGCTCGCCCTTGATCCGCTCGAGCCGTGTGAGCTTGACCGGTAGCGCCTCGCCGGTACGCCGCAGATGGGTACCACCACACGCCGAGCGTTCAAAGTCGCCCATCTGCACGAGCCGGATACGCCCCGAGACCTTGGGCGGACGCCGCAGCGGATAGCTCACGAGTTCGTCCTCGTCTATCTCGAACGCGAGAATCTCGAGGTTTGCGTAGGCGACGCGGTTGACCAGCACCTCGGCGGAGCGCAGGTCGGCAGGTTGAGGGTTTCCGGCGAGGTCGAGGGTGCAGACCGGCCCCAGCAGGCTTACCGAACGGGTCTCGAAGGCCGGGTCGAGCTGCATAAACACCTGCGAGAGCAGGTGCTGCGCGCTGTGCCGCTGCATGTGCCGGTAGCGCCGCGCCCAGTCGAGCGTGCCGCTTACGGGCGTACCGACCCCCGGAGCTTCCCCCTCGAGGCGGTGCCACACCCCGCCGTCCCGGAGCTGAACGTCCCTGACTTCGGCGTGCTCGGTCGCGGATTCCAAAACGCCGGTGTCGTGGCGTTGTCCGCCCGAGGTGGGATAAAAGTACGTTTCGCTAAGCCTTACCCAGTCGCCCTGCTGCGCCACCACGACGGCCTGAAAGGTCGTCCGGTAGCTGTCCTTTTGATAATGGTGCACGCCCCGGTTTTACCATAATTTGTATGGGCCAGGCTCCGGAAGATGTAGCCCCGAACCCGCGTCCGACGAGGTGTCTGGTGAATGTGTCAAAGTCCGGTCAAGCAGTTGCGAATTCGTTTTCAGTCTCCTTTGGCGTGACCGCTGGCGACAGCCTCGAGTACGCCGCGCGGTTCCCGTAGCCATGCGTTCAGCTTTCCGGTCAGCCGCCGAACGACTTACGCCCGGAGTTCTCGTTCGCATGTAAACTCTTTTGAGAGCCGACTACCCGTGACTCAACTATGACCCGACCCCCTCTACCCCTCCCTACCGAACCCATGTCCGGCACCGCCGCCGGTCTGGAGCCTCTCATCACCGACCTGCTGGGTCGCCTGGGCGAAGATGTGGGCCGTGAAGGTCTGCTCAAAACACCCGACCGGGTAGCGCGCTCGCTGGGGTTTTTAACCAGTGGGTACGAGCTGAAGCTGGCGGACGTTCTCAACGACGCGCTGTTCGGGGGCGAAGGTGCGGAGCTGGTGATGGTCAAAGACCTCGAGTTCTACTCGCTCTGCGAACACCACCTGCTGCCCTTTTTCGGTCGCGTCCACGTCGCTTACCTGCCCGACCGGACGATTCTCGGGCTCAGCAAATTCGGTCGCGTCGTCGATATGTTCGCGCGGCGCTTGCAGGTGCAAGAACGCCTCACCGCCGACATCGCCGACGCGCTGGGGCGGGCCCTCGAGCCCAAAGGGGTGATGGTCGTCGCCGAAGCGAGCCACCTGTGCATGATGATGCGCGGGGTGCAAAAACAGGGCGCGACGACGCGGACGCTCGTTACCAGAGGTGTGTTCAGAGACGACGCGCAGTTGCGCCGAGAGGTGCTGGGGCAGATTGGCTAGGTTCGGGTTGTGATGTAGGGCAGGGGCCGTAAGTCTTTGTGGAGAAGTCAGAATTTAGAAGGTAGAATTGAGAATATCAGGTCGGCTGAAGAAATCGTGGTGTCTACACGCCGCACTGCCTACCCCATCGGGGACTTGCAAACTTCTCCATTCTCCCTGCTCCATTCTTTTCTTACACCGGCTTAACTCAAAAGACCGCCGACACTCCCCGTGAACCGCTACAACGCCTCGTAATAGGCAGCGACGAGCGGCTCCAAATCTTGAACGTCCTCGAGCCCTACCCATACCCCTGCAAGCTCGGCGAGGCTGCGGTAGAGGCGCGCGAGGTCACGTTCCAAAACCGGGGTGCCCGCCTGACATGCGCGGCCACAAAGGTCTCCCGAGGTGCGCGCCAACTGGTCGCTTACCAACCCGGCTAAACCTGAAACGTGCGCCGTTTCCGCCTCGTAGCGCGGATGCAAGCGGATAGCTTCAGTGAGCTTGTGCAACTCAAAGAGTGCGCGGCGGCGGTCGCATAGCAAGGTGTAACGGGTACGGTTGGTGAGCGCAGTTTTGTGCATCTACAAAGACCTCGGTGTTAGGGACATACAGGCAAAAGGGTAACATTCGCCCGTATTTAATGTCTACTAGTATAGTCGGAATTGCCTTGATGTAGCTGTCTAGCACCCTACATTTTGCTTGAGGCCGATAGTTTGTAGCAGTTTCCAGTCCCAGCAGGTGTACCTGCGTAACATACGCTGCGCGCTTGAGAAATTCTTAATCACAAGTTGGGTTCAAGCCAGTTGGACAGGTCGAGAAAAAGCGAGTAGACCTCGGTCTACTCGCTGTAGCGTTACAAAAGGTATTTCAGCTCTTGCTTTGCAGGTGCGACTCGAGGAAGTAGAGCGATTCGTCGATCTCGCGGGAGAGCTGGGTAAACAGGTCTTCGGTCGAGGGTTCGTCTAGTTCGGCGCTGCGGCGGATGGCGGCGCGCGTCGAGGCGGCGTAGGCGGCCCAGCGTTCGGCCATCACGTTGACGACCTTTTCGTCTTCGACGGTCTCCTGCGGATATTCAGGCAGCGTCGAGTTCTCGGCGGCCATACGAACCGTCCCGAGCGCCATTCCGCCTAGCGCCGTAGCGCGTTCGGCGAGCAGGTCGGCTTGCTTTCGCGGCACCTTAGCGAGGGTGTCGAAGAGCTCGTGAAGCTGAAAAAAGTTCATCCCCTTGACGTTCCAGTGTGCTTGCTTGGTCTGGGTAAAGAGGTCGGTGGCGTCGGCGAGTTGCTGATTGAGCAGTTCGACGAGTTCCTTGCGGACGTCGGCGTCGATGTCGATACGGGTTTCAAACGTCGTTACTTTGGCAGTTGTAGTCATGGTGGTAAAACCTCCTAAAAAAGTCTAGCGTTTGTAGATAGATATTTGTGCGTCCAAGCTACGAAATCGGAACCATTCCGATATGGCTCAGGTCGATGGGTCTGTGCAAAGCGTCTCGGGAGCAGTGTGCGTGTAGATTCAGGCGTCTAGATCGACGCCGCGACCTTTGGCGGCGCGGATGGCGTGGGCCAAACCCTCGAGTTGCAAATGAATCGTCCGGGTCATCTGCTCGAGTTCCGCGTCCGCGTAAACCTGAATCAGTTGATTCTCGAGGCGTTGCACCTCGCCCGCCGCGTAAAAGTAGGGGGCCGCGCCGCAAAGGTCGCGGTAGGCCGGGAGCAGCGCGCGCATATGCTCGAGGGCTGCCGCCGCCTGACGCCTCGTCAACGCGGGTGGGTTAGGGTAAATGGTCACCATCTGGGTCAGGAGTAAACTTGACCCCAGTTTACATTTCACCCCCAAAAACCACTAGATGCAGAGGTATGCTCGCAACCGTACCGTTGTACCGAAAAGATGGGCTGGTCGGCCTGTTTGTATTGTCGGGTTCTCGGGTATTTTGTTAAATGTTCATTTACCGGAAGGGACTTGTGGCGAGCAGCAAGTAGCGAGTAGAGAAACCTCTACAAGCGACAAGCTACGAGCCACGAGCTTCGTATAAGCCGAGCGTTCAGGCACCGACCCCTAGCAGGTTTTCGGCGAGCCAGTCGGCGACGCCGTCGGCTTCGGGTTCGGCTATCTGTTCGTCGGCGGCGGCCCGCACATCGGGGTGCGCCTGCCCGACTGCGACCGCGCGGCCCGCCCACTGCATCATAGTTACGTCGTTGACGCCGTCACCGAAGGCTACGGTGTCGCGCTGCGCGACGCCCAGCTCCGAGCAGATGCGCGCCAACGCTGCACCTTTGTGCGCGCCCACCCCGGTCATCTCAAAAAAACCGTCGGCCCAGCTGTACTTCATCAGTTCCGGGTAGCTCGCCTGAACCTCGCTGAGGAGTTCGGGGGCGCGGTCACGCGCGCCGAAAACGACCTTGTCGGCGTCGCGGACGAGCTCAGGCGCGAAGGTCATGACGTTGCGGTTGAGGGTGTGCGCCCAGCGCCAGCGGGGGTCTTCCGGGTCGGCGACGAAGATGTCATCGTCGACCATAAAAGCGTACTCGAGCCCCCACTCGAGCCCGTAACGCGCGATCAGCGTGCCTACGTCGGCGGCGTCGATCAGCGAACGTTGCAACACCGCGTCATGGTGACCGAAGACCGTCGCGCCGTGGTTGACGGCGTAGGGGCCGGTTACGCCGAGCTGCTCCAAGAACGCCGTGGTCGAGGCTTTGGGGCGTCCGGTCAGAACCGATATGTAATGCCCCGCGTCCTTCGCGGCGGCGACGGCGGCGACGATGCGGGGCGGAATCTCGTTGCTTTGGGTAACGACGGTATTGTCCAGATCAAAGGCCAGTAACATAGGGGCAGCGTACCCCGGGTTGCCCGGAAAAAATGTGCGGTACCAGCCTCTGAAACTTCCCCCAGCTCTATAAGATGTTTGCCAACTTAGGGCGCGGGCAGCTCGAGCTCGATCTCCTCGACCTCGCCGAAATCGCTCAGCGGCCGGTCGAACTGTCCGGCGTCGCCGACGACCATCATCACCATGTTTTGGGGCCGAAACTCCTCTTTAGCAACCTTCAAGATTTCGGCGGGCGTCATCGTCTCGACCTCTCCTATGTAACCGTCGTAATAGTTCGGCTCCAATCCTAAAATCTCGGTGGCGCGGGCGGTGCGCTGCACGATGGCGGCGGGTGAGGTAAAGCGGAAGACCGCGCCGTTTAAGATGTTGCTTTTTTGCACCTCGATTTCGGCGTTACTCACCGGCTCGGTGGTCATCTTTTGCAGCTCCTGCTGTAACAGTTCGATGACCTGACCCGTCGCGTCGGTGCGGGTGATGGCGAAAACGAGCAGCGTTCCGGGATAGCGAAAGCCCTGCGCGACCTGACTGCCCGCCGAGTACGCCAGACCACGTTTGGTCCGCACTTCGGTGAAGATTCTGCTGCTGAAGCCGCCACTCCCGAGAACCGCGTCGGCGACGGTGAGCGCGCTGTAGTTCGGCCCGTAGGCGTAGACGCTGGGGCGACCCATCAGCACGATGCTCTGACCGAGGTCTTTTTGAGCGTGGTAGATACGCGGCGTCGGGTCGGGGTTGTAGGGGGGCAGTTCCGGGTAATCGACTTCGCCCTGCTGCCAACCACCGAGCGCGGCCTCGAGCAGCGCCAGCATCTCGGCGCGCTCGAAGTCGCCGCTGAGGGCCAGCGCCGCCTCGTTGGGTTTGAAATAGCGCCCGTGAAACGCGACCATATCGGCGCGTGAAACGGCGTTGACGGTCTCGGCGGTCGGGATATACCCCGCCGGATGACCCCGGGCGATGCGGCGGTAAAACTCACGTACGGCGATACCGACCGGGTCGTCGTTTTCGCGGCGGATGGCCTCGAGCGCGCGGCCTTTGGCGAGCTCGATACGTGGGGGCGCAAATTCGGGCCGGGTCAGGACGCCCGCAAAAACGCCCAACACCTCCTCGACGTTTTCAGTCAGGCTCGAGAAACTCGCGGTGGTAAAGAGCTCGTCCGCCGACACCTCGACGGCGGCGGCGAGCGTCTCCAAGCGTTCATCGATGGCGTCGGCGCTGCGCCCCGCCGAACCGCCCGAACGCATCAGGTCGGCGGTGAGTGAGGCCAGCGAAGACTTGGCTTCGGGGTCGTATATGCTGCCGGTTTTGACGAAAGCGGCTCCGCTGACGAGCGGCAGCGCGTGGTCCTCGAGCAAGTACACGACCAGACCGTTCGACAACACGGCGCGCTCGGGTGCGGGTTCGTCGAAGGTGACGTCACCGAACTCGAGCGCCGCCGGGTCGGGCCAGTTTTGAGGAATGCCGGTTTCGGGGTTTAGCGCGGGGCCGGACGCCGGAGTGGTCGCTAGTGCGCCACCGGATAACGTCAGCGCCAGGAGCAGCAGTGCTGTGGTTTTCAGGTTGGTCTTTAGAGTAGTGTTTGGGGTCGGTAGCATTACTGTCCCTCCTCGGTGCCGGTACTCGCGCCGCTACCCGCTTCAGCGTTCTGCGTCACCAGCGTGGCGACGGTGCGATTTTTGGGCTTAAAGATGCGTTCGGCGGCGGCCTCGACCTCGGCCGCCGTGACCGTATCGTAGGTGTCCAGATCGTCGAAAAGCTTTTCCCAACCGCCTGCAAAGAGTTCGTTGTAGGCGAGCGTCGCGGCGAGACCCGAGCCGGACTCGAAACTGCGGAGCACGTCGGCGCGGAGCAGGGTTTTGGCGCGGGTCAGTTCAGCGTCCGTTACACCCTCGGCGACCTTGGTGAGTTCTCTGTAAAGGGCGGCCTCGAGTTCTTTGGGCGTGTGCGGCGCGCGCGGCTGAAGCTCGACGGTGAATAGGTTCGCGTAGCGGATACCGGGGGTTGCGGCGCTCGTCGAGACGTCGGTAGCGAGCTGCTGCCGGGTCACGAGTTCGCGGTAGAGTCTCGAGGTGCGTCCACGCCCGAGTACGTAGTCGAGTACGTCGAGCGCGTAGGCGTCGCGCTCCGGATAGGTCGGTTTGTGAAAGCCGACGACGAGCTGTGGTTCAGCGGCGTAGGGTACCCTGACGCGGCGTTCGGCCTCCTGCTCGGGTTCGGCGGCAATATCCGCGCGCACTACCGGGCCTTCCGGGACAAAACCGAAATACTTGCGGATAACCGCCAGGTCACGCTCCGGCTCGAGGTCGCCGACCAAAACCAGCACCGCCCGGTTGGGATGGTAAAAGACATCAAAAATGCCCTGCGCGGCGGTGGCAGTGTAGCTCTCGATCTCTTCAGGCGCGCCGATCAGCGGGCGACCGTAGGGGTGCTGCTGAAACGCCTCGGCTAAAAACGCTTCGTAAAGGACGCCATCCGGTGAGTCTTCCGACCGCTGACGGCGCTCCTCGCGCACCACGTCGCGCTCTTCATAAAACGAGCGAAAAACCGGGTTGGTCAGGACGTCGGCGTAGACGCGGGCATAAAGCTCGAGCCGGTTGGCGGGCAGCGACAACGTGTACGAGGTGCGGTCGTAGCCCGTGCTGGCGTTGAGACCTTGCGCGCCGTTGTCGGTAAAAAGGGTGTCGAGCGCGTTCGGGCTGGCGAGTTCCTGGGCGGCAGCCTGGGCGTCTGCGAAGTCTTGCTCAAAGGGTGCGAGCGCCTCGCCGGTAGCACCGGCGTCGCGGGCGACGCTCAGCGCGCTGGCAGCGATTTCCAACGTGACCAGCGCCGCCTGCTCCGCCTCTACGTCGTACGAGCCTATCGAGCGCGTCCCCTTAAAGGCCATGTGTTCGACCATATGCGCGACGCCGCCCAGGCCACCGGGTTCATCGACGCCGCCGACGTCGAAGGTCAGGTTGAAGTCGATCACGGGCGCAAAATCGCGCACCACCATAATCACGCGCAGGCCGTTCTCGAGCGTATATTCGCTGATATTTTCGGCGAGTTCGTCTTGCGCCGATGCGGGGGTCGCGGTAAGTAAGAGCAGCGCCCCAAAAGTGAGTAGGCACTGGAGCCTCGAGCGGTGGGTCATCCGTTCACCTCTTTCAGATACGGGTTTCGGGTTCAGCTAGAGTAGGTCGGCTTCCGGGTAAAAACCTTTCGCAGATAGATTTGAGGCCCTGTTGTGCTTAGGCGATTATAGGTCAGACAGGACCATCGTAGAGATTTCGGCGTGCGGGTACCAGCGGCTGCCTCACGTTCGTCTCTTTCGTCTGGATTTATGTCTGGCGTAAGGTACCGAAAAACCGGCGTCCCCAAGACGCCGGTTTAACCATCCTAACCTGATAGAGACGTTACTCGAGCGGGGTGCCGATAAACGCTTTTGTTTTCCAACCCTTCGTTACGACGATCTCGCCGCCCACGTATCCGGCTACGGGGTCGACGGCGGCTACCGGCATCGGCGTCAGCTCCGACCACACGTCGGTTTCCGGGTCGTACGCCACCACGTCGTCGATACCTTTAAGGTGATCGACCTCGCCGCCCATGACGATGATGCGTCCACCCACGACGAAGGTCGAGTTGGTGTGGTGGCTGATGGCTTTGGGCAGGCTCGCTACCTGCGCCCAGGTGTCCGTCCCGGGGTCGTAGGTGTGAACATCGGCTTGCGTGGTGAGCTTGCCGTCGTGGTCGTGTTGCCCGCCGATAGCGTAGATAAGGCCGTCTAGCACCGCCGACGCGAGGTGGTTGCGCGGGTTGGGCATGGCTTCACCTTCAGACCACGCCGCGCCCTCGGTGCTCAGGTCGAGAATAAACAGCTCGCCGGTGTCGGTTTTGCGCCCCAGGACGCTCCCGCCGAAAAAGTAAAGTTTGCCGCCGAGGTACTCCATCACGCCCGAGCCCCTCGACTCTGGCAGGTCGGGCAGCCGGGTGTACGAATCGTCGGCAACATTGTAACGCCACACTTCGGTGGTACCGAAGATGTGCTGCTTATTTTTGGCGTTCGAGGTGTAGCCCCCGGCGAAAAAGATATCTTCGCCGTCGGTGGTAAACCCGCCGTGGTTGAGGCCGCTATACTCGGTTCCGTTCATCTGCGGCAGCGGTGCTAGCGCCGCCCAGGTCTCGGTCGCCGGGTCGAACGAAAAGGCGCGGTCGGTCGGTCGGCAACAGCCGTAGGGACTGCGGCTGTCGAACCCGCCGAAGATATAGAACTTGTCCCCTACGACAGCGGATTGCGCTTCGGCGACGCCGTAGTCGATGGCTTGGGTAGGCCGCCACGCGATCTCGCTAAAGGCGACGTCTGTCCCTGTTTCAGCTTCGGCAGTGACGACCGGCGCGGTTCGGCTGCTCGTCTGTTCACCGACGCTTACGTTCAGGGTCGCCGGAAAACTCCCGGCAACGCTAAAGGTGTGCGTTTGGCTGCCTGCGTCGCAACCCAGCGTATATTCAGCCGTACCGTCGTCCCCGATATCGAGCGCGCACACCGCGCCGGATTCGCTGACTTGCCAACTGTAGGTGGCGCTCTCGCCTACCGCCAACTCGGTAGGGGAGACGCTGAACTCGGTGATTTCAGGGGTGTTCAGGGCAGGCGGCGGCTTCGGGTCGTCTTTTTGGCACGCTGCGAGCAACAGCAAGCTCACTGCGGCTGCGCCGATACGGAGGTTTCTTCCTTTAGGTTTCATACCTCTGATGATACTCATTGTCAGGCGGGCGCGTCAGGGGAAAATGTACGATTTTGGTCATCAGCGGAAGGTTATGAAGACCGAACGCACGCTGAGCACTCATCTCTTGCTAGGCATCTAAAAACCAGGTTTGCAAATCATGTGAGACCGAAAAAGTCTTGGAAAGCCCCCTTTATCCCTGCCGGAGTGCGTTCTGCGCCGAGTCGGGTTGAGATTTTGCTTACAATAGAGCACTTTGCACCACCGCTTTCGCAAGCGCGCGTGAGCGGCACCGTCTACCGGGAGGCTCGCTATGCTCGAGGCCGTACGAAATCTAACGTCAAACGTGACCCCGCTGAAGTGGCTCTCGCTCGCCGCCCTCACACTCGCCCTGACCGCTTGCCCCGGTACCGACGGGCCGAGCGGCGCGCCGCAGATCGTCAGCTTTACCGCCAACCCGACGACCGTCACCACGTCCGGAGAGGCGGTGACGCTCAGCTGGGAGATTTCCGGTGGCGTGACTGAACTCACCATAGACGGGGGCGTCGGCGCAGTTTCGGGGGATAGCGCGGTCGTCTATCCGGTGGCGACGACCACGTACACGCTCGAGGCTGCCAACAGTTTCGGCGTGACGACCAGCACGGTAGAGGTCACGGTCGGGCCGGGTGGCGTCACACCGCCCCCCGGTGGCGGGGTCGGCGCACCTACCGGCAGCTTCGGCGTATCGACCGAACCGTCGGGATTTGAGAACGATCAGGGCGGCGGCATCGCCAGCGCAGACGATCCGCGTATCGCGCGGGTCGCGCCGGGCGGCACCTTTTACGCGCAGGTCGCGTATTCCGACCCCGACGGTATCGACGCAGCAACGATCCGCATCGCCAACCGCAATCCGCCCGGTCTCGGCGCTGACCTCGCGCTAGGCCAGTCGGTCGGCGGCTTTACGCTCGAGGGTGAGGTCGACGGTTGCGTTTTGGACGGATCGCAGACCGACGTGACCTGCGTTTACGAAATCACCGTTGGAGATATCCCCAACATCGACGATCTGGAAGGTTCTGGAAACGAGTTCGCCTACGTCTTCCGTACGAACGTTACCGACGCGGTGGGCAACAGGTCTGATCAGGCCATCCGCGGTTACGTCATCGTCGGGGACGGTGGTACACCCACCCCGCCTGAAAATCCTGACCCGCCTGAAAATCCCGATCCGCCCGAGAACCCTGACCCGCCTGAAAACCCCGGCCCACCCGAAAACCCCGGCCCACCCGAAAACCGCGACCCGGTTGCCACGTTTACGAGTGATGAGGCCGGTGAAGACGAGGACGGTGTGAGGGTACGTTTTAGCGCCGCAGATTCGTCCGACCCGGACGGCGATACGCTTTCGTACGCCTGGGACTTTGGCGACGGCTCGAGTTCGGCGTCGCGCGACTTTACCAAGACGTACCGCGCCGACGGCACCTACACGGTCACGCTGACGGTCACGGACGGCGAGGGCGGTTCGGACAAGGCGACCGAAACTTTATCTATCGACGTACCGGGTGGCGGCGAGCCTCCGCCTCCTCCACTCCCCCCACCCCCGGCAGGCGACGAGAGGCCGGTAGCCCGCATCGCCTCGAGCCCTGAAGAGGTCGAGCTGAAAGACAGTGTGAGGCTCGACGGTGGCGGCTCGTCGGACCCCGACGGCGGCGCGATCACCGCCTACGCCTGGGCCGTCACCGGCCCGCGTGGTCAGACCGCGACGTTTAGCGGAAAAGTCACCGGTTTCAAGGCGAACTTCGCCGGTGACTATCTGGTCAGGCTCGTCGTCACCGACGACGAGGGAACGACTTCCGCCGCAGCAACGCTTAAAATCGAAGTTGAAGGCGACGACGATGACGACGACAGCCAGACGGGTTTCTAGCCAGCCGCCCCTGTAAACGCTCGGTCTGAACCCAACCGCTCCCGTTACGTGATTACGGGAGCGGTTTTGCAAGTTGAAGCCGGGGTTTCTACCGCTGCTGATTGGGAGATGTGCTCGAGTCCTTGCCCACACAACATGCCGACGCTTCCTAACCTTCTAGACACGTACTTCCTGCTTCTTGCTCCCTACTTCTTCAACCCGGAACAGCGACATAACCCGAACACCGGAGCCGCGTCGAAGGACAGTCCGAATCCCCGACCGGAGACCTGTTATAGTGCCGGGGCAGGGGAGTAGCCACCCGCGTATCTAACCGGGGTTGAACGTCGTCAGCACGAAGAGCCAGGGCTTTTCCGGCGTTCAAAAATAGCGCGAGACCTGAGACTACCGGGACTAACCGGGGTCACAAGGAGACGCGTATGGACGTACCCCTATCGTTCTGGATCGGTTTCAACGTTTTTGTATTGGCGATGCTGGCGCTCGACCTGGGCGTTTTCAACCGCAAGGCGCACACCGTCACCGTCCGTGAGGCGGGTGCCTGGACAGCTGTCTGGGTCTCGCTGGCGCTGACCTTTAATGCGGGGCTCTACTTTGTCGCGGGGCCGCAAGCCGGTTTGGAGTTTCTGACCGGTTACCTAATCGAATATTCACTTTCTGTCGATAACATCTTTGTTTTCGTACTACTCTTTACGTCGTTTGCGGTCCCGTCACAGTATCAGCACCGAGTGCTCTTTTGGGGCATTTTGGGCGCGCTTATCATGCGCGGCGCTATGATCGGCCTCGGCGTCGCGCTTATCACCTCGTTTCACTGGATTATCTACTTGTTCGGCGCATTTTTGCTGTTTGCAGGCGTCCGCATGTTTTTTAGCGACGAGGAAGAGACCGTGGACTTGGAGCGCAACGTGGTGCTGAGGTTTTTGCGCCGCATCTTCCCGGTCACGGACGGCTACCGGGGTCAGAAGTTCGTGGTACGCGAAAATGGCAAACGGATGGTTACGCCGCTCTTACTCGTTCTGGTACTGATCGAAGTTACCGACCTGATCTTTGCCGTCGACAGCATCCCGGCTATTTTTGCGATTACGCAGGAACCGTTTATCGTCTACACCAGCAATATCTTTGCGATTCTGGGCCTTCGCAGTCTGTACTTTTTGCTGGCGGGTGTTATCCACAAGTTTGTCTATCTGCGTTACGGTCTGGCGGCGGTGCTGAGTTTCGTCGGGATAAAAATGCTCATCACCGACCTCTACCACATCCCTACTCTGGTAAGCCTCGGCGTCATCGTGTCGGTGCTGGCGACGAGTATCGTGGCGTCGCTGCTGAGCGACAAATCCAAAGAGGTGGAGCCGAAGCCGCCAGAGGCTACGGAGTGAGCGTGAGTACCCAGAGATGAGTACCGAGTACCGAGTCCTAAGTGTAAATTTCTGCTCGGCACTCGGTACCCGGAACTCGGAACTTTCTTACAGCGTCAGCAAATACAGCAGCGCCGCCGCGTCCCACGCTTGCGGGCGGCAGGCGACCGGGTAGGGGACGGGGGGTGCATCGCTGCGCTCGTAACCTGCGACGAGTTCGGGCAGGCGGTGGTCGGCCTGCGTTGCGGCGAGGTCGTAAAGAGCCTCTCGGATGCGGGCCGCTTCTTCATGAAAGCCATAGCGCGCCAACCCGCCTGCAATCAGCGCCGTGTCGTGGGGCCAGACCGACCCGTTATGGTACGAGACCGGGTTGTAACGCACCTCGCCCGCGCCCAGGGTGCGGACGCCCCAACCCGACCAGTTCGCGTCTGAAAAAAGCGTCTGCACGAGTTCAGGCGCGGTTTGTTCAGGTACGACGCCCGTCCAGAGCAGTTGGCCTGCGTTCGAGTTGTGAACCTCTAAAGGTTTTTTGTCGCCGTCCAGAGCCATCGCGTAGGTTTGTAGTTCAGGGAGCCAGAACGCCTTGTGAAACGCTGTTTTGAGCGTGTCGGCCTCGGTATGCCAGCGCGCGGCGCGGCCCGGCTCGCCGAGTTCAGCGTAAAAGTCGGCGGCGGCGAGATAGGCGGCGTAGGCGTAACCCTGAACTTCACTACCGGCAACCGCCCCGGTCGCCAACCGCCCGTCTCGGTGACTCATCGAATCGAACGAGTCTTTCCAGCTCTGCACCGTCAGCGACCGTTCCGCGTCGCCTGCGGTAAATTCTAGAAACCCGTCGGCGTCGGCTGCGCCGGTCATCCAGGTAAGCGCAGCCTCCCAGTGGGGCCTCAACTCCCGGACGAGCTCGAGGTCGCCGGTCAGCTTATAGAGTTGGTGCAGCACCATAACGAAGAGCGGGGTCGCGTCGACGGTGCCGTAGTAGGGGCTGTACGGAACCTGACCGAGGCGCGTCAGCTCGCCGTAACGCAGTTCGTGCATGATCTTGCCGGGAGCTTCGGCGGTAAAAGGATCGTGCTTTCGTCCCTGATGGGCGGCCAGGTAGCGCAGCACGCCCCCCGCGACCACCGGGTGATGTGGCAACAGCATCGACGCCGCCAGCAGCGCGTCGCGCCCGAAGGCGGCGACGTACCAGGGGATTCCGGCAGCCAGAAAAGGCCCGTGCTCGGTAAACAGCAGCAGCGCGCGGAGGTCTTGCTGCGCCTGCACCAGCACCTCTTGATGACGTTCGCTTAGCCTGGGGAGCGGCCCAAAACCCGCCAGCCACGCTTCGTACTCCGTACCCGGACGGTCTTTGCCGAGAGCTTGCAGCGTTACCGTAACGTCCAGTTGACGCTTTTCTTTAGGGGCCAGCGTAAACGCGAACGCCAGCTCACCCTGCGTCACAGTCGGCGTTTGGCTAGGGTGCAGGACGGCCGCCAGCTCCGCGCCGTCTCGAGCCCGGTAACGTAGCGCGAACGCCTCGCCCTCTTGCGTAAGCGGCGTCGGCGCGCGCTCCAGGCTGTCCCACCCGCGCGCCTCGAACATGTCGGCGAAGTCGCCGCCGACGGTGAGGTTGAGGGTGACGGTTCGGGGTTCGGGGCCGGTATTTTCAAGCTCGAGGCAGTCTGTCAACCCACCCGCTGTGAGCACCAGCCGCCGCCGAATCCCCAGCACCTGCGATGGCCCCTCGATCAGCGCGTAGTGCGCCTCGAGGGTGTCCGGGCGCGGTGTGTGCATCACCAGCGCCTGCACCCCCTCGCCCAGCGACCAGCTGTAACGGTTTAAGAAGCGCGTGTCACGGTTGTACAAGCCGTGTTCGCCGCCCACAACCTGTCCGGCAGCGTCGGCAACGAAAAAGGTGTAGTTCTCCTTGAGGACGACGTTTTTACTCAAATCCATAAAGCTCCCTGAAAACCGAGTATCCGGCAGCCTAGCGAAAACTGCGCCGTTTCTTCACCGACTGTTTAGAGTGTGAGGGGGCCTGTACGCCGACTGCGCGCGGATAGGTTCGGCAGAGCGCCGAACGACCCCGGCGTCGCCTGATGACGGTTCGCTAAGGTGTAAACCCCGGCTCGAGCCGAAGACCGAACCGGGGCAGGGTAACACGCCTTCGGTCGCTACTCTTTGCCGCCCCCGTACGAAACACCCTCGAGAAAGTACTTCTGGAACACGACGAACAAGATGATAATCGGGACGGCGCTCATCACCGCGCCCGCCAGAATCAGCCCCCAGTCGCCGGTATTGCCGTAGATGTTGCGAAATGAGAGCAGGCCGATCGGCAGCGTTTTGATGTCTTCGGGCGTGGTCAAAACCACCAGCGGCCAGAAAAAATCGTTCCACGCGCCCTGAAAGGTCAGGATGGTCAGCGCGCCCAACGCGGGCCGCGCCATCGGCATCACCACCAGGAAAAAGCGTTCCCACTGCGTCGTGCCGTCGATCATCGCGGCCTCTTCGACCTCGCGCGGGATGGTCTCGAAAAACTGCTTCATGATAAAGACCGCGCCCGCGCCCACCAGACCCGACAAGATAACGCCCGAGAGGCTGTTGAGGAGCGTCGCTTGTCCCCAGAGCTGTGACAGGCCGAAGATGCCGTCTCTAAGCACCAGGTAGTTCGAGATGAAGTTGACCTGTCCGGGGATCATTTGGGCAAACAAGATCAGCAAAAAAATCAGGTTTTTGCCCGGAAACTTAAGCCGCGCGAGCGCGTACCCGGCCATCGACGCGAACAAGATGGTGGTCACGACCTTGGCGATGGCGATCAGAAACGAGTTGAGCGTCCAGGCCAGAAACAGGCTGCGCCCGGTGGTGATGCTGCGCGCTTCCTTAAAGACGCGGGCGTAGTTGTTAAAGGTGTAGCCGAGCGCGCCGGGGGTGAGGTTGTCGTAACTCGCCACGCGGCCCCGGCGCTCGAGCCGCGATAAGGCGAGCGTCGAACCTAGAAAGACCTGATCGCGCTCAGCTGCCTCGACGTCGAGTGGCAGGCGGTCGACGGTCGGCCCGTCGCCTTCGTAGCGGATGTCGAAGCCGTAGGTGACGACGTTGCCGCTGATCGTTTCGCCGTCCTCGTCGGTAAGGGTGTCCGGTTCACGGCTCAGCTCTGCAACTTCCGAAACCGTTGCGTAGTCGGCGGCATATTCAATCTGCTGCACCGCGCCGAGACCCCCGCCGGGGCGGCGGCGCGGCACCGTGACCGCCGGAGCCTCGGCCTCGAGGCCGTCCGGAACGAAGTAGCGCACCTCAAAAGGAACGTCGGCACCCGGCGCGAAGCCGCCCCAGAGCGGCGCGCCCGCACCCGCGCGGCCCAGGTTCGCCGCCGCCGACCAGTTGCGCGGCGAAAGTTGCGGAATGGCGAGCGTCGGGGGGTACTCGAGCGGGTCTTCTTTAAGGCTCGAGATAGCCGCGAACAGGAGCGGGCCTAAAAAGAGAATCGAAAAAAGCAGCATCACCGTATAGACGATGCCCGCGCGCGCCCAGCGCCGCCGCGCCTGCCAACGTTCGACCTCTCCGGCGTTGCGGTAGTTGCTATCCTTCTGAGCCGCGGTAGCCATCAGTTTCCCTCCGAACGGATAAAGAAGCGTTGCACCAGCACGATAGTGAGCGTCAGCAACGCTAAAAACATCGCCGCCGCCGCCGCGAAACCGACTTCGGGCAGTTGCGCGCCGGGGAACATCCGGGCGTAGACAAAGTACGCGAGCGTCACCACCGACCGGAACGGAACGGCGTTACCGAAGATCGCTACCTGGTCGAACATCTGTAAGGTGCCGATCAAACCCAGCGTGACGACCAGAAACGTCACGGGTTGTACCGACGGCACGGTGATGCTCCAAAACTGCTGTGCGGGGCTTGCGCCGTCGAGCGAAGCGGCCTCGTAGTACGACTTCGGCACGTCTTGCAGCGCCGCTAAAAACATCAGCATAAAGGTCGGGATGGTGGTAAAGATGTTTTGCAGCATGATGGCGACCAGCGGAATCGGCGCGCGCAACCAAAAAGGCAATACCCCGGGTACTTCCTGACTCGTCTGAAGCCAGGTAAAGTCCACCTCGGCGTCGCGGGGCGCGAGGACCCCCAAAAAGGTCAATAGCCAGGTCGCAGCAGCGGCGATCAGCAGCGAAACGACGAAGAGCGCAGGGTCGAGCCAGCGCGCGGGGTAGCCGCGTGAACGTTCCCAAAGTACCTGCGCGACCTGTAAACCGATCAGCAGCAGCGCGAACACCCCGAACTGCGGCGCGTAACTCGCTACTTGCGTAGCGAGGTAGTTGAAAAGCCCGTTGCGCTGATACATCCATAAAAAAATCAGCGTGATGACCACGCTGCTGGTAACGCTCGGCATATAAAACGCGGCGCGAAAAAAGTCCAACCCACGGATCTTCTGGTTGAGCACCGCTGCCATCACGAGTGCGCCGAGGGTCTGCGCCGCGGTGACGACGGTAGCAAAGACGAGCGAATTGCGAAGCGCGTAGAGAAAAAGCTCTTCACGAAACAAGTTGATATAGTTTCGGAACCCTACGAATTCGGGGGTGCTGAAAAGATCGTAGTTGGTAAAGCTGAAGTAGACCGCGCGGACGGTCGCGTAGATAAAAAAGATCAGCAGCGTAAGCAAAAACGGTGCCAGAAAAAGATAAGCTGCGACTGCTTCTTGCCGTTGTTGACGCACAGTAACTCCTTTCGGTTCGGGGGTGCGTGTGGGTTGCCGGGACCGTCCGCCTGCGCGAGTATTATTTGGAAAACGGTGGGGACGGGGCAGTGTAGGTGGGGGCGACGCTGAGGTCGCCCCTATGCCGGAGTGTTAAGAGCGGTCCGTCAGCAGCACGCTAAAGCAGGTTCAAGACAGGCGTGCCGGACGGCTACTGCGCCGAACGTGCGATCAGCGCATTGAGTTCGCTCTGGGCGCTCTCCAACGCCGCTTGCGTCTCGGCCTGACCGGTCATTACGGCGGTCATGGCGTTGTTGATGGGCGTCAAGTAGTCGGTCCCGACGCTGCCGAACTGATAGCCCAAGACGTTGCCTTCGGACGCGCCCATAAAGATCGTCTGGTTGGCCTGCGCTTCGGGGGTATCCTGGGTAAAGTATTCGTTATCGCCCAGGGATTCACGGCTGGGGATCGCCAGACCCTGCTCGAGGATAAACTGCTGCGCCGCTTCGCTGGTCATTGCCTCTAAAACCTTGACGGCGGCCTCTTGATTGGGTGAGTCGGCGTTGACGGCCCACGCAACCGAATAGACGAAGTTGCCGCGTTCGCCGGTCGTGTCCGACATCGGCATAGGCGCTGCGCCGAAGGCCAGGTTAGGGGCGTTGTCGCGCAAAAAGCCCAGAATCCAGGCTCCTTCGATAGCAACTGCGGCGGTTTCTTGCGCCAAACAGTCGCCGGGCCAGCCTGCGCTCACGTCGGAGGGTTGGACGGCGATACCTTCTATTACCAGCCCGGTGTAAAAGTCAAAAGCGTTTACAAACGCCTCGTCGGTCAGGCTGACGCTGCCGTCTTCGGTAAAGGGTTGCCAACCGTTGGCGTAGGCGAACGCGCCCATGCGATCGAAGCCGGCACCCAGGCAAGCCCCGTAAATCTCGTCGTCGAGTTCGGAAACGGCCTGAAGTTTTTCCTTAAAGCTCGAGAAGGTGTCTTCGGCGTTCGGATACTCGACTTCGGCTTCGTCGAACAAGTCGGCGTTGTAAAAAACCGCCAGCGTGTTGAAATCTTTAGGAATACCGTAGACCTGACCGTCCTGGGTATAGACCTCGAGCAGCGAGTCGATAAACGGTTCGGTGTCGACGAGGTCGCCCAGCGGCTGTACCTTGCCGGTAGCGATAAAACCGGGCGCGACCTCACCGGGCAGGTAGAACACGTCCCCGGCGGTTCCGGCGGAGAGGTTGTTGGTCAGCACGGCGTTGTAGTCGGTTTCGATGGGCTCATACTGAACGGTGATGCCTTCGGCCTCCAAGTCTGCGCCGATAACTTCGGTGAGCAGACGCTGCACGATGGCCGGGTCTTGACCGCCGTACCCCTGAACGCGGATTGTGGTTTGTGCAGACACCAAGCCGCACGCGGCGAGCGTAGCGGCGACGAATAATGCTGTGCATTTCACAAAAAACTCCTTTGATAAACTGACGATTCGATGAAATCTGCTGACAAACCGAAACTGCCTGACGACTTTCGTAACGGCTGAACCTGTACGGCGAACCAATCTGCCGACCTGGGCGCGCTACACGTTCACCTCCTTCTGGCGGTCGACCCGCGTACGATGAGTTGTACCGGCACCACCTCATGGCGCACCGGCTCGCCTCTAAGCCCCTCTTGCAGGAGCGTGACGGCAGTTTGGGCGATGCGCTCAACGTCCTGACGCACCGTCGTCAAGCCTTCGCCGAACTCGGGCAGGTCGTCGAAGCCGACTACCGACACGTCTCTGGGGACGCCCAGACCGGCGTCCTCCAAAGCGGCAACCGCGCCGTGCGCCATCTCGTCGGAGGCGGCGAACACGGCGGAAAACTGCACCCCGGCGGCGAGCGCGCGCCTGATCGCCCGGTAGCCGCCGAGTACGCAGAAACCGCCGTCGACGGGCTCGAGCGCAGCTATTCCGGCGTCTGCGAGTACGCCTTGGTAGCCGCGTAAGCGGTCGAAGGCCGCCTGCCCGCTCGGGTCGCCGCTGAGGTGCAAAATCTCGGTGTGGCCCAGCCGCACGAGGTGTTCGGTAGCCTGCCGCGCGCCGCTGTAATCGTCGGCGCGCACCCAACGCTGCGCGTCGGCGTGGCCCTCCAAAACGAACGGCACGCCCCGAGCCGCCAGAAACGGAATCCGGGGGTCGTCGTCGTGAACGCCGAAAAGCACCACGCCGTCGGCTAAGCGTTCCGGCAGCCCGTCGGAGCGACTCGGAAGGTCTTCGAGACGGTAGCCCTGCCCCTGAAAACCGTCGATGAGGTGCTTGGTAAAAAGGGTGTAAAAAGGTAAAAACCTGCCGCTGCTCGCCGGTACGTGAAAGCCGATGCGTTTGGTGCTGCCTCCGGAGAGCTGCCTAGCGGCGGTGTCGGGGTGATACTCGAGCCGCGAGACGACCGCCAGAACTGCCGCTTGCGTCGCCGCCTTGACGCCCGGACGCCCGTTGAGCACACGGCTGACAGTTCCGGTCGACACACCGGCTGCCTGCGCGACATCTTGAATCGTCGGACGTGGTGACGGCGTAGCTGACTTCAAAACAGCTCCTGACATGAAAAAAATTTTGTAAGCGGTTACAAAATGAGTAGTGAGGTGAGTTTACGCGCATGAGTAACTCGTTGTCAAGTGGGGATTTCGGTCAGATTTTATCTCACATGGCGGCGAGACAAGCCACTCGAATAGCAGTTTGGCTGCAAAATCCTTTTGCTCATCCTACAGACTTTCTTCGTAAACGTTTACAAAAATTGCTGAGCTATACTGTGTAGATGACTAAGGTTTTGATTTTGGCCGGGTTGGGACTGGTACTCCTCGGACTCGTGTTGGGCGTGTTTCCAAAAGCGTTTTCGTGGTTTGGTCAGCTGCCCGGAGACGTTCGCACCGACCGTATGTTTTTCCCCGTTACGTCGATGCTCCTGCTCAGTGGCGCGCTGACCTTCGTCGTCAATCTACTGGCGTGGGCGCTACGCCGCTGATCTTGTTCGACTTCCGTAGTTTTTATCGGTGTCGGCTCTGATGATGTTTACGCGCCTCCACGCGCTTCGTGCGTAGTGTGGGGCAGTGTGAGGCGGGCAAGCTTGATAAGATGGAGAGACTAGAACCTGAAGCGGTCGCTTCGGGTAGTCCCTTTAGGAGGGCTCAACGTGGCGGATACCCTAGACCGAGCGACGCAAGGTGAAGGCGCGCGCCGAAAGCTCGACGAGATCGAACTGAGAGAATGGCTCGAGTCGCTCGAGTACGTGTTGGAAAGCGCCGGGGCGGAGCGTACGCTCGAACTGCTCGAACGCCTCGAGGCGCACGCCAAAAAGCTCGGCGTCGAGATTCCTTTCAGCGCCAACACGCCTTATATCAACACCATTCCGGCAAACGAAGACCAAAGCTACCCCGGCGACCTGGCTTTAGAGCGCCGCATCCGCAACCTGATCCGCTGGAACGCGATGGCGATGGTCGTGCGCGCCAACAAGCATTCGGACGGAATCGGTGGACACATCTCGACCTACGCCTCGGCGGCGACGCTCTACGAGGTCGGGATGAACCATTTTTTCCGTGGCCCGGACGCCGGTCTGGACGCCGATATGATCTATTTTCAGGGTCACGCCAGCCCCGGCCTCTACGCGCGTTCGTACTTGGAGCGCCGCCTGCACAAAGAGCATCTGCGAAACTTTCGCCGCGAACTTCAGGGCGAACCCAGCTTAAGCAGCTACCCGCACGCGTGGCTGATGCCCGACTACTGGACCTTTGCCACCGTATCGATGGGTATCGGGCCGATTACCTCGATCTATCAGGCGCGCTTTAACCGCTACCTCGAGGACCGCGGCCTCAAGGAACCCGGCGGCGGCAAGGTCTGGGCATTCCTAGGTGACGGCGAGACCGACGAACCCGAATCGCTGGGCGCGATCAGCCTGGCGTCGCGTGAAAAGCTCGACAACTTAATCTGGGTGATCAACTGCAACTTGCAACGTCTGGACGGCCCGGTGCGCGGCAACGGCAAGATTATTCAGGAGCTCGAGGCTACCTTTCGCGGCACCGGCTGGAACGTCATCAAGGTCGTCTGGGGTTCGGGCTGGGACAAGCTCATGCAGGGAGACACGCAGGGCGTACTCCTCAAGCGGTTTGAAAACCTTATCGACGGCGAGTCGCAACGCTACGCCGCCTTCGGTGGGGGCGAACTCCGCAAAAACTTCTTCAACACCCCCGAGTTGCAGGCGCTGATCGAAGGCTGGAGCGACGACGACTTAGCCAAACTCAACCGTGGCGGGCACGACCCTATCAAGGTCTATACCGCTTACAAACGCGCCGTCGAGCACGAGGGTCAACCTACCGTAATCCTGGCGCGCACCATCAAAGGCTACGGGCTGGGCATATCAGGTGAGGGTAAAAACGTTACGCACCAGCAAAAAAAGCTCAACGAGGACGAGCTCAAGGTCTTCCGTGACCGCTTTGAGATTCCTATCGAAGACGACGAGATCGGGCAGTTCCCCTTTTACCGCCCCGAAGAATCGGATGAAGAGTTCAAGTACTTGATGGAGCGCCGTCAGGCTCTAGGCGGCGGCATTCCGGCGCGGCGCGTCAAAGCCGAGCCGTTAGCCGCGCCTGACGAAAGTCTGTTTGAAGAGTTTACCAAAGGTACCGGCGACCGCGCCGCCTCGACCACGATGGTCTTCGTGCGGATTTTGGGCAAGCTTTTGCGTGACAAGGCGTGGGGCGACCTGGTCGTCCCGATTATCCCCGACGAGGCCCGCACCTTCGGAATGGAGGCGCTGTTTCGGCAGATCGGTATCTATTCGCACGTCGGGCAGCTCTACGAACCCGTCGATTCGGACAATATTCTTTACTATAAAGAGTCGACCGACGGGCAGATTCTCGAGGAGGGCATCACCGAAGCGGGCGCGATTTCGTCGTTTATCGCCGCCGGTACCGCGTACGCCGCGCACGGCGTCAATACTATTCCGTTTTTTATCTACTACTCGATGTTCGGGTTTCAGCGTATCGGCGACTTTTTGTGGGCCGCCGGGGACATGCGGACCAAAGGCTTTTTGCTCGGCGCGACGGCGGGCCGCACCACGCTCGCCGGGGAGGGCTTACAACACCAAGACGGTCATTCGCACGTCCTGGCCTATCCCATCCCCAATCTGCTGGCGTACGACCCGTCGTTCGCTTTCGAGATGGCCTTTATTATCCGCGAGGGAATGCGGCAGATGTATGAGGAGCAAGAAGACGTGTTTTATTACCTCACGGTCGGTAACGAGAACTATCCGCAACCGGCGCTTCCGGAGCACCTTTCACCCGACGAGGTTAAAGAGGGTGTGCTCAGGGGCATGTACCTCTTTAAGCCGTCGGGCAAAAAGCGCAGCAAACTTAAAGCGCAGCTGTTCGGGTCGGGTTCGATTATGAACGAGGTCCTAAAGGCGCAGGAGATGCTCGCCGGGTACGGCGTCGCCGCCGACGTATGGAGCGTCACTTCGTACAAGGCGCTGCACCAGGACGCGCTCCGGACCGAACGCCGCAACCGCCTGCACCCGGAAACCGAGCCGGAAAAGCCGTTCGTTTACGAGGCGCTTAAAGACACTAAAGGCGTGATCGTCGCGGCGTCGGATTACCTCAAGCTGCTTCCGGACGCGCTCTCAAGGCACCTGCCGCGCCCGGTGGTAAGCTTGGGTACCGACGGTTTCGGCCGTAGTGAAGCGCGCGAAGAGTTGCGCGACCACTTCGAGGTCGATGCCCGCTTTATCACCCTGGCGACGCTCCACGCGCTCGCTCAGGAGGGACAGCTAGAGGCGTCGGTCGTTTCTAAAGCCATAGAAGACCTGAACATCGACCCGGATAAACTCGACGCGCATGTCGCCTAACACAGGGCGCGCGAAAGGACCACATGGCTACCGAATTTAAGCTACCCGAAGTCGGTGAAGGGATCACGAGCGGAACGATCGTCGGGATTCTCGTCTCCGTAGGTGAGACCATTGCCGTAGATCAAGCGGTTTTGGAGCTCGAGACCGACAAAGCCGTGGTCGAGGTTCCATCTTCGGTCGCAGGCGTAGTGCAAGAGATCCGCGTCAGTGACAACGAAGAGGCGTCGGTCGGACAGGTCGTGCTTGTCGTCGGTGAAGGGGACGAAGCTGCCGAAGGAAGCGCACAGGCCGACGACGCTAAAGCAGACACCCCCGCGCAAGCTGAAGGCGACGGCAGCGAAGAAGCGCGGCCTTCTGCCGGGGCCGCAGACGCAGCAGCGGAGGAAGAACCGGCCGAGGAACCCCCGGCACAAGCATCTGAAAAGCCCTCAGCTGAAGAATCCGAAAGCGTCGCCGCAAAAGAAGGCGATATCGACGACGCCGCAAAAGCCGATACCGCCGAGGCCGCGCAGGCCGCCCCGGATTCTTACGACACGCCGGTAGACGAAAAACAACCCTTGCCCGCTGCACCTTCGGTGCGACGGTTGGCGCGCGAGCTGGGCGTCAACTTGCGTCAGGTTACGGGGTCGGGCATTATGGGCCGCATCTCCGCCGAGGACGTGAAGATGGTCGCCGAAGGGGGCGCGCCGCAAGCTAAAACCCAAGCTGCGCCCCAACAGGCTGTACCTCAGCAGGCCGCCCCGTCAGCCGCCCCGCTACCGGACTTCAGCAAGTTCGGCACCGTTACCCGCGAGCTGATGTCCGGCATCCGCAAAGCTACGGTGCGGGCGATGACGAACGCCTGGAGCAGCGTACCGATGGTCACGCAGTTCGACAAGGCCGATACGGGCGAGTTCGAGACGCTCCGCAAACGCTACAAAGCGCGCGCCGAAGCCGCCGGGACCAAACTCACACCGACCGCCGTGCTCCTCAAGATGGTCGTGGGGGCGCTGAAAAAGTATCCGAAATTTAACGCCAGTTTGGACTTGGAGAAAAACGAAATCGTTTACAAAGAGTACGTCAACGTCGGTGTGGCGGTCGATACCGAACGCGGGCTGCTCGTTCCGGTGATCCGCGATGTGGACAAAAAGGGCATCTTGCAACTCGCTAAAGAGCTGGGCGAGATTGCGGAAAAGGCTCGAGCTCGCAAACTTGGACCTGAAGACATGCAGGGCGGCAATTTCAGTATCTCAAACTTAGGCGGTATCGGCGGCACCGGCTTCACCCCAATTGTCAACCCGCCCGACGTGGCTATTCTGGGCGTCGCGCGCGGGAGCGTCGAACCCATCTGGGACGCCGAAACGGGCGAATTCAAACCGCGTACGATGATGCCTTTGTCGCTCTCGTACGACCACCGGCTGATCGACGGGGCAGACGCCGCACGCTTTTTGCGGCTGATCTGCGAAACCATCGAAGACCCGTTTCTGATGTCGGTCGAGGGTTAGGACGTGAAGTTCGGGTGGGCGTGGGCGCTGACAGCTCTGTTCTCCCTGGGGACAGCTTTCGCCCAGACCCCTGACGTGACGGTGACACTGCAAAATGTGGGCTCGAGCGCCTGGACGATCACAGGCGTCCAGGGCGCGAAAGATGTCGCTGAGCTGAACACTGAAAACACGCCCCTCACCCTAATGGTGGGGCAGCGTTACCGTTTTATCAATCTGGGTACCTTGCAGATTCATCCGCTGGCACTTCGCGGTAGAGACGGCGAACCGCTACTCAATCAGCGTCCGCAAGAGAGACCCTTCGAGACCGACCCGGCGGTCGCTTTCGTCGCTGACGACGAAGGCATAACCTTTACCCTGACCGAAACGCTCGCCGAGCAGCTGAGCACCTACTACTGCACCGCGCACCCTGCGCCGCTGATGGAAGGGCCACTCGAGGTCGCGCTGCCGTAAGGCCACCTCTACCCTCAAAAGAGACGCGCGCCCGAATGGGCGCGCGTCTCTGTCGTTTATCGACGCTTACAACTCGCCCTCGTTCTGACGGCGGGCCGTTTCCATCTCGTAATCGCTGCTGACGGTCCGAATCTGCTCGGCGACCGAGCCGAGGCTCGAGACGCAGCCGTCGAACGTCTCCTGCATCCCCGGGTCGGTAGCTTCGGTTTCCATCTGCACCCGCGCTACCTTTTCAAGGGCGGCGGCGAGCGAGTTATGAATATCTTCGAGCTCACGCGTCACTTTCTGACGATCCTCGAGTGCTGCCATCACTAAACCCCTTTCGTGTTCTTTTCGCAATCTGAAGCAGCCTAACACGGCGCTTGTCCGAAAGATGGTCTGTTGCGCTGCCGCTTTTTCTTGTCTCCGCGCCCATCGCTTTGGAACGTCCGAACTTGCAACGCGGTCTGCTTAGATTCTCGTAAACGGCGACCATGCAGGGCGTGTGCGTAATCTGGTCAAAAAACCTTAGTGCAGACCGATTTTGCACATGTAGTTGCAAAACCCCTTTAGCTAAAAACGCCCCGGTAAATCTGCGGCAGCGTAAGCGTTCCGCCCAGGCACGGCAGCGCGATGTCACCGTCACCGGTCAGGTCTTCCTGGTGCCAGTGACCGTCCGTTTCTTTCCAAAAACGCCGCACCACCAGCCGTTCAGCCTCGACGATCAGGTACGTCTGTACGCTTGGCAATCCCTTGTAGGCCGTCAGCTTTTCACGCAGGTCGGTGTTTTTGGTACTCGGTGACAAGACTTCGACCAGTACGCACGGTTCGGTCTCGAAAAAGGGGTCGGGTTCGGATTTGTCGCATACGACCATGACGTCGGGGTAGTAAAAGACAGAGCCTTCGGCTTCGATACGGAGCTTCATATCACTCTGGTGGACGCGGCACGTTTTGCCTTGGGCAAGTCCCCAAAAATGCACGGCGATATTCAGCGAGATACGTGAGTGACGCTGACTAGCACCTGCGAGGGCGTAGGTGTAGCCGCACACGTATTCGTGACGGACGTCGCCCTTCTGTTCGCACGCCAGATATTCTTGGGCCGACATCGTGGGAAAAGAGAGCTCGAGCATCCCCTACTATAGCGGAGGCTCGAGCCCGGGCGTTCGGAATCCTTACGACGCTTTATAAAACTTCGTATCTTTCGAGTGCGATACGTTGGTGCGTTTATAGGGCGCGACCGGGTTCAGAATGTTGCGGCACTGCGGGTTGACGCAACCGGGGCAACGCAGTCCGTACTGCTTCGTGCAAGCTTCACCGGCTTGCAGGTGCTCGTAGACGACTTCGGCCAGAGCGTCCTGAAACTTCGGCATTCCGTTAAGCGCCGGGGCGCGCTTGAAGTTGGTAATTCCGGCTTTGTGCGCGACCTCGCCGTATTCGATGTCGAGTTCGTGAAGGGTTTCGATGTGGTCGCTGGTGAAGGCGATGCCGACGACCAGCACGTTGCGGCGCTTTTTTTCGCCGAGGCTTTCCAGCACCTTTTCGGTGCTCGGCCCGAGCCACGGCACCGGCCCCACGTCGGACTGATAGGTCACCACGTACTCGTGGCTGTAATCCAAGTGTTTCATCACCTCGTGAACCGACGCGCCGATTTCAGCGGGGTAGGCGTCGCCGCGGTTGATCACGTCTAGCGGCAGCGAGTGCGCGCTGAACAGCACCAGCACGTCGTCCCGGTCACTCTCGCCAAATTGTGCCAACCCCTGCTCGACGGTCTCCGCCATCGCCTCCACAAAACGCGGGTGCGTGGGCCAGCGGTCGATAACGCTCCACGCAAAATCGTTCTGAAGATTGACGTTTTTCGCTGCGCGCCAGAGTTCGTTAAGCGACGAGCCAGTGGTCGAACACGAGAACTGCGGATACTGCGTAAACGCGACCGCGCGCTCGACTCCGTCGGCTTTCATCGCGGCGAGCGCGTCTTCGCTAAACGGATGGACGTAGCGAAACGCCACGTAAAACTTGTGCGGCGCGGTCTCCGGCGACATCCGGTCGAGGCGCTCGCACATCCCGCGCCCCTGCTCTTCGGTCCACGCCAGGATGGGGGAGCCGCCGCCGATCTCGTCGTACTTCTGCCGAACGCTTTTGGTGCGGCGGTTGGCGATAAACGGGCCTAAAAAACGCTGTGCGGGAAGCTGAATAATCTCGCGGTCCTCGAAGAGTTTGAGGAGAAAGGGGCGCACGTCCTCGAGCGTCTTCGGGCCGCCCAGGTTCATCATTACAATTCCGGTAGGGCCACTCTGAGTCATGCTAAATAGTACCTTTTATCGTCTGGGACGTGTGTCCTGCGGGGCTACAGTTCGGTTTCGCAACTTTGAAAACGAGCTTGAAAACGTTCCGGCTCGTCGACGCAGACACCGATACAGGTTACTTCGGTTCGTCTGCCGAATACACCGAAGACAGACGCGGGACGTTTCAAGAGCAGGTAAAGCTGGGGTTTTGAACGTGAAATGCTGAGGTTTATGCAAGCTGCCGTGGGTTCAGCGGTGGTGACGGCGGCGATGTTGTCTAAAGCGACCTCAGCTTGCCAGCGCAACCCGGTGTAGAGACGCAGACGCGTAGGGGTCAACGTTATCGGTTTGAGGCGCAACGCCTGAAGGTCGCCGAGTAGCCAGAGCAGCGTGTAGAGGCTCGCCCCGGTCAGCAGCCACGCGCCGACGCCGCTCCACGAGTGGACGAGAACGTGCAGGGGTACGACCTCGAGCGCGATAATCAGCATCAGCATCAGCGCCAGCGACACCGTGGTGTCTTGCGAACGGTGATACGAAAACGTATGAGGTCGCGCGGGCGGGGTACGCCGAAAAGAGCCGAACACACCGTAGTAGATGAGCAGCGTCTCGGTCAAGGCTAAACGGAACACGGGCAGGGCCGGGAGCCCGGCGTAGGTTGTTTCCAGACTTCGCCGGAGGGTTTGCTCGAGCGGCTCCCCCGTCCGCAAATCGGCGCGCCCGCGGCGTACGAAAGTAACGATCTTCGTACCGAAAAAGGCGAGTGAGAGAAGCTCCAACCCGATAAGAACGACGAACGCGTGGCCTCGAGTGTGACCGGACAATCTCAGCAGAAGCGCGCTGACGAAGCCTCCAAAAATCATACCGGAGACGAGCACCGACGGGGCGAGCGGGCGTCGTCGGCGCAGCAGTAAGAAACACACGGCAGGTAAAACGACGGCTAAATCCAGAGTGACGACAAGACCGAAATTCGGGTTCGTTACGATAGCGGGTTGCTGAAGCGCCCAAACCTCTGCCACCGCTAGGGTCATGGCGAAAGCTACGAGTATAGCAAAGGGAACTCTGGGAAGGATCATTTTCGCCTCCTCTGGTTGGTCGGGGCTCGAGGTTTACCATCCTCCAACCTGCGTTATCGCTTATAGTTCGCGTCACCGTAGCGCAAATCCACCCGCCGCCGCGCGGGACAGATGTCCTACTCGCTAACGGCTCGCCTCGATTCCAACTCAGCTGATACCCAGTCTCTCGGCTGCAAAAACGTGAGCATTTCCGCTTCCGGCGACCCCGCTTCGGGCTGATAATCGAACGCCCAGTGCGCGTAGGGCGGCAGCGACATCAAAATCGCCTCGATATGCCCGCCGGTCTGAAGGCCGAAGGTCGTGCCGCGGTCGTACACCAGATTGAACTCGGCGTAGCGCCCGCGCCGCATGAGTTGCCACCGCCGTTCACGTTCACCGTACGGCGTATCTTTGCGTTTCTTAAGGACGGGCAGGTACGCGTCCTCGAGCGTCTTCACACCGTCCCAGACAAAGGCGAAATCGGTACCGAAGTCGCCCGCCCCGACCGGAGAGAGTTCATCGAAAAAGATACCGCCGACGCCGCGCATTTCAGAGCGGTGCTTGATATAGAAGTAGCGGTCGCAGGTCTCTTTGAGCGCCCGGTAATCGCCGACCGGGTGCCGGTCGCACTGCGCTTTTAGGGTGCGGTGAAAGTGGGTGGCGTCTTCGGCGAAAGGATAGTTGGGCGTCATATCGGCCCCGCCGCCGAACCACCAGACGTCGCTCTGCTCATCCTCCCCACCGACCTCGAAATAGCGGTAGTTGGCGTGAAACGCCGGAGCGTAGGGGTTGCGCGGGTGAAAGACCATCGACAAGCCGGTGGCGAAGTAGGGTTTGCCTTCGCTGCCGGGGTGCGCCGCTGCCAGACTCGGGGGTACGGCGTCGCCGTAAACGGCGGAGAAGTTGATCCCTGCGCGCTCCAAAACGCTGCCACCCTCGAGCACCCGCGCCGTACCCCCGCCCCCACCGGGCCGCTCCCAGCTGTGCGTTCCGAACGTCACCGCGTCGTCTAACGCCCCGAACGCCGTAATAAGCCTCGCCTGTCCCGCTTGCAAGGCGTCGATAACGCGTTCACGCCTAGACACGCCCCGCCGCCGTCCGGTCGAACGCCCGCACCACCTCGAGCAGCTGCGCCACCCGTTCGGGGTCGGTCTGCCGCATGATGCCGTGACCCAGATTGAAGATGTGCGGCCCGCCTAAACCTTCGCCTAGCACGCGCTCGGCCTCAGCCCTGACCACCTTTTCAGGCGCGAGCAGCACGGCGGGGTCGAGGTTTCCCTGCAAGGTTTTACCGGGCAGCAGCGGACGCACTTGCGAGAGCGGCACGCGCCAGTCCACGCTCACGACCTCGCAGTGGAGGTCTTTAATCTCGCTGTACAGATGCAGCGCGTCGACGGCGATATAGAGGCGCGGAACGTCGTAAGCGGACAACGCCTCGAAGATACGCTGGTTGTACGGTTTGGCGAACTCCCGGTAGGTACGCGCGTCGTGGAGTCCGGCCCACGAGTCGAACAATTGAACCGCCTGCGCTCCCGCCTCGACCTGCATCTTCAGGTAGCGAATCGACAACTCGGTAAGTTTTTCCAGCAGCGCGTGCGCCGTCTCGGGCGCGTAACACAAAAACTGCCGAAACTCGTCGTAGTCCTTGCTGCCGCCTCCCTGCACGATATAAGTCGCCAGCGTCAGCGGCGCGCCGCCGAAACCGATCAGCGGTACCGGACTCTCCGCGCGAATCAAGCCGATGGCCTCCGCGACGTACGGTGCGATCTCGTTTTGGTCGGGTACCACAAGTTTGTCTACCGCCTCGGCGGTGCGGACGGGAGACCGAAAGACCGGGCCGGGGGCAAAGTCGATCTCCAGACCCATCGGCGGCAGCGGCGTCATGATGTCTTGAAACAAAATAGCGGCGTCCATGCCAAAACGTCGAACGGGTTGCAGGGTGATGTCGGCTGCCAGTTCAGGCGTGCGGCACAGCTCCCAGAATGTGTACTTTTCCTTGAGCGCGCGGTATTCGCTCAGGTAGCGTCCGGCCTGCCGCATGATCCACACGGGCGCGCGCGGGGTGTCGTGACCGTGGGCGGCCTCGAGAAATAAACTCATGCTCCAGTCTACGCGGCGCAGCGCCGGGCGATAGTCCCGGTTAGAGGCTTTTTTCAGGTTACGGCCCAGTTCTCGAGCCTCAGCTCCGGCACCCGCTCGAACTCGCGCGTATTGTTGGTTACCAGAACTGCGCCCAGACTCAGGGCGTGCGCGGCGATAAGGGTGTCGAGCGGGCCGATGGGAACGCCGCGGCGCTCGAGGTCTGTGCGAACGCCCCCGTAAGCGGCGGCGGCTTCCGCACCGAAATCGTAGATGCCCAGCGGCGTCAAAAACGCAGCCAGACTTTCGTGGTTCTGTGCGGGACGTGAACTTCGGTCAGCGCCGTAACGAAGTTCGGCGACCGTCAGGCTCGAGACGCCCACCTCTTCGGCGCTACTTATTGCCAGGCGTTCGCGGACGTGTGGCGGGCGGTTGATGATGTAGGCGCAGATATTCGTGTCTAGCAGATACATCTAGCCGAAACTCTCGCGTACATCGACCTTTGTGGGTTGGTTACGCTCGAGCATAAAATCGTCGCTAAACTTGTCCAGGCTGTCCCACATAATCTGCCATGGGTCGTCGTAAGGCATCAGCACCACAGCGTTACCGACCTTTTTGATGTAAACCTGCTCGCCCTCGAAACGAAACGCTTTGGGCAACCTGACCGCCTGACTCTGACCATTTTTGAAAAGCTTCGCCGTGTCCATGTAGGAAGTATAGACCTGAACATAGAGACTCGAGGTTAGAGGCAAGGTTGGAGGTGATGAGTGATGAGAAGCGGCAGGCCGTAAGGAGAGGTTTTTACGCGTTACTCATGGCTCATTACTCGTTGCCGTTTCGTCCTCCGGAGTAAACCTGTAGCCGACGCCCCACACGGTATGAAAATACCGCGGCGTCGCGGCGTCGGACTCGAACAGGCGGCGCAGGCGCACGACGAAATTGTCGACGGTGCGGCTGCTCGGAAAAGCGTCGTCGCCCCAGACGCTATCTAAGATGTCGTCGCGGCTGACGACTTCACCGCGGCGCTCGTGGAAGAGTTTGAGAATTTTCAGTTCGCGCTCGCCGAGCGGTTCTTGTCGCCCCCCCGCTAGCGTCGCCGTCCAGGTGTGAAAATCGACCTTGTGACCACCGAAACGCAACGTGCCGTCCGTACCGGTCAACGTCCCGCTCCCCCAATCCTGCCGCCGCAGCATGTTTTCGACCCGCAGCAAAAATTCGGGCAGATGAAAGGGTTTGGGCAGGTAGTCGTCGCCGCCCGCACGCAGTCCCTGCACGCGGTCTTCGACCTGACCTTTGGCGCTTAAAAAAAGTACCGGCGTCGCGTCGCCGCGCGCGCGCATGGTGCGGCAGACCTCGAAACCCGAAACGTACGGCAACATCACGTCTAAAACGACCAAGTTCGGCTTTTCATCTTGCCAGCAGCGGAGGCCGCTGGCACCGTCGGCGGCGATCAGCGTGTGGTAGCCCTCGTCTTGTAGGTTGTCGGCGAGCACCTCGGCAATCGTAGCTTCGTCTTCGACGATCAGGATAGTCCGGGACACGTCAGTCTGCTACCGGGGTCTGGGCTTGGGCCTGGGTTTGAATCTGAGTCTGGGCTGGGGCGGCGCGCGTCACCCGTTTGGGCAACACCACGCTGAAGCGGCTACCGCGCCCGGTTCGGGGCTCGAGCGGCGCGTCGCAGCGGACCCAGCCGTTCATGGCTTCGGTCATCGAACGCACCAGATGGAGGCCCAGCCCGACGCCGGGAGCGGCGCGCGTCAACTCGTCACCGACGCGGTAAAAGGGGCTGAAAACACGCGCTTTTTCGGCCTCGGCGAGCCCGACGCCCTCGTCTTCGACGTGGACGAGAGCCAGGTGACGTTTGCTCTCGAGCCTCACCCGCACAGTTTTCCGGTCGCCGGGGCTGTACTTGACGGCGTTGTCGAGCAAGTTGCTGAGGACGATACCGAACGCCGATACGTCGAGCGAAACCGGCAGCGCGTCCGGGCTGTAGACGACCTCGAGCCGTGCGCCCCGAGCCTCGAGCCCGCTACGCTCACGTTCGACCGTTTCGCGTACGGCGTCGCCGAGGTCGGTAGGGGCGAGCGTCCGGAGGGCGGGGGCGGCGTGCTCCAGACGCGCCGAGGCCAGCACCTGCTCGCTCATCGCCCCCAAACGCGTGACCTCGCGCTCCATCCGGCCCAGGTAGTCGCGTTGTTTTTCAGGCTTGAGCGGACGGTAGAGCGCCGTTTCGATAAGTAACCGCAGGGTGCTGATCGGCGTTTTGAACTCGTGAGAAACGGCGTTCAGGAAGTTTTGCTGCCGCCGTTTGAGCTCGCGTTCGGCGCGCAAGCTGAGGCCGATCACGTAAAGACCTGCCAGCATCACCAGCGCGTAAAACGGGCCTTCGAAGGCGAACATCCGCAGGTGTCCGTTTTGCTCCGCGCGAAACTTTTCCAACGCTGCCGGGTCGACCTCGAAACGTGCGCCGCCGAGCCGCAGATGCGGATACGTTTCCAACACCTGGTCTCGAGTGTCAGCCTCGAGCCCTGCCCCGCCAAGCAGATTGAGCGTGTCGGCGTCGCGTTCCCACGCTGCTACCGTGCTGCGGGTGACGCCGCTCACGTAGCGATCTTGAAAGACGATCCACCACGTGACCTGCGCCAGCAAAAAAGCGACGATCACGCCGAAGGCGACGCGGGTCGCGCGTTGCGAGGTAATGCGGGGGCGTCTCACGCTCTTATTTTCTCATAGACGCGGGGTTCGAGGTGTCGCCTTTGGCAGAGTCGGCGCGTCTGGAGTTGTGAGGTGTTTTGTGCCGTCGGATAAAATGCCGACGGTTTCTGAATGTAACCGTCTTCAGCAGCGACCGACGGCTCCATACCTCGCCTGCACCCTTCGAGCGTAAACTGTAGGTCACGGAAATGACGAGGAGGCGAAGCTATGACAGACCTATACAAGTCGCGCGCTGCGAGAGCTTTGGTGTTGCTGCACGAAAAACACCTGCGCGAATGTTTAGAGGTCTGGAAACAGGCCAAAGCAGCGAACTTAAAACTTCCAGAAACGGATAACGAAAACTACCGCTCTCTGGAGACCCTGCTCGAGCACATATTCGCTGCGCCGAGAGGTTATCTGGTTTGGATATGTAAAAACCTCGAGCTACCCGACCCCGACATAAGACCCACCCCAGGAGCTGACACCATCGAAGCTGAGGCAGACGGCTACCTCGAGCACCTTTTGGAGCGTTGGTCGCTGCCCCTAGTCGATGTTGAAGAAGAGAAACTATATAACCCCGAATACGCTTCAAATGGTGGAACGCACCATCACTGCATCGACATCATGCTCGAGCACGCCGTTATGCACCCGGTTCGCCACACGTTTCAGCTAAGAGAGCTTCTGCAAAGTCAGGCTTAAAGCCAAAGCTTTGTCGAGTAAGTTTCAGCCCGGCGTGAGGCGTTCAACCTAGCCAACCCTTTTGAGCCGCCTCGAGCGCGTAATAGCTGACAATCAAATCCGCTCCGGCCCGTTTGATCGCCGTCAGGCTCTCGAAAACCGCTGCCGCCTCGTCGAGCGCGCCCGCCGCCGCCGCCGCTTTGAGCGCCGCGTACTCGCCCGAGACATGATAAGCGACCAGCGGCAGGGCGCTCAGCTGACGCACCCGGTACAAGATGTCGAGATACGCCAGCGCCGGTTTGACGAGGAGCATGTCAGCCCCTTCAGCTTCGTCCAGGGCGACCTCGAGCCCCGCTTCACGCGGGTTGCGCGGGTCCATCTGATAGGTTTTGCGGTCGCTTGGCGGCTGCGTCTCGCCCGCCGTGGAGCTGCCCTTCGGTACCGAGCCCGCCGCGTCGCGGAACGGCCCATAAAACGCCGAGGCGTATTTGACCGTGTAGGCCAGGACGCCGGTATCCTGAAACCCGGCGCGGTCGAGTGCGCCGCGCAGGTACCCGACGCGCCCGTCCATCATGTCCGACGGCGACACCAGATCGGCCCCGGCTTCGGCGTGCAACACCGCCATCTCCGCGAGCGCCTCCAGACTGGGGTCGTTGTCGATCACGACGCCGCGCGGGGTGGGGCGCAGCAGCCCGCAGTGGCCGTGGTCGGTGTAGCCGCACAGACACACGTCGGTCATCAGCACCAGATCGTTGCCGAAAGCGCGCCGCGCCGCGCGCAAGGCTTGCGGGGCGGGGCCGTCCGGATCGGTGGCGCGTTCCCCACGCGGGTCTTTGCTCCCGTCCGGTACCACGCCGAAAAGCATGGCGGCGCGGACGCCGAGTTTGAGGCCGCGCTCGAGTTCTCGCAACAAGAGGTCGGGCGAGAGCCGCGACACGCCCGGCAGTGAACCGATGGGCTGCACTACGTCCGTACCGGAGACGACGAAATAGGGCGCGATAAAATCCTGGGGCCGCAGGTGTGTTTCGGCGACCAACTCGCGCAGGGCGCTCGTAGCGCGGAGGCGGCGGGGGCGGTGGGTGAGCGTAAACTTGTCTTGAATCACGGGGTCTCCAGAATCCGGCTTGGTGCGGGGAACGCGGCGCGCAGAGCCCGAACGACGCCGGAAACGTCGGGCGTCTGGGCTTGGGTAACGTGCCAGCCGCGTTTTTCGGCAGCCAAACGGGTACTCGGCCCGAGCGCGACGAGGCGCGTTTGTTCGCCTAGACCGTCGGGTAGAGCCGACACCGCCGAAGGACTCGTCAGCACGATGATGTCGGCGTTTATGTCGGGGTGTATGTCCGAGAGGGGTTGCGGGACGGTTCGGTAAAGATCAACTTTGCTCACCGCAAAACCGGCCCCGGTAAGCCCAACTTGAAGCGTCGGCAACGCCTGTTTACCGCAGGGGAGACCGACCCGGGCGGGTGGGGAAACGTGCGCGCGGAAGGTCTCGAGCAACCCTCGCGCGTTCGCTGGTTCGGCGGTCAACGCTGCCTTTACGCCCCGACGCGCCAGCTCGAGCGCCGTCGCCGCGCCCACGACGCCCAGTTTCGGTGTACCGCCGAGCGGGAGTCCGAGCGCCGCCCACGCCTGCACCGCTGTGCGGCTGGTAAACAAAAGCCAGTCGCACCCGAGCAGGTCGGCGGCTCCCCCGACCTCCAGCACCTCCACCTTCGGCAAAAACTCGGTGCGGACGAGCGGGTGGTGCGTGACGCCGAAACCCTGGGCCTCGAGGCTGGGGGCCAAACCCTCCAGCCGCCCTTCGCTGTGCGTCAGCAGAACGCGACGACCCTCCACCTCAAACCGGGGTCGGACGACCGAGCGCCCCGAACGCGAGCATCGCCGCGCCTTCGGACGACCCGTACGAAACCGTGACGTTCGCGCCCTCGTACCACGCGGTCAATTCGATAGCGCCCCCCTCGAGTACCGCGTACGCCCCCAGCGCCAGCTGACACCCGCCCTCGAGCATCGCCATGAGTCCGCGTTCGGCGGCGACGCCTTTGTAGGTGGTCGGGTCGTGCAGGTCGGTCAGGAGCGAGGCCAGCTCGAAGTCGTCGGTGCGAACCTCCAACGCCAGCGCGCCCTGCGCCGGGGCCGGGACGAACAGCTTGGGCTCGAGCCAGACCGCCTCCAAACCCGACAGGTCAAGTTTTAGCCTCGAGAGTCCGGCAGCTGCCAGAACGACGGCGTCGTAGCCACCCTCGCGGAGTTTGCGGAGGCGCGTCGGGACGTTGCCGCGCAGTTCCTGCACGCGCAGGTCGGGCCGCAGGTGCAAAAGCTGCGCCCGCCGCCGCGCCGCGCTCGTGCCGACGGCGACGCCATTTCTAAGAGGTAGCGGCGACGCTGCCGGGTCGAACGCCTCCGGACGAACGAGCAGCACGTCGCGCGGGTCTTCGCGTTCCGTAACGGCGGCGAGCTCGAGGCCGTCCATACGGGCGCTCGGCAGGTCTTTGTGCGAATGCACCGCCACGTCCGCGCGCCCGTCGGCTACCGCGTCCTGTACGGCTTTAGTAAAAAATCCCTGCCCCGGCATCAGGCGAAAGGGAACGCCGCTTTCTTGCGTGCGGTCGCCCTGCGTTTCGATCAGCACCAGTTCGGCGGGTCTGCCGAGCATCTCCAGACGGCCCTTGACCCAGTTCGCCTGCCACAACGCCAGGTCGCTTTTGCGCGTAGCGATGCGGACGGGTCTAGTCATGACGGATTCGGTCATCAGTGGGTCTAATCATGAAGCTCGGTCGCCGTATCGACGGCCCTGCCCAGCCCGGTCTCGAGCAAAAACGCTTCCGCCGCGCCGAAACCATAACTGCGGGCGACGGCGCGCAGCCCCTGCGCCGGAACCTGCGCCAGCCGGTTCGCCAGCCGCGCCGCCTCCTGCGGGGTGGCGTGCGGCAGCGTCTCGCGCACCACCTCCAGATAGTGTTCGCGCAACCCCTTGATCGAGGGGCCGAGAAGCCTTTCGGTCCAGGTCTCGAGGGCGTGCTCCAACTCACGTTGCATCAAGCCTTCGGCCTCGGCGAGCCGCCCGGTAAGCGCCTCACGCCGGAGCTTGCCCGCGTCTTGAAGGCTGTCGATATCCAAAATGCACAGGTCTGGAAGGTCTAAAACCTCGCTGTGAACGTTACGGGGCAGACCCAGATCGACGATGAGTTTAAGCCCTGGTAGCCGCTGCACCAAAATCCGGTCGATCAGACCCGCTACCGGCGTCGCGCACACGAGCGCGTCTACGGCGGGCGGGGAGGCTAAAAAAGCCTCGAGTGACGAACTTTTTGCGCCCAGATGTTTGGCGAGTTGCCGCGCCCGCTCTACGCTCCGGTTGACGACGATCAGCTCGACGCCCGCCTGCGTCGCGAGCGATTTGGCGGCGAGCGCGCCCATCTCGCCCGCGCCGAGCACCGCGACCGTCCCGCCGCGTGGCAGCGCACGCTCCAAATCGGGGCGTGCCAAACTAAAAAGTGAGGTGTTGAGGGGCGCTAGCGCGACCTCACGGCGCACCTTTTTGGCAATTTTGAGCGCGGTCTGAAAGGCAAAGTGCGTCGTCGGCCCGACGCTGCCCGCAGCTTGCGCGGCCGAGAACGCAGCGCGTACCTGCGCCATAATCTGATCTTCGCCGGGGTTGAGCGAATCGAGTGAGGTCGCCACGCGCGTAAGCTGCTCCAGCGCGCCGTCACCGCTGTAAGCGTAGGGGCGAAAGGGCGAGTCCGGGACGAGCGCCTCACGCGCGCCGAGCGCGTCCATACCGGGGGGCAGCGCGACCACCACGTCGCAGCGGTTACAGGTGCTGATCGGTACCCACTCGCTAAACCCCGCGCGCCGGGGCGTCTGAAACGAATCGAAGGTGCTCTGCCACGCCTCGAGCGCCGCCGCGCCGCCGCGCCTATGAGAAACACCGATTAAGGCAAGTTGATCCACACCTCAGCATAATCGGAACCGCACGGAGCGAGTGTCACAGAAGCGTCAGAGGTTCAGTACCGAGTGCCGAGTTCTGAGTACAGAGTGCCGAGTCCCGAGTGGACGAGCGCAACCACTGGGTACTCAGCACTGGGAACTCAGCACTGCCTACAGCTCCCCCTCACCCCGGATGTCGGGCATGACTTCGGCTGCGCCGGAGGGGTTGGCGACGGCGTGGCGGACCCGCGCCCACGCCTCTTTGAGCGCGTGCTCTTCGGGCTCGAGCGCCGCTTCGGGGGCGTCGGCGTAGGTGCCTACCTCGTCGGCCTTGACGGTCAAAATGTCGTTTAGGACGCGGTGCAGCGTGTTGCGAACACCGAGCCCTTCACGCAACAGGTCTTGAAGCTCGAGCACCCTCGAGACGAGTTCGTCGTGTGTCATAGTCTCGAGGTCTTCTCTGGTGCGCTGCATGGTGAGCCTCCGCGTACAGCGTGACACGCCGCTTAAGTCCGGTGCAATAGGTATGACGGGGCGCGGTACCCGGTCAGAACAAAAAACGTACGGTCAGAATTGCAGCGACGACCGCAAGGCCCAGACTGACCCACAAGATCGCGCCTTTGCCCTTTGCTTCGGGACGGTCGACAGCTTTGTCCGCGCCGTCTTGAACGGGTACGTTCGCCTCGACACCTGGTTTGGAAAGGGATTGCTCGTCGGTATGTTCGGGATTTGCCATCTTGCCCTCCGCAGACCTGAGTGTACCGACAGACCCGCGCAGCGATGTGCGTTCGGGATTGCTAACTTGTTCGGGTAGTTAGAGAATGGGCGCGAAGAGCAGGGGAGGGAGATTAAGGAGAACAAAACCACCGTCCTCATGGCTACCAATCTCCGTATTCTGACCCCCGACTCCTGACTCCACGATCTACCGAACTCGAGCCTCGGCGCAACCTGTCCCGACGCACCCTAACGCCACGGAAAACCGCTTCCGCGCAGACCGGGGCGCAGCGTCCGGAGCACGTCGCGGGTACGCCACGCCCGCGTCTCCTGCACGGGCCGCAAAAGCCGCCACGCTTGCAAGCGTAAAAGCCCGGAGAGCACGAAGAGGCTGTGAAACCCCGACCAGGCAAAACCGAATACGGTGGGCTCGAGCCCCCTGAAAAGTATCAGGAGCGGCCCCGAGAGCACGCCGCCGACAAATCCGGCGACGCCGGTCGCAAGGCTGTACATGGCGATAAAGGCGGTGCGGTTTTCTCTGGGCGCGCTCGCCAGCGCTAGGTTAAAAATAGCCGGGCCGATAGCGCCCCACGCCAGCGCGTCGAAGAAGGCGCTGAACCAGACCGGCCAGAGACGCTCCGGGGTGGCTAGAATCCAGCTGAGCGGCATCAGGCTGCCCGCGACCGTCATACCGATCGTCAGTACCACCTTGTTACCGTAACGGTCGGCGACGCGGCCCCACCACGTGGTCGTGACGAGCGCCGACGACGAAGCGATGATGCTCCAGACGGCGATCTGCGTAAAACTCATGCCCAGTTCGGTTAAAAAATAGCTAAAGACGAAGGGGGCTGCGATCAGCACCGACGCCTGCCAGTAGACGCCGAACACCAGCAGCTTGCGAAAATTCGGGTCTCGCCAGGGTGTGCCGAAGACCTCACGAAAGTGCGGGCGCGAGTAGGTGGTGGGCGGCTCGTAGTGGAGCAGCAGCAAAAATGCGCCCAGCACCGCCGAGGCTACCCCGATACCCAGCACCACCTGAAAGTTGAGCGGCGCGTCTACCCGGTCTAGAAACCAGCCCGCGCCGAGGTTGGCGAGCATCCCTACGACGCCCACGACCCCGGTACGAAAACCGAAATAGCGGCCCCGCCGCGATTCCGGCACGACGCCGCCCAGCCACGACGTCCAGAGCGTCGCGGTCGAAGCTTGAAAAAAGCTCGAGACGAAGACCAGCGCCACCATAAAGGTGGGTTGCCACCCTGCCGGAACCCCCAACCCCGGCAAAAACGCCGCCAACAGCCACAGCCCGCGCCCGACGAGCGCCGTTACCGCCGTCACCCCTTTAAGCCGTCCCGCGACGCCGCCCAGATACGCCGCGAACGGGCTCGCCAGCTGCGCCAGCATCGGCACGCTGGCGATCAAACCGAATTCGGTCGCCGACGCGCCGAGATGCAGCATGTAACCGATGATGACGCTGCCGGTCGTCCAGTTGAGAAACACCTGTACGAGACTGCCCTCGAGCAGCGACAAGTTGAGCGTACGGCGAACGACCCCCGGCGGGGGCTGCGCGTTACGCGCCGTGCGGGACGTTTTCGGTGAGCGTGAAGGTTTAGGTGGTGTTTCCGGAGCAGGGGGCAGCGTAGCCATAATCAGCCGCCAGTGTACGCCCACGCCCGGTGAGGTTGTCCACAGCGGAACGTCACGAGCTGCGCCGAGATGATGTGTAAGCAGCTTTACACTTTACACGCCCTGTATTTTACGTCTTCTTTAAGGTTCGGTCGCCCTGCTAAAGCTTTGTCCCGTGAAACCCGAATACGGGGCCGGGACAGGTGCGGCGCTGGGGGAGCGGGCTATACTCGGTTTATGATGAAAGCGTCTAGAGAAGCCCAAGCACGCGTAGCCGGAACACCTTACATGATGCCGGAAGGGGTGAGCCGTGTTTGAGGTGATTCCCGCAGTCGATATTCAGCGGGGCCGGGCCGTGCGGCTCGTCGAGGGCCGCACCGAGGACGAAACGGTGTACTTCGACGACCCCCTCGAGGCGGCGCAGAAGTGGGCGGGGCTGGGCGCGACCTGGCTACATCTGGTCGATCTGGACGCGGCCTTCGGGCATGGGGACAACCGTGAGGTGATCGGCAAGCTGGCGCGCGAATTGCCGTGCAAGGTCGAGGTCGGGGGCGGCGTGCGTGACCTGGAGACTGCCGAGCGCCTTTTGGAGATCGCCGAGCGTGTGATTATCGGAACCGCCGCCATCACCGAACCCGAACTATTGGACGCGCTTTTGTCCCGTTACGACGCGCACCGGATCGCCGTGTCGATAGACGCCCGGGACGGTCTGGTGGCGGTACGCGGCTGGACCGAGACGAGCACCGTCGCCGCGCGCGACCTCGCCAAACGCGTCTCCGAGCAGGGCGTGACGCACATCATCTATACCGACATCGCCCGCGACGGCACGCTGCTGGGCGTCGATCCGGAGCCGGTCAGCCTGATGCGTCTGGCGTGTCCACATACGCTGGTCGCCGGGGGCGGCGTAGCGAGCGATTATGATCTCGAGCTTTACGAAAGCCTGGGTATGGACGGCGCGGTCGTCGGCAAGGCGCTCTACGAGGGGCGGATTCAGTATCCCCGAACTCCCTGAAGTCGAGACCGTTCGGCTCGAGCTCGAGCCGTGGTTGACGGGCCGCACCATCGTCCGCGCCGAGCTGTCGGAGGCGCTGCCGGGGCCGAAGTACGTAGGGCTGGAGAGAGCGCCCGGACAACGCATCTTGCGGGTCGGGCGGCGCGGCAAGTTCCTGATTTTGCCGCTCTCCGGCGGCGACGACCTGATCGTTCATCTGGGTATGACCGGCAGCGTCAGCCCGACGCCGTCTGACAAACACGTGCGGGTAAGGCTGGGACTGAATCCCGGCCCGAACCCCGAACTTTATTTCCAAGACGCGCGCCGTTTCGGGCGTTTTTTGCTGGTCCCGTCGGGCCGTTACGAGACGCTGCCGACCCTGCACGCGATGGGGCCGGAGCCGCTCGCGCCGGAGTTTAGCGCCCCGGCCTTTTACCGCGCGCTGCAAGCCTCCGCAGCGCCGATCAAACCGTATCTGCTCAGTCAGCGGCCCGTCTCGGGGGTCGGCAATATCTACGCGGACGAGGCGCTCTGGCGCGCGCGCGTCCACCCGCTCACGCCCGCCAAAGCCGTATCCAAACAAAAAGCCTACGCGCTAGCCGAGGCTATCCGCGTGGTGCTGGCAGCGAGCCTCGAGTTTCGCGGGACGACCCTTCAGGACTACCGCACCGTCAACGGCGAGGTCGGCAGCTACGCGTCTCAGCTTCAGGTGTACGGTCATTCCGGCGCGCCCTGCCCCCGCTGCGGGCGAGCCATCAGCAAAACCGTGGTGGCGGGGCGCGGGACGCACTTCTGTAGTTTTTGCCAGCGTTTGCCGCGCGCCCGGCCCGTGTAAGCTGGGCGTATGCCTACGAACGCGCCCACCGACACGCCCACCGAAACACCGACCGACACACCGACCGACACGCCGACCCGGACTCACCGTACCGATATTCAGCTACGTTTCAACGATACCGACGCCCTGGGACACATCAACAATACCGCCTACGCGCTCTACGCCGAACAGGGCCGCGTCGACTTTTTGGATACCTTTCGTAGTGAGGGCGTGTATCTGATTCTGGCACACATCTCGCTCGACTTTCTCCGGCAGGTGCGGTTTCGGGACTCGGTCTACGTGCTCACCAGAATTGCCAAGATCGGTACCACCAGCGTAACGCTGGAGCAAGAGGTGTACGGCAACGACGAGGTTTCGGCCCGGGTGCGTTCGGTCGTGGTGATGTTCGACTACGAGGCGCAGAAACCGACGCCGATTTCCGACGCGGTGAGAGGGCAGCTCGAGGCGTATGTTCAGGGGTGAGTAATAAGTGCCGAGTGCTGAGTACAGAGCAATGAGTACAGAGCAACGAGAATTACAGGATTAGGTATTCGCAACTGGGTTGCCTACGTAAGTAAGTGCCGAGTCTCGAGTGCTGAGTCCCGAGTAGGTGTCACTCTCGGCACTGGGTACTCGGAACTAGGTCCTGCCCTTTCTCACTCAGCAGATGCGTCATCTTTACGTCGTGGGGTTCGGTGGGTAGCGCCCGGACGATAAGCTGTGACGGGGCGACGCCGACTACCGGCACGCCCGCCCGGACACCCTGCAACAGGCGGTCGTAAAAGCCTCTGCCGTAACCTAAACGGTTTCCGGAAAGGTCGAACGCCAGACCGGGAACCAAAATCAGCTCGAGCCCTTCCAAACCGACCTCCGGACAGTCCGCAGCGGGTTGCTCGAAACCGTAAGGGTGACGCTCGAGCCCGCTCCCCAGCGCGTGAACTGTCAGCGTCCCGTCCGAACGCGTCCGCGTGGTGTAAAAGTTCTTGCCCTCTAAGCCGGACAGCTCGAGTTCATCGCCGAAAGCCAGATAGGTCAGAACGTGCTCGGCTCGGCGGTAGAGGGGCCACCGCTCGAGCTGCCCCGTGACCTCTTCGCTTAAAGCCCCCATATCCAGCCCCGCCCGCGTCGCCCTGGCCCAGCGCCGCCACTCGCTTTTGCTCCGCTTCGTCACCCTAAAAGTTTAACGCGCATGTTCTCTATCCGACAGGCTTCAGACGCGTCCGGCGCATACTTGGGAGATGACCACCCAAAAAGCCCCTATTAAAACGGCACCTGTCAAAACGACCACCGTCCATCACCTCGTCGGCAAACGTTTCGTCGGCGTCACCCCCGACGCGCAGCGCGTCCTTATCGACGGTGAAAAAGAAACCAAAACCGGTATGAACCCGATGGAACTGCTTTTAAACGCGCTCGGCGCGTGCGCGGCGTTCGACGTGGTGGAGATGCTTAAAAAACGCCGTTTGGAGGTGCAGAGTTACCGTATCGAACTTACCGGCGAGCGGCCCGACGCCGTACCCGCGCCCTACACGCACATCCACGCGCAACACATTTTCGACGTGCCGGGTCTGGACGAAAAAACCGCGACTCGCTTTGTCGATCTGGCGATGAACAAATACTGCTCGGTAGCGAGCAGCCTCAAAGCCGAAGTCAGTTTTGAGGTGGTTCTGGAGCCGCAGCCTGCCTAAATGGTATCGACTTTTCAGACGTTCCGATCCGTTTTCGTCCCTGGCGCACGGGGCAGATGGTGAGCGTATAGACGGCAACACGACACACGCTGTCCCCCTTATCCTGACCGAGTACCGCTGAAACTCCGGCAGATTTGCTAGGCTGACCTATGGCAATCGACCTGCAAGACCCCCAATTTTACTTTAACCGCGAGCTGTCGTGGCTGCGGTTTAATGAACGCGTCCTCGAGGAGGCTGAAGACGACGACAACCCACTTCTGGAGCGGCTCAAGTTTTTGTCGATTTTCAGCACCAACCTAGACGAATTTATGATGATCCGTTACGCGGGCCTTAAAGAACAGGTCGCCGCCGGAATCGTCGGACGCAGTTTCGACGGGCTCACCCCCGCCGAGCAGCTTCAGACGCTCTCCGAAGAACTGCACCCGCAGATCGCGCGTCACCGCAAGGTGCTGCGCCGCGACGTACTGCCCGCGTTGGAACAGCAAGGTCTGGCGCTGCTGCCGATCCACAAGCTTTCAGAGGGCGACCGCAAGATGGTCGACGCCTACTTCGACCGCGAGCTGTTCCCGGTGCTCACGCCTTTGGCAGTCGATTCCGGACACCCGTTCCCGCGCCTGCCGAACCTGAGTTTTTCGCTGCTCTTGGAGCTTTTCGACCCCACCAGCGAAGAGACCAAGCTGGCAGTGGTGCAGGTGCCGAGCGTGCTGCCGCGATTTTTGCGGTTGCCGCCGCTAAACGACGCCGACCAGACGTTTCGTTTCGTGCTGTCCGAAGAGATTATCCGCGCCAAGGTCGGCGACCTGTTTCCGGGTCATGAGGTGCGCTCGAGCCACGCTTTTCGGCTGACCCGAAACGCCGACATCGACATCGCCGAAGACGAAGCCGACGACCTTTTGCAGGTCATCGAAGACGAGGTGCGTAAACGCCGCTGGGGGGACGCGGTAAGGCTCGAGGTTACCGCCGAGATGCCCGCGCCGTGGTGCGCCTTTTTGCGTAAAACCCTCCAGCTTAGCGACGCCGACGTGTACTACGTCGACGACCACCTAAACGTCGGCGACTTTATGGAGCTGGCGCTCCTCGATCTGCCCGAACTGCGCTATCCACCCTTCAACACGCGGTTACCGACCGAGTTTATCGGTCGCTCGGACGTGTTCGACATTATTCGGCAGCAAGACGTGCTGATCCACCATCCGTTTCACGCCTTCGACGCCGTGCTGAACCTGATCGAACAAGCCGCGGACGATCCCAACGTGCTGGCGATCAAACAGACGCTTTACCGGGTCGGCGGCAAATCGCCGGTGGTCGCGGCGCTCGCGCGAGCGGCGGGCAACGGCAAGCTGGTGACGGCGCTTGTAGAACTTAAAGCGCGGTTCGACGAGGAAAACAACATCGTCTGGGCGCGCGAGTTGGAGCGCGCCGGGGTTCACGTCGTCTACGGGTTTGCCGGGCTCAAAACGCACTGCAAAACGCTGCTGATCGTTCGCCGCGAGGGTAACGATATCCGCCGTTACGTCCACCTCGGTACCGGCAACTACAACCGCAGCACCAGCACCATCTATACCGACTTCGGCCTGCTATCTAACGACGCCGAACTCGGGGCCGACGTGTCCGAGCTATTTAACTACCTCACCGGATTTTCCAAACAGGACGCGTGGCGCAAGCTCTGGATCGCGCCGGAAACGCTCCGCAACGAGCTGACGCGCGCGATAGAACGCGAAGAGGCGCACGCGCGCGAGGGCCGCCCGGCGCGTATCGTCGCCAAGATGAACGCGCTCGTCGATCCACGGGTGATCCGCGCGCTTTACCGCGCGTCGCAAGCCGGTGTCGACATCGACCTGATCGTGCGCGGCGTCTGCTGCTTAAAACCCGGCGTCAAAGGTGTAAGTGAAACCATCCGCGTTCGGAGCATCGTCGGACGGTTTTTGGAGCACTCGAGGGCGTTCTTTTTTCTCAACGGTGGTGAGGAGAACCTCTATCTGGGCTCCGCCGACTGGATGCAGCGCAACCTGACCCGGCGCGTCGAGGTGGTGTTTCCGGTCGAAGACCGGGCGGTCAAGAAAAAAGTCTTGCAGGTTTTGGAGCTCGGGCTCGGCGATAACGTCAAGGCGAGAGAACTCTCCGCCGACGGCACCTACACCTACGTCAAACGTAAGGCCGGACAACGCAGGCTGAACTCGCAAGAGCGGCTGCTGGACATCTCCGCGCGCCGCGCCGCGCTGGTCAACAGTCGGCGTTAGGTGTGGTTGGTTTTCACTCCCGATTTACTTGCGAGTAGCCGTTTTTGCGTGTTACTGGCAAGTGAGTTTGTGGCGAGTGGCCTCTAGGTTCTGGTTTGATCTGTACGCACCACGGCAGGTACCGAAGTCTGTACGGCAGAGCCGCGGCGCTTCGCTGAACTCAGGGGCGTTCGGAGCCGGTTTGCACCATACTGGGTTGGAAAAGCGCAGTCTACCACCACGACAGACCAAAGTAAGAGCGCCCGCTCGATCTTTCGGTCTGGCGGGCGCGCTGTCAGCGTGGAGTTACAGGAATCTAAACCTAGTCGTGCGCTTGGGCCGCCTCTGCGCCGCGCGGGTAACGGATGTTTTCGACGAACTCCTGAAGCTCGAGGGGTGGTTCGGTAGTCATCCGCGACACCACATAGGTCACGATAAACGACAGCACCATCCCGACCGCGCCGATGCCCTGCGCGGTAATACCAAAGATAAAGGGGTCGCGGTCCATAAGTCGGTCGGCGGTCATGATGATGTACGCGCCGGTAAAGATGATGCCGACCAGCATCCCCGAAATCGCGCCATGTTTGTTCGTGCGTTTGTCGAAAATCCCCAGCACGATAGCCGGAAAAAAGCTCGCGGCAGCGAGACCGAACGCGAACGCCACCACCTCGCCGACGAAGCCCGGCGGGTTGACCCCAATGTATCCGGCGATGATAATCGCCACGAGCACCGATACGCGGGCTACCGCCAGCTCGTTTTGCTCCGAAGCGTCCTTGTTGATAAAGCGTTTATAGATGTCGTGCGAAAACGACGAGCCGATCACCAGCAGGAGACCCGAAGCGGTCGAAAGCGCCGCCGCCAGACCCCCCGCGACCACGATACCGACGACCCACGCAGGTAGTCCGGCAATCTCGGCGTTTGCCAGCACGATGATGTCGGGGCTGATGGTGAGTTCGTTCGCGTCCCCGGCGTTGTAGTTGATGATGCCGTCGCCGTTTATATCATCGAAGGTCAGCAGGCCGGTTTCTTCCCAGTTGCCGACCCACGCGGGCATCTCGGCGTAGGGCTGGTTGCTCACCGTCTGAATCAGGTTGTAGCGGGCAAAAGCGGCGACGGCGGGCGCGGTGGTGTACAAAATGGCGATAAAGAGCAGTGCAAAGAAACCCGTCCAGCGCGCGCCCTTAACGCTTTTGGCGGTGTAAAAACGGATGATCACGTGAGGTAGCCCGGCCGTGCCGCACATCAGCGAAGCGGTGATTAAAAACACGTTGAGCGCGCTTAGGTTGGTAAAAGGCGAGGTGTACTCGCCGAAACCGAGGTCGGTCTCGATCCCGTTTAAGCGCGTGGCGATCTCGCCGAAGGCGGCTTGCGGAACCGGGTTGCCGGTCAGCGTCAGGCCGATAGCGATAGCCGGAATCAGATACGCAAAGATCAACACCAGATACTGCGCCACCTGGGTATAGGTAATGCCCTTCATCCCGCCCAGCACCGCGTAAAAGGCGACGATGACCATGCCGACCACGACGCCCCAAAAAACAGTCGTTCCTAAAAAGCGACTAAAGGCGATGCCCATGCCGTTCATCTGTCCGGCGACGTAGACGAACGAGACCACGATGGCGCACAGCGCCGCGACGAAGCGGGCGGCTCCCGAGTCGTAGCGGTCACCGATAAATTCAGGCACGGTAAACTTGCCGAATTTTCGCAAATACGGTGCCAAAAGTAGCGCCAGCAGCACGTAACCACCGGTCCAGCCGAGCAGATAGATCGCGCCGTCGAAACCGAGCGCCGAGATAAGCCCCGCCATCGAAATAAACGACGCCGCGCTCATCCAGTCGGCGGCGGTCGCCATACCGTTGAAGACCGACGGCACGCCCTGACCTGCGACGTAAAAACCGGCGGTGGTCGAAACCCGTGACCAGATAGCGATCCCGATATAGAGACTGAAACTCAGCACCACGAAGATAAGCGTCCACAGCTGAACATTGCCCACTACTCGTCGACCCCGAACTCTTTATCGAGACGGTTCATCGACACGGCGTAGATCAGGATCAGCAGCACGAAAACGTAGATCGCGCCGTTTTGAGCCATCCAGAAACCCAGCGGTGACCCCAAAAAGGTGTAGTTGTTGAGCGCCGGGGCGAAAACGATGGCGAGCAGATACCCGACCACAAACCAGATGCTCAGCAAGATGGTAGTCAGGCGCAAGTTGCGTTTCCAGTACGCCTCGAGCACCGAGCGGTCGGCTCCCGCCAACTTACTTTTGAGAGCCGACCTTTCGTCGGGGACAACAGTTACGCGGGGCTTTTTAGATTTGCTCATCGTTCCTCCCTAAATTATGTTGCAGCTATTTTGTGTTGCATTTGTTTGGGTGCGGTGGTCGCGCCCGAATAATACCTTAAATGACGCTGAAGGTAGTGGCAGGGTCAGGTCTCGAGCGTCGACAGGTCGCCGGGGTCTTGTCCGAGCGTTTGAGCCTTGAGCAGCCGCCGCATAATTTTGCCGCTCCGCGTTTTGGGCAGCGCCTCGACGACGGTAACGCTCGAGGGGGCCGCAATCGGCCCGAGTTCTTCCCGGACGTGGCGAACGAGCGCCCCTTCGTCGGCAGACCTTCCGCTCCGGCAGACGACGAAGGCGACGATGGCCTCCCCTTTGAGGTCGTCGGGAATCCCGATTACGGCGGCCTCGGCGACCGCCGGGTGCGACACCAGCGCCGACTCCACGTCGGCGGTACCGATGCGGTGACCGGCAACGTTCAGTACGTCGTCGGCGCGGCCCAGCACGCTGATCCGGCCCGCCTCGTCGCGCACCGCTACGTCACCGGTAACGTAGTAGCCGGGAAACTCTCGCCAAGCGGCTTCGTAGCGTTCGGGCGCGCCGTAGATCGTCCGCAAAAGGTGCGGAAAGGGGCGCGTGAGCGCCAGCAGGCCGCCGACGTTCGGCGCTTGCGGGGTGCCGTCGTCGCTCAGCACTTCAGCTTCGACGCCCAGCAGGGGCCGCCCCACAAAACCCGGTTTGCACTCCTGCACGGCGTAGGTTCCGAGCGTCGGCGCGCCCGTTTCGGTTTGCCACCAGTTGTCCATTACATAGCCGTGGTCTCCCATCAGGTGCGTTTGCGCCCAGCGGAACGCTTCGGGGTTGAGCGGTTCGCCCGCGACGGCGAGCACGCGCAGCTTCGACAGGTCGCGGCCCTCCAGGGGGTCTTCGCCGTAGCGCATCCATAACCGGAGCACGGTGGGCGCGGTCAGAATGGCGGTGACGCCGTACCGCTCGGCGATCTCACAGGCGACGCCGGGGTGCGGCGTGTCGGGCGCGCCTTCACGAAAAACCGTGGTCAGGCCGCCTACAAGCGGCGCGTAGGCGATATACGAATGCCCGACGGCCCAGCCGATGTCGCTCATGTTCCAGAACACGTCGTCTTCACCGAGGTCGTAAAACGTCTTCAGGTGCAGGTGCGTCCCGACCATATAGCCGCCGTGAACGTGCAGCACGCCTTTGGGTTTGCCGGTAGTACCGGAGGTATACAAGATATAGAGTGGGTGCTCGGCGTCTACAATCTCGGCTTCACATTCGTCCAGCTGCTCCAAAAGCGTGTCCCACGAGACCTCGAGCCCCTCCAGCGCCCCACCTTCACGGCTAAAGACCACGACGTGTTCGACAAAGTCCAGCGGCGCGACGGCCTGCCGGGTGATTTTTAGGAGATCGGTCGTTTTGCCCCGCCGGTAGCTCACGTCGCCGGTAATCACGACCTTCGCCCCGGCGTCCTCGATCCGGGTACGGAGCGCCCCGGCTGCGAACCCCGCGTAGACGACGCTGTGAACCGCGCCGATGCGGGCGCACGCGAGCATGGCGGTCACGCCTTCCAAAGTCAGCGGCATATAGACGACCACCCGGTCGCCCTTCTGTACGCCTAAGCTTTTGAGGCCGTTGGCGATCCGGTTGACCTGATGGTAAAGCTCACGGTACGTCAGGCGTTTTTCGCTGCCGTCTTCGCCGAGCCAGATATAGGCGGTTTTATCGGCGCGGCCCGCGTCCAGGTTGCGCTCGAGCGCGTTCACGGTAATGTTCGTTTTACCGCCCACAAACCAGCGGTGATTCACCCCGTCGAACTCCAGAACCTTGTCCCACGGTGTAGCCCAGGTCAGCTCGAGGGCGGCTTCGGCCCAGAACGCTTCGTTGTCGTCTACCGAGCGGCGGTACACCGCGTCGTAATCTCCTAAAACCGCGCGCGCTGCTACCTCTTCCGGCGGCGTGAAGACCGTCTGTTCTGCGGAGAGCGCCTCGAGTGCCATACCCGCTCCTCTCATCGTTTAGCTGTCGTGATTCTTTTAACTGTCGTGCAGCTTAAGCGTTACGCAGGGGCCGCGTCAAGCACGGCTCGAGGGCGTTCTGCGCGAATACGGGCGGCGCGCGCAACCCGGCACCGAGGCCGCCAACCGCACCTTTATCCCCGCCCTGGAGCCTGTTAGGATAGGCAGAGCTAACAAAGCAACCCCGGTTTTGCGTCCGGCAAACCCGCGCAGCCTCTGGAAAGGAACGACCATGAGCGACCGTATCGAGTCTATGATGCAAGAGGGAGAACGTTTCAGCCCTAACCCGGCGTTCCGGGAAACCGCCAAAATAGTTGACGAGGCCGAGTACGACCGCCTCTACCGTCAGTCTCTGGACGACCCCGAGACCTTTTGGGGCGACGTTGCCGGTGAACTGCACTGGTTTGGGCCGTGGGATAAGGTAATGGAGTGGAACGAGCCGTTTGTAAAGTGGTTCGTCGGCGGCAAAACCAACATCGCTTACAACTGTCTGGACTTTCAGATCGAGGGGGGCCGTGGTGACAAGACGGCGCTTATGTGGGAGGGTGAACCGGGCGATACCCGCATCTTTACCTACCGCGAGCTCCTCACTGAAGTCTCCAAATTCGCCAACGTGCTCAAGGGTCAGGGCGTCAAAAAAGGCGATGTGGTCGCGGTTTATATGCCGCTCGTCCCCGAAGCGGCGGTGGCGATGCTTGCCTGCGCCCGTATCGGCGCGGTTCACAACGTCGTGTTCGGCGGCTTTAGCGCCGCGGCCCTCGCCGACCGCGTCAACGACGCCTCCGCCAAAGTGGTCATTACCGCCGACGGCGGCTACCGGCGCGGGAGCGTCTTCGCCCTCAAACCGGTAGTCGACGAAGCCGCCGAAAAATGCCCCAGCTTGGAACACATCATCGTCGTCGAACGCGGCAAAAACGACGTGGACATGCGTGGGGGCCGCGACGTGTGGTACCACGACCTGATGGCGGACGCTTCACCCGAATGCCCCGCCGAAGAGATGGACGCCGAAGACCCGCTTTTTATCCTCTACACCTCGGGTTCGACGGGCAAACCCAAAGGCGTGCTGCACACCGTCGGCGGCTACCAAACGTATACCTACCTGACCGTCAAATACGTCTTCGACCTGCAACCCGACGACGTGTACTGGTGTCCCGCCGACGTGGGCTGGATTACCGGGCACTCGTACGTGGTTTACGGACCGCTCTTAAACGGCGCGACGGAACTCTTGTATGAGGGCACCCCCACGCACCCGACGCCCACTCGCCACTGGGAGATGATCGAACGTTACGGCGTGACCATCTACTACTACGCGCCCACCGCCATCCGCGCCTTTATGAAGGCGGGCGAAGAGCATCCTAAGCAGCACGACTTGTCGTCTTTGCGGCTTCTCGGGACGGTCGGCGAACCCATTAACCCCGAAGCGTGGCTGTGGTACCACCGCGTCATCGGCGGGGAACGCTGCCCGATTGTCGACACCTGGTGGCAAACTGAAACCGGCGGCATTATGATCACCACGTTGCCGGGTGTTCACGATACCAAACCAGGAGCGGCGGGCAAACCCTTTTTTGGCGTCGAGGCAGCCATCATGGACCTGGATGGCAACGAACAAGACGACGGTAGCGGCGGCTTTTTAACCGTCAAACGCCCCTGGCCGAGTATGCTCCGGACAGTTTACGGCGACGACGACCGCTACCGCGCGCAGTACTGGACGGAGATTCCGCACGTATATTTCGCTGGTGACGGCGCGCGTAAAGATAAAGACGGCTACTTCTGGATCATGGGCCGCGTCGACGATGTAGTCAACGTTTCGGGCCACCGTTTGGGTACCGCCGAGGTCGAGTCGGCTTTGGTCTCACACCCGGCGGTTGCTGAGGCTGCGGTCGTAGGCCGACCCGACGAACTCAAGGGGCAGGGCATCGTAGCGTTCGTAACCCTCGGGGGCGACCAAGAAGGCTCGGACGAGCTGCTCGCCGAACTCCGCAAACACGTCACTAAAGAGATCGGCGCTATCGCGCGGCCCGACGAGATTCGTTTCGCCGACGCCCTACCCAAAACGAGAAGCGGCAAGATCATGCGGCGGCTCTTGCGAAATATCGCTGCTGGCGAAGAGGCGGCGGGGGACATCAGCACGTTAGAAGACAAAAGCGTGGTGGAGAAGTTGATGCGGCCGGGGGGGAGTAAGTAGGAGTTTGTTTTCGTTTCCATGCAAAAAGGCGTGTGCTAGTTTTGGGCACACGCCCTATAGAACTATCTTTTGACGAGACCTCGAGTAACAATGCTGGGAAGATGTCAGAAATCGACCCTATACTTTTAGAGCTAGCGAGTAAAGTCACAGCTAAACGACCTAAAACCGTTATCGATCACATCATTAAGTACGGCTTTATCACAACGGAACAGCTCAAAGACGTTTATGGATACAACCACCCTCCGCGCGCCATACGTGATGTCCGTGAACAGGGGATACCATTAGAAACGTTCAGGGTAGAAGGAAGCGACGGTAGGAGAATTGGAGCATATCGGTTTGGAGACCCCAGCAAAATAGAAAGGCACAAACTAGGTGGTAGAAAAGTCTTTTCCAAAAAGTTCAAAGAGAATCTGATAGCCAAATACGGAAGCAGGTGTGCTACGACAAACGAGGTATATGAGGCGCGTTATCTACAAATTGACCACCGTATCCCTTATGAGGTGATTGGAGACAAAGTAGCTGCTGACGAAGAAAACCTCGGCTCGTTTATGCTCCTGAGTGGAGCAGCACAACGACAAAAATCGTGGTCATGTGAACACTGCGAAAATTTGCTGACTTTGAAAAACTCAGACATCTGCCGAAAATGCTATTGGGCATTTCCGGAAAGTTATACGCACGTAGCGATGCGAGAAGAACGAAGGGTAGATTTGATGTGGCAAGGAAGAGAAGTGGAAACGTATAGTCAACTCTCTGCCAAAGCTCGCAAAAAGCAACAAAGCATTCAGGGCTATATCAAGGACGTTTTAGAAGAAGAAGCCGGGGAATAACGCTTTTCATCAATCAGGCTATGGTTAGGAAGGCTCATTTGCTCCGGGCATGTGTCGTTTTGTGATGAAGCTTTATCTAACAAAGCGGGAGATATGTAGAGAGACTCTACTGTGTGTTCCTCACGCCCTAAAAGTGTTGCCTGACTTGACCTGCCTGCGTGCAGGAGTATCTTCTTTAACTCTAGAGCTTCAGGTAGTGACTGGCCATAGCTTCTTTGGCCACAAGACCCATCAAAGCTCAAAAGGTAAGGAACACTTCGCTGGTTGAGCCCCTCAAGTGCCTCAATGAGTTCGTCGAAGTTAAGCAAATATGCATAACGGGGGTCTCGCTTGCTGCTGGTCCCTTGCCACGGCGGATCCATATACACAACGTCGTTTGGCAAAGCGTCCCTTATGACATCTTGAAAATCAGCTGTTTGCACAGTTACCTTATTTTGTAGAAGTTTGGAAGCCGCGAGTACTTCACGTGCAAGTTTTGAAGGTTTCATACCAAGCCTGCGGTTATCTGGGCTTTGATTAAACTTACCGTCAGTATTAAAACGGATGCTGTTTTTTACGCACCTTGCTACAAGATAAAGGAAAGCTGCCGTTGTAGGTGCATCGTTGAATTCATCTCTCACCTCGTTGTAGAAGTTGTTTGGCTCTGCAAGTTGTGCCTGCCATAACAGCCCGTAGTCATTGATGAGCTTATCTGGATTTTGAATGATTTCTGCCCAAAGGTCTATTAACGGTTTGAGTTTATCTGAAATAATGTAATTCTTTGCTATACTCTGCGTTGCTGCCGCAAGGCTTACAGCAGCTGAGCCTGCAAAGGGTTCGTAGAAGTTTTCTACATCGAACTTGATCTGATCGAGGATGTTTTTGGCAAGCTTTCTTTTACTTCCTTGATAAGGCACGACATGGGGAACCTTACTAACGATAGTTTTACTCATCCGATCTTCCTACCCGCTTTTCGGACATCGAAATTGGGATTGATGCTATAACGTAAAATTATATCTTTCTTGAAAGTGATGAATGCGTTGGGCTCTTCAAATTCTCTACGCCTCTTTTCTCGCCGGTAAATGACCGAGTAAAGCGACTTATTAGGTGTCTTGCCGGATAGAGCTCGAGGAGCGATCTTTTTTATCTCCGCAACAATTTCGTGGATTGAGAGCGGACTGTGATTTGGCGTTTCAAGTAGAACTTCCACCGTTAGCCACTCGAGATTTTGGTCGCACGGCATCATATGTTACAAGTCTAGCATGCGGTTGCATGCCAAACAATGGAATTATATTTTCCGTAGGCGCTTCGTCAGCATGGTTGAAGATAGCGCACCCTCGAGCCCCACCCCAAGTACCTCCCCTAACTTTATACGCTCAGATTGTAGACGGCACTCCGGTAGCACGGGTCAGTGGTGTTAGTGTTAGAAGTGCAAGAAAATAACAGCAGCTACGGGAACAGGGAGAAACAAGATGTTTTCAAGGCGTTTTAGGTCCACTTCTAGAGATAGTCATCGACGTGTGGGTTCTCGAGTCCATACCGGCTTCAAAGCAGGCGTTGCGGGTGCAGCGGCAGTAGCGTTGCTGTCAGGGTTTCAGGGCGCTGACGTGAGCGGCGACCTGGCGGTGTCCGGGTTCGGTCTGCCCGACGAGATCGCTACGGTGCGGGTCGATATGTTCGAGGAACAGTATCCGGACGTCAACCTCAACCTCACCGAAGGATCGTTCGACCAACAGCAGTTTTTAACGGCGGTAGCGAGCGGCAACGTGCCGGACGTGGTTTACCTCAGTCGTGATACCCTCAGCACCTACGCGACGCGGGGCGCGATTATGCCGCTCGGCGAATGCGTCGAGGCGCAGGGGATCAACACGAGCCAGTTCCGTGAGGCCGCGTTGCAACAGGTCATGATTGAAGATCAAGTGTACGGGATTCCCGAATTTTACAACGTGATCGTGCTTGTCCTCGCGGATGCGGCGCTGGGGGAGGCCGGTATCGCGCCGGAGGCCGTCGATACGAGCGACTGGGAAGCGTTGGCGCAGACGAACGAACAACTTACCCGGATGGACGGGGACGAGCTGACGCGGATCGGCTTCGACCCGAAGATACCGGAGTTTTTTCCGCTCTGGGTCCGGGCGAACGGCGGTCAACTCTTGTCGGACGATGGCAGGACGGCGATGCTCAATTCGCCCGAAGCGGTCGAAGCACTTGAATATACCGTCGGTCTGCACGAGGTCGCGGGGGGTCGCCAGGAATTTGCCGCGTTCCGCGACACCTGGGACTTTTTCGGGGCCGAAAACCAGATCGCGGCTGACCAACTGGTCGCTTTTCCGATAGAGCAGTGGTACATCAACGTCCTGGCCGATGTATCGCCCGACGTGGGGATTACCGTCAAGGCGTTTACCGACAAGCAGGGTGAACCGCTGACCTACGCGACCGGGAGCGCTTGGGTGATCCCGCGCGGCGCGAAGAACCCGGACGCGGCCTGTGCGTTTATGAAAACCATGACCGCTCCGGAAACCTGGGTGGCCGCCGCCGAGGAGCGGGCGAGACTCCGCGCCGAGGAGGGTACGCCGTTTGCAGGCGTGTACACTGCCAACCGCGTCGCCGACGAACAGATCTTTAGCGAGGTCTATCAGGCGGGTAGCAATCCGACGTTTGACGAAGCTGTAGAGGTCATCTTAAGCGTTCAAGACGCCGCTTTTGCCATTCCTGCCAACCCTGCCGGAGCCGAGTTTCAGCAAGCCTGGATGGACGCCGTCACCCGCGTGCTAAACGGTGAGCAGGACGCGCAGGCGTCGCTCGAGCGGGCGCAAACGGAGGCGCAGACGGCGCTCGACGACGCCTGGAGCCGCTAGCCGCATAGTGGTCCGTAAAGTGGCCCGTACCCGCCGCCGCTCTAAGTTGGCGCGGGCCGAAGCCTTCGCCGCTTTTGGGTTTTTATCGCCTTGGCTGGTCGGTTTCGTCGTTTTTACCGCGCTGCCGATGGTCGCCAGTTTGGTGCTGTCGTTTACCGATTACGACGTATTACAACCGCCGCGCTTTACCGGGTTGGAGAACTATCGGGAGTTGCTCGAGGACCCACGCCTGCGCTTAAGTCTTTTCAACACCTTTTATTACGCCGCCCTGCACGTGCCGCTCGTAACCATCGTGGCGCTCGCGTTGGCACTGCTGCTCAACCGGGTCGAGCGCGCGGCAGGGTTTTTCCGGACGGTTTTTTATCTGCCATCCGTGACCCCGGCGGTCGCGGTGGGGGCGCTCTGGCTCTGGCTGCTCAACCCGCGCGTCGGCCTCATCAACCGGGGTTTGGAGACTGTCGGTATCGCGGGGCCGGGTTGGACGACCGACCCGATCTGGATCAAACCGGGTATCGTGCTGATGAGCCTGTGGGCGGTGGGCGGCACCGTCATTATCTACTACGCGGCGCTCCGCAACGTCCCCGAGGAGCTTTACGAAGCGGCGCGCCTCGAGGGTGCGAGAGCGTGGCACGAGTTTCGCTTTGTCACCCTGCCGCTGATCAGCGGCGCAGTGTTTTTTACGCTGATCGTCAACACCATCTCGTCGCTCCAGATTTTTGCCGAGGTCTACACCATGTTTTTTGGACAGATGAAGTCGGGCGCGGGCGACAGCGCGGCCCTCTTTTACGTCATCTACTTGTTTCGCCAGGCGTTCGAGTTTCTTAATATCGGTTACGCCTCGGCGATGGCGTGGCTTCTCTTCGTCATTACCCTCATCCTGACGGTGATCCAGCTGCGCCTGAGCAAACGCTGGGTCTACTACGAGGGGCGCTAGCGGTGGCACTGCCTAAACGAACGACCACCCGTATCACCCCCGGACGCGTGTTTTTTCTGATGCTGCTGACGGTCTGCACCGCGCTCTTTTTAGCACCGCTGGTGTGGCTTGTAAGCGCCTCATTAAAGACGCGCGCTGAGGTCTTTTCGTCCGCGTGGCTGCCCGATCCGGTCGCTTGGGGCAACTATGTGCGGGTTTGGGAAGCCGCGCCGATCTTGGATTGGTTGACCAACAGCCTCATCGTAGGCGTGTTGGCGGCGTCCGCGGTCACGCTCAGCAGCGCGCTGGTCGCGTTCGGCTTCGCCAACTTCCGCTTTCGGGGTCGTGACGCGCTCTTCGGTCTGGTGCTCGCTACGATGATGCTGCCGGGCGCGGTGACGATGATCCCGACTTTTTTGATCTGGGACGCGCTCGGTTTTATCAATACGCTGACGCCGCTGTGGGCGGGCAATCTGTTCGGTTCCGCCTTTTACATCTTTTTGCTGCGCCAGTTTTATCTGGGGTTGCCGCGCGAGCTGTTCGAGGCGGCGCGGATCGACGGGGCCAGCTATTTTCAGACGTGGTGGCGCGTCGCCCTGCCGTTGACCCGTTCGGCGCTTGTAGTGGTGTTCATCTTCGAGTTCAAGGCCAGTTGGACCGACCTTATCAAACCGCTTATCTATCTCTACGACAACGCGCTATTTACTATGCCGAGAGGACTCAAGGCGCTCGTCGACCGCTTCGGTCAGGGTGGTGAGATGCAGTGGGAACTGGTTATGGCTGCCACTGTCATCTTGACAGTTCCCATCATCATAGTTTTTCTGCTCGGGCAGCGTTACTTTATCCGGGGCGTCGCTACGACCGGCAGTAAGGGGTAGTCGACGCCTCTAAGGTGCGGCGTGCACAGTACACTTATGGACAACAAAACTATGGACATTACCGACCAAACGCTGATAGAACGCGCCGCTTCTGTGGTCGCTGCCCGCCGTATCGGTGATTACCTCGTCGGTGATGTGGGCTGCGCCCTCGTTACCGATACCGGCAGGGTCTATACCGGCGTCTGTATGGACGTGAGCTGCGGCATCGGTTTCTGCGCCGAGCACAGCGCCATCGCTGCCATGCTGACGGCAGGAGAAAACTGCATCGCTAAGATCGTAGCGGTGTGGAAAGACGAGCACGGAGTTGTCTCGGTACTCGCGCCGTGTGGACGTTGCCGCGAGTTTATGCGGCAGATTCAGGAGGGGGCGCTCGACACGCTCGTTATTTTGGGACGTGACGAGGTGGTGACGCTCGCTGACCTGCTCCCCCACGCGGGGCGCTTTCAGAGAGTTTAGTGCGGGGCAGGTGGGGCGGCCTCGAGCCCCCCCTTCTTCTCACCTAGCCTCAACTCACTTAACAGCATCGCTACCCCGACCAACCCCGCGCCGACCCAGCCCCACACTCCTAACGCTTCACCGAGCATGAGGTAGGCGAACGCGGCGGCGAAGACAGGCTCGAGCACGAATACGAGCGCCGCTACGTGCGCGCTCACCACCCGCTGCGCCCACACCTGCAAGACCGATACCAGCGCCGTCGCCGCGACCCCCAGATAGACGATAGACCAGACCGACCCGGCGCTTAAAGTGCTCAGTTGCCCCACTTGCGGAACGGCCCACACCCACGCGAGCAGCGCCATCAGCCAGAACTGCACGGCGGACAGCTCGAGCGCCCCGTATTTCGGCGCTACCTCACCCAGGTACAAAATATAAAACGCGTAAAATACCGCCGTTCCCAGCACCCACACGTCACCCGCAGAAACGCCCTGCACCCCGGTAAAGCTCATCAGTCCGAGCCCGAACAGCGCGACCCCCGCCGCCAGATACGCCCGCACCGGGACGTTGTGACGAAACCAGAATGAACTAAAAATCGGCGTCAGGATCACGCTCAGGCCGGTGATAAAGGCAGCTTTCGAGGCGCTGGTGCTGACCAGACCGAGGGTTTGGGTAGCGAACCCCAAAAACGCCAGCACGCCCAGCACCAGACCGGGCCGCAGCGCAGCTCTGCTCGGACGTACCCACGCAAACAGCAGCGCCGCCACCGAAAAACGCAGCGCCAGCAGCAGGGGTGGCGGGACGGTGGCGACGGTTTCCTTAACGATGACGAAGGTGCTGCCCCAGATGAGGGTGATTAAAACGAGGGTGGCGGTGGTTACGAAGCGCGCGGACATACGGGCGATTCTCGCACGCCGCGCCGTGCGCCGGTGTCACGGCCCCGGGTACAATAAACGTGTGAGGTCGCTGTGAGGTTGGGACGATGAGCGTTTTAGATGACCTGCGGATCGGTTTCGGTGAGGACGCGCACGCGCTCGTACCCGACCGACGGCTCGTGCTGGGCGGCGTCGAGGTGCCGAGTTTGCGGGGGGCGGCGGCGCACAGCGACGGGGACGCGCTCCTGCACGCGCTCGCGGACGCGCTGCTCTCGAGCCTCGCGTTAGGTGACATCGGCATTTATTTTCCCCCGTCGGACGAAGCGTTTAGAGATATGGACAGCCGCGAGATCGTTTCGCGCTGCCTCGGGACGCTCCACACGCGCGGGGCCGAGCTGGTCAACGCGGCGCTGGTGGTGACGCTCGACACCCCCAAACTCGGGGCTTACCGCGCCGACATCTCCAAAAGCGTAGCGGCGCTCCTCAAGCTGCCGCCCGAACGGGTAGGTTTAGGTTTTAAGACCAGCGAAGGACTTGCGCCGAACCACGTGCAGGCGCGGGCGACGGTGCTGGTTAGGGTGCGGTAACCGGATAGAGGCTTTCGTCACGTGCCTCTTGGAGATGGAGCAAAGAGTGAAAAGCAATGAGCAATGAGATAATCTCCTCTCATTGCTCGTTGCTCGCTACGCTCTACCACTCGAGCCCCAAAACCTACGCAACTCAGCTTCCCGCCACCACCAGGTCTTGTAACGCGTGAACCGTAAGCGGGTTTTCTTTAAGCGCCCCCAAAGCTTTTACCAGCCAGCGGGCGGCGTCGGCGGTGGTGACGTAAGGGACGCCGGACTCGAGCGCCCTCCTAAGTTCGGGTGTATGGTCGGTGTCGATTAAAAGTGCGTAACCGGGTTCTTCGGTCGTCGATTCGGTGGAGACGCTGAAACCGAGCGCGGTCAGTTCGGCCTTTACATCATCTAAGGCTTCACCCAAAACCAGCGCGGTACCCGCCTCCGGCAGCACGACGTTCGCGCCCAAGAGCGCCTTAGCGTACGCCAGATAGGGGTCGGGGTCTATGCCCATGCTTTCACCCGTCGAGCGCATCTCCGGCCCGAGCACCGGCAGCACGTTCTTGAACTTCAAAAACGGCAGCACGACCTCTTTGACGCTGTAAAAAGTAGGCTGCGGGGTTTCGGTAAAACCCAGCTCGGTTAGGGTCTTGCCCGCTGCGATCAGCGCCGCGTATTTGGCGAGCGGATGACCGATGGCTTTGCTCAGGTAAGGCACGGTGCGGCTCGCGCGCGGGTTCGCCTCGATGACCATAACCACGCCGTCTTTAATCACATACTGTATGTTGATAAGGCCGCGTACCCCGATAGCTTGTGCCAGCCGGACGCTGTAGTCGTGCAGTGTTTCGATAACCTCTTCGCTCAGGTTGACGGGTGGGGTGATACACGCCGAGTCGCCGGAGTGGACGCCTGCACCCTCGAGGTGTTCCATCACCCCTGCTACCACGACCCGCTCCCCGTCGGCGAGCGCGTCCACATCGACCTCTTGCGCTCCGGCGATAAAGGCGTCTACCAGAATCGACGGGTTGCCGGGTAGCTCGGCGTAGACTTCCTCCAGATAGCGTTTCAATTCGTTCTGGTTATGCACGACCTGCATCGCCCGCCCGCCGAGCACGAACGACGGCCTCACCATCACCGGGTAGCCGATGGTGGCAGCTAGCGCCTCCGCCTCTTGGGGCTTCTCCGCTACGCCCCCGGCAGGTTGCGGAATCCCCAGGCGTTCGCAGAGCCCGTGAAATGAACTGCGGTCTTCGGCCTCGAAAATCGCTTGTGCAGGCGTTCCCCAGATCGGTACACCCGCTGCGGTCAGCGGCCCCGCCAGCTTGAGCGGCGTCTGTCCACCGAGCTGTACGATGACGCCCTCCGGATTTTCGCGTTCGACGATGTTGAGCACGTCTTCAAAAGTCAATGGTTCAAAATAAAGGCGGTCGGCGGTGTCGTAATCGGTCGAAACGGTTTCGGGGTTCGAGTTGACCATGATGGTCTCATACCCCGCTTCTTTAAGCGCCCAGACCGCGTGGACGGTGGCGTAATCGAACTCGACGCCCTGCCCGATACGGTTCGGGCCGGAACCTAAAATAATCACTTTGGGCTGGTTCGAGTCCCGAACCTCGTCTTCCCACTCGTACGTGGAGTAGTGGTAGGGCGTGTAAGCCTCGAATTCGGCGGCGCAGGTATCGACGGTTTTGTAGACCGGGGCGCTGTGCTTTTGTTTGCGCCAGTCTCTTACGCTGCCCACGTCCGCGCCGGTCAGCGCAGCGATGTCCGCGTCGGCGAAACCGAAACGTTTGACCTCGCGCCACGTCTCCCAGTTCCACGCCTCCGGATTGCCGAGCGCGGTGATCTCACGCTCGGCTTCGGTAATCTCTCTAAGCTGTGATAAAAACCACGGGTCGATAGCGGTGTGGTCGAATAAAAACCGTACGCTTTTGCCGCGCCGTAAAAGTTCTAAAAGTGCTGGAAGCCTGCGTGGGGTGGCGCTGAGGCGGCTTTCCAGTTCCTCCACGCTGAGGTCTTTCGTCTCAGTCCGTACGTCGGACTCTAAGGACCGGAGTGCCTTTTGCAACGATTCCTTAAAGGTGCGCCCAATCGCCATCACCTCACCGACCGAACGCATCTGCGTCCCCAAAAGCTCGGACGTACTCGGAAACTTCTCGAACGCAAACCGCGGAATCTTGGTGACGACGTAATCTATCGACGGTTCAAACGCCGCTTTGGTTTCTTTGGTGATGTCGTTCGGGAGTTCATCGAGGTGGTACCCGACCGCCAGCAGCGCCGCGATCTTGGCAATCGGATAGCCCGTCGCTTTGGACGCTAACGCCGACGAGCGCGATACCCTCGGGTTCATCTCGATGACGATCACCTCGCCGTTTTTGGGGTTGACGGCGAACTGAATATTGCTGCCGCCGGTATCGACGCCGATCTCGCGGATAATAGCAATCGACATGTCGCGCAGGCGCTGATACTCTTTGTCGGACAACGTTTGCGCCGGGGCCACCGTAATGGAGTCGCCGGTATGGACGCCCATCGGGTCGACGTTTTCTATCGAGCAGATAATTACGACCGTATCGTTGTGGTCGCGCATGACCTCGAGCTCGTACTCTTTCCAACCCAGCACCGACTGTTCGACCAGCACCGAATGCACCGGCGAATCGTGAAGCCCGCCGCGGACGATCTCCCGAAACTCGGCCTCGTCATAGGCGATCCCGCCGCCGGTGCCGCCGAGCGTAAACGAAGGCCGGATAATCGCCGGATAGCCGACGCGCTGCACGAACGCCAGCGCCCCGTCCAGTGACGTGACCATCTTGCCCGCAGGCGTGGCGATACCGATCTTTGCCATCGCCGCCTGAAACAGCTGGCGGTCTTCGCCCTTGTTGATGGCGTCGTAGTTTGCGCCGATAAGTTCGACGCCGTAGTTCTCCAGCACGCCGGTCTCAAACAGGGTTTTGGCCAGGTTGAGCGCCGTTTGTCCGCCGAGCGTCGGCAGCAGCGCGTCCGGGCGCTCCGCCGCGATGACCTTTTCGGCGACCGCCGGGGTCAGCGGCTCGATATAGGTTCTGTCCGCCACCTCCGGGTCGGTCATGATGGTCGCGGGGTTCGAGTTGATGAGCACGACCGTAAACCCGGCGGCGCGGAGCGCCTTACACGCCTGGGTACCGGAATAGTCGAACTCGGCAGCTTGCCCGATGACGATGGGACCACTGCCGAGAATCAGAATTTTTTGGATGTCGTCGCGTTTGGGCATACCAAGGGAGTAGCGTAGCACGTGGAGCAGGGCGCGTATAAAGATGCAAGGATATGTGAAATCTACAAATCCGCTTTATTGCCCGAGTCTTTATCTAACGGTGCAGTGCTAAAATAGCACATGGTCGTCAAACGCAAACTTACCGTCACCGACTTTTTGCGGATGGGGGAGAGCGGCGTGTTCGCGCCTGATGAACGCGTGGAGCTTCTAGATGGGGAGATCTATACCGTGTCGCCACCGAGTAGCAAGCACGCCGCCTGGGTAGACCGCGTCATGAAGGCCCTCGAGCGCAGCGTCGGCGACCGTACGATCATACGGGTGCAGAGCCCGGTCGGACTTTCCGAGCACGATACGCCCGAGCCGGACGTAACCGTGCTAGCGCCCAGCGTGGATTTTTACGAAAATGAATTGCCGGGTGTACGGGACGTGTATTTGGTAGTCGAGATAAGCTTGTCGTCATTGGGTTATGACCGCAGCACCAAGCTCTCCCTCTACGCCCGCGCCGGTGTACCGGAGGTCTGGATCGTCAACGTCGATGAAGGTCAACTCGAGGTTCACCGCGAACCGCAAAACGGCCTTTACCGCGTGAGGCTGCTTTCACGTTTAGGCGAGCCCGTCACACCCGCCGCGGTTCCCGACGCTTTACAGATCGTCTTCTGAACCCAACTCCTCTTCACCGTCGAGCTCGAGCACGAACTCTTCATCGCCGACTCGCACCACGTCGCCTTCGCGCAGTTTGCGTTTGCGCCGCGTTTCGGTCTCACCGTTGACCGTAACCTGTCCCGACTGAATCAGCAGCTTGGCCTGCCCGCCGGTTCCGGCGAGCCCCGAGAGCTTGAGCACGTCGTTGAGGCTGATCGCCTCGTCTAAAAACGTGTCCTGCGCGTCCTGTGCGCCCTGCCCGTCTTGCGTATCGTCCCGGCTCATCGCAGCGTCTCCGCGACGCTCGGCGCAGCCGGATACGAACCCAAAAACTTGACGAACGCAGCTTTTCGCATAAGTCCGGTCATCGCCTCTTGCACGTTCGCGTCGTCGAGATGCCCTTCGATGTCGATATAAAAGAGGTAGCTCCACGGCTTGTCACGGCGCGGGCGAGACTCGAGCTTGGTCATGTTGATCCCGTTTTGCGGAAACAGCTCCAGACACCGCACCAGGTCGCCGGGGCGGTGGCGGGTAGCGATCACCAGACTCGATTTGTGCAGCCCCGCCGTGCGCGGCACCTCGTCGGGTCCGAGGATAAAAAAGCGCGTGTAGTTGAAATCCATGTCTTCGATATTTTCCGCCAGAACTGCCAGACCGTAGATGTCGGCGGCTTTTTTCGAGGCGATAGCGGCGTGACCGACGCCGTTACCCTCGGCGACGCGTTCGCTGAGGAGTTTGGCGGCTCCGGCGGTATCGAAGTCGGTGACGGCCTCAAAGCCGCGCCGGGTCAGGTAGCCGCGGCACTGCTCGAGGGCCTGGGTGTGCGAATACACCCGTTTTACATCTTTGAGAGCCGTACCGGGTGGCGCGAGCAGCGCGTGCTCGACGCGCACCACCTGTTCGCCGACTACGTGCAGCACCGAATCGGTCAGCAGGTCATAAGTTTGGTTGATCGACCCCGCCAGCGAGTTTTCGACCGGCAAACAGGCGTAATCGCACCCGCCCGAAACGGCGGCCCCGAAACCCTCAAAAAAACTGGGATACCCGTGCGTGTCGGCGTCGGGACGAAACTGCAAGGCGGCCTGCTCGCTAAAGGCACCCGCGACGCCCTGAAAGGCGATGCGGGGAGCGCTGGCGGGGTCGGGCAGGTCGGGAGGATTAGGCGGAGCTTCGGTGCGCGTCATGTAGACGAATCTACCACCGGGGCGGGCGGCGTCTCGTTACACGTGGGGGGAGGTGTGTGGCTTGTGGCCTGTAGCGTGTGGCGTGAGACCGTTCGACAAGTCTTATCGGTTTGCATCTATCAAGCTAGACTTCCGGACGGCGTAGTCATCTTCTGAAACGACCCCTACTTGCCACAAACTACGCGCCACAGGCCCTAATCGGCGCTCGAGTCCGGAACGCCGTTCGTTCCTTCCGGACGACGCAGCGTTACGAGCGTCAGCTCCGGGGGGCAGTTCAGACGAATCGGCGCGACGCTGCACCCGACGCCGCGCGTCACGTAGAGCCGGTTGCCGGGGCTGCCGTAACGCCGCGCCCACTCCGCGTTGTAGTTTTGCCGGTCGCGGAGCCAGGTCAGCAGCGTCCGCCCCGGTGCGAACGGCAACCGCACCTGCCCGCCGTGGGTATGTGCGGCAAAGGCCAGCGGCGCACGCCGCGCACCGATTTCAGCGTACGAGTCCGGGTGGTGCATCATCACCACGCGCGGCGCGCCCGCCGGTACCGTCGCCAGCGCCGCTTCGGGGTCGTCGTAGCTCGGAACGTGAGCGCCGATACCGACCAGATAGAGCGTCTCACTACGCTCGTTGGTAAGCGCCACCGCTTCGTTGTGCAAAACCGGAATCCCGATCTCGTGCAAGGCTTGCTCGAGGCTCTCTGCCAGCGCCTTGTTTTCGGTGCGGTGTTGGGTAGGCATGGCATAATCGTGGTTGCCCAAAACCGCGTAGGTCGGAATTCCGGCCCGCGTCAGGGGGCGCAAAAGCTCGGCAACGGGTTCGACACCGAGTTCGGTATCGTGGATAAAGTCTCCGGCGAGCAGCACGAACGCAGGCCGAATCGCTACCGTCCGCGCCACCGCCCGCCGCACCGTGGCGCGGTTGTCCATAAACAGCCCCACCTGAAAGTCTGCCAAGAGCACCACCTTGGCCCCCTGCCAGCCCCCCGGCAAGCCCGGTACCGGCCCGTCGATCCGGTTGGTCACGAGCCGATAAGGTTCCAAAAGCCCCTGAACGAGAAGTGTTACGAAAACGAGCAGCACGAACAGCGAAAAGTTCATCAGCGTCCATTTTAGCGCGGCGGCGTAAGGCGGCGGTCAGCGCGGCGAGACCTGCACAAACAAGCTGTATGAACTGAACGTAAAGGGCGTGTAGGCCGACAAAAAGTGTGTGGGCGGCTAGGCGAACAGCTCGAGGGGCCGCCCAAAGCATTAAGCTCCCCTTAAGAAGTGTGTGTTATATGATAGTCACCAGCACCGCAAAGGTCTGCCAAACCGGTCTCGAGGTACGCCACAAGACCGGAACCGATTGGGAGGGAAAGATGTACAGATTTCGCGCAACTCTTTTGTTTATCGTCTTGGCGCTCTTTTTAACGGCGTGTCCGGGCGGAGAAGGCGTGACCGGCAGCGCGCCGCAGATCACCTCGTTTACCGCCAACCCTGAGACCATCACCGCAGCGGGGCAGGCGGTCGCCCTTAGCTGGACGGTTACAAACGGTGTCACGAGCCTCGAGATCGACAACGGCGTCGGCGCGGTTTCAGGTACGAGCGAAGTGGTCTATCCGAGCACCACCACGATCTACACGCTGAGCGCAAGCAACAGCAGCGGTACCACCTCCCAAAGCGTCACCGTCAACGTCGGCCCCGGCGTCGGCCCAACGCCCGGCCCCGGTGCCGAGGACGGCTTGCCTCCTACGATCACCACCTTCGGCGTCTCGCTCACTCAGTCGGATTTTCAGAGCGATCAGGGCAGCAATATCGAAAACGCGAACGACCCGCGCGTCGTCGGCGTGCAGCCGAACAGTACCTTTTACGCGGTGGTGTCGGCGACCGACCCCGGCGGTATCGCAGGCGCAACTATCTTTATCGCCAACAGGAGCCCGCCCGGACTCACAGCCGACCTCGTGCAGGGCCAGTCCGTCGGCGGCTTTACCCTTAACGGTGAGGTGAGCGGCTGCGTGCTCGACGGCACCCAAACGTCTGTGACCTGTATCTACGAAATCGCCGTCGGGAACATCCCCAACATCACGGCGCTACCCGGCGCGGGCAGCGAGTTCGCCTACGTCTTCCGCACACGTGTAGCGGACGCCTCGGGCCTCGAGTCCGACGTGCCGCCGCGCGGCTACGTGACTGTCGGGGAGGGTGGCGGCACGCCCAACCCACCGGGCAACCCCGACCCACCCGGTAATCCTGACCCACCGGGAACACCCGCGAACCGCGCGCCTAACGCCGACTTCACCTTCGACCAGCAGGGCGATACGCTGACGGTAGCCTTTAGCGGCGCGCGTTCATCCGACCCGGACGGTGACTCGCTCAAATACGCCTGGACTTTCGGCGACGGCAAGACCGCGATCACCCGCGACTTCCGCAAAGTTTACAGTGCAGCCGGGAAATACGAAGTCAGCCTGAAAGTGACAGACCCGGACGGCAAGAGCGACACCGAAACCAAAACTGTGACGGTGGAAGGCGCTGACGCCCCAAACCCGCCGCCCGGTAATCCGCCCCCTGGCAATCCTCCAGGAAACCCACCTGCAAGCAAACCTGTAATCTCGGCATTTGCGGCTAACCCTGCCGAAATTGATGAAGACGAATCATCAGCTCTTACTTGGACTGTATCAGGTGCAACGAGTCTTAGCATTTCACCGGATGTCGGTGCTGTGACAGGTACAAGTACATCAGTCGAGCCGGATGAAACGACCGAATACACACTTACAGCGACAAACAGCGCAGGCAGCGTGACGGATAAGACAACTGTTACGGTCAGTGATGACGCTGATGACGGCGACGGTAACAAAGGAGGTACGATCACCTCGTTTGTTTCTGGAAAGTCTAACGATGTTCTTGATTACGACACAACTGCTAAGTTGATGTGGACAATTTCAGGCGTAGCAGCTAAAGTCACCTTGAGAGCTACTGGTCAAGCACCTGAAGATGTCACAAACGTTTCTTTCAAGGATGTCAGTCCTAAATCAAATACGACGTACGTGCTGGAAACATACGATAGCGCCAATGTCAAAATTGACGATGCTGACATCGACCTCAAGGTTGCTCCGGTCATCAGTGGCTACACTGCCAGCGATGATGAAATTAAAGTTGGAGATAGTGTCGTGCTGAACTGGTCAGTTGTTGGACCTACAGGAACGACTGTTATGTTGAAGACTTCTCCGGGCTCTTCTGAGGCTGTCGGAGTTAAGGGTCCCAAAGATGTTGCACCCGTAGTGAACACATCCTACACGCTCCAAGCTGTAAGTGCAGGAGTGGAGGCAAAACCACAAGTTAAAGAGGTGATAGTTGCGCCAGTTATAGACGCGTTTGATATTGGCGCTCCAAATGCAACAAATCAAGTGACACTTACTTGGAAATTGAGTGGCGGAAAAGCTGAAAAGTTGACCTTGTACAAAGCTAACGTGCTCCTTAAAGATGTTACAGGTAAATCATCTACAATCGATTCTGTAACTGCGACAACTACTTACAAACTTGTTGCTGAAAACGAGGCAGGGCCAGACGAAGAAGAAGAAACAGTAACGATACCGTAACCTGAAACAGAGTTTTTGCTACTTCTCGAGCCCCCCGCCGCCTGGTGTGTGGGGCTCGGCTTTTTTACTTCGCCCCTACCAAGTGCGCTCGTCCTGTACGTTTGGGGGGTGCTGGGTGGGGGCTCGAGCTGAGCGTCTCTACGGCACTTGGGCCGAGACTGTAAAGTTGTGCTGGGGTAGCTGTATAGAGCGGATAATGTTGTAATTCGGCTGACAAGATCTAGCTTTTATAGTGGTTTCCAATAGGACAGTAAATGATTAAGGACTTCACTAAACTCGTCCTGAAAGTAAAACCTCGCTTTGCTTCTAGAAGGCCTTAAGGCTTTGATCCTCCTACGGACCAACCCTACTGCATAATAATACAGATTCCGGCTAAATCCCACATAAAGTAGGGATAACAAGAATAGGGAGACCCAAGCTCGAGGGTGTTGGGTTTTTGCCTTCAGCGATCTCCCGCCATAGCGCCTAAGCGGTAGGGCGCAAGGTTAGCGCCCAGTGTGTCGCCTTGGCGAGTTGTAGGGTTTGATAGCCGTGTGTAGCTATAGAGTGCGCTACAACTCCGTGAGCGACGAAAACCTATCCTAAGAATTACCGTTCTCCAACAATATGCGAGGTATATCCCAAATTATGCCTGGTGAAAATAAGGTTGTTTTACTGGTAATCAGAGAAAACAAGTGGAGCGCATCGGACTTCTGAGTGTGCATTTATCACACGACCGTAAACAAGTGAAATATCCTACTTCTCTTTTGTTCTCACCCCCCTCATAATGAATGAGCGAGTCGCAAATTCCATTTTGCGAAACCAGTCACTTTGGTTTTGTGATTTGTAATCCAATCGGGGGGGTCTTTTATGAAAAAGACTTGGTTTCACAAAGCACAGGCGGTTGTTCTCTTCGTGCTCTTTTCAATTTTACTGGCTGCGTGTAGCGCGGGACTCAACGAGAGTCCGGAGGAGTTGCAGCTGGAAGCTACGGCGACCGCAACAACCAACACGGGACGGGCGACGGCAGTGCGTTTAAACGTGCTCGGCATTCGCCGAGTATTTGCCGACGCCGGACCGCTGCCGCGCGGGGGCGGCGCGGACGAGGCAACCCTCATTCGGGCACGCGTTCGCGGCACGCTCTCGACCGGTATCTTAAGCGCCTCGACGGTTAGTCAGGGAAACAGGACGTTTTCGGACGCCTCGACGGACAATCTGATCGTCAACGTAGCCGGGACTACTATAAGAGGCGATTTCATCCAGGCAGAAGCGGCGGCGCGGTGCCAAACTGGTGCCAACACCACGCCCATTCTAAACGGCAACTCCCAGATAACCGGCCTCGTCGTCGGTGGGAATACCGTCAGGGTGACGGGAGCACCGAACCAACGGGTCCGTCTGCCCGGTGGTCGCGGGCAGATCATCATCAACGAACAGATCAGCACCCGTAACGGGAACACCGGGAGCATTACGGTAAACGCCCTGCGCGTCGTGGTCGGGGGCGTTACGCAGGTCGTGGTCTCGTCGGCTCAAGCCGGAATCACCTGCACGGACGCAGGTCAGCCCGGCGGTCTGGGTGGACCGGGGGAGCCTGGAGTCGGCGAACTTGCACGCGGTTTTGGTCGGATTTTATGTGATGGGCGCTGTATCAGCTTTTCCATTATGGGCGGGCGCAATGATGAAGGCTCGTTCCGGGGTAAGGGTCTGATGCTCACCGACCCCACACGAGGGCTCACGGTCAACGGTCAGAGCGTCACCGATTACAGGGTCGTAGATGCGAATACCCGCGTTATCACGGGTACCGCCACTGTCAACGGGAGAAGCGGATTTACCTACCGGGTGACGATTAACGACAACGGTCCCGGTACCCAAGACGTGATCCGCATCGAAGTCTTTAACCCGCAGGGCCAGAGAATCTTCTTTTGCGTCGAGCGGTTGGATTGCGGCAACCTCAGAATTATCAATCCGCGCCCGAACCCGGTCGCGCCTCCAGGACGAGAAAGGCCGCCGTGCAATTGCGATGATGATCCGACTGACCCCACCGACCCGACTGACCCGACTGACCCGACTGACCCGACCGATCCCACCGACCCGACTGACCCGACCGAACCCACCGATCCGACTGACCCGACTGACCCCACCGATCCGACCGACCCGACCGACCCGACTGACCCCACCGATCCGACCGATCCTGGCGTCACCTTCTGCGTCGTGAGCCCAGGAGTGACGCAGGAAGGGAACACCATCACCGGAACTGATGGTGATGACACCATCGACTGCACCGGTGTCGAGGGTGACAAGACGATCGATGGTCGTGGCGGCAACGACACCATCACCGGCGGCAACGGCGACGACGTTCTGATCGGGAGGGACGGCAACGATACGATCACCGGTGGTCCCGGCAATGACTGCATCAGCGGCGGTGAAGGCAACGACACCCTCACCGGCAGCGAGGGGGACAACACCATCTTTGAGGGCCCCGGCGAAAATACTGTCGAAGACAACACTGACCCCAATGGTTTGGTCACCGGCTGCACCAGTGACCCCGGCGCGTAGGGCGATGCCGACACGACCGATGCGGCTGAGGAAGACCTCTTAGACAGCACTGCTGTCGTCGAGGCAACGGTAACTGTAGCTGCTGCCCCCTAGCACCTAGATGGGCCTGAACCCACACGTCACCACCGGCATCCCCGAAGCGAACTCGGCTCGAGCAGGAGCCAAAACCACCCCACCAGGCGGAGCCCAGCGCCCGCTACCCTGAAAGGAAAACTAATGAAACAAGAATTTTCAACCGAAACCGCCCAGAACCTCGAGGTCAAAAGCGACGTGCAGGAGAAGCGCGCCTACACCGCGCCCGAACTCAAAGAGCACGGCAGCGTCCAGGACGTGATGCTCCAGACCTTTTTTGGCTCCTTCTTGCCCTAACTAATGTAATGTCTTACCTGTGTCTGGTGGAAACCACCAGACACATTCTTTATTTTATGAGGTCACCCATGCACGAAGTCTTAAAAACGCCTCTTGCCGAGAGTTTGCCGCTCGAGTTTCACCTTCTCGTCGTCTGCGCGCGAACACAGCTAGACGACGTGTCAGCCGCACAGCTCAGAACGCTCGTCGCTGCCGGGATGGACTGGGAAAAATGAGGTCGTTACCGACTTTGTCACAGTACCTCCAACCTGATAGACGCTCGTTGGTTGCCTTTCGAGTCGTTCTCGCTGTAGGTCTGCTGCTGGATCTCTCGCAACGTCTTGCGAGCGCCGCCTACTTTTATAGCGAGCGCGGTATTTTGCCCTACGAGCTATGGGAATCTTTTTTTGGACTCCGGTCGTATTATTGGACACTACACTTTCTGGATGGATCCGAAGTCCTGTTTAAAGGCGTCGTACTTCTTCAAATGGGTTTGGCTTTCTGCCTGCTAGTGGGGTATCAGACGCGCTGGGTATGCCTCTTCAGCTGGGTGCTGCTGCTCTCTCTGGTTTTGCGTAACCCTCTCCTATCCTATGGTGGTGACAAGCTCGTCCCTATTCTCCTGCTCATCGCCGCCTTTTTACCCTTAGGTCGGTATCGGGAAAGAGCCCCAAGTTTGGTAGCTCGCTTAGCCTTTCTCTGGTTAGTTATACAGATAGCTGTCTTGTACATCGCCTCGGGTGTCTCCAAAATCGAAAGCGTATACTGGCAAAACGGGACTGCGCTCAGCAATGTGCTCGACATGAACATGCTCGTCCGCCCGGTAGGGTCGTGGTTCGGACAGTTCGAACCTTTGCTGCGCTTCATGACGGTCACCACACCTTGGGCCGAGATCATCCTTCCTTTGATTTTCTTCGTCCCCCTATGGCGCGGACGTCTCCGTGCTGCTGCCATTCTGGGGTTGCTTACTTTAAATGTAGGTATTCAAACCATGCTTGACGTAGGGTTTTTTATGTTCTACGCAAGCGCAGGGCTCCTGGCCATTTTGCCCGCAGTTTTTTGGGACGACCTCGGCCTAGCTTGGCGCTTTACGCTAGCTCGAGTAGGAGGACTCCACATCAGTCTGCCTAGTAGTTGGCTAAGAATGCCGAGGACCGCTCACAGGAAGGTTGGGTGGAAAGTCCCTCATGGCTTGCCGGTACCTCCCAGGGCAGGTGTCGTAATCCTTTGTGTTGTAATGTTTGGCTTCATGGGCGTCACGATAGGCACCGGTTTGGAAAGCATGAAGCTTATTAAACTGTCTTATACCTCTTGGAGTTGGACCTTGGTTCGAGGACTAAATGTATATCAGAATTGGGGATTGTTTACAGATCCCGGTCCGACAGCTACCTGGTACGTTGCAAAGGCCAAATTAACCAACGGGACCTGGGTGGACATCCTCCAGGCGGGCAGACATGTAGATTGGGCTCATCAAAAAGAGCCCAACGCGCTTTTTGCACAGAACAGCAAGTGGCGCGTGGCCTTATCGAAAGTCAATGCGTTCGACGACCGCAACGCCTTGCAGAAGGCCGTGGGCAATGCCCTAGCAGCTAAATGGAATGACGAGCACCCACCGAGTGAAGAGGTGTCAGAGCTGACTGTCTACAAACTCACTCAGCCCCTACCCATCGAAAAGGACTCCGGACGCAGGTGGCAGGAGTGGCTGATATGGTCCAGGTAAAATGGAGCATCGACACTCCCGCGGTTAAAGCCCATTACAAGAGTGTGAAGTTCCGAATTTCTCCGTAGGCATACCCCAAGGTCATAGGTCATCGATTAAATTTTGTCCTGGTATACGATCAAACGATCATTTAGAGACAAGTCCGATCAGCGAGACTGTAAAGTTGTTCTGGGGTATGTGAACCTCGAATCTGCTGGTACGTCAGGTTTCGTCCCCTACGCTGCTCAAGCGGCGGTTCGCAACCCCGATGCCAGCCAAGAAAACGTCGCCACCCCTAACCGCACGCACTCATGGACCGAGCTTGGCTCACCTCGGTCGGGCACGCGAACGTCGCCGCGCTGTACCGCCTGAGCCAGTTCGATGCCTTCCAGAACAACTTTACAGTCTCCTCGGGCCTACTTCGGCGCGCTATGCTGAGTTGTGGCGTACTGTCCGTCTTGCTGTAAAGGAGTGAATTGTGGCTAAAACGTGGCCGCTCGAGGACGCTGAGCACCTCGCCGAACTGGTTAAAAGGGCAGCAGGGGGCGAGGTGCAGGTGATCACCAAAGAGGGTGAGAAAGCCGTCGTGCTCATGGACTGCGCACGTTACCTGACGCTTTCCGAACCCAAAAGCTTGCTGGCAGTGGTGCGTGGTGAACCGCCCTATGACGACTTGCAGCTCGAGCGGGACAAGAGCCCGGGTCGCACTACCGAACTAAAGTGAGCTACTTGCTCGATACCAACATCTTATCTGAAGCCAGAAAACCTTTCCCCGACGAACGGGTGCTCGCTTGGCTCGCGGCGCAACCGCTTTCTCGAACGTATCTGTCGGTCGTCTCTGTGGGTGAACTCGAGGAGGGTATCGTCAGCCTCGGAGAAACGCACCGGGCGCGAGAGCTTAGAGGCTGGCTGACGCAAACCGAGGGTTTTGAGGGGCGTATTCTGAACGTCGATTATCAGGTCGTGACCATATGGGGGCGTATTCGGGCGGAAGCAAAGCGTCGTGGCTTTACACCTCCCGCTATCGACGCGCTGATCGCCGCCACTGCGCTCAGCCATGATCTGACGCTCGTGACGCGGAACGTAGCCGACGTAGAGATGTTACCCGTCAAAGTTTTGAACCCCTGGGAATAGACGTCGGTTCATCCGTAATCCCCCGCCGTCTGGTGGGTGGGGCTCGAGCTTTTTTAGTGGCTGAAGTAAGCTGAAGATACCTGATGCACTTTGAGATCGTCGGCACCGTCACCCAGATAGAGACCATCGCAGCCGGAAACGGTATACGCGAGCTTGCGCGCCTGCGAAAACATCACGGTCGAGGGCGCTGGCGCAAGCTCAAAGGCGTCGCTAACGTCGTACTCGCTAACGGTGCTCTAAGGCAGGCGGAGGTCCACTGGTACGAAGCGCACGGGATTGGGCGCAGGGAGTTCAAGATCAAGCGGTTTTTGGACTAGACTGTAAACTATGAGCGAGATAACTAGTGCCGAGCAGCGATTTGCGGTTTGTATTGAAAATGCAGACTACCAAACGTCTTTAGAACGTTACAAAATCTACCGTACGTTACCGGATGACGACGCTGAGGCTCATGGCTACGTGCGCGTTATCGACGAGTCGGGTGAAGATTATCTCTACCCGAAAGCGTTCTTCCTCCCTATCGAACCTTCAGAAAAACTCAGAACGGCACTTCTTCACGCAGCTTGAGTGCTTGCGGTAGGTGGGGCTCGAGCTATTAGCTGACCCCAACGCAAAACCGAGATGCTACCGTAGTCAGGCTATGGATTTCGAGTGGGACGAAGCGAAGCGTGGTCGTTGTCTTCACCCAACCGAACGCCGAAACCATCAGGATCATTTCTCTCAGAAAGGCGGTGAGCCGTGAGCGAAAATTTGCAGAAGCTGTCGAAGACCGATTGGGCTAAAGTAGACGCCTTGGCTGACGCTGAGATAGATACCTCCGAGGGTCTGCTCGGTGAAGATTTTTTTAGCCGAGCCGAACTGCGTTTGCCTACAGAAGAACGTCAAACGGTGGTGACGCTCAAGGTGGACGCTAACGTGCTGGCGTGGTTCCAGACACAAGGCGACTACGAAAAGAGGGTCAACGCCGCTCTAAAACTCTACGCTGAAGCGCATAAAGGATAGCTTTAAGCAGAAGTGACGGTTACGAAACGATTGGGGAGGCGTATGGAGGCGTCACCGGAAAAGATGGTAGAGCGCCGCGTCAGCTATACGCTGGAGGTGCAAGGAAAGCTCGTCATCGCCGAAGTACCCGCTCGAGTCTGCCCCAAAACAGGTGAACAGTTTTTCTCGCCTGACCGAGAAGCTCCAGCAGATGGCGTGGGGACACCTTCAACCGAAACGAACGATCCAGACGCCCGTGTACGATTTTTCGGCTTGATGATACGGCCTTTACGCTAAAACACCTCACTTTTCAAGCTTCTCGAGTCCCTGCTGCCTGGTGTGGAGCACTTAGCTGAACTTGCTAGAATACCGTTATAGCAGGAGGTCGAGATGCGTAAACGGCTGACCAAGGTAGGCGACGCTCACGCGGTTATGTTGAGTCAAGAGCTGCTCGAGCTGCTCGGTGTGCAGGGCGGCGGCGAGGTCGAAGTGCAGGTGCTGGGCAAGGTGCTGACGCTGCACGCCCCCGGTCTGGAAAACGCCGAGGTGCGGGCGGCAGTGGCTTTCGGCGCAGTGTTGGCTGAAGACCAAGAACTGCTGGTACGACTTGCCGACGCCTGAACCCGTCTTTCTGACGCAGGAAACGGTGCTGCAAATCCATGACACCTTGATCGAACGTTTTGGTGACGTGCTTGGTGTCGATACTGATGGGCTCGAGTCTTCTGTGCAGATTTCGCACGTATAGTATACGTGTAGCTAGTCTTGTAATGGGAGGCTTTTATGCAAAAAAAATTGACGATCACGATCGACGAAGAGGTGTACGAAGGTCTCTACCGGGTCGTAGGGCAGCGGCGTATAGGTCGGTTTATCGAATCGCTGGTCAGGCCGCACGTGACCGAAGCGGGTTTGGCAGCGGCGTATAAGGAAATGGCGGAGGACGAAGAACGCGAAGACGAGGCGTCCGCGTGGTCGGAGGCGCTTGTCGGCGACAGCTGGGTAGACCGTAACGACGCAGACAAGACGCAGACATAACGTGAAACGAGGTGAGGTCTGGTGGGTCGACTTCGACCCCGCCGTCGGCGGCGAAATCCGTAAAGAGCGACCTGCCCTGATTCTCAGCAACGACACGTCGAACACGCATCTGAACCGGGTTCAGGTGGTTCCGCTGACGAGCAACGTCGAACGCCTATACCCGAGCGAAGCTTACGTAACGGTTAGGGGACGGCGTAGCAAAGCTCTTGCCGACCAGTTGACGACCGCCAGCAAAACGCGGTTGCGCCGCCCGCTGGGAAAGATTTCTGAAGACGACCTGAAGCGGGTAGAAGCGGCGGTCAAACTACAACTCGGTTTGAGATGAAGCTGAGGTATCTCCCCGCTATACGTCACTCTGTAGCTCCCTGTAATCGCGCTTTATAAACGACGCGCGACCGTGAACCAAGACGAAAATCGGCAAGCCGATCACCCCCGGTACGCCTCTGCCCTGACGCCTCAAACCTGCCTTCGCTTACCAGTCTTTTAGTAGCTGCGTGATAAACTTTTCTATGTAAACACTTACTGATTTCAGCCCCAGGACGCGGCTCGGATCAGCTTATCGGAGGTTGTTGTGTATAGAGGAAGAGAAGGCCAGTGGGCGTTTTTGCTGCACCGGCTCTCGGGCGTCGCGCTCGCGCTGTATCTGCTGCTGCACGTGCTCGATATCAGTCTGGTGATGTACGGCCCCGACGGGCCTTTCAACGCGTTTCTGGCGTTTTACCACCAGTGGCCGTTTCGGGTAGGACTGATTCTGGTGATGGCGGCGGTTGTCTACCACTCGTTTAACGGGCTCAGAATTATTCTGATGGACTTTACCGAGTGGGGGACGAAGTATCATCGGCAGCTCTGGTACGGCGTACTCGGCGCGACGACGCTCGTCGGTATCCCGGTTTTAATCAAGATCGTACCGGAGATTCTGGGGGTCGGTTATGGCGGTTAAACCGAGAACCCTGCGCGAGGCCAAACACACCTACTCGACCAACGGCGAGCTGGCGTGGTGGGTTTTTATGCGTGTGTCGGGGCTGGCGCTGATTTTTCTGGTGTTCGGTCATGTGTTTTTCAACAACATCGCCTTTAACGCCGGTGAAATCGATTACGCGTACGTCGCCAACCGCTTTTCTAAATCGTGGGTCAAGGTCTACGATACCTTTTTGCTGGGATTTGCCATGCTTCACGGCGTCAACGGGCTCCGCTACAGCGTCGAGGATTATGTGCGGAGGCCGGGAGCCAGATTCTGGACTAAACTGGCGCTCTACAGCGTCGCGGGCGTGATGCTGGTGCTCGGCACGATGACGCTCTGGGCTTTTTCGTATACCGAGATGGGCGACGCCGTTCGTGCGCTCTAACGCCGTTTCGTCCCGTCAGGAGAGGTGATGTCACAACTTAAAAAATCGCAGTTACACAGGTTCGACGTGTTGGTAGTCGGTGCGGGGGGCGCGGGGCTGATGGCGGCCCGTTACGCCGCGCAGCATCCGGGCGTTTCGGTCGGGGTGGTCAGCAAGCTCTACCCGACGCGCTCGCATACGGGGGCGGCGCAGGGTGGTGTGGGCGCAGCCTTGGGCAACGTCTCCGAAGACTATCCCGAATGGCACGCCTTCGACACCATCAAGGGCGGCGACTACCTGACCGACCAGGACGTCGCCGAGATGTTTGCCGAAGAGGTCGTCGAGGCGGTCTATGAACTCGAGCATATGGGTCTGCCTTTTTCCCGTACCCCGGAGGGCAAGATCGCCCAGCGCAAGTTCGGCGGTCACACCAGGGAGTTCGGCAAGTCCGCCGTCGAGCGCGCCTGTTACGCCGCCGACCGTACCGGACATATGATCCTGCAGACCTTGTATCAGCAGTCGATCAAAGATGACGTAACGTTTTTCAACGAGTTTCACGTGCTCGATATCATCATCGAAAATGGCGCGTGTGCGGGCGTGGTCGCGTACGAGTTGGCGACCGGTGAGCTGCACACCTTCCAGGCCAAAGCGACCATCATCGCTTCGGGTGGTAACGGGCGGATGTTTAAGGTTACCTCGAACGCGCACGCGCTGACCGGCGACATGATGAGCGTGGTCTACCGGCGCGGTATTCCGCTCGAAGACCCCGAGTTTTATCAGTTTCACCCGACCGGGCTCTACAAGCTCGGCGTGCTGCTGACCGAGGGGGCGCGGGGTGAGGGCGGCATTTTGCGGAACAGCGAGGGCGAGCGTTTTATGGAGCGTTACGCTCCGACGATTAAAGATTTAGCGCCGCGCGATATGGTCTCGAGGGCGATGTACATGGAAATTCGTGAAGGGCGCGGAACCGGACCCGACGGCGACTATCTCCACCTCGACCTGACCCACTTAGACGCCGACATCATCGAAACGCGTCTTCCCGACATCACCGAGTTCGCCCGTATCTACCTGGGCGTCGACCCGATTAAAGAACTCGTGCCGATTCAGCCGACGGCGCACTACGCGATGGGCGGAATTCCGACGACGGCTCAAACCGAAGTCATCAGCGGTGGCGACAACGCCACCATTCCCGGGCTTTACGCCGCCGGTGAGGTCGCGTGCGCGTCGCTGCACGGGGCCAATCGTCTGGGTACGAACAGCCTGGGCGACCTGATCGTGTTCGGTCGGCGCGCCGGTATCCACGCCGCCAAATACGCCGCCGACGCCGCTTTTGTCAAACTGCCCGAACGCCCGCAAGACTACGCCCGCAACCTCCTCGACCGGACGCTCGGCGGCTCCGCTAAGGAGCGCGTGTCGCATATCCGCAGAGAGCTGCAAAGCACGATGCAAGATAACGCTTCGGTGTTTCGTACCGACGAGACGCTCTCGCAGCAGATAGGCATCATCCGCGACCTCAAAGAACGTTTCAAAGATATCGGCGTCGAAGATCAGGGCGAGCAGTACAACACCGAACTGATGGAGGCCCTCGAGCTGGGCTTTTTGCTCGACAACGCCGAAGCTTTGGTCCACGCCGCGCACAACCGCAAGGAGTCGCGCGGTGCACACTCGCGCGAAGACTACAAAGAACGCGACGATAAAGGCTGGCTCAAACACACGCTCGTTTTTAAGGACGGCGACGACGTTCGCATCGACTACAAACCCGTCACGCTCGGCAAATACGAACCGAAACCGAGGGTTTACTAACAGCAATGCGTGGAGAGCAATGAGCAACGAGGGGAGCTTTGGTTTTTACTTATTGCTCATCGCTCGTTACTCATTGCCGAAAGGAATACATGGCTGAATCTGCACTGGAAGCAAAACCGATCAACGTCAAGATCAAACGCTTCAACCCGGAAAAGGACAAGCGTCCCTACTGGGCTGAATACAAGCTCGAGGCTCGAGGCACCGACCGCGTGCTCGACGTGCTTCACCAGATCAAGTGGGAAACCGACGGCACCTTGTCGTTTCGCAGAAGCTGCGCGCACGGTATCTGCGGCTCGGACGCGATGCTGATCAACGGCGTCAACCGTCTGGCGTGCAAGATTCTGGTACGTGAACTCGGCAGCACCATCTCCGTCGAACCGATTCGCGGCCTTACCGTCATCAAAGACATGATCGTCGATATGGAACCGTTTTTCGATTCGTACAAAGCGGTGTTGCCGTACTTTATCAATGACGGACCGGCCCCGACGGGCGAGCGGTTGCAAAGTCCGGCAGACCGTGAAGTCTTCGACGCGACCACCAAGTGCATCCTCTGCGCGGCCTGCACCACGTCATGCCCGGTATTTTGGACCAACGGCTCGTATCTGGGACCGGCGGCGATTGTCAACGCGCACCGTTTTATCTTCGACTCGCGCGACGAGGGAACACCCGACCGGATGCAGGTCTTGGGTCAGGCGAACGGGTTATGGCGTTGCCGCACCGCGTACAACTGCACCGAGGCGTGTCCACGCGGGATTCCGGTCACGCAGGCCATCGAGGACGTTAAGCGCGAGTTGCTCTGGCGGCGGGCGTAAACCTACACGCACAGCAGTTTTAACGCGAACAGTGGCGGCTTTTAGCCGCTGCTATTTTTTTGTTCCATTTTGTTTCGGCAAGGTCGATTCGGGAGGGGTGAAAGGGACACAGAGGTATCGACGACGCGGCACAGGAGTTAAGCGGCGCACAAACTCGAGAAACACCCGTCCGGCGCTCCCCTCGCCCTCGGCAGATGCGGGACGGTAGTGAACCCAAAGGCAGCTTGGTAGACCGGAAAGATTATTTTCTCAGGACAATTGCCGATTTGATCTATCTTTGCCGACGTATCTCGGCTCGAGTTTAGGGCGGTGTATCGGGCGTCTGGAAACACCGAACTTTGCTAGGCTGGAGCGTGTGAGTTACTTTCTTATCTTTCTTGGCATCTTCTTGCTCTATACGGGCGGCGAACTTTTAGTCCGTAACGCGTCGCACCTCGCCCGTACTTTCGGCCTCAGTTCGCTCGTAATCGGCCTTACGGTGGTAGCTTTCGGAACCTCGTCGCCTGAACTCGCTACCACCTTGCTCTCTACGCTCGAGGGGTCGCCCGAAGTGGCGGTCGGCAATGTGATCGGCTCGAATATCGCCAACATCGAGCTTATTCTGGGCCTGACGGCTCTAATCTATCCTTTGCAGAGCGCGCGCGCGTTTATCCGCCGTGAGCTGCCGTTTATGATCGCGGTGGGCGCGCTGCTCATCCCTGTGTTTTGGGACGGGGTGGCGACGCGTTACGAGGGCGCGGCGTTGCTCGCGCTGCTGGTGGGTTACCTCGTTTATCAGTTCTGGCAAAGTGGCAGGGCGAGGCGCGCCGGTCGTGGTGAGGGTGCCGAGCCCGTGACTTCTGCGGGTGGGGACGCTTCCTCGAGTCTTGAAGCTAATACAGAAACGGAACCGGCAGATACGGAATTGCCAGCGACGATTCCGCTCTGGCGGGCGGGTCTGGGCGTCGCCTTGGGTATAGGCGTTTTGGTGGCTGGGGCGCAAGCTCTGGTCAGCGGGGCGGTAACGGTAGCACAGGGTTTCGGCGTACCCGAGCGGGTGATCGGCCTCACGCTGGTGGCGCTCGGAACGAGCCTGCCCGAGCTGGCGAGCAGCCTGGTGGCGGCGGTGCGGCGCGAAGCGGATATTATTTTGGGCAACGTCGTGGGGTCGAACGTCTTTAACAGTCTGGCCATCTTGGGACTTACCCGCACTCGCCCGCCCGGTTCGCACCGACTACGCGGACGTTCAGCTCGACCTCTGGGTGATGCTCGCGCTTAGCATCTTCGTGCTGCCACTGATGCTCGGGCGCTACCGTTTGGGGCGTCGGGGCGGCGCGGTGCTGCTCACGTCGTACGTGGCTTATATGGTGTTTTTGTTTCTCTAGCTTGCCAGGGTGAACACTATGACCGCTTCAGTCACGGCTGCTAAAATCGGCGTGAGTCAGCTGCCGACGCGCAGACCGAGCAGCTTCGGAAGCCGCGACAGCTCGGTAAAGACCGTGCGGGCACCGGCGGCGAGCAACACTTCCGGCTCCGTCACCTGGGCAAAGCCGAACACCGTGCAACCCGCCGCCACGCCTGCCTGCACCCCGGCGGCGCTGTCCTCGATCACCACGCAGTCGGCGGGGTCTGCGCCACACGCGGCGGCGGCGACCAGATAGATGTCGGGCTCGGGTTTGGGGCGCGGCACGTCCTCGAACGAAAAGATGCGCCCTGCAAACGCCTCGGTAAAACCCAGGCGCGTCAGTTTGGCGGTGAGTTCGACCCGTGACGAGTTCGAGGCGAGGGCTATGGGTACCCCGGCGGCGCGGACGGTGGCGAGCAACTCGGCTGCGCCGGGTACGGGGGTGACCTCGAGCGCCATCGTCTCGGCGGTGCGGTGTTTGAGGGTTTGCGTCCAGTCTGCGGGCAGCGGCCCGACCTGCGCTTCGACAAGCGGCACCATTGCGGGAAAAGCCAGTCCCAAAAACATCGCGCCCGCTTCGTCGGGCGTCAGGGGCCAGCCGCGGGCGCTCAGGTCGGCGGCGACCACCCGGTTGACGACGGGTTCGCTATCGGCGAGCACGCCGTCGCAGTCGAATAGGATAGCTGAAGGTAGCATCTCTACGACCTTACTACGCACGCTGCCGCACAACCAACTATCGGTCCTCACCTCGAGCTCTTTCTGCCGCTTCGCAAGTAGAGTGACGTATGGAGATCGTTTGGCAAAAGATGGTACCGGAGTTGGACGTTTCTGATTTCTCAGTAAGCCTGAAGTTCTACGCGGATATTCTGGGTTTTAACATTCTTTACACCAGACACGACCCGGAATTTGTTTACTTGGAGCAAGAACACCTTTAGTTTATGCTCATGCAGCGGGGTGAGGATTGGTTGGGCAAAGCGTTGGAAAAACCTTACGGGTGCGGCGTGAACCTCCAGATGGAGCTGCCCGATATTCAGCCCATCTATGAGCGGCTGCTGGAAAATAACGTTGCGCTCCAAAGGGATATCAAAGACACGTGGCGGGAGGCGGGAGATATGCTCACAGGACAACGGGAGTTTTGGGTGCAAGACCCGGACGGCTACCTGCTGCGCTTTTGTCAACCTTTGGGGGATAAACCTCTCGAGTAGCAGGTGCAGGTATGAGCGACAAAAATGCCCTTCGTCGTGTAACGGGGTTGTTGCGTTGACGACGGAGCCCTGTTTGACAGCGTTGTAGTTTGGGATGAAAGTGAGGTCGATGATGCCCTACGTCAACGTCAAAATTACAAAAAGCGGTGTGACCAAAGAGCACAAAGCTCGACTTGTCCAAGAGATTACGACCAGCCTCGAGACGATCCTCGGCAAAAAACCTGAACACATCCACGTCGTCGTCGATTTGGTCGAAGAGGAGAACTGGGGGTACGCCGGAGTACTTACGACTGAGTTTCGCAAAACGGATTGAGACCAAAGCTTTTTGCGACGCGCCCACCAGGTACCGTCCAACGCCCTTCATCTCTCCGTTTTTGTAATGCAACAACCGCAAAATCCTGTGCTACCGTAACCGAATGCCAACCGACCTGACCGACAAACGTGTCCTTATCACCGGCGCTTCACGGGGCGTAGGGGCCGCTCTTGCCGAAATCATGGCCCGGCGCGGCGCAGACCTCGTGCTCAACTACCGCAACAAACGTCCTCGAGCCGAAGCGGTAGCCCAGCGGGTGCGGGCGTTCGGTCGCCGCGCCGAACTGGTGCAGGCGGACATCACCGTCCCGGAGGGTGTCGAACGCATGATGCGTGACGTGGAGGGTCTGGACGTGCTCGTCCTCAACGCTTCGGGGGGGCTCGAGAAACATCAAGCCCCCGACTACGCGCTCCGCCTCAACCGCGACGCCCAGGTAGACCTCGCCGAACGCGCTCTGCCGCTTATGCCGAGAGGAAGCCGGATCGTATTCGTCACGAGTCATCTGGCACACTTTTACGGCGAAAAGCCGGTATTCCCCGGTTACGAGCCGGTCGCTGAAAGTAAACGTGCAGGTGAAGACGCGTTGCGAGCGCGTATCCCGCTGTTTGCAGAACGCGGCGTCTCTCTCGTGGGGGTCAGCGGCAACCTCATCGAAGGGACGGTTACGCCCAAGCTGTTGCAGCGGAGCAGTCCGGGGCTTATCGAAGCGCGGCGCGAAGAGGCGGGCGGCCTGCCGACGACCGAAACGTTCGCCGAGGCCATCGCCGACGCCGCCACCGACCCGAAACTGAACTCCGGCGATACGGTCTATGTGGGCAGCGTGGACTGACCGGGCGGTAACGCGTTCGGAAGCTTAAAGCTGAATTCTGACCCCTGACTTTCGGCATATACCACGGCAAACCCATCTGCGGTCGGTTCGCTGGGCAAACGTCTCACACCTCGAGCCTGTACGTGTAGAACGTCTCATCTCGCCGCCAGCCCATAGCTTCGTATAGTTTTTGCGCGCTCCTGTTGTCTATTTCGGTGGTGAGCACCAGACCTTTGGCGTGCGTGTCCAGCGCGTGTTGGCGGGCGCGCTCCAGCAGAGCTTTGGCGACGCCCGCCTGACGCGCCTCCGGTGAGACGAACAAGTCGTTGAGAATCCATAGCCGTTTTACCGACACTGACGAGAACGACGGAAAGAGCTGCGTAAAACCGACCGGGCCACCTTTATCGGCCAAAAAGATCACGGTGTCTTGTTGGGTCAGGCGCGCCGCTAGAAAGGCTCGAGCTGCGCCGGGGTCGGACGGTTGCCGGTAAAAAACCCGGTAGGCGTCGAACAGGGGAACGAGCGCGTCGAGGTGCGAAGCGTCCGCCCGGTAGATTTCAGGTGTCATTTTCGCTCCGTTTCGTTTGCGCTTCCCGGCTCAGCAGCTCACGCTTTCGCTCTACGCCCCAGCGGTAGCCGCTCAGCTGACCGTCACTTCGCACGACGCGGTGACACGGAACGGCTACGGCTACTCCGTTCGACGCGCACGCTTGCGCCACCGCGCGGACGGCGGCGGGCCGCCCGATTTGCACGGCAACCTCGGCGTAACTCCGGGTTTCACCACTCGGAATCTCTTGTAACGCGCGCCACACTCGTTCCTGAAACGCGGTTCCTTGAACGTCGAGCGGCAAGTTCAGGGCGCTGCCGGGGGTTTCTATAGCCCCCAGAACATCCTCGAGCCAACCGTTCAGCGTGGCGTCCGGGCGCAGTTCGGCGCTAAAAAACCGCTTTTGCAACCCCTCAAGCAGCGCGGTGGGGCTCTCGCCGAACTCGGCGGCGCACACCCCGCGCTCGGTCGCGGCGACGATCAGCCGGCCCAAAGACGTTTGGGCGTGAGCGTAGTGGATGGTGAAGCCCGCCGCGCCCTTGCGGTAGTCGGTCGCGCTCATTCCTAGATGCTTGTCCGCGCCCTCGTAAAACCGGCTCGAGGCACCGAAACCGGCGTCGTAGATTGCCACCGTCACCGAAGCGCCACCAGCCAAGTTCTCCTGCAAACGCCGGTCGCGCAGCGCCGCCGCGTACCGTTTCGGCGTGACCCCGACGGCAGCCTTGAATACCCGGTGAAGATGCCCCGGACTCAGGCCCACGGCGGCGGACAGCTCATCCAAAGACATCGCTTCGGCCTCGAGAAGCCGACACGCCCGAGTGATCAGCTCCGAGCGGGCCGCGCCCGGCGTCGTGGTGTCCGGCGTGCAGCGTTGGCAGGGCCGAAAACCGGCGTTCTCGGCGTCTTCCGGGCGGGCAAAATACACGACGTTCTCCCGTTTGGGCAGACGCGCGGCGCAGGTCGGGTGGCAGTAGATACCGGTCGTCCGGACAGCGTAGAAAAAAACGCCCTCGGCGCGCGGGTCGCGGTTCTCTACAGCGCTCCAGCGTTGCACGTCGGTGCCGAACGGCGCACCTTGTTCGTTCTCGAGCGGTTCCGGGATGGCGGTTTCGCAGGTCATCAGCACCTCGCTTTCTACTGAGCCGATTATGACGAGGTGAACCGCAGACGACTATCCGGTTCTTGCGGTCAAATCTTGTTCGAGGGTTTTTGGAGCCGCCGAACGGTGTGTCCGAATCTGACCGATACCGACTCGACGTTATCCGACGCTGGCTATCGCCTCGATCTCGATGCGTACGTCTTTGGGCAAACGTGCCACCTCGACCGCGCTTCTCGCGGGGGGGTCGCTGCTGAAAAAGCTCCCGTAAACCTCGTTCACCACGGCAAAATCGTTCATGTCCGCTAAAAAACAGGTACATTTGACGACGCTCCCCAGACTCGCGCCGCCTGCCCCCAAGACCGCCTGAAGATTTTTGAGCACCTGTTCGGTCTGCGCCCGAACGTCGCCGTCAAGTAGCGTCCCGTCGGGGAGGAGCGGTATCTGACCGGAGGTGAAGAGCAGGTCGCCCACGCGGATAGCTTGAGCGTACGGGCCGATGGCGGCGGGGGCGGTGTCGGTTGAAATCGTTTCGCGCATTCCTGAGCATACCGCCCGGCGGTCTAGCGCAGGCCGAAAAGGACAAAGAGCGCGAGCAGGCTCACGCATCCCAGCAACCACCAGCGATACGGGAAGAGCGGGTGTCGGCGCAGTTTGGCGCTGCGGCCCCGGTACGGAAACGCCGCCTCGACCGCCCCGAGCGCCTCGGCGTCTTCACCCAATACGATGGTAACGGGCAGCTCGTGGGGCAGCGTGTACGCCTTGGGCCGCACCACTACCTCTTCGGCGACGAGCAGGGCCGCCGTCACGTTGTCGGGGCTGCCGCGCTCGTCGGCGCGGCGCAAAAGCTCGGCTACGGCGTCCCCTGGTGCGGCGTTTGCGACTACCTGCAAAATCAGATCGTCGGGCAAGAGCAGCGTGAGGCCGTCGCTACAGACCAGCAGCCGGTCGCCCGCACGCAGCACCAGCGCGGAAAGCTCGAGCCTCACGCTCGGGGCTGTTCCCAGCGCGTTGGTAATCACGTTGCGCCAACCATGCTGTTTCGCTTCGTCTTCGCTCAGGAGTCCCTGCCGCACCCGGTCGGCGACCCACGAGTGGTCGTGAGTGAGCTGGGTGATGCTCCCGTCACGGATCAGGTACGCCCTCGAGTCCCCGACGTGTCCGATCAGCGCCAGTTGGTCGTCGATCAACACGAGCGTCAGGGTCGTCCCCATACCGCGAGTTTCGGGGTGCGCCTCGGCGTGGTCGAAAATCTCCAGGTTGGCGCGTTGCACGGCTCTGGCGAGCGCCAGCGGCGGGTGTTTCTGGCTCCGGGTCAGCGTCTGGGTGAGGATGTCGCGGGCCTTTTGACTCGCCAGTTCGCCGCTTACGTGTCCGCCCATCCCGTCGGCGACCAGAGCCAGCGCCCCCTGCGGCGTAAGAGCGACGAGAAAGCTGTCCTGATTCGTCGTTCGCACCTGTCCGGCGCTGCTGTCACCAGCCAGAGAAAAACGAGAGGGCGGCGTGGACATCCCGGTAAGTATGACATCCCGACGCCCGCGCAACCCTGTACCCCTCGCCGTAAACGCCTGTTATGCTGGCCCTCATGAGATCGGCTTTCGAGATTGCGGCGCAGGCGGGTTCGGGCGCAGACGTGGGTGCCGCCGTGCGGGAGGCGCTGCGGCGCGCTGAGGCGGCGGCGTCGCTAAACGCTTTTATCACGCTCATCCCGGAAGCTGCCACAACTCCGGACGCGGCGCGCGCGCAGGGGCCGCTCGCCGGGGTGCCGGTAGCGGTCAAAGACAACATCTGCACGGCGGGCGTCCGCACCACGGCGGGGTCGAACAGTCTGCGCGGGTTCGTACCGCCCTACAGCGCGACGGTGGTCGAGAGGCTCGAGGCCGCCGGTGCCGTCGTTATCGGCAAAACCAACCTCGACGAGTTCGGTATGGGCAGCTCGAACGAAAGCTCGGCCTTCGGCCCGGCGCGCAACCCCTGGAACCCGGACTATGTACCGGGAGGCTCGTCGGGCGGCTCGGCGGCGGCGGTCGCAGCGGGCGTGGTTCCGTTCGCGCTCGGTACCGATACGGGCGGTTCGGTACGGCAACCCGCGTCGTTTACGGGCATTCTGGGTTTTAAGCCGACCTACGGGGCGTTGTCGCGTTACGGGGTGGTGGCCTTTGCAAGTTCGCTCGATCAGGTAGGGGTGCTCGCGCGCAGAACTCGAGACCTCGAACTCGCCCTGTCGGTGATGTTCGGCCCCGATCCCCGCGACGCTACGAGCCTCGACACCCCGCCGGACTTGTCGGACGCGTCCGACATCGATTTGACAGGACTGCGCGTCGGTAAAGTCGCCGAACTCTGCGGTGACGGCAACAGCGCCGGGGTGCGGGAGGCGCTGGAACGTACCGAAACGACCTTAAAGGCGCTCGGCGCGACCGTGGGCGAGGTTTCACTGCCCCACACGCCTTACGGCACGGCGGCCTATTATCTGGTGGCTCCGGCGGAGGCGTCGTCGAACCTGGCGCGCTTTGACGGGATGGTCTACAGCCGTCGCAGCGGCGACGACCCGTTGGGTCAAGCCGAGGTGATGATGCGTTCGCGCGGCGAAGGTTTCGGCCCCGAGGTGCGCCGCCGCATTCTGACCGGCACCTACGCGCTTTCGGCGGGCTACTACGACGCCTACTACGGCAAAGCCCTCAAGGTGCGCCGCCTGATCGCAAACGACATGGCGCGCGCGTTCGCGTCTTATGACCTGCTGCTGACGCCGACCGCCCCGACGGTGGCCTACCGGCTGGGCACAAAAAGCGATCCGTTGTCGATGTATCTCGGCGACGTGGACACGGTGCTGGCGAACCTGGCGGGTGTCCCGGCGGTCAGCGTTCCGGCGGGTACAGCTGAACACGGCCTGCCGTGCGGGATGCAGTTTATGGCCCCGGCGCTGCAAGACTCGAGGCTCTTAAAGGTAGCGGGGGCGCTCGAGGCTGCTGCCGGTGAAACCTTCGCCCCTGTAGCCACAAATTTTTTACAAGTCTACGAGTAAAACGCGCTAGAATAGCCCATGATTACGCGGATGACGGCAGCTTGGGGGGCAAATGTCACCAACCTTCTCGCTTTTCTCAGCGTCTTTATCGCCGCGCTCTGCATTTTCGCAGTCGGGGTCGGGTTCTTTACAGATCGGACGTTTCTAGATTCGTTCGGTCTCGCGTTCACCTTAGCCACCGATGTATATATCGTATGGGTTGCAGCGTTCTGGCTCTACAACAGGCGCGTCAGCGGCGCGGTTCTCTTGGATTGTGGTCCTCACAAGGGCAAAGCCATTTTTCTACTCTTTGCTACTTTTTTGTTCTTTCGGGAGCTATTGAGTGTTATATCGGCGAGTGGGGCGTTTTCAGTTGAAACGGTGCAGGAGCTCTTATTCGCGGCATTCTTCCTATACTTGGCGTTAGGTCGGCTACAGATCAGAGAGAACGGTATCTGGGAGCACGGCAGCTTGCTCCGCTGGCACAGAATCATCTCCTATCGCTGGACGGACCACGGTACCTTGATGCTGCATACAAAAGGTCGGTTGCTGCTGCTGCCCGGCGATCTTCTGGTACCGCTCGAGCACGAGGAAGCCGTAACCGCACTTCTGATAGAGCGCGCCCCGCAAGCTCGTGAATCGTAACTTCTGGCGCGGCGAGAACGTTCGGCTGCGCGCGGTCGAAGAGAGTGACTTGGAGGCACTTCTTTCGCCCGAAGAAGATACCGAACTCGACAGGTACGAAGATTCTATCCGCTTTCCCTCAACCCAAGAACAAGGACGAAAGTTCTTTGAGGAAATAGCGAAGCGCGACGGTAAAGGCGACTCGTTTTTCTGGCTTATCAAAGTCGGCGCTCAGCGTGTAGGCAGTATCGGGACGTTTGACTGCGACGGGCGAATTGGAGCCTTCAAGTACGGTATTCGTATTCTGCAACCTCACTGGGGCAAAGGCTACGCCCGCGAAGCGATCAGCATCGTTTTGCGCTACTACTTTCATGAACTGCGCTACCAGAAGGCGACGGTCATCGTCTACGCGTTTAACGAACGTTCGCAAAGGTTGCACGAAAGTTTGGGGTTTACGCTCGAGGGCCGTCTCCGCCGAATGGTCTATACGAACGGTCAGCACTATGACGAACTCTATTTCGGGCTGACCCGGGAAGAGTTCGACGAACGTACGCTTGTGCTCGAGCTGTAACTTCGCCCCCCTCTCACGGACGCTTACCCTAAAGAGGCGGATTTGTGATATGCTTTTTCGTCTTGTGTGGACGCGGCTGAGCTAAAGGCCGCCCCGCAACTGAAGGAGTATCATGAAGCGTACCTACCAACCCAACCGGCGCAAACGCGCTAAAACACACGGCTTTCGCACCCGTATGAAGACCGCCGCCGGTCGCAACGTCATCCGCCGCCGCCGCGCCAAAGGCCGTACTAAACTCTCCGTTTCCGACGAGTAACGGTGCTGACGGTCATCCAGTCTCTCAGGGGTGATCGCGCCTTTCAGCGTTTGCGCCGTGGCAAGGCCGGACACGCCAAGCTGCTGAGCCTGCGTTGGCGGCCCATACGCGAAGACGGTGTGCGTGTTGGCGTCGTGGTCAATAAAAAGGTCGGTAAGGCCGTCGTTCGTAACCGGGTGCGCCGCCGTCTCCGTGAGGCGCTCAGGGCGATTTTGCTCCGGGCCGAGGCGCGGCGGCAACAGGCGTTCGCTTTAGAGGTCGTAATCATCGCCCGTCCGGAGGCTGCCGACGCGGACTACTGGCAGCTCAAGGGAGCGCTCGAGCACGCGCTGCGTAAAGGCCAGGTGTTGTGAACGACTCCAGTACCGCCGGTTTAAGCGTCGCCCAGCGCGCCCTGCTCGCCCCGATCCGGTTTTACCGCCGCTTTTTGTCGCCGCTCAAGGCGTCGCCGAGTTGCCGTTTCAGCCCGACGTGCAGCCACTACGCCGCCGACGCGATCAGGGGTCACGGCGTCGTTCGCGGCTCGTATCTGGCCTTTAGACGTATCTTGAAATGTCAGCCGTTTCACCCAGGCGGATTCGATCCGGTTCCGGAGGTATCTTGAAGCGCAAGTCGGTAGTTTCAGCACTTTTTATCGTTCTGCTCAGCGTGACGTCTACGGGGCTCGCGCGTGTAACCTTCGGGATTCAGGATTTCAGCGCCGCCGACTTCGGCAACCTGGAGGTTTTGGACACGCTCTGCGCCGGTGACGCCGCCTCGTTCTGGTGTGACGCCCAGGACGCCGAGCTCAAGCTCGTCACCTCGAAAGGTCTCGACTATATCTTCAGCGAGACCGGCGAGGTGGTGGCGCTCTATACCAAACAGCAGCGCGGGCAAGACCTGAACGGCAACTACGACCTCGACCGGGCGCAAAACCTGATCCCCCACACCTCTGACCTGCCCGGTGGCGCGCTCCTCGTGGGCGGCGAGTACCGCCAGCCGCAAAACGTCGAGAGCAGCTGGACCGAAAAAACCTTCGACGACGCGCGCGCCCTGGAGGGAACCTTTAGCTACCGCCTCGGCAACTTGCAGATCGAAAAAACGGTCGTAGTAAGCGAGGTTCGCAACTCGCTCGGGGTGTCGGTCAAGGTGCAGCGTACGGCTCCGGGGGCGGGCGAAACCCTCGTGCAGTACGTCTATCCAGGCATCGCCAAACAAGACGCGCCGGTTATCAAGGTGGGGCAGGGCGATACCTTTACCCTCAATCCGGCTCCCCAGGCGGTCGCCGACCCGAGCTACATTTCTCTTCAGAACAACAACCAGAACCGGGGTCAGGCGCTGGTCATTCGCCCCAATCCGAACGTTCCGGGTTCAGGTGACGACCTCGTCGCTACGCCGCTATCAGCGCGTCAGATTGCGGTGGGTAAAACGCTCGGGGCGGGGGCAGACGCGTCGGTGACGCTCGAGCTGCAAACGTACGGCGGCCCGAACGAGATGGTGCGGTTTTTGCAAGAGGACTACCTCGAGTACCCCGGGCTGTTCGAGCCCAACATCCTGGGCCGTCTGTCGCTCGGCATTATCGTCGTGTTGCAGGCGATTCATGGCGTCGTCGGCAGTTGGGGTCTGTCGATCATCTTGTTGACGCTGCTGTTTCGCCTGCTGGTGTGGCCGCTGATTCACACCCAGATGAAGTCGATGGTGGGGATGCAGCAGATTCAGCCGAAGCTTAAAGAGCTGCAAACCAAACACAAAGACGACCGCGAAAAGCTTACGCAAGAGACGATGAAGATGTACAAAGAGGCGGGCGTCAACCCGGCGGGCGGATGTCTACCGGCAGTTGTGCAGATGCCGATCTTTATCATTTTGTGGCGCGTATTTATCAACTTCGAGTTTAACGAAGGCTTTTTGTGGATTCCCGACCTGGGCCTGACCGACCCGATCCGCCTGCTGCCGATTTTGTATATCACCATCATGGTCGCGCAGGCGGTCGTCGCCTCGAAGGGCAACCGCCAGATGTTGCAGCAGCAACTCCTCATCAGCGGCGTCTTCATCTTTTTCGTGTTCAACTTCGCGGCGGGCGTAACCCTGTACCTCATCACCTCGATGCTGGTGCAGGTGCTTCAGCAGTGGCTGATCCAGCGCAACCTGGGCGCGCCCGCGCCGGTGCTGGCAACGGGCGTAACACCGATTACGACGTCCGCCGAACCCTACCCTGCTGCCGACGCTGCAAAAACCAAACCTGCCAAACCCAAAAAAGCCATCGCCAAATCGACGAACAACAAAGCCAAGGCGAAAGCGAAGTAAGGGCGTGGCGGACGACCTCGAGAAGTATCTGAACGATCTCGGTATCGACACCGACGGCGAGGACGCAGCGCCGCCCGCGCCGCCGGAACTGCCGTCCGAGCCCTCGGAAGGCCGCCCGTCTACACCTCACCCAGACACGGCCCAATCAGGCGCGGCCTCAGACACAACTCGACCAGACACACCTCGACCAGACACAGCCCCCGCAACCACGCCTCATACCCTGACGCCACCCGTCGTCGGCGACCACTTAGAGCGTTGCGAGGCGTTTTTAGCTAGCCTGCTGCTGACCCTAGACCCCGGTTTCGTCCCCGACGTCCGTGAGGTCGAAGACGAGTTACACGTCGATATTCGTGGCGGCGACCCGGGCAAGATCATCGGGCGTAACGGGCGTACGCTGGCGGCGCTCGAGTACCTCACCAACGCCGTCGTAAACAAAGACGAGGCGGCCCCGCACGTCCGGGTATCGGTCGATGTGGGCGGTTACAAAGAGCGGCGCGACGAGCGGTTACGCGCCGTGGCGCTTAAGGCGGCGGCGCGGGCGCGCAAAACGGGTTTCGCCGTCGAGTTGGAGACCATGAGCGCCGCCGAACGCCGCGTGATCCATATGGCGCTAGCCGACGATCCGGCGGTCGAGAGTGAGTCTTCGGGTGAGGGTAAAAACCGTCGGGTGGTGGTTAAGCCGCGCCAAGGGTAGTTACCTGTTGCCATTTGGTACCTTCTACAGAATCAGCAGAGGGTCTCTAGGCTAGAAACCTATTGCTGGTTGTACACCAAAGGGTCCATGCCGCACCCTAAAAGCGAGGCGTGCTTCAACCCCTCACGGTCAAGATATCCTGCACCTACTAGCGAAAACAGCATAATTTTTGGGTAGTGGCCCACCCTCAACAGACAGCTACTCTTTCGAGATTATAACGAACCAAGAAGAGATGTAAGCAGATAAGATGCATGTGGTCGGACTTGGAGAACGATAAGGACTTGCGGACGAATCTG
>JAABUN010000472.1_pt1 | contig 103903 bp, 84 predicted proteins | sample 5559311 | NCBI WGS metagenome assembly JAABUN01 (sample SAMN10711877, study PRJNA513370) | rock metagenome | isolation source: Antarctica rocks | place: Antarctica: Victoria Land, Siegfried Peak sud | reverse complement strand
ATTGAGTTTTTAAGCCATTTAGCTTACCAAAAAAAGTAAGGGTTGAACAAAAATTGCTCAACCCTCTTTTTCCGTATAAGCATCAACCTTATTGCTGGCAAGTTGGTCTCCACCAGAGCTTGCTTCCTCTTCGGGTTGACAGGCGAATATTATAAATTAATTTTGAATAAACCACCAACCATTTTTCAGTACATTACCTTAATTCTGGCATCCTTGTTTGTGAACTGCCAATTTATTTTGTTGAGTTTATTATTCCTATTATTTTGCCAGGCTTCAACTTCCTCTTTAATTTTCTTCATAGAAGATATATGTCTTTTAAAACATTGGCCATTCAATACATGTAATTCTATCTCTGCGATATTTAGCCAGCTACCATGTTTGGGAGTATAAACAAATTCAAATCTGTCCCAAAGTCTTTTTGCTTCTGCAGGCTCAAAGGTTTCATAAAATGCTGATGCAACATGAGTATTAAAATTATCAAATTATCCATTACAAGGGTTATCTTTTTTGCTTTTGAATATTTTTTATCTGCAATCATTTAAATGAATGTCGCCCAATCTTTTTTAGTCTTAAATTCTGTAACCTCTACAAATCGTTTTCCTTTCAAAGGTTCATTAGCCATAAAGATATTTACTACTCCATTCCTTATATACTCACAATCCACTCTTGCTTCCTGCCCGGGCTTCATTGCAATTGAAGGTCTTCCTTCCTCTATTAGCTGCTTAGGCATCTCATCCATACAAACTACCGGATAATCAATATTATACGGTTTTTTATAAATATCTAATACAGCTTCCATGTTCGCTACAAACGCACTATTTTTCTGAGGCGGTATTACCCATTCTTTTGTTTTCCAAGGCTTAAGTTCGTTTTTTTTAAAACGCTCCTTACGGTAACATGCGTTATACTCTCTACGTATTTTAACTCAACCATTTTGTCCGCTAACAATCGTAATGACCACTTGGCAAAACCCTTCGGTGGCTCACTGCAGCATAGTGTGATTAGCTTAGCTTCAGTATCACCATCCATCTTCTTTTCATAAACACGGGACGTAGGCTTTCTTTCCAGTACCCCTTCTAAACCTTCTTCAATGAACTTCTTCTTTACTCTGTCTATCGTTCGCATGCCTACTTTCAAAACCTTACTTATCTGTTCATTAGTAACTTTCTCTGAATACTTACCTTCATCACAATTTAAAAGAATGTAAGCAGCCCGCAATGTTTGGGAAGTATGTGAACCTTTATTGATGATAACCATAAGCTCTTCTACTTCCGGTTTTGTTAACTTAATAGTATAGCGTATCATTTGTAATGAGTTTTACAAATATACAATACTATTACGTCATCTTAAATTTAACTTAACATTAGTTTAGTTAAGCAGCTTCTTATATAGATGAACCAGAGGCTTTGAGTTATATAGACATCTTGAACCTCTTTTACAGGAAAATAATTTAGATGATTGTATAACTGTTCAATCTGAACAATCTGAGAATGAAATTTTTTTTAAATTAATAAATGCTGAAAAATATCCTTTTATAAAAGGAATTGTTGGCTGGTAATATTTGCAGGCTCAAAATGTATCAGTATCAGAGCGGGTTGATCATTATATGCAATTTGAACATTCATGTCCACAAGAAGATGCAAAACAGGAAGGGAGTATACCAGTGAATGGACAAGAATATACGTTTAGAACGCTTCTTACCGGGGAATATGACGAGAATCTCCCACTGATGTTCATTAAGCATCCTGTAGTTGTAACAACAATAAGAAAGCCGGGAATCTATTCAATTATCATTCATCCATTGCAGGAATGAAAGGAACTATTTAAATTAAAAACGGTGATCCTTGAATCATTACAATAATGAAACTATGAAAAGTACATTGATGGTTTATGAATGGTGACCGCAGGTTTGAACCTAATGTACTTGATACGGAAAGTGAAGATTTTTTGGCCGGCAAGGGAAGAAAATGAACCCCTTCACCGGAATATATGAACGACTGTTGCTGCGTAATACAGAACTTGTTAATAATTATCAACAACAATTGTTTTGGTTCTACTGGTGGATAGAGCAGCGGGCAATGGATTCGTACAGAAAATCCTTCTCTTTTTACTATAATAAAGGCCTTGAATGGAATAAGGGAGTTGTAATTAATATAAAAATATTGCTTACCCAGATGGTACTGCTGTGTTGGATATTGAACGTGATAAACTGGCCGGGATACGTAGACGAAATTGAAAAGCTAAATTACGAACGATATGCTTATCCAGATCCCAATGGTTTAAAAAGAATTTCGCCATTTATTTAAAAGCTACTTTGGGTTGGAAAAATTCACTAATTGGAGAGATTGTTGGCTTACACTATAATATTGTTGGCAATTGGATAAAAGCGTATAAAACAAAAGTGTTTGTAGCATTGTTGAATAATAATTATGGAGGCAAAAAAAGTGAGTTAGAAAATCCATGCCGGCAGTATTTTAGAATTCCTTAAAACAAGCGACCAATGAAAGCATCTGAAGCAGTAGAGCGGATAAGAGAAAAGACTGGCATTAATCGAAGTGAGCAACGGGTAAGAGCCTTTATGAAAAGACATAATTTAAAATTTAGGACATATTCCTGCAAAAGCCGATAACGATAGCAACATGACTGGGTAGAAACAGAACTGAAACCTGTTATTGAAGCGGCACAGAAAGAAGAAGTGCATTTGTTCTTTTGAGATGCACACTTTGGGTTACAACCTTTTTAATGTTCGTTGTGGTGTGCTTTTCGTGTTTTCATCAAGGCTTCTGCTAGCAGAAACCGCATTAATGTATTAGGTGCTGTAAAAGCCATTACTAAAGAAGTCGTTACGCTTACCAACACCACCTATATTACCTCATATACACTCATTAAATTTTTAAAATTACTCAAAGAAAAATTTGGCGATAAACCTATTGCAATCGTACTTGATTATGCCCGTTATCAACATTGCTTTTTAGTAACCACTTTTGCAAAATCATTAGGTATTCATTTGCTACTTATATCACTCACCGTGTAAAATTTGAAAGCTTGAAAGACGTTTTTGAAACATGGCTCGATTCCTCGACGAGGGTAATAAAAGCATTGGTGCAATTAGATTTAAACAATATTTAAATTTTCTTTTCAAGAAGGATTTATTTCTATGATTTAGTCTTACGACTTTGTGGGGATTACTCTGCATAGCGATTTTAGCAACCCTTGCAATTATTCATGCTAAACTGTTGTTTGCTTTCCATTTTTATCTGAAAGCCTTTTTCCAAGCCATATTCAACTTTTAAATTGCAGAACTTGGGGAAGCCTGCACAATTGTAATAGCTTTAAAAGAAATTATACGCAAAGCTGAAATTGCATTCTTCTTTCATCCAAATTTATAAACACTTACTTCTTGTTTATCAATTTGCCAAGTTAGCATTATATTTTGCCAATATTGTTTTACATAGGCGATTTCATCCATTTAACTTTGATTTATAAAAACACGAATGCTTTTTATTATATCATTTTAAAATAAATACTGTGCGAAATTGCTTGTTAAATTGGGAAAAAAAAATTCCGTACATATCATTAAAGGCTGCACCAGAAACACGGAAAAAAGATGTTAAGGTGATGCAGGAGTAATGATATTTTTATCTGTTCGGACAAGTGCGTTTTTTAACTCGATTTAGCACACAACATTATGACAATTAAGTTTACTCTAATAAGTTTCATTATTTGCTTTTTTTTATTACGCTCCGGTTTCTGCCAATCTCAATTTTTTGTATCCTTAAAAGGGAATGACCTCAATGCAGGCACGAAAGAAAAGCCATTTGGCTCCATTGCAAAAGCACAGTCGGTGGCACGAAAGAAAAAAGGAAGCATTACCGTCTACATAAGAGAAGGTATTTATTATTTGAAAGAATCTGTTGTATTTCTTCCTGAAGATTCCCGCCAGGAACATGAAAAAATAACCTTCAAAGCCTATGCCAATGAGAAAGTCATTCTTAGCGGAGGAACCCACCTTTCCCTGCAATGGAAAGACTACAAAGAGGGTATAAAACAGGCGCATGTGACTGAGGATTTTGCATTCGATCAGATATTTGTAAATGGGCAGTTGCAGCATATGGCCCGCTACCCAAATTATAATCCCACTGCAAAGGTTTTTGGAGGTACGTCTAAGGATGCGATCAGTGCTGACCGTATTAAAACATGGGAAAATCCTGAAGGTGGGTATGTGCATGCACTACATCCGAGTGAATGGGGTAGCTATCATTTTTTAATAAGAGGAAAAAATGAAAAAGGAGAAATCATTATGGAGAGAAGATTGGAGGACAGCTCCATACTGGCAACCAACCTCACGGCCAACCTGCATAGAGAATCTTTGTTTACAGAAAATGTTTTTGAAGAACTGGATACAGTAAATGAATGGTTTTACAATAAAGAATTAAAAGTTCTTTATTATTATCCACAATTAAAAGTAAATCTTTCCCGTGCAACGGTTGTAACACCGCAGATAGAAAGTTTAATTGAATTTAAAGGAACCGAACATAATCCTATCCGCAATATCAGTATTGAAGGGATAACCTTTACGCAAACTCTTAGAACGTTTATGAAAACCGGTGAGCGTTTGTCCAGAGGAGATTGGAGCATCTACCGTGGAGGAGCTGTATTTATGGAAGGAACCGAGAACTGCAACATTAAAAACTGTGCCTTCACAGAGCTTGGAGGCAATGCAGTTTTCATCAATAATTTCAACAGGAATAATGAAGTCAGTGGATGCCTCTTTAAAAATATAGGCGCCTCGGCAGTTTGTTTCTGTGGCGACAGGAAGGCTCGTTATGATCTTAATTTACCGTTGGAAAAAATTGACCTTCATCCCGGGCCTAAGACCAATAATTATCCTGCTAATGGCATGGTATATAATAATTTGATGCATGATTTGGGGATATTTGAAAAACAGGTGGCCGGCGTTCACATTTCTATGGCACAAGATATAAAGGTGAGCCATAATACTATTTACAATGTACCACGGGCGGGAATAAACGTTAATGATGGCATGTGGGGCGGTCATATCATCGAGTATAACGAGGTGTTCAATACTGTACTGGAAACCAGTGATAATGGTGCATTTAATTCCTGGGGAAGAGACAGGAACTGGGCTGGTAAAAGAAGCTTGGATTCTATTTTAGAAAGTCACAGAGATAAAGTTGCCTTATTAGACAATGTAAAACCTACTGTTATTCGCAACAATCGTTTTCGTTGCGATCATGGCTGGGATATTGACCTTGATGATGGTTCAACTAATTATATTATTTATAATAATGTACTTCTTAATGGAGGCTTAAAATTCCGTGAAGGATTTTTTCGTACTGCCGAAAACAATATCATCATCAATAATTCTTTTCATCCCCATGTATGGTACAAAAACAGTGATGATATTTTCCGGAGAAACGTAGTAACTACTTCCTATTTTCCTGTTGGTATGCCCCTTATTTGGACCAAAGAAATTGACTGGAACATTTTTTTAGATTCGATAGCGTTAAAAAAATCAAAAGTGAACGGAAAAGATGTTCATTCCGTTTACAGCCCTCCACTTTTTGTGTATGCAGTAAAAGGTGATTATCGGTTAATGAAAAATTCTTTTGCCTTTTTAATAGGATTTAAAAATTTTAATATGAATCATTTCGGAGTGGTTTATAAAAAATTAAAACTTCAAGCACAAATAATTCCTTTACCCAAACTTATTTATTTTGTTCCAGATAAGGACAATGAGATCCATACTGTTTTGAGGTTGAATGTAAAGAATATGACCTTAGATGAACGCTCTGCAACTGGTATGTTTGCTGAAAAAGGAACTTTTATCGTGAGTGTAAATAATGATAGTCGATTCTTTGGCATTTTAAAACCAAAGGATGTTATTCTATCTTATAATGAAAAAGAAATTAACAATGTCAGAGATCTTCAGGATGCAGTTATTGCTCCTAACTGGTCCGACTCATTAAAGATTATCGTATTCAGAGAAAGTGGTATGGTAAATATAAAATTAAGAAAGTAGAATTTTTACAAATCTTTTTTTTATATAATAAAAAGTTTTATGATTACTGATATTGGTGCTGTGGGACAATGAAGCACAGCTTACACTTCAATTCCCCGAAAGGACATGTCAACCCAGTATAATTGCAATAATGATAATGGTTTACGCAAAATGGTTGTACCTCTTAAGGCTAAACCTAACATTAAAAAAAGAGAAGGTGCCAATAAAAAAATGTGAATAAAAACATTGGTTAGCTCAAAACAAGTCAGAGCGGCATCGAGGTGTCCTATTCAAGACAAATTTATAAAGACATATCCAGAAATTTTTCATTTTCCCCGACCACTACAAAGCCTACTCATAATATTTGAATGTATTCCTTGAATTTAGTTGAAGAGGATTAGCGACTAAAAACAAATCATGGAGTGGAAATCTATAAAAAGTAAGATAGATTGAGGCAAAAAGTTCAAGGAACCCCTACAAAGACTTGACAAAAATCAAAAAATAACAGCAGGCATTCGAAATATTTTTTTATTTAACTTTTCTTATCATTTCATTAATTTTATACCTTTAAAAAAAGGATAAGTGATGAAAGATTTGATGAAAAAAGTGATGTCTTTTATAACATTTGAATTCGCTTTAGATAGAAATTGTTTAAGCAAACAATTCGCTGCTACTCATACTGCATATCAAAAAGATTTTCCAGAATGGAGTACTACTGCTACAAGGAAAAAAGTTATTTTCCGATACTGGTTTGAACTTGTATTAAGTCATTTTGCTTTGCTATTTGGCTTACCTGCGTTGTTGCTATTAGCCTCTAATCATTTTGATACTCGCTATTTGTCAATTGTTTTTGTTGCTGGAATACTTACATATGCAGTAATGTTTTTATTTCATTATTGGCCGAACTTCTATTCGGATTTTCTACCAAAATTAGAAACGATTAAAGAAACTTACGAGCGGAAGCAATCTGAGCAATTACAGAAATGTAAAAGAGCTCAACTATCTAATCATGCATTAGTTCTTTTTTATTATGTTTTTGATAAAGTAAGCGGAATAAATGCTCTTCAATGTAATGACCATTATACTGCATTACTTACGAAACTTTTGGGTGTTGACCAGGGAAGCCTAAAGAAGAGCCTCGAATTAATTCTAGGTAAGAAGAAGAACTTATCTGAGCGGAAGCTTACAGAAATCCAAAATCAGTTTGAGGAAGCCAAGACATTTTTTGAAGAAATACAGTTTGAGGAAGGTTTGCACGTTCTAAATAATCTTGAGCAAAAATTCAAGGTTAACCGATAAAAGAACTTTCCCTCTTCTAACATTTATAGTAGAATATAATAGACCTCCTTTCATTATTCTTTAAGGAATAGTTCAACTTTACAAATACTTTTAACTTAAATGCAGTAAGCTTAGTGCTTTGCCGCTAACTAATTACCCTTGCATCGGTAAAATTGCAAAGTGAAATGCGCGTAATTATTAAAATTATTAAGAACAAATTTCTCTACATTTTCAATTTTTCCATCCTTCGATTACAAATCTGCCACTCGATTTTATTTTTTTAAAAAATAAGTATACTTAACTTCTTTCCGCTTGCCAGCAAGAGTATGTTGCAGCTCTAAAACGAAAAGTGATGAAAGAATTAGTGAGCAATGGTAACGTCGTTACTCCAATGTTATTCCCTTATGAACCGGAACACTTCTGGAAATCTATCCGGCAAATTACTCGAGAAGAAATCGGGAGTGTTGAAAAACAAAAGCCGGTTTCCCCCTCCTTTGAAACTGCAGGCATGTCCTACAAACCCCTTTACAAGATTGCAGAAGTTTGTGCTTTGTTCGATGTTACAAAGCCTACTATTTATGATTGGGTAAAACATGGAAAGCTGAAGCCTTATAAAATCCGGTCAAGAGTTTACTTTTTATGGCAGGATATTCAACAGCTTTTAAACCCGGAACAGAAATAAAGAGAACGATATTTTTCCTTTCACGAGCCTGTTTTCTTTAAGAAAATCCGATTCCTGAAAATAGTAAGTAAGAAAATTTACTCCATTAACTCTCCAAATTTCGAAACAGATCATTCCTTAAATAATCCTAAAAGCTTAACGATTAAAAACAAAAGTTATGGCAGATTTTAAAAAAAGAACATTGCTCTTGAGCAGTGGAAAGCAAATAAAGTTATTTGGCAACAGTATAGCTATTGCAAAATCATTAGAGATAGGTGAAGGGTTTTCGCCTAATATTTTTTCCTGCATAAATGATCAGACAGTCCCTAAATCTACTGCAGCCGTTTCTAATCCGCATGCATTAACGGCGGAAGAAATTATGGAAATAGCAGATTTTAATACGCAGTTATGGATGGATCTAAAGGCAAACATCCGAAAGCATGGATTGGAAAGTTCAAGGATTTTTAACCAGGATGCCTTACGTTAAAAGCACATAAATCTGTTTGAAATTTCAATTGGGTGTGGAAAAGAAAATCTAATGCACTGACAAATTATCAGGGACTAAAAAATCTCTTTTTTTTCAAAAGCTATTATAAAAATATTATAGCAATAACCACTGTTGATCGGTAAACGAGGTGATAAAAAAGAAGAAATTCCACTACAAAAATGAGCACCTAAAATATTGATATAAAGTAGTCATAGCGTACTTCTAAACGCTTCAATCTATTGGATCCTGCTGCTGGTTTTTAAAGATAGTTTGATATGTCAAAAAGTCAAAAAAACCTACAAAGATGGTAATTAGTTTTGCCTGGTGATTGTAGTAAGTCACATATTTAGGAGAACAACAGCCCTTAAAATCTTCACTCCTGATCTCGTATCCCCCGGCGTTATTTTTGAATCCTAATGCAGAAAAATTTCGGTTATTATTCCGGTAGGTTATTTCATGACAGAATCTATTGGCTATTAAAAAATCAATATTTCTTTGTTGCAAATATTTGCACAATACAGGATCTGATATGGTGTTTTTTATTGATACTATTTCAATTTTATTTATAGGAACCTATTTTTGGCGTTTAGAAATAGAAAAAAAACTTTTCACCTCGCTTATTCTTTGAAAGGCCTCCAGTACAGTACAGTACAGTGATAAAATTGACAAATAAAGTCTATTAAATTACCACCCTTTCCTTCCCCATGATCATACCATAGGTTTAGGGATTTATTTACTTTAAAAGAGGCTGTTTTTTCATTCCTGAAAGGAGACAAAAACCAGTGGTCATTTCCCCTGATTTTTGTTGGACAGTTCCTGCTTTTTTCAATGTAATCAACCAGGGCCCATTTGATTGACCTAGGAGCAATTTAGTTTTTCGTTTTCCATAACTTATTATTTAGTTAAGAAAAATTGTTGTGATAGTGTTTACAATAGGCTATTACTGTTCGCGGGTAAAGTAGGTTTAGCAGGCATTTGAAGTCGCAATTGTTCTACCTGTTCTTTAAAAAAGAATCGCCGGGATTTAATTTTAAAGGATTGTAATAGCTCTGATTTTCCCCAGTCGTTTATTGTCTGACGGCTGACCTTAAAGATTTTCTGTACATCCTTTGCAGATAGGAAAGGAGTATCCTCGTTAGGATATATGCGTTTGGTTGTAGAATTTAAGGCAAGGACTTCCTTTATTTTCTGGTCAATTAATCCTTCAAATAACCTAATTAATTCCAGGGGTTTTTGAACCAGTAAAAAAGGTGCATTATTACTTGTTTCCATAACTCACGTTTATCTTGTTCACAATAGGTTTCAATGCAAAGTAAATACATGTATGGAGAGTAAATAATCCAGGCTGTACTGGAATTTTAAATCGTTTTAAACCAATATGAAACTTACAGAACTTTACAGAATAAAATGTTCTTGTGTAAGCTGAGTGGAAAAATTTCCTACAATGGCCGTCAATATTTCAATAAATATCAAACAAAGCTTTTATCACGTTCCCAAAGGCAGCAATAGACATTTGGTATAGACTCGTTCGAGCAGCCATACTTCCTTGCGCAGCAAGTCCTTCAACTATATCCGAATCTGAGAGTTATTTGAGGAAAACTGAAAATATACTCCAACAAGGGTTTGCAAAAAAATTACTTCTCTGTTTAAGCCATTCTGCATTATCTGTGAGAGGCTTGAGGTAAAACTCCTGCTTACCTACTCAACGGCAAAAAAAATTACTTTTCGGAGTGGGCTCATTAATTTAATGTTCAATTGTTTTTAACTAGAAATTCTTTTTGGTAATTCAATGGGGTTTTATTAGTAATCATTTTAAAATATTTATGAAAACTTGAAAAATTATAAAAACCACTTTCGTAACAAATTTGTTTGATACTTATTTTATTTTCTATTACTAATTTACATGCCATACCAACTCTAATTTCTATGAGAAAGTTAGAATATGTTTTCCTTGTCTTAGATTTGAAATAGCGGCAAAATGAATTTGGGCTAATGTATGCTACAGCAGCAATCTCTTCCAACTGTATTTTTCTTTTATAGTTTGCAAAAGAATAGTCATAAATCTTTTTGATCCGGTCATTTTCAGTGTCATTCTCATTCAACAATGGATGAAAACCGACTGAGGAAAGCATTTTGATTTCATCAGTTTTCGCAATGGTTAACAAAGCTTCCTGTAGTAATAAGATTTTACGACAGGGCTCAGCATTTAACATTTTTTCTAAAATTAAACCTATATACTCCCGGGAATTACCTGTTAACTGAATGCCCCTTTTTGCTGTGTTCAAAATAGCTTTCAAAGGTAAATTTTCAGGAAGATCAAGAAAATCATTACCCCAGAAATTTTCACAAAAATGTGCAACATAAATATTGGGTGATTCAGAATTATCTGCAAAATATCGATCGTCAAAACACCAAAAATGAGGTAGGTTAGCACCAACTATTATAGCATCACCTGAGCTAAAACTTTGAATGTTATCACCAATGAATTGGGTACCACTTCCCTCCTTAAAATAAATTAACTCGACTTCTGAATGATAATGCCAATGATTATTTACAAATGGAGCTTTATCCTGCCGAATACTAAAGGAACAAGCAGGACCGGAGGCTACTTTTAAGAATTGAGGTTTCATATTCCAGCAATTTTATAGTTGATCTAATTCGCTGGTAAGTTATGAAATTTATTCCAGTTTTATTAACAAAATATAAAAAATTGCCAAAATAGCTTACCTTTTTGTATTTGGTAAAAACTTTCTTCTATTGAATTTGCCTTTCTTTGTATCAATCTTAATCGGTAATTATTTAGTTTATGAAAAAATACTTTCTTTATAATTATGTTGTTTCGGTATTTTAATTTCATGAAGACACAAATAAACAAAATAAAGCAACTACTAAAATCCAAATTTCTTTGAACTATACTTAAGCCAGGATTTTTTTGAAAATTAACTGCTATTGTTGAACTTAAGATAATTCTTCAATGATGTTGATTTTTTCTTCAATGATGTTGATTTTTCCGGTTTATCAAGGAAGGCTTATGAACAGTTCTTGTAAAGGAGATTCAGGATATAGTTTTGACCGGATCAACTATTTATTAATTACTTCAAAAAAGTTAGAAGATCATATAAATGCCTATGGTGGAGAGGAAAGATTACGATTGGCGATAGAAATCGGTAAATTTTCTTTCTTTTTTAAAAAAACATTCAATCAGAAAACTATTTTAAAAAAATTATATATGCTAAACTACAAAATGATCCCTTGGCTCATGATCATTTTACTTTTCTCTATTTTGATGAAATCTTATGGGCAGATTAAAGGTACTCTTTGGGATGTACAAGATATTTACAAAGTTCCGAAGTATAAAATCATAAGCTCTGATTCAGTAGTAGGAATTATTTACGATGGGCTTGCTTATAAAAAACACTCTCAAAATGTTTTTGCTTATTATTCTTCACCGGGAATAATTTCAGGTGATAGGTCAAAGGACAAAAATTTGCCAGCTGTTGTACTAGTACATGGAGGAGGGGGAGCTGCATTTTCTCAATGGGTGGCTTTGTGGGCAAGGAGGGGATATTTAGCTATTGCTATGGACTGGCGGGGTAATGGACCAGATGGGAAACATATAGAAAATGGCTTTGAGGAAGTGGACGGGCAAACTCCTATTTATAGGATTACCCCTAATTTAGAAGATCAATGGATGTATCAGGCTGTAGCGAATGTGATATTAGCTCATAATCTTGTTAGAAGTTTTTCTGAAGTAGATACAAATCGTACAGCATTAATTGGCATAAGTTGGGGAGGAGTTATCACCTGTACGGTAGCAGGTCTCGACGAAAGATTTCAGGTTGCCGTACCAGTATATGGGTGTGGTTTTTTTCCAACTAGTGTTTCTTTAGCACATGGATTAGATGCTTTAAATATAAAAGATCGTGCTACATGGCTGAGGCAGTATGACCCATTACACTATGTAGGCAACGCTAAGATGCCAATGCTATTTGTGGATGGTCCCAATGATCCTGCATTTTATCTTGACAGCTATGCTCGAACATATAAGCTGGTGAAAAATAAGGTTCTCTCGATTGAAATGGGACTTCTTCATGGGCATTATGGCCATGGGAGTGGATGGGAAATCAAGGAGCCATACTATTTTATCGATAGTTATTTAAAGAATACAAAACCACTTTGTAAAATTGGTAACCCTAAAATAAAAGGAAGAGAAATACGATATCCTTTGCAGTCTTACGTATCAGTAAAAAAGGCTTATCTGAATTATACTACTGATACTGCCAGCATGTTAATGAACAGGAAATGGAATAGTATTGAAATCCCATTTACAAAAAATAGAATCATTTCTTCATTGCCCCCTTTGGGTACCACAATTTGGTATAACTCAATAATTGATGAGCGAGGATTAATAACTTCAGGGGAAGTGCAATTTAAAGATGAAAAGATTAAGAGCCTGGTGAACTATCGATAATAATAATTTTCAAAAATTATTTGCAACAATCTAAAATTCTAAGCATGCAACGATTTTATATAGTGCTATTAGCAACGCTACATTTTTTGTTCTTTTTTTCTAACCTTGCGTTTGCCCATCATACCATAAAAGTGGCATGTCTTGGAAGCGAGCTTACTTATGAATATACATTGCCATGCGGGGGGAAGATTTCATTTCCAACTCAATTACAAATATTGTTAGGCAAAGAATATAATGTTATGAATTTTGGATTAACAAAAGCCTGTGTAGTTACGAAAGGGGATACTCCATATATATCAACGAATGAGTTTCATAAAGCTATTCAAAGTAACCCGGATATTGTTTTTGTTGAGCTTGGAATAAATGACATCCGATTGAAAAAAAACCAATACATTACTCAGTTTAATGAGGGTTCAAAGACATAATTACCTCATTTAAAAAATTACCCTCTAGGCCTCGTATTATCCTTATATTACCAGTTATATCATTTTTAAAAGATAGTATAGGCTCATCTCAAGATTTGAATAAAGAACTTATATCAAGGGTTGACGAGATAGCATTTAATAACGAGTGTGAGTTAATAGATATGAATTATCTACTTGTCGATCATACTGAATATTTTTTGGATGAGTTACACCCTTCTTTCCTGGGCGTTAATGTTATTGCAGGAAGATTATATGAAGCGGTAGTACAAAAAGAAAAAAAACTTTTTAATCTTTTTTCCAAAATTAAACAAACTAAAACCATTACTTCTTTTTATGGGTATGAATGTGCAAGTTTTACCTTTTTGGACAGAGAATGTAAAGTAGTAAAACCCAAGAGGGCAGCAGATGGATTGCCCTGGATATGGCGTGCACGTTTTTGGGGTGTTGCAGCGCAAACTGATGTGTCTTTATTGGAAAGAGGATTTCACGTTGTGTATTGTGACGTTGCAGAACTTTTTGGAAATACAGAAGCCATTCAACTGTGGAATCGTTTTTATAACTATATGTATCATGCCGGTCTTTCAAGGAAAGTAGTGTTAGAGGGAATGAGTCGTGGAGGTATTTATATTTATAATTGGGCTGTTCTAAATGCGGATAAAATAGCTTGTATATATGCCGATGCTCCGGTGCTGGATATGAAAAGCTGGCCAGGTGGAAAAGGACTTGGAACAGGTAGTAAGAATGACTGGGAAATATTTAAAAAGGATTATGGCTTCACCACTGAAGAACAGGCCACACAATTTAAGGGTAATCCACTTGACAATGTAACCATTATAGCTAAAGGGGGATATCCTATATTACATGTAGTTGGAGATGCAGATCAGGCAGTTCCGGTAACAGAAAATACTGGATTGTTTGAGCAACGAATTAAAGCATTAGGTGGTAAGATAAAAGTGATTCATAAACCTAAGGTTGGTCATTCTCACGGCTTATTAAATCCTACACCCATAGTTGATTTCATATTAAATGCCACTCATCAAAAAATAAATTTTATGATTTTATCTTCATCTGGTTGCTAGAATATTCATAGAATATAAATTAAGGGACGAAACAAATTATAAAAGCCATTTGATATATCTGTTATGACAAAGAAATTTTATTTATCAATTATTCTTTTGCAAATTTTTTTCTTTTGTGCTGGACAAAATAAAATATATCTTTCCCTTAGGGGCAGTGATAAAAATGAAGGAACATTAAATGAACCTTTTAAAACACTTAAGGTTGCTATAACTAAGGCACTCACATTTGCCGGTAGAGATGTAATTGTGGAAATTCGCGGTGGCACTTATAGCTTAGATAAAACACTCGACATATCATCGAATGATTTTTCCCTTCGCTCCCTTACCATACGTCCATATTTAAATGAAAAAGTTATCATAACCGGATCAAAAAAAGTAAAACTTCAATGGCAACCTTATAAAAATGGAATTGTAAAAGCTACACTTGATTTAGCAGTATCACCTGACCAATTATTCTTAAATAACAATAGTCTTGCCATGGCCCGTTATCCCAATTATGATTCAACTGCCAGGGTATTTAATGGTACTGATTCAGATGCTATTAGTAATGAAAGAGTAAAGACCTGGAAAAATCCAACTGGTGGCTACATTCATGCCTTGCACCAGGGTGAGTGGGGTGCATTTCATTATCGTATAACCGGGAAAGATGAAAACGGAAAGCTTACTTATGAAGGTGGTTGGCAAAACAATCGTCCTGCACCAATGCACAAACAATACCGCTTTATTGAAAATATTTTTGAAGAATTGGATGCGCCTGGCGAATGGTTTTATGATCAATCTTCGAAAACAATTTTTCTCTATCCACCTAGAGGAACTAATATTCAAAAAGCTGAAATTGCAATAAGCAACCTAATAGGTTTAATTCGTATAACTGGCAAAATGGACAAGCCGGTAAAAAATATTTCCATCAATAATATTTCTTTTACACAAACTGCACGCAGTTTTATGTTGGTAAAAGAACCGCTGCTTCGTAGTGATTGGACTATATATCGTGGTGGCGCTATTTTACTTGATGGAACTGAGAATGTGAGCATCAGCAATTGTAGTTTTTTTGAATTAGGTGGCAATGCAATTTTTTTAAGTAACTATAATAAGAATGATGTTATTAAAGACAATCACATTTATATTATAGGCGGTAATGCAATTGCCTTTGTTGGTAATCCTGATGCTGCAAGATCACCTGTGTTTCAATATGATCTTTTTGTGGCTTGGACTAAGATGGATTATACTCCGGGTTCTAAAACCCGCAACTATCCTCAATACTGTTTAGCACAAGGCAATCTTATTCACAACATTGGTACCATTGAAAAACAAGTGGCAGGAGTAGAAATCTCAATGGCATTCCACATAAATGTTAGCCAAAACACTATTTATAATGTGCCAAGAGCAGGGATTAATATTGGAGATGGATGTTGGGGTGGCCATGTGCTCGAGTTCAATGACGTTTTTAATACTGTTTTGGAAACAGGAGATCATGGAGCTTTTAACTCGTGGGGGCGTGACCGTTACTGGAGGCCGGATCGTAACATAATTGATAGTATTGTCGCTGCAAAACCAGGTATAGAATTACTAGATGTTATTGATCCTATTATAATTCGCAACAACCGATTTCAATGCGACCACGGCTGGGATATAGACTTGGATGATGGAAGTTCCAATTATCGTATTTATAATAATGTATGTTTGAATGGTGGATTAAAACTACGTGAGGGATATGACCGGATAGTAACCAACAATATTTTAATAAACAATACTTTTCATTTGCATGTATGGCTAAAAAATAGTGGAGATGTTTTTATGCACAATATTGTTACGAATTCCTATGCACCAATTTTAATGAATAATTGGGGTAAAGAAATTGATTTTAATTTTTTCCTTACCAAAGAGGCATTGATCACAGCTCAGGCTTTAGGTTTAGATTTAGATAAGCATAGTTTATCGGGGGATCCTATGTTTATAAATACCGCTGCAGGAAATTATAAAGTAAAGCCAGGTTTATCGGCTTTAAAAATAGGCTTTAAAAATTTTGATATGAATTTTGGTGTTACATTTCCTGCACTAAAAAAGATCGCAGCTAAGCCTACTTTAAATCCATTATATACAGATCTTGCGAAAGAAAGCAAGTTGAAGGTAGAATGGTTAGGGGCGACCTTTAAAAATATTGAGACTTTGGGTGAGCGTTCGGCAGCCGGTTTGCCTGATAATAAAGGAGCAATGTTGGTAGAACTAACGCCCCATTCTTTGGCTGCAAAAAATAATTTGCAAAATGGAGACGTAATAATAAATATGGGTAACACCTTGATTAATTCCATAAGCGATTTATTGCAGGAATATCAAAACATAAAGTGGATGGGAGTTACAGATTGCGTTGTTATTCGCAACCAGGCAGAAATTAAATTACACATTTCCTTTAAATAAGTTTGATGTTGAACCTTGTAACCTTTGGTATAATAAAAAGCAAATTATAACACAACAATATAAATCCGAAGCAGGTTGGAAAAACATTTTACTCATAACAACTAAAGGCATTGGAGATAAAGACAATTGTAAACCCGCAACAGCATAATATTTCCACCTGTTAAGCCTCAGCCGGATATTTTTATAAAGAGAAAGTACCTTGTAGTACATAGTTTCCAATACTTTCCAGTCCCGTTTTGCATTGCCATCGCTTATGGTAGTTTTGGACGGACTTTGTTTTTATGCCCAAGTTGCCAATAATTATAAAGGTGATATTTACAGTAATGGCAATGCTTATATTGGTTAAGGTCTGACATTTATTTTGTTGTCCGAATATTTAAGAAGCTAAATGAAATCATACGTCTAACTGTCTCGTCATTAAAATTGCCAAAATAGTTGAATATAATGCTAATACCGCCTCTCAATCCGTGTTTTTAAACGTCTAAATTCGTTGTTGAGATTTAATTCAACTAAAACGAGGTTGATTTAAAAAAGTTATTTCTATTTTTCATCCAAACTAAAAAATTGCTTGTCATGTTAAGTGAACATTTACATTGCTTCTTGCAGAACAAAAAATTTCTGTTTCTATCCTTTCTTTTTCTTTTTTACAATGTTTTGTCGGCTCAGGAAAAAAATACTCTTCGAGGTAAAGTATTTTCTGATAAAAATGAGCCTTTAGCTGGTGCTACAATACAATTAAAAGGTAGCAACAAGTCAACTGTTTCTCAACAAGATGGCACTTTTGTTTTATATACGGATCAAAAGAATGGGAACTTAGTAGTTTCTTATACAGGAACACAATCGATTACTATTCCAATTTCAGGACAAACTAATTTTAATATTGTGTTGAAAACGCTTGTGGGTGAACTTGGAGATGTGGTAGTAGTTGGTTACGGAACGCAAAAGAAAACTTCACTTACTTCATCGATATCAACTATTAAGGGAAGCGAATTAACAAAACAGCCTGTTGCCAATTTAAGCAATAGTATAGTTGGAAGGGTTTCAGGAATTTTATTTACACAAGGATCCGGAGAACCTGGAAGTGATGGCTCAAATATATTAATTCGTGGAATAGGAACAACTGGTAATAGTCAACCTCTTGTTATAATTGATGGAATTCCAAGAAATTATTCTCAGATTGATCCTAATAGTATTGAAACAATAAGTGTTTTGAAAGATGCTGCTGCCGTTGCTCCATACGGATTGGGTGGCGCAAATGGCGTTATTCTCATTACAACTAAAAGAGGTAAATCAGGTAAAGCAACTTTAAATTATAATACTTTTTACGGTTACCAGAATCCAACAATTTTGACAAAATTTGTTAATGCTTATCAATATGCTAATTTACTTAACGAAGCAAAGCTAAATGAAGGTACAACACCGGTGTATTCAGCTACTGATTTGCAAAAATTTAAGGATCATAGTGATCCTGATGGTCATCCTGACCACAATGTTCTTAAAGAATTAATAACTCCTAATGCTCCTATTCAGTCTCATAATTTAAATGTTTCAGGTGGTACTGATATGGTAAGATATTTTGTTGGTACTGGTATATTATCTCAGGATGGTATGTGGGGTCCAACTTCTTACAAAAGATATAATTTAAATGCAAATATTGATATTCATGCTACCAATTCTACAATAGTAAGTTTAATTATTAATGGTAGGTCAGAAAATAGATATTCACCTTCCGTCTCATCAGGTGGAATTTTTTATCAGGCTTTTAGAACACCTCCGGTTTCCCCTGTTACTTTTAGCAATGGTTTATATGGAGGCTGGATTGGAAGTTCAGTTTATGGAAATGTGTTTAAAAGTGGTTTTTACAAGTCTCAGGGCTATACCATGCTTAGTCAATTATCGATAGAGCAAAAATTAAACTTTATAAAAGGGTTAAGTATTAAAGGAGTGTTAGCGTATGATTTTAATCCTGGCAATCCTCAATATCCTGGAGGTGGAATTAGTTCTTTGTCTTCTACGTGGAGAATTCCAATTCCTTTCTATTCTGTTGACACTACCCACATCCCATATACATATTCAAAATCAGGTCTGGACGGACCAACTAAACCTAACTTTACAGAACGATATGATCAAAATCAGGCATTTACTTATCAAGGATATATAAATTATAACAATCAGTTTGGTAAAAGTGAAATTGGCGGTTTAGTTGTACTTGAAGCACGAAATACTAAATATAATGTCTTTGGGACAACCAGGTTAAATTATGATGTATTTATACCTCAACTTAATGTGGGTAGTTCCAATTCTGTTGATATTTCAAATTTTGGCTCGGCATCTGAAACAAAGCAATATTCAGCAATTTATAGGTTGACATATGCTTTCAATAATAAATATCTCTTTGAAGCAACAGGTAGATATGACGGGAATTATTACTTTGCCCCAAATAAAAGATTTGGATTTTTTCCTGCATTTTCTGCTGGCTGGAGAATTTCCGAAGAAAACTTTATTAAAAAGAATTTGACATGGGTTACAAATTTAAAAATTAGAGGTTCTTACGGTGAATCTGGGGCCTTGGCCGGATCGCCTTTCCAATATCTAAGTTCTTACGGTTTAATAAATAACGCTTCAGTGCTTGGCGGAAATCCATCTACCGGTTTGAGAGAAAATTCTCAGCCTAATATTAATATAACGTGGGAAAGGGCTAAAAAAAGTGATATAGGTTTTGAATCCTCCTTTTTAAATGGGTCGATTACTTTAGAAGCGGATTATTTTCATGAAGCAAGAAATAATATGTTAGTAACTCCCAATACAATTCTTCCGGCTGAATATGGGATTGGAATTGCACAACAGAATGCTGGTTCTATGACAAATCAAGGATATGAACTTAGTTTAGGCTTATTTAAAAATGTATCAAAAGACCTTTCAATTGGGTTAAATGCCAATTATTCTTATGCTAAAAATAAATTAGTTCAAATTTTTGAAAATGATGTAACCTATAAAAACCCTAATAGACGTGTAACTGGAAGACCAATAGGTACCATATTTGGAAATCAGGCTATTGGATATTTCACTCCGGCAGATTTTGATGCAGGTGGCAAACTTCTGTCGACAATAGCTTCCCAATCATTCAGTAAAGTTTATCCTGGGGATATAAGATATAAAGATATTAATGGTGATGGTAAAATTGATAATGAAGATATTGTACCTATTGGATCTTCAAATATTCCACAGGTTGTCTATGGGGTTTCTCCAAGTATTAAATTTAAAGATTTCGATTTAAGTATATTATTTCAGGGTGCAGCTAAAAGAAGTTTCTACATAACTGGAGCTGGTGCATGGCCTTTTTATAGTTCATCTTCAGCTACCATTGATAATTTAGATTATTGGACTCCTACGAATCAAAATGCAAGGAATCCGAGAATTACGTCTTCACCATCAATTAATAATACTATTACCTCTTCATTTTGGGTTCAAAATGGAGGTTACTTACGCTTAAAATCCTTTCAGTTAGGATACAATTTACCATTAAGAATTTCTCAAAAAATAAAATCAAATGCGGTACGTGTTTATATCGCAGGCCAAAATGTATTTACTTGGACTAAACTCAGAAATTTTGATCCGGAAATTAGTGAAACACAAGGATTGTTTTATCCACAACAAAAAGTCATTTCATTTGGATTAAATGTATCATTTTAAAAAATAAAAAAAGTTCATGAAAAAGCTAAATATTATTTACGAAATCTATTTCTTTTGTTTATTAGCAATATTAATAAGCATTACATCCTGTAATAAAAAATTGGATGACAAATTAAGTTTAATTCCCCAAGATCAGGTTTCAGATCTTACAGCATGGACTTCGGAATCCACTGCCGATTTATTCCTCAACGATATTTATGGAAAGTTGTTTGATGGTAACAATACATGGGACGGTTTGGATAATTTTGCAGATAACTCTATGTGTGGACTATTTTGGCCTTCTTCAAAAAGTTCAGTAGTTAAATTAAGGCAATATAATCCTATAAATGTTCCTGAATTTCGGATAGGGTATAACGATAACACAGTATTAACTTTTGAATGGGCACATCAATATTCCTTTATCAGAAAATGCAATGTTTTTATTCAAAAAGTAAATCAGAATGCTGAAAATTTTTCCTCTTCTTGGAGAACTGAGAGATTAGCTGAAGCAAGGTTTTTCCGTGCGCTTTTTTACCATAATCTTTGGTTAGCATATGGAGAATTACCAATTATTACAGTACCCTTGGACTTGTCGACTCAGGGAGATTCAATTTATGTAGCTAGAAGTGTTCAAGGGGGAACATATAAATTTATCACAGATGAATTAGCTGCAATCGCAAATGATCTCCCTGTTAAAGCTTCAACTTATGGCAGAATCACAAAAGGTGCAGCGCTCACTCTTAAAGGATGGGTAGAGTTGTTTAATCATAATTTTACTGAATCTGCCGCTACTAATAAGCAAGTTATGGACTTGGGTGTTTATAGCCTAAACGCAGATTATGCGTCAATTTTTCTTCCATCAGGAAAAGTGAATAATGAAGGCATTTTATTTAGACAATACGAGAAAGGAGAAGGATTAGGGGGGAGGCAATTAAGAGGGCCTACATTTGATAAAAACGGAGTTGAAGTATGTTGGGGCGGCGTAGGTCCTTCGCAACAACTGGTTGATGATTATTCAATGTCAAATGGGATGGCAATTACTGATCCTGGATCAGGTTATAATCCTCAAGACCCATATTCTAATCGGGAGCCTAGATTTTATCAATCGATTGTCACAGATGGTTCAATGTTTAATGGAGCAATTTATTATTCGCGAATAGGAATAGGTAGCCCAAATGAATTGGATGTTAATGAAAGAAATGATGGTTCAAATACAGGTTATGGATTACGCAAAGGCGTAGACACAGCAAATCTTGGTTCACCAAATTGGGGTGGAGCTACAAGTACAGAGAATTATTATTTTTTCAGATATGCTGATGTCTTATTAAATTATGCTGAGGCAAAAATTGAATCCAGTCAAATAGATAAATCAGTTTATGACGCTATTAATCTAATAAGAACCCGTTCAAAAATTCCAACCGTTGAAGCTACTTACGGCTCCGGTTTATCTCAATCCAAATTGCGGGATATTGTCAGAAAAGAACGTAGGATAGAGCTGGCTTTTGAAAATAAGCGATACTGGGATTTAATTCGATGGAAAACCGCCGAACTATTCTTGAATCAGCCTATAAATGCCATTAAAATAACCATAGGTCCAGGAGGTGTTTTAAATTATACTGTTGTTCCCGCATTTAATGGAGATAGAAAATTCGATGCTTCCAAAAATTATTTATTTCCAATTTGGCAATTTATTATTGATCAAAATAAAAAAATCACCCAAAATCCTGGATATTAGGGAACTAGTTTAAGAAATTGTTTTAATATGCCCGATAAATTTTTTCGGGCATATTATATTAATTCATTTAATAAATTTCTTGTTAACAATAAACAAATGAAATTTACGACACAGTATTGGTTTTGCATAGCGTTAGAAACAATATCTTATGCTTGGATATGGGAAAAAATTGTTCTTGGTAAACTAAAGTAAATTGTATTTTATATATTAAATATTTGAAAGGATAAATGAATAAATCTCTGTTAGCAATTTTAATTTTTCAACTTTGTTTATTTAATGTTCATGCTCAGTTGAGAACATTTTATGTGTCCCCAAGTGGTAACGATGTCCATCCAATTGGCACTCTAGCAATGCCCTTTAAAACAATTGAGGCGGCGCTCAGTCACATTTCCACTGAAAAAGAAAAACAAATCGTCATTTTATTAAGAAAAGGCACGTATTATCTTGATACTACTTTAGTTTTAAGTAATTCTTTCCTGCAAAATCATTCTTTAACCATTGCTTCATATAAAAATGAAAATGTTATTATCAGTGGCACAAGAAGATTGACCCTGGAATGGAAACCTTACCGTAATAATATTTTGCAATCATACGTCGGCAAAAGTTTACAAATCGATCATTTATATTATAATGGCAAAGCATTGCCCATGGCCCGTTATCCTAATTATGATGAAAATGCCCGTGTTTTTAACGGAACTGCTGAGGATGCTACCAGTAAAGAAAGAGTAAAAAAATGGAGCAACCCTGTAGGTGGATATGTCCATGCTTTACATCAAGGCGAATGGGGGAGTTTTCATTATCTTATTACTGGTGTAAATGCTAACGGTGAACTGCAATTAACTGGCGGATGGCAAATGAACAAGCCTGCACCAATGCATAAAAGCTTTCGTTTTGTTGAAAATATTTTTGAAGAGCTGGATGCACGTGGTGAATGGTATTATAATAAGCAGGAAGGGATTTTATATTTCTATCCGTTGAAAAATATCAATACATTATCACCCCGCTTTGAATATTCGGTTTTAAACGAGCTAATTGCCTTTAAAGGGAGTGCAGAAAATCCTGTAAAAAATATAACGATCAATGGAATACGTTTTACAGGCACGAACCGTACATTCATGCTAACGAAGGAACCCATTGCAAGATCTGACTGGGCAGTGTACAGAGGAGGAGCGATTTTACTGGATGGCACAAAGCATATAAAGATTACTAACTGCCATTTTGAAGCGCTGGGTGGCAATGCTATTTTTGTAAGTAATTATAATCGGAATGATACTATTTCCGGAAATGAAATATACGATATTGGTTCAAGCGCCATTCTATTTATGGGAAGCCAGGAGGCGATAAGGCGCCCGGCATTTAAGGATGATCATATTGTACCCATTAATAAAATGGATATGGAACCGGGGCCAAAAACAAATAATTACCCAGCCCAATGTATAGCTTATGATAATCTTATTCATGATATTGGAAGAATCGAAAAACAGGTAGCAGGAGTTGGAATAGATATGGCCTCAGAAATTACAGTGAGCCATAATACTATTTATCGGGTGCCGCGTTCAGGCATCAATATCGGCGATGGTTGCTGGGGGGGCATCTCATTGAATTTAATGATGTTTTTTATACAGTGCTTGAAACCGGTGACCATGGTGCTTTTAACTCATGGGGTCGGGACAGGTATTGGAGATCTCAAATAGCTACTGTGGATTCTATTGTGAATCTATATCCCTCATTGCCTTTTTTAGATGTAGTAGAAACAAATGTAATTAAGAATAATCGTTTCCATTGTACGCGGGGTTGGGATATTGATTTGGATGATGGTTCATCAAACTATCATATCTACAATAATCTTTGTTTAAATGGTGGATTAAAATTGAGAGAAGGGTATGGAAGGGTGGCTGAAAACAATATCATTATAAATAATTCGCTTCATCCCCATGTATGGTATGAGAAAGGTAATGACATTTTTAAGCACAATATTGTTGGAGCTGACTATGCTCCCATAGGTATAAAAGTTTGGGGTAAAGAAATAGACAGTAATTTCTTTGTGTTAAAATCATCGCTTCTTGCCGCACAGCAAAATCATACAGATAAAAACAGTTTATGTGGAAATCCAATGTTTTTTAATTCAGATGTGGATGATTTTACAGTATGCAGAACTTCTGATGCGTTGAAAATTGGTTTCGAAAATTTTCTCATGAAAGAATTTGGCGTAGTGAGTACATTTTTAAAAAGTAAAGCATTGAAAGCCCCTACACCAGACACCAAAATATTTAGCCCGGTTAAAAAAGGTGAAACCGTAAAATGGCTGGGCGCCCAACTGAAAAATATTGGATTAGGCGAACGATCGGCTGCCGGGCTTTTTGATGAAAATGGCGTGTTTGTTTTAAAAGTATCCGGTGGAAGTTTAGCCCAAAAAAGCGGCTTAAGGGAAAGGGATGTAATTCGTAAAATAAATAATAAGCCGGTAAACAACATTGCTGAATTTCTAGCAGCAACACAAATAAATACTTGGCTGGGCGAATTACAGGGAACCATTATCAGAAATCAGGCAGAACAAAAAATAACACTTATTCTGAGGTAAAAACATGCTATTCTGCTTTCATTTCTTTAATATGTTCAGGATATTCTTTTGGACTCTTTTTAGTAATCCGTTTAAAAATTTTACCGGATTGTTGAAAACGCATGTATAGCAACCATTCTGAACGGCGGATGAAAAGAAACTACTGATTCAGGCTACATCGCATTCCATAATTTACACGCGTTACCAACACGTATTTCTATTAAAACCGGAAGAATGTTTTTTTCAATCCTAGACTTGAAATACCCTGCAAAACGGTTGTGGACTGAGGTGCGCTATTTTTGAAATTTGTTATAAAGGAAATTTCTTAAAAATTATTTAGGATATATCGACAGATATTATTTAAACGTTCCCTTTTCACTTGGATTATTCTCAAATAGTAGCCTTTGAATTTTTTTGAAAGACTTTTTATCACTTCTCCATAGATGAGGTAATCCAGACCCAAATAATATATCATGTCAACTAATTTGAAAAGATGAATATTATTACTAATAAATTGCTGACCCGTACCTTAAGGATGTGTACATCATGCGCACATTAAAAGAATGTTCTGATATTAAATGAACTTTTATCAATTGTGGAATTATGCTTAAATCTTAAAAGATGTAATAATGATACGTTTTTCTTTGAAATCAAATAAAACATGCCAAGATAATATATATTCTTGCTAATATGATAGGTTTGAATTACAAGGCCTGCAACTACCTTTAAAAATATAAATACAGTATTAAAAACCAATAAAGCTTAAAGGTAATGACTAATAATTATATATTAGACTTGGATAGAGTAGTTATTCATGATATCAATCTTGTAGGGGGTAAAAATGCTTCACTAGGAGAAATGCTACAACACCATTTTTTATGCAAGGTAGTTGGTTATCGCACAGATATTTTACATTCAGCTGTAATTGGTTTGTAAGTAATTATTAAAACAATTAACATTATAAGAATATAATTTTCATTATCATTTTAAAAAATGCTGAAATAGTAGATATAATTAAAAAATTAATATTTAAAAATCAAATGAAATTTTATTTCAGTGTAATTAATATTTTTATAAACCTGTTAGTTATTATTTGTTTAAGTTCTAATCCAATTTTTGCAAATGATAAAATTGAACGCGATTCCACACCTCTTAAAATGCAAATGCTTAAATATGGGTTATTTGTCCATTACGTGCCTGGACTTACAACTTATAAAAATGGAATTCTATGTAAGAATATAGACTCGTTAACTGAAAATTTTAATGAGAATAAATTTGCCCAGGATCTTTCAGAAATGAAAGTTCAATATATCATTTTTACTGCCTGGCATTCGAAAATGATTCCTTTATACCCAAGTAAAATAATGAACTACTGGCGCCCGGGGTATAACGGCTCTGGTAGAGATTTAATTGGTGATATGATCAAAGCTGTTACAAAAAAAGGAATTAAAGTTTTCTTATACACTACCCCAAGGGATGGACAGGAATTTTCAAATTCAGATAAAGAACAAACAGGTTGGGGAACTGGAAACAATAAAATTAATGGTTGGGATCCGCTGTGGGACAATTTCAATTACCTGAAATGGAATGATTTTATAAATGATGCTTATGCCGAATTAGTAGAAAGATACGGAAATAAAATTGAGGGTTTATTTTTGGATGAAGCCAGCCCTAATGGAGATAGTTATAGGGTAATAGATTATCCAAAATTAGTAAAAACTATAAAAAAAAATCATCCTCATTTAATTCTTATTCAGAATAATTATGGAAATAATTACGGTTTGGATATATTAGACAAAGAATATAATCTGTGGGGTGAATTTAAAAATACTAACGGAAATTATTGGCCGGCATATACTATACCGGTAGCAACTGTTATTTCTTCATCATGGTGGGCAAATACAGCTGAGGGTAAAAATGTGATTAAGTTTTCAGCTTCTGATCTGGCACGTTATATTGTTTTAGAATCAGCTGTCAATACTGAAGGAGGTGGTATTCAATTAGCTGCTGGTCCTTATGCTGATGGTGGTTGGGAAACCGGAGTTAAGGATACGTTCATTAAAGTAGGTAAATTATTGGAAAGTATTAAACATTCTATTTTTAATACTACTCCAAGTAAAATATTTCCTACCACTTCTGGTTTGGCAATAAAAGATTTGAATTGGGGTTGCACTACATCTTCATTAAATAATTATTTTGAATATTTAATCTTCTTAAACCTGTCACGGGTAATAAAATATTTTTAAAAACTGCACTTAAAAACATCAAGATTAAAAATGCAGAATTTCTATTAAACAAGCAACATATTCCTTTTAATCAAATGGATGATAGTATAGTATTAATACTGCCTAAAATTAATCTTACACTTTTTGATCAGGTTGTAAGGTTAGAAATTGAAAATACTAAAAAGGAAAAGGCGAAAAGTAAATTTGTTAATGATACAGATACTGGAATTATTTATAGAAGAGGGTGGCAATATAGCCGTTGGGAAAGAAACCATGGTGATTATGATGCTGATATTCATTTTACTGAAGCAAATGGAGATTATTTTCAATATTCTTTTACCGGATCTGGAATAGAATATATTTCAAATAAGTCAATAGATCAAGGAATATTTCAGGTTTATATTGATAATGTTTTACAGGGAAGCTATAACGCTTTTAGTAAAGATTATAAAGCACAACAGATACTATTTTCCATAACAAATCTTCCTCTAAAAAAACATACTTTAAAAGTGGTGAAGACTAGTGGGGTTTTTATCAGCTTAGATGCCCTTAAAATCTACTTTTAAATTCAATAATAAATTTCAATTTCACCACCCACATTAATAAATAAAAAGTTGTCATTCGGTAGTTATGTTGGATAAGATTTTAAATAATTATTTAAATTAAAATAGTATTATATGATTAGTATTAAATTAAAAATTCAAAACTTATTCCTTACTCTTTCGGTTCTTTGTTTGTATTCGCCAGTCAGTGGACAAAGTTCAAAATCGGATATGTTAAAAGAGCATCTGGTGAAATCAAATAGTACTTGGGAAGCTATTATTAAGGTCCAATTAAACTCTTTTGTAAATATATCTCCGGAAGCTGATTATTCTGATTTTACTGCGAAAACCATATCGGTAAATTCGAATAGTAATGTATTTATTAATCTTAAATCTAATGTTTCATTTAATGAGTTTTGGAAAATATGGATCGACTTTAATAACGATGGCATTTTCGAAGATCCCGACGAGATGGTTTTTCAAGCTAAAGGCATGGGTGAAATTAAAAGCGAGTTTAAAGTCCCAAAATGTGAAAATGGTAAATATAAGATTAGGATAGCAATGTCTCGCGACTCATATCCCGCTGCTGAAGGAGCCTTAAGTCAAAAAGGGGAAGTTGAAGATTACACTATAAATGTAATAAGTAACAGGCCCGCAGACCTCGTAGTGTATCCTAACCCAGCTAAGGAGACATTACATATTGTTCTTCCCAATGAAAATTCAAACGCGTCATTAAATCTTAAAATATATAACAATAATGGTATTTTAATTAAAGAAGAAAATATTAACCCAAATTTTAAAGGGTATCATTAATGTAAAAATGATCAACAAACCATCTGGTACTTATTTTTTTACGCTAACCAATTTAAATAAGTTTTATTCTGGGAAATTCATACATAATTAAAAATCTATAAATAATTCAATTTTAAAATTTCAATTATGAAAAATAATAATAATAGATTTAGAAGCAGTGTTTTTACTATATTTTTTATCAGTTCATGTTTTTTTCTGAAGTTAAGTGCCCAGACTGGTCAATCTGGCCCTAATCCAATAATCCTAAATACAACTGATACTATAGATAAGATAAAGACTCTTATGGCTTGCGGTGCTGCATTGGACATCACCCTTACTCAGGCTTATAATTTTGGATCTGGAAATTCTTATATTGGTAATTTTAATAATAATACAACAAATTATTTTAAATGGACTGTATCCAATAATACAGCATCCAACTATTTAGTCTATGCACTTATAACTGCTCAGAATAATATTCCACTTCGGCTTACAGTCGAGGGAACAAGTAATGTATTAGATTTTACTACAAACAGTTTTGGTTGGGATAGATTGAAAGCAGGAGTAATAACAATACCATCGGGTACCAGCACTTTAAAATTGGTAAGGAATACATTGTCAACCGCTGCTATAGGAATTAAATCTCTTGAATTGATTCCGGTTTCAGATACTGCAGCTTATTTCACACGTATTAATAATTTTAAATCAAGTACTGATACATTTAGTAAAATGAAGTATGGAATTATGACGCAGTTTGGAACTTGGGGTTATCCCCAGACAGGCACAACTAAGAAAACCATCGAAGGATTGGCAAGTACTTTTGATGTTCCAAAATTTATTGAAATGGTTAAAAGCTCTGGTGCTGACTATGTTGTATGGTCAATAACCTGGGCTCAATATAGAATGCTTGCACCCATATCTTCTGTAAATGTAATCTTAAACGATACAACAACTTATACTTCTAAAACAGACCTTATTCAAAAAATTGCACAGGCATGTCATGATAACGGATTAAAGTTTATAATGTATTATCATGAGGGATTTGCCGAACCTGCCTGGTACAATATTAACTGGCCCTCCCCCCTACGTGATACTTTTCCCGTAAGAGGAACAGGTGATAAAAGTGTTTTTATAAATAATTGGAAAACTGTTGTAGCGGAAATTGGCAATCGCTATGCTACTTTATTAGATGGTTGGATGTTCGATGATGGCTTTGCCTATTATTACCCAGTTCCATTTGAAGCATTTGGTAAAGTAGCAAAATCTGGAAACCCTAATCGAATCATTGCATATAACTCTTGGATTTTAGGTAAAATAACAGAATTTCAGGATTTTTATTTTGGTGAATCGGAAGCTCCTCCAGGCCCAACTTATGGTAGTTCACCAATTGGCGGGAACGGAATATTTACCAATGGTCCCCAAAAAGGATCACTTGAACATTATTGTTTCCGAATAGATGATAATGACTGGGCTATTCATTTGGAAAACCAGGTAATTACTCCCCGATATTCAGGTGCCTCATTAGCCAATTGGACTTTTGAATCTAACTTGAGACATGCTCCTTTAAGCATGAATGTTCAGATGTATGAAGATGGAACAATGGCATCCTCTTCAATTAAGGCTTTTTCCGATTTAAAATCCGGTTTAAGAATTCTAAAGAATGGTAAGAATGATAATGACAATTCTATTTCTTATTTTGGAAGCTGGTCAGCAGCGACAAACAGATCTGCTCCTGATGTAAATCTGGATATTCATTATTCAACCATAAACAACGATTCATTGCAAATAGCTTTTTATGGAACAGGAATTCAATACATTACTGACAAAAATACTGATCAGGCTAATTTTGATCTATATATTGACCACCGGTTTGTTCAAAGTATCAACTGCTACGATGCCAGTTATTCGGCTCAGCAAATTGTCTTTCAGACTGATAGTCTTAGCCTGGGCGCTCATACCCTAACCGCGATAAAGAAGGGCGGCACATATATGGAGTTGGACGCAATTCTTCCCTCCGTAATGGTGAATGATACTAGTACACTTATTAAATATTCAGGCAATTGGAATTATTCGGCAAATCGCGGTATTGGCGATTTTAAAAATGATCTTCATTATACCTACAAAAATAATAATTCATTTGCTTATACTTTTAATGGAACCGGGATAGAATATATAAATGGAAGAGATATAAATGAAGGGAATGTTGATATTTATATTGATGGGATTTTTCAGAAAACAATAAATTGTTATTCACCCTCATATAAAGCACAACAGATAAATTTCAGTAATTATGATCTATCCGAAGGTATTCATACAATAAAAGGGATTAAGCGTAGTGGATTATATATGCAAGTTGATGCTTTTAGAATTTTTAATAAATGATGTAGTACCATTAAATAATACAAGTGCTATAATAACATACAACGGAACCTGGGGAGTTTCATCAAATAGGGGAGCAGGAGATTACAAAGATGATATAAGTTATACATCTACTAATAGCGACAACTTTTCTTCCACTTTTTCCAGGCGCGGAATAGACTATTTTAATGAAAAAAATGTTGATGATGGGGAAGTTGATATATATATATAATGTATACAAAACAACTGTAAGTTGTTATAATTCAACATTCTTAGCGTATCAGAGTGTTTATAAAATTACTAATCTTAGTCCTGGCACTCATAAATTTAAAGGGGTAAAGAAAACGGGCACTTATATGCAGGGAGATGAACTTAAAATTTATAAATAATATTATAGAATAAATTGTATAAGAGGTGTTCAACATATCTGAAGCGAAACTTGTCCTGGAAATATTTTAAGTACTATTATGAAAAAAATTAAAGAAATTATATTACTGGCACTCATTACTCTCGTTACTTATCCTCTCATAGCGCAGGAAATTAGTAATACCACTGCTAAAGTTCAACCAAATTTACAATGGTTTAGAAATGCAAAATTCGGCATGTTCATTCATTGGGGCCTATATTCCCAGCTAGGTGGCCGTTGGAAAGGTATTAATTATTATGGCAGTGGAGAATGGTTGATGAATAGGGCTAAAATACCAGCGGCAGATTACGCACAGTTAGCAAAATCTTTTAATCCTGTTGACTTTAACGCAGAGCAATGGGCTCAAATCGCTAAAAATGCCGGAATTAAATATACGGTGATCACTGCAAAGCATCATGAAGGATTCAGCATGTACGATTCAAAAGTTTCTTCATTTAATATTGTAAATGCGACACCTTTCAAAAGAGATCCGATGAAAGAGCTTTCAGTGGCCTTTCGAAAGGCAGATATTAAATTCGGATTCTATTATTCACAATTCCTTGACTGGCATGAAGGGAATGGTGGAGGAAACGACTGGGATTTTAAGGAAGAAGAAAAGAACTATCAAAAATATTATCGGGAAAAGGCAGTTCCTCAATTGAAAGAATTACTAACAAATTATGGTCGATTAGGGATTGTTTGGTTTGATCAGCCAGGAGGGATGAGTAAAGAACAAACAAAACAAATGGTAGATAGCCTTCACCTGTTAGAACCGGGTTGTCTCTTTAGTAGCCGAATTGGATATGGATTAGGGGATTATCTTGATTTTGGAGATTCTGAAGTGCCGTCAGCCCCAATAAAAGAAGCTTGGGAAGGGATTTTTACGGGTAATGATTCTTGGGGATTTATTGAACATGATTTGAATTTTAAATCTTCAGAAGAGATCATTCATTTGTTGGCAAACATTGCTTCCAAGGGGGGCAACCTGATGCTGAACGTGGGCCCTGATGGGAAAGGCAGTTTTCCATCCTATCAGGTAAAATTTCTTGAACAAACTGGACAGTGGTTGAAAAAATATGGAGAAAGTATATATGGAACTACTTATGGTTTAATACCACCACAGCCATGGGGTGTAACTACCAGTAAACCTAATAAATTATATTTACATGTTTTTCAATCCCCCACCGATCTGATATTACATGTACCTTTCATCAATGCAAATTTGTTACGGATTAGCTTATTGGGTACTAATAAAAAATTATCCTGGAAAAAAGATGATAATAATCTATTAATTCAGCTACCACATGCATTGCCAGATAACCGTGATGCAGTAGTAGAAATAGAATATGAAGGTGAACAGCGTGATTTTGCCATTAATCATACACAAACTATTAGCCGGCAATTCCCGGAAATATACATTCCGGTTGTTCAGGGGGATTATGAAGGAATGGCGAAAAACATTACGCTTACTTCCTCTCATTATTTTGGTGATTGGAAGCATGATAATTGTGCGGTAAATTTGAAGGATACTACAGATGGGATTGCATTTGATCTAAACATTCTGGAGCCCGGCGATTATAGGATAATATTGGATTATACCTGTTCCCATGCTAGCGCTGGGCAGGAAGGCATTGTAGAGGTAGCTCACCAAAAAGTGCATTTTCTTACTTTGGAAACGGGTGAATATGCTTCTAATCTACCACTTATGTTTATACAGCAACATATTGGATTGATAACTATTTCTAAAAAAGGAAAATACAAAGTTATTATCAGCCCAGCCAATGCACTTTCTAAAGAATTGTTTAGTCTTAGGAATTTAATTTTGAAGCCGGTCCAATAATATACAATAAAGAATAACAGAGGGAATCAAACAAGCTGTTAACATTAAAATTATAATGTTGTATATGGAATAATCATGACAATAAATTGTGCACTATCCAGGAGATGCACACTTTAACAATGAATTTGAAATCCTGGTTAAGAGGGATATATCATAAGTGCAGCGAAAAACATATGCAGGCTTATCTCCACGAATTCTTCCATAGGTTCAACCATAGCTCTTTTAGGAAAAGTAGGTTTCATAAACTAATAGTAACAATGGTTATAACAACCATTATTTATAAAGCAATTCACGATTTAAACGACTAATTCTAAAAAATGTTTTCAAATGACAACATTAATTTTATTTCTATGTCGTTAAGAAAGACAATTTAGCATAATGAAAGGGTAAGTACGTGAAAAATATATGTATTGGTTCTTTTAATTTTAAAAATTCTAAACATTTAATTTAGTATGACAAACAAATTTATTCTCGAACTTAGTGAGGTAGGAATTAATGATATTGAAATTGTCGGAGGTAAAAATGCTTCTCTTGGTGAGATGATTCAAAATCTTACTTCATTGGGAATTAATATTCCAAACGGCTTTGTAGTAACAGTCGCTGCTTATAGGGAATTTCTTCAATACAATAAACTTGAAGGTACCATTCGTCATATTATTAATTCTATAGATTATGATAATATTGAATCTCTTCGAAGAGGAGGCCAACAGGTAAGGCTCTTATTGGAAAATAGCCGCTTTCCTAAAGAAATGAGTGAGATAATTATAAGGGCATACGAAAAATTATCCTCAGATTATAACCAAGAATTTACAGATGTGGCGGTAAGATCTTCTGCCACCGCAGAGGATTTACCAGATGCTTCATTTGCTGGACAACAGGAAACATTTCTGAATGTGCGAGGCCCGGCTTCCCTGATGGATGCAGTACGAAATTGTATTGCTTCGCTTTTCAATGATCGTGCTATTAGCTATCGTCAGGGTTTTGGGTATGATCACTTCTCTGTGGGTTTAAGCGTTTGTGTTCAAAAAATGGTACGGAGTGACTTGGGTTCATCCGGCGTTGCTTTTAGTCTCGATACTGAAAGTGGCTTTAAAGATGTTATTGTAATCAATGGGTCTTTTGGTCTTGGCGAAATGGTGGTTCAAGGTTCTATATCACCAGATGAATTTATTGTTTTTAAACCTACATTGAAAGATGGTTACAACTCTATTATTGAGAAAAAATTAGGGGTAAAAGATAAAATGATGATTTATGGTGATAAAGCCGATGAAAGAGTAAAAATTATTTCTACTGAAACAAGTTTTCAAAATCGATTTTGTCTCCAGGATTCAACGGTAATAGAGCTTTCCGATTGGATTGTAAAAATTGAGGAATATTATACGAAAATTAAACATCGATGGACGCCAATGGACGTGGAATGGGCTTTCGATGGATTGAGTAAGAAGCTTTTTATTGTTCAGGCAAGGCCAGAAACTATCCATTCGCAAACTGATCATAAAAAAATAACAGAATACGAAATTCATAAAAATTCAAAGGAGCATAAAGTATTATTGAAAGGTATTGCAGTAGGTGATAAAATTGGTTCTGGTAATGTCAATATACTGTATTCATTAGATAAACGTGTAATTGAAGGTCATGAGTTTAAAGAAGGGAATGTATTAGTAACCGATATGACAGATCCAGATTGGGAGCCTATCATGAAGAAAGCTTCAGCAATTGTTACAAACAAGGGTGGGCGTACCTGTCATGCCGCTATAGTGGCAAGAGAACTTGGTGTTCCAGCTATAGTTGGTTGTGGAAATGCTACCAAACTTTTACATGATAATGATGAAGTTACTGTTAGTTGTGCCGAAGGTGAAACGGGCCAAATTTATCAAGGTATAATTGATTATGTAACTACTGAATATGATCTTGATAATTTACCGGCTATTAACACATCCGTTATGCTGAATGTTGCATCACCTTCAATGTGCTTTAAGTTTTCGCATTTGCCAAACAAAGGAGTCGGTTTGGCAAGAGAGGAATTTATAATTAATAATTATATTCAAATACATCCTCTTGCATTATTACATCATAAGGAGTTAAAGGATTCTCTATTAACAGAAGAAATAGAAAAAAGAATATTCGGTTATGATAATGAAGAAGATTTCTTTATTAAAAAGTTATCGTACGGGATTGCGAAGATTGGAGCAGCTTTTTATCCCAATCCTGTTATTGTACGTTTTAGTGATTTCAAGACGAATGAATATTATAACCTTTTGGGTGGGAATCATTTTGAACCTCATGAAGAAAATCCCATGATTGGCTGGAGAGGAGCTTCGAGATACTATTCTGATGAATATAAAGCTGCTTTTGGGCTTGAGTGTAAAGCAATAAAAATAGTTCGAGAGGAAATGGGCTTGGATAATATAGTAGTGATGATACCCTTTTGCCGTACCGTTGATGAATTAATAAAAGTGAAGGAAGTAATGAAAGAGTTTGGTTTGGAACGAGGTAAAAATAATTTGGAACTTTACCTAATGGCAGAAGTACCCTCCAATATTATTTTGGCTGATGAATTTGCGAAACATATAGATGGTTTTTCAATTGGCTCAAATGACTTAACACAACTAACGTTAGGACTGGATCGTGATTCTTCTCTGGTGGCACATTTATATGATGAGCGAAATCCAGCTGTTAAACAAATGATTGTAAAACTAATTGAATCAGCAAAAAGAAATGGTGTCAAAGTAGGTATCTGCGGTCAAGGGCCATCAGACTTTCCTGATTTTGCCCAATTCCTTGTAGAGCAGGGAATAGATAGCATTTCTCTGACTCCTGACTCTGTGATTAAAACGATTAAGGCAATAGCATCTTTTGAAAGCCAAATTATTTAAAACTTGTTATATTAAACAAAACAGGCTATATTTTAAAAATCGCCCATTAAAACTTTAAAAAAACTAGTTGTTATAACGAATGAATGTTTTATATGAAAAAGAAAATCGTGCTTATTGTCACTTTCTCTATTGCATTTGTATCATTTGCCAATATCCGTCTTCCTTCTATTCTCAACAGTAATATGGTTTTACAACAGCAATCGGCTGTTAAGCTCTTGGGATGGTCATCGCCGGCGGAAAAGATTTTTGTAACAACTTCATGGAACAATAATACCGATTCCAAAATAGGAACCGGAGATGCCAAATGGTAAATTAATATGATGAGCGAAATCCGGCTGTTAAACAAATGATCATAATGCTAAATTGAATCAACAAATAGAAAAGGTGTCAAATTGGATATTTGGGGTCAAGGGGCCTTCAGACTTTCCTGATTTTGCCTAATTCCTTGTAGAGCAGAGGATAAATAGCATTTCACTGACACCTGACTCTATCATAAAAACAATTAAGGCAATTGCAAAAATAGAGTCTGCACAAAAAATGTAATTAAAAATTCGCCATGAAATTTGACTACAATCCAAAATACTCCTCAATAGAAGATCTTATAAAGAAGGCAAAAAGAAGGATACCAAAATTTGCTTTTGAGTATCTTGATGGCGGCTGCAATGAAGAAATAAATCTTTATAAGAACACGTCGGAAATTCGTGATATTGAACTTCTGCCTCAATATCTGACAATGCATAAAGGTGTTGACATGAAGACGGAATTGTTTGGCCATACTTATGACGCGCCATTTGGAATTGCCCCCATAGGATTACAGGGGTTGGTATGGCCCAACGCTCCTGAAATATTGGCAAGGGCGGCATTTGAGCACAATATTCCATTTACATTAAGTACGGTAAGCACCAGCAGTATTGAACGAATAAGTGAAATTACGGAAGGAAGAGCATGGTTCCAACTCTACCATCCGGCAGAAAATAGTTTAAGAGACCAGATAATAAAACGGGCAGCGGAACTTTGTCCTGTACTCGTCATTCTTAGTGATGTGCCTGCTTTCGGATATCGTCCTAAAGAAATAAAAAATGGTTTGGCCATGCCTCCGAGAATGACACTCAGTAATATTCTCCAAATTATGGGAAAACCCAATTGGGCTTTAAGAACGCTTATTCACGGCCAGCCTTCATTCCAGGTATTAAAGCCCTATATGCCAAAAGGCATGAATATGCATCATCTCGGGTTATTCATGAATAAAACTTTTAATGGCAGGCTGAACGAAGAAAAAGTAGCGGCAATCCGTGACAGGTGGAAAGGTAAATTAGTTCTAAAGGGAATTGTGAGTGAGATGGATACCGAGAAGTGCATTCAATTAGGAATAGATGGTATCATCGTATCCAATCATGGAGGCAGACAGTTGGATGCAGGACAATCAGCGATTCATTCGCTCAAAGGAATTGTGGAAAAATACAGTGATAAAATAAAGATAATGATGGATAGCGGTTTAAGGTCCGGGCCGGATATAGCAAGAACGCTTGCTTCGGGAGCACAGTTTACTTTTCTGGGAAGGAGCTTCATGTATGGGGTAGCCGCGCTTGGTGCAGAAGGCGGTAATCATACCATCGCTATTTTAAAAACCCAGTTACAACAGGTTATGGAACAGATATGTTGCGAAAAGGTTGAAAATTTTCCAAATTATCTGATAAAAAATAAATTCTTTTAATGATTATATGGTGAAATTAAATTCAGGATAGTGCAGTTCAAAATCTCAAAGCTTTTGTAAAATGAAATAAGGATAGTGCTGACTAAAAATTACAAAATGAGCATTTTTAGTACGAATGTTTACTACGACTGGAGGTGTAATAATCTAGTGGATTTTTTTATATTTTTTAAGTTCATAACCAATAAAACACAACGGGAAAAGGACAACACACGGGTATTTTGGTATTTGACTTCAAATGAATCAATTATTGAGAACGATTATTAAAACGAGTTAAAAAACGATAAAAAATAAACACATGGAATATTGCTTCGCACTTGATTTAAAAGACGATGAAAATTTAATTGCGGAATATGAAAATTGGCACAAAGCCGTATGGCCCGAAATTATTGCATCTATAAAGGATTCAGGAATTACGGGCCTGGAAATTTACCGTGTTTACAACCGCCTTTTTATGATCATGAAAACCATCGAAATTTTTTCTTTTGATAAGAAGATTGCCATGGATAACGCTAATCCAAAAGTACAGGAATGGGAAACACTGATGTGGAAATATCAAAAGGCGCTTCCTGGTAGCAAGCCGGGAGAAAAATGGATCTTAATGCATAAAATTTTTGACCTTAATAATAAATAAAATGGCCTTAGCTACAACTACTACACAATACATTTCCCAGGATCAAAAAAACCGTTTTTTATTCCCTTTGGTATTGGTAACCGGTTTATTTTTTTTGTGGGGTTTGGCATACGGCCTCCTTGATGTGCTTAATAAACATTTCCAGGAAACACTGCATATTGATAAAGCACGCTCCACACTTTTGCAAATGGCCTATTTTGGCGCTTATTTTTTAATTGCTTTGCCCGCAGGGATTTTCATGAACCGTTTTGGATATAAAAAAGGCATTATAACCGGGTTACTTTTATACACTGCCGGCGCATTCCTTTTTTATCCCTCGGCTCAAATGTCGAGTTTCAATTTCTTTATACTCGCAATGTTTATTCTTGCCTCCGGGCTGGCATTTCTTGAAACCGCTGCCAATCCTTATGTTACCGTATTAGGTGATCCTAAAACATCAGCGTTCAGGTTAAATCTTGCACAAAGTTTTAATGGCGTTGGTTCTTTTATCGGGCCTGTTATAGCGGCCAATGTTTTCTTTGGTAAAGCCACAGATTCAGGGTCGGAGTTGGATTCTGTAAAGATGGTTTACATTATAATCGGTGTAGTGGTTGTATTAGTTGCAGGTTTATTCTGGAAAACGCATTTACCTGAAATAAAGGAAGATAAAATGGTTTCTGACGTTGTTCAGATCAATAAACCATTATTTCAACATAAAAATTTTACCGGTTCTATAATCGCTCAGTTTTTTTATGTGGCTGCACAGGTTGGAATTGCTGCTTTATTCATCAATTATTGTACGGAAAATAATAAGACGATCAGTAATGCTGATGCGGCTTACCTGCTTTCAATGAGTTTATTATTGTTTACCATAGGCCGTTTCGCGGGTACAGCGCTAATGCGAAAAATAGCGCCTAACCGGTTATTATTCTATTTTGCGTTGATCAATATAATTCTTTGCGCGCTGGTAATTTCAAACAAAAGCTGGATGTCGGTGTATTCACTCATGGCTATTTTCTTTTTTGAATCAATTATGTTCCCCACCATTTTTGCATTGGGTATAAAAGACCTTGGGCATCATACAAAAAAGGCATCATCATTTATTATTATGTCAATAGTGGGTGGAGCTTTGATGCCTTATGTGATGGGGCTGGTAGCCGAAAATTATTCCACAGCATTTTCTTATACAGTTCCTATAATCTGTTTTGCAGTTGTAGCCTGGTATGGATGGCGCGGGTATAAAAAATAAAGAATAAGAAACAGATAGGTTTTTATAAACGCTGATCAATAAATAACCGAAAAAGTAGGGTATTGAGAACAAATAAACAATTATAAAATAGCGCGCAAACAATTTCTTTTCCCCTTGAAAGAAAGATTGGACGAGGCTTAAACTAATAAACCAACCCATGTTTTCTTTGAAAAATAAAAAAGCCGTTATAACCGGTGCCGGTAGTGGAATTGGTAAGGCCATTGCTCTATTATTTGCAAAGCAGGATGCTGAAGTGCATATCATAGAACTTAGTAAGGAAAGTGCAAGATCAACAGTTGACGAGATTACTGGAAATGGCGATAAAGTTTTTTCTTACGCATGCAATGTGGCCAATCAACAGGAAGTTATTAAAACTTTTGAGGAAATAGGCGCTCTTGATATTTTAGTAAACAATGCCGGCATTGCACACATCGGTAAAGCAGAAACAACTACTGAGGAAGATTTTAATAAAATAGTAAATGTAAATGTAAAAGGTGTTTACAATTGCCTGTATGCTTCTATTCCCCAAATAAGAAAAAGTAATGGGGGAGTTATATTAAACATGTCCTCAATAGCGGCATGGGTGGGTCTTCCAGACAGGTTTGCTTATTCAATGGCCAAGGGAGCAGTAGCCGCAATGACCTTGTCGGTAGCCAAAGATTATATCAATGAAAATATCCGTTGCAACTCCATTTCACCGGCACGGGTACATACTCCATTTGTTGATGGGTTTTTGCAAAAGAATTATCCCGACAAGGAAAAAGAAATGTTTGAAAAATTATCAAAGACACAACCAATCGGCCGTATGGCAAACCCCGAAGAAGTAGCTACATTAGCTTTATATTTATGCAGTGATGAGGCTTCGTTTATTACTGGAAGTGATTATCCTATTGATGGTGGATTTTTAAAATTAAATACTTAAAACTCAGGAACATGAAATTTTTATTTGTTGCAGTATTTAATTTAATTATAGCTGCTAAGATTTATGCACAACCGTATTCGCCGTCCCCTGAAAATATTGCTGCTAGAAATGATTTCCAAGATGCAAAATTCGGGCTCTTTATACATTGGGGGCCTTTCAGCATTCTCGGCGATGGAGAATGGGTGATGAACAATGAAAATATAACCGTAAAAAATTACACAAGGCTGATGAATTTTTTTAATCCTGTTGAATTTGACGCGCATCAGTGGGTGAGCATGGCAAAGAATGCCGGCATGAAATATATTACCTTAATTACCCGCCACCACGATGGTTTCAGCATGTGGGATACAAAATATTCTGACTTCAACATTATGAATACACCGTACAAAAAAGATATTGTAAAAATGATGACCGATGAATGTCATAAACAAAACATCAAACTTTTTTTATATTATTCTTTGTTAGACTGGCGGCGGAATGATTATTCATGGTGGACAGGAAGAACCGGGCGTGGCACAGGCCGTACCATGCATGGCAACTGGAACGATTACATTGCATTTATGAAAAACCAATTAACTGAGTTGTTGACTAATTATAGTGAAATAGAGGGTATTTGGTTTGATGGATATTGGGATCAGACGGCGGCAGAAGGAGCAAAAGACCGGAGTTCAAAAGTGGATGGCATTTAGATGAAATTTACCCGCTCATTCATAAACTGCAACCACAATGTTTAATTGGCAACAATCATCACATGGTCCCTTTTCCTGGAGAAGATTTTCAGATGTTTGAAAAAGACCTGCCGGGTCAAAATAAATCTGGTTTAAGCTTTCAGAAAGCCTCAGAACAAATGCCGCTGGAAACCTGTGAAACTATGAATAATTCATGGGGCTTTAATATCAGGGACACCAACTATAAATCAGTAAAACAAATTATCCATTACCTGGTAAATGCTGCTGGCCGTAATGCTAATTTTTTATTGAACGTCGGTCCCATGCCCAATGGAGAAATACAACCTGAATTTGTTGATACTTTAAACGAAGTAGGAAAGTGGATGCAACAATATGGTGAAAGTATTTATGGTACAAGAGGAAATGTAATGGTTCCACAGGATTGGGGAGTGGCCACCGCGAAAAATAAAACGATGTACATTCACATTTTAAAAAAGCTGCAGCATTCATTTGTTCTTATAGAAGGAATAAAAGACAAAGTATTGAATTGTCAATTGATGACCAAAGGGCAACCTATAAAATTCAGACAAAATAAAACGGGGGTAACAATAGATCTGGATGGAGTTGTATTAGATGATCCTGATAGTGTTATTAAAATTCAAACAAAATAAAAAACTAAAAGCGAAATATGAAACTAATACGTTTTGGAGAATCAGGAAAAGAAAAACCAGGAATTATCATTGAAAATAAGTGGTATGATGCTTCTTCCTTTATAAAAGATTATGATGAAGAATTTTTTGCAAATGGCGTTATCAATAAATTAAAAGATATTATTATTAATAAGAATGAATTAGCGGAAATTAGCCAATCCCAAAGATTAGGAAGCCCTGTAGCAAGGCCATCCAAAATAATCTGCATCGGGTTAAATTATTCAAAGCATGCCAAAGAAACCAATGCGGCTGTTCCCAAAGAGCCAATTATTTTTTTTAAATCCACCACTTCTTTATCAGGGCCAAATGATGACATTATCATTCCTAAAAACTCAGTAAAAACAGATTGGGAAGTAGAATTGGCTTTGGTTATAGGAAAGAAGGCAAGTTATGTAAATGAAGAAGAAGCCCTGGATTATGTTGCGGGCTATTGTTTACACAATGACGTGAGTGAACGTGAATTTCAGATAGAGCGTGGCGGCCAGTGGGTGAAAGGAAAAAGCTGTGATACGTTTGCCCCACTTGGCCCATGGCTTGCAACAAAAGATGAAATTGAAGATGTGAATAATTTGCGTCTATGGCTTACCGTTAATGGTAAAACAATGCAGGACGGAAATACCGATGATCTGATATTTAGTATTCCTTATCTCGTTTCTTATATCAGCCAATTTATGACTTTATTGCCTGGAGATATTATTTCTACAGGCACTCCAAATGGCGTAGGGCTTGGTTTTAACCCGCCTGTTTATCTAAAAGAAGGGGATGTAATAGAATTGGGAATTGATGGTTTAGGCGTTCAAAAACAAGTTACAAAAAATTGGGTAAAATAGTTGTATGACGGTAGATGCACATGTTCATTTCTGGAAATACAATAAAGTAAAGGATGCCTGGATCACTGATGAAATGAAAATATTGCAGAAGGATTTTCTTCCTCAAAAATTACAATCCCTTCTTATTCAAAATGACGTAAATGGAGTGATTGCTATACAGGCAGATCAAAGTGAAAATGAAACTGAATTTTTATTGTCGCTGGCAAATGAAAGTTCTGTGATAAAGGGTGTAGTTGGCTGGGTAGATTTTGCAAAACGAAAATATTGAAGAACCGATTGCAATATTTTGCACAATTCAGTATCATCAAAGGGTTCAGGCATATTGTGCAAGCCGAACCCGGTGGTTTTTTGCAAAATAAAAAGTTTCTCAAAGGTGTCCGTTTATTGCAATCTTTCGGATACACTTACGATATTCTTGTTTATCAAAACCAGCTAAAGCATGCGATTGAATTTGTAAGTAAATTCCCTGATCAGAAATTTGTAATTGATCATTGTGCCAAGCCCGGTATAAAAAATAAAGAAATAAGTGAATGGAAAAAGTTGATTCAGGAAATTGCGCAAAATAAAAATGTGTATTGTAAACTGTCAGGATTAATTACAGAGGCTGAATGGAACAAGTGGAATGAAGGGGATTTTTATCCATATTTAGATTCCATATTTGAATATTTTGGAACTGATAGATTACTGTTTGGTAGTGATTGGCCGGTGATGTTACTAAGCGGTACTTATAATAAATGGAAAAATTTGTTAGAAACTTATATGAAAGATTTTTCTTTAGGAGAAAAACAAAAAGTATTTGGAAGAAATGCTATTGAATTTTACAATTTTAAGTTGGCTAACAGATGACTGACGACCGCAGAGTTTATTGGTGGTCGGTTGTCTGTGGCAGGTGGACAGAAAATTAACCACTAACCCTCTAAATATGAATCTACATCTCGATCAAAAAATAATTATAGTAACCGGCGGAGCCAAAGGAATTGGTGAAGGCATTGTAAAAACACTTGCGGCTGAAAATGCTATTCCGGTAATTGTTGGAAGATATGAAAAGGAAAATTTAAAAACGCTTGCAGACATTGGTAATAAAGGTTTCCAGGTTGTAGCAGAATTAACTAGGCCGGAGGAATGTGAAAACGCTGTAAAAAAAATTATTGAAAAATTTAATCGTATTGATGGCCTGGTAAACAATGCGGGAGTAAATGATGGTGTAGGTTTAGAGAATGGCAATTATGAAAATTTCATTGCATCGCTTCATAAAAATTTAGTGCATTATTACCTGATGGCGCATCATGCTTTGCCTCATTTAAAACAATCAAAAGGCGCTATTGTAAATATAGGTTCAAAAACCGCGGAAACAGGCCAGGGTAATACTTCCGCATATGCAGCATCCAATGGAGGAAGAAATGCATTAACCCGTGAATGGGCAGTGGAACTATTACAATATGGTATTAGGGTAAATGCAGTGGTGGTAGCAGAATGTTATACACCCTTGTATGAAAGCTGGATCAAAACGTTTGACAATCCTCAGGAAAAATTAAAATCAGTTACGGAAAAGATTCCATTGGGGAAAAGAATGACAACGCCGGGAGAAATTGCGAATATGGTTGTTTTCCTTTTATCCCAAAGATCAAGCCATACAACAGGGCAAATCATTCATGTAGATGGGGGTTATGTGCATTTGGACAGGGCGATTTGCCCTTAAAAACCATCTATTTTGCAGGTGGTAATGCACCTGCTGGCTATACTTGTTATTTTTCTTCTCTTAGATCTTTGCTTGTTTTTATTAAAGATTCAAATATGTAAAAATAATTTAACGATTAGCTAAATGGATGGAAATTAATTTTGGTTATACTCATACCTTTAATATATTATTTTGTTTCTTTTGAATCAATAAATCTTTTAAACAAGGAGTAACAATTTATCATACAGAATTAAAGAAAAAGATTCGAGGAATTATCAGATCACTTAAAACATAACTTGTCCGACCATATTAAATTTCCTCTTTAAAAATTCAAAATGATATTAAGAATACTATCTGTTGAAGTAAAAGATATACGATTTCCAACTAGTAAATTTTTAAACGGATCAGATGCAATTAATAAAGACCCAGATTATTCCGCTGCTTATGTAATTCTAAAAACGAATGACCCACAATATCAAGGGCATGGACTTACTTTTACAATAGGCAGGGGAAACGAATTATGTGTTGCTGCAATTAAATCGTTATCCTACTTATTAAAGGGAAAATTATTGGATGAGATTACTTCAGATATGGCGGGTTTTTGGCAAATGATAACGGGCGATAGCCAATTGCGTTGGCTTGGCCCGGAAAAAGGTATTATACATATGGCAACCGGAGCAATAGTAAATGCTGTTTGGGATTTGTATGCTAAAGTAGAAGGAAAGCCTGTATGGAAGTTAATTGCTGATATGACGCCGGAGCAATTAGTTAGTTGCATAGACTTTACTTACTTGACCGATGTAATTACTCCTGAAGAATCTATTCAAATGCTTTCGAAACTAGTTGATACTAAACAGGAAAGAATTGATTATTTATTAAAAAACGGTTATCCAGCCTATACTACATCTGCCGGCTGGATGGGCTATTCAGAAGAAAAGATTAGAAGATTGAGCCGTGAAGCTAAGCGCGAAGGGTGGAAATATCTGAAGATGAAAGTTGGAGGAGATATAAATAAGGATGTAAGGAGAGCTGAAATCATCAGAGAAGAAGTAGGGTATGATATTAAATTGATGATGGATGCAAATCAAAATTGGGAAGTAAATGAGGCGATAAAAAACATGAGTTTGTTAGCTAAATTTAATCCTTGGTGGATAGAAGAGCCAACGAGCCCGGATGATATCTTAGGTCATCTTGCCATAAAAAAGGCAGTCTCACCAATAAATGTAGCTACAGGTGAACATTGCCAAAATAGGGTAATGTTTAAACAATTTTTGCAGAGTGGGGCAATTGATATCTGTCAGATTGATAGTTGCCGTGTTGGCGGAGTGAACGAAGTTTTAAGTATCTTACTTTTGGCGGCAAAATTTAATGTTCCCGTTTGTCCACATGCCGGTGGAGTAGGATTGTGTGAGTATGTACAGCATTTGTCTATGATAGACTATATATGTATTAGTGGTACAATGGAAAACCGTATGATTGAATATGTAGATCATCTTCATGAACATTTTATTGATCCGGTAATTATAAAGAATGGTAACTATATGCCACCATTAGCCCCTGGCTATAGCATTACTATGAAAAAATCATCTATAGACACTTTTACTTATTGCACAGATGAGTGTTTACAAACAATAGGCGAAAAATCGATATATGAATAAATGTTTTCTGGCTCAGTTATCGAAATGATTTTGTTCTTGGCTGCTTAACTGCATTGAGGTTTTCGGATTTCTCAAAACTTGAAGAGCATGATGTTAGAGAGGAAATGTTATATAAAAAGCAACAAAAATCAAATCATTGGATTGTTGTTCCATTAAGACCTGAAGCCAAAGAAATATTGTGCAGTCGTTTCAGGCTAAATTTGAATCCACCTAGAAATGCAGAATTTAATCGTCACCTAAAAACAATAGCAAAATTGTCTGGTATAACTGCGTTAGTTAAGCATTCTTATAGAAAAGGTAATAAAATTATAGAAGAAGTTAAACCGAAATATCATTGGATATCTTCACACACATGTCGTCGTTCATTTTGTACAAATGAATTTCTTGCCGGAACTCCGGTTGAGCTTATTATGAAAATTTCAGGACATAAAAGTGTAAAAGATTTCTATAAATACATAAGAATATCACCAGAAGAAGCAGGCCAAAAGATAAAAAAAATTTGGCAGCAACGTGGAGAAACATCTGTTTTAAAGAACACAGCAGTCTTGCATTCTGCGTAATTTTTTTACGTTAAGGATTTTTTAGAAACTTTGGTATTTCTTGCCCTCACCTTTCCACCAAATTTTCTATCTTCAAACAAAGGATAAGTGATGAAAGATTTGATGAAGAAAGTGGGGTCCTTTATTACATTTGACTTCCCTTTAAACAGAAATTATATTATCGAGCAATTTGCTGCTACCCATGTTTTACATTTAAAAAAAATTTCTCAATGGAGTACGAATGCTACCCGGCATAAGGTAATTGCTAATTACTGATTTATTCATGTTCTAAGCCACTTTATTGTCCTTTTTGGTCTCCCTGCTTTACTATTTCTACTACTGTGTGCACATGTTAACCGCATCTTTTTGGCAATTATTTTTGTAACAGGTATTATCACTTTTATTGTATTACTGCTGTTTCAATACTTGCCATTTTACTATACAGATTTTCTTCCCTGGTTGGAGACGGTCAAAGAAATCTACGAGCGCAAACAGTTGGAGCAGTTGGAAAAATGTAAACGAGCTCAACTTTCTAATCCTGCATTGGTTCTTATTTATTATGTTTTTGATAAAGTAAGTGGCTTAAATTCTCTTCAATGTAATGACCAATATGCTGCACTACTAATGAAGCTTTATGGGGTCGACCAGGGAAGCCTGAAAAAGAACCTTGAATTAATTTTCAGCAAGAAGAAAAACTTAACCGAGCGAAAGATTACAGAAATTCAAAACAGGTTCCAGGAAGCGTATAATTTTTTCGAGGAAATTCAGTTTAAAGAAGGCATGCGAATTCTGGATGAGCTTGAGCAAAAATTTAAAGCTCATTAGTTACCGAAGATTAATTCGCATCTCCTAACAGTCCTTTAATTCACTTCTAATATTTCTAGATTAAACGCTTGATTTAATCCTGCTAACTTCTTGTAGACATCTCATCTATTATTGAAAAATAGCTTGAAGTATTCCTTCCACTTTTGCATTCAATCAAAATAATTCGTCTTCAATCTTCAACTTTTCCATCTTTTAATAACCCATCAGCATGTCATTTTTCTTTTTTACAGATTTAAGTATACTTAACTTCTTTCCGCTTGCTCGTTAAGGTATGTTGCAGGCCTAAAACGAAAAGTGATGAAAGAATTAGTGAGCAATGGTAACGCCGTTACCCCAATATTATTCCCTTATGAGCCGGAACACTTCTGGCAATCCATCAGGCAAATTATCCGCGAAGAAGTAAGTAGTGTTGAAAAACAAAAAACAGTTTCCCCTTCCTTTGAAACGGCTGGCATGTCTTACAAACCACTTTATAAGATAGCAGAGGTCTGTTCTTTGTTCCATGTTACAAAGCCTACTATCTATGATTGGGTGAAGCATGGAAAGCTGAAGCCTTATAAAATCCGGTCGAGAGTTTACTTTCTATGGCAGGATATTCAGCAACTTTTGAGCCCTGAACAGAAATAAAAGGGAGGGTCCTTCTCCCTTCACCAGCCGGCTTTCTTGCAAAAATGGCGTCTTGAAATCGTAGTTATCGTGAGTAACGAAACGTAGATTGAAAATAAGTTTTTCCCCTTAAACTCTCTCAAGATCACGTAATAGAAAACCTTTCAGTAATCCAAAAAAAGTAAACAATAAAAACATGAGTTATGGCAGATTTAAAAAAAAGAACATTGCTTTTAAGCAGTGGAAAGCAAATTAAATTATTTGGCAATAGCATAGCTATCGGAAAATCCTTAGAGATAGGTGAAGGGTATGCACCTAATATATTTTCCTGCATTAATGAGCAAACAACTCCTAAATCAACTGCAGCCGTTTCTAATCCTTATGCATTAACACCGGAAGAAATTATGGAACTGGCAGATTATAACATGCAGTTATGGATGGATCTGAAAGCAAACATCAGGAAGCATGGATTGGAAAGTGCAAAGATTTTTAACCAGGATGCGTTACGTTAAAAGGCACATTAATGTGTTTGAAATTTTCAATGGTAGTCGAAAAAATAAAATCTGCTGCACTGACAAATTATCCGGTACTAAAAAAATGCTCTTTTTTCAAAAGCTGTTACGAAAATACTATAGCCGTAATGAAGAATTACAAGTACTCAAGAATATAAAAAAAAACTTCCACTACAAGAAAATGAAGACCTTTTATAATGACACAAAGCAATTATATAATGCTTTTTATACTTCAAGTTATTGATTACGAAAAGAGATTTAAAAAAGCCAAAAAGCAGATACAATGAAAATTATCAACACCGATGCAAGTAAGACTTTCCAAAGTTTTTAAGGCGAGCGGTGTTGTTGTCGAACAAAAATCCGTTCGACCAACTCGCTCGCCTTTCACTCCCGTTGGTCGCTAAAGGAAAGACCTGTAATGATTACAAAAATAAAAAAACAAAAGTGTGATATGGAAACAGTGAGAGAGAATAAAAGGCCGGTTGGAAGACCAGCCAAAACCATCAAAAAAGAAATAAGAGCCTCCATCAGGTTCAGCAAATTAGAATACTACGTCATTCGTCAAAAAGCGGCAAGGGCAGGTATAAAAGCATCTGCTTATATACGTGAAGTAGCCATAAATGGACAGGTAATTAAAAGGCTAAATGACGAGGAAAGGCAATTTGTCAGGCAGCTAATTGGCATGTCCAACAACTTAAACCAGCTTACAAAAAACAGTTACAGGGAAGGAATGCTAAAGGCCATGGTTTATTTTGAAGCCTACAGGAACCAGTTTGATGTGTTGCTAAAAAAACTAAACCATGGTCAGTAAAGTTTTTCCCGGCGATTCATTTTATCATGCCTGCAGGTATGTTGTAAACAAACCAGGTGCTGAAGTTTTGGAATACGAAGGTGTAAGAGGTCATGATTACAGATTGATGTCGGATGATTTTATTATGCAGCAACAACTACGGCCTGAGAAAAAAAAAGCATGCTTCCACTGTTCATTGAGTTTCTATCCCGGCGAAGTATTGAGTGATGAATTGATGGTAAAAATCGCTAAAAAATATCTTTATAAACTCGGTATCAACAACACACAATTTACAATTACAAAACATACGGATAGAAGACATATGCATTTGCATGTTGTTGCCAACATGGTTGACAATAATGGGAAGGCAATTTCAGATAGTTTTTTAGGATTGCGCGGGAAAAAGATAGCGCAGCAGTTAACAAAGGAATACAGCCTTGTTCAGGCTTTAGGCAAAAATCTTGAGTTGACAAATCATGAAGCTCTGCGCACATCCCAGGCAAACAAATACAAAATTTACAAAGCTATTATGGAAGCGCTGCCGCACTGCAAGACGATGCAAGACCTGGAAAAAAAATTACAGTTACAGGGCATCGGCACACAATATAAGTACAGGGGACAGTCCTTAGAAAAGCAGGGAGTAAGTTTTAAAATAGGGGAAGATTGTTTTAAGGGCAGCAAGGTTGACCGGCAATTTTCTCTTTCAAACCTGGAAAAAACATTAGGACAAACACAAAAACAATTCAGTCAATTAAAGCTAAAAGCAGCAAGAAACGATAGTCAATGTCTCTTGCCAAAAAGACAAACTACCGCTTCAATTATTGGAGAACACCCGGGCAAAGAAATTGAGAAAGGCATGGAAAAAATGGCTGAAGTTTTACTGAAGCCGGAAGAAACTTTTCAGCAAATGCCGCGCGAATTATTGCAGGAAAATAAAAAGAAAAAGAAGAAATTATCCGGAAATCAAAATCGTGGGCAACATCATTAACATTAAAATTGCGAGTTATGAACGAAGTGTTATTTCATACAATGATCGACAAAGTAGATGCGCATGAAAGAAAAATTGAACAACTTCAAGAGAAAATAGAACAGCTTCCTGATTATACAGAAACATTACGCTCAATTAAAAGCAGGGAAGATGAAATACTCGTTGGTATCCAAAAAATATTTTTCCCAGAAAAAGAGATGCGCGAACTATCAGCAAGTATGGTAACAGGTGTGGCATTGATGAGACACCGGTGAAACAAGAAATTATTCATCATTATCACATAACGAAAGCTATTTGGATAGCTGCTGCTCTTTTTCTAATTGTATGCATTCTGTCAACAGCCTTATACATTACCGCTGATAAGCTCAAATTGTACAAAGCCAACGACACTAAATACCGATATTTAAAACTGGAAGCAAACCCAGGTTTTAATAAATGGTTAGGCATAATAGATAGCTTATACATTGTAAATCCAAAGATGAGGGACGCTGTAATAGCCAAGGAAGAACAAAACCAAAGAAATTTTGAAATGATGCAACAGGCTTTGAACATGGAAAAAGAAGCTAAAGAATTGAAGCAAAAAGTATATCAAAAAATAAAATAGTGAAGGAAGTTTTACTTACAATTAAGAAGCTTTGATTCCTCGAAATCCACACATTTACAACGATAAGATACACCAAAGAAATTTCTCAGATTTTATAAATCTTATTTTTTTTACCATTAATTCTTCTACAACGATAGGCAGGAGGGCTGCTGAAGCGTCAAACAAATTCCGGCATAAACACAAACCCTCCCGCAAGGCCATCATTTATTCCGTTGCTTCATGGACTTGATTGCCCTGTGTAAAAGCCCCAGATTAAAGGAGCCGATAGACCAGGCAATTGAGCAACATCTTCGCAACCAACAGGAGAATGGTATCCGATCCTTATACCATTACTCAAATATTACTATGTCACTCGCTGTAAATGAAGCCAGGTATGCTACCACAGCTACTAAAAAAGAGTTTTGGAGCATTTGGAAAGAGCAGTTTAAAAATAAACAACAGGAGGACGAATACCTAAAAGCATTGCAGGAAATAAAAAATGCTGCTCTGCCTGATAATGACAGCACATTGCTATTCAGGGTACGGTATAAATATGTTATCAGTTACTTCAAGGAATTAGAACACGAGGAACTTATCATTACAGAGCAGGATAAGTTGTTGTATAACCTTTGTCGTAAAGACAGGTTATTAGACATGATGTACCATTATACTTTATTTGATGATGGAGAAAAGAAGATAGCCCGTTATCAGCAGTACTTTGCCGTTAAGCAAACGCTTCAAAAAATATCGATTGTTCAGGAAGATGGAAAAAGAAAGGGCGGAGTAATATGGCATACGCAGGGTAGTGGTAAGTCTTTAACTATGGTAATGCTTGCTCAATTAATAGCAATGCATCCTAACATTAAGAACCCAAAGATTATATTGGTAACAGATAGAATAGATTTAGACGACCAAATAACAGGAACTTTTAAAAAATGTAACAAGCCGGTAGAAAATGCAGTTTCCGGTAAAGACCTCGTTACTTTAATTGAGAGTAAAAGTGATGCAATAATTACAACCATAATCAATAAGTTTGAAGCAGCAGTCAGGTATGCCAAAGAACCTTTCAAATCTCCCGATATTTTCATACTTGTTGATGAAGGGCACAGAAGCCAGTACGGTACTTTCAATGTGATGATGCAAAGAATTTTTTCGAATGCATGTTTTATTGCTTTTACTGGAACCCCCTTAATGAAAAGAGAAAAAAGCACGGCATTAAAGTTTGGTGGTTTAATAGATGTCTATTCAATTATTGATGCTGTAGAGGATAAGGCAGTAGTTCCTTTATTGTATGAAGGAAGGCACAACATTATGGAGGTTAATGAAAAACCTTTAGACACTTTTTTTGACCGTGTTTCAGAGCCGTTAACGCCTTATGGTAAAACTGCTTTAAAAAAGAAATTCTCTACCCGTAATGCAGTTGTTCAATCAATGAATTTTATAGAAAATACTGCTTGGGATATAACCAAACACTTTGTAGATAATATACAGGGAACAGGCTTTAAAGGGCAATTGGTAGCACCAAATAAATTCACTGCACTCCGTTATCGTGAGGTACTTAAAGAAATTGGTAAGGTATCAGCAGAGCTTTTAATTTCTGCCCCTGATAACAGAGAGGGAGAAGATGATGCTTTTGAAGTGAAAGACGATAAGGTGAAAGCATTTTACAATGCCATGATGGATAAATACGGGAATAAAGACAAGTATGAAAAATCCATCATTAATAGTTTTAAAAAGCAAGACTATCCTGAAATCATAATAGTTGTAGATAAGTTGCTAACTGGTTTTGATGCACCACGTAATCAGGTATTATATTTAACGAGACAACTCAAAGAGCATACGCTGTTGCAAGCAATAGCAAGGGTTAACCGGTTGCATCCCGGTAAGGATTATGGTTACATTATAGATTATTATGGTAATCTTGAAAACCTCGATAGTGCCTTAACAACTTATTCCGGCTTGGAGGAATTTGATGAAGAGGAATTAGCTGGTACATTAACCAACATTAATGTTGAGATTGAAAAGCTACCACAAGCTCATTCTGAACTCTGGGATATTTTTAAAGAGGTAAGGAACAAGTACGATGAACCGGCTTATGAAGAATTGCTAAGTGATGAGGCAAAAAGACACTCTTTTTATGAGAAGCTCTCTATATATGCAAGGCTGTTGAAACTTGCTTTATCAAGCTATGAATTTTCAGTAAAGACACCTGAAAAACAAATTGAAAAGTATAAGAAAGATGCTCATTTCTTCTTGTCATTGCGTGTTTCTGTAAAACGCAGATATTCTGACGATGTTGACTTTAAAGAGTATGAAACACAGGTTCAAAAGCTGATAGATAAACATATAACCTCTGATGGCGCGGTATTGAAAATAACTCAACTGGTAAACATCTTTGATAAAGAGGAAAGGCAGGCAGAAGTAGAGAAGCTAACAGGGAAGGCAGCCAAAGCAGACCACATAGCAAGCCGGACAATTAAGGCTATTAATGTTAGAATGAATGAAGACCCGGTATTTTATAAAAGACTCTCTCAATTAATTAAGGAAACCATTGAGGATTACCACAGGCAAAGAATTTCAGAAGCAAAATATTTGGCTAAAGCCAAAGATTTTGAAAACACTTTCATCCATGGTAAAAAAGATAACATACCTGATAGAATAAAGGATAATAATGCAGCCATAGCGTTTTATAATTTAGCTGCTGAAGATTGGAAAGAAGGTTTAAGTGGGAAGGCAAATAACATTGAGATTGCTGCAGAAATTGGTGAGGGAATAGATACAGTTATGAAAGATAACATCTTTGAAAAAGGTAAGAAGGTAATTGATTGGCAAAACAACATTGACATTGAAGGAAGAATTAAAATACAGATAGATGATTTTTTGTTCGATACGAAAAGCAAGTATGATTTAGATATTTCATTTGAACAGTTTGACCAACTTATTGCAGAGTGCCTTAAAGTAGCCAAAGTAAAATACAATTGATGGAGAAGTATATTGATTTTGGAACCAGGCGCATCAACTACAGCTTAACTTATAAGAACAGAAAGTCTTTAGATGTAAAAGTGCTTCCTGATACTACTGTAGAAGTAATAGCTCCTGAAAGTTCAGACGAAAACGAAGTTGCAAAAAAGGTAAGGGCAAAGGCGCCGTGGATAATAAAACAACAGGATTTCTTTATTTCCTTTAAACCAGTTACATCCGCAAGAAGGTTTGTTAATGGTGAAACACATTTGTACTTAGGCAGGCAATACAAGCTTAAAGTAACAGTTGCTGATACTGCGATTATTAAGGCTTATAGAGGGCAATTATTTATCTATGCAACCAATGAAGATACAGAACAAATTTCAAAGCAATTAGAGCAGTGGTATAAGCAAAAAGCAAGTTTGATTTTTAATAATCTCTTACTTGAAATACTTCCCTTGTTCAGGAAATATAAAATAGCAGAACCAACTTTATACATTCGTAACATGTCTAAAAGATGGGGCAGCTGTACAAAAGCAGGTAAAATTATTTTGAATGTTGAACTTATCAAAGCCCCAAAGGGAAGTATTGAATATGTAATAATTCATGAATTATGTCACCTTGTTCAGCATAATCATACTAAAGCTTTTTTTGATTTACAGAATAAGATGATGCCTGATTGGAAAAAGTGGAAGGACAGGTTAGAGTATTGTCTTGCTTAAAATTCAAATTAGTTCGTTTATCAAACAAATAAAAGTTGTAACAATAAAGTCTTTTTATTAGCTTACATAAAGACATGTAAAGAGAAGTGAAGAAACTTCGTAAAATGATTTGAGATAGAGTAAAAAATAGAGTAAAATAAAAAAGTCATTGAAATACAATGACTTATAAGAGTACAAAGCGGACCGGACGGGTCTCGAACGCAAGTCATAATCCTTTTAATATCAATCACTTATAACAATTCAATTTCCACTACTCCACGAATTACTCACTAACTTCTTTTGTTTTTAAGTAACCGAAATCGTTTAACAAAAATACCTCTTTTATTTATACTAAACGAGCATAATTCCCCTCAAAAGGAAATTTTCCCCTGGTAATAATCCAAAACCTTCATTCGAAAAACATAATCATACTTTGCAATTATTAAATTACTCCTGGAACGGTCAACATTGTTTTTTGCTGTTAAATAATCTACCTGTGTAATTACACCGGCATTAAAACGTACCTCTGTTGTTCTGAAAGACTCTGCAAAATCTGCTACCTGTCTTTGAAGTGTTTGTATTCTTTCGTTAGCTGCATTTAAATTAAAGTAAGCTTGTTCTATTAGTTGGTTTAATTGAGTTTTCGCTGTGTATTCAGTTAGGTCGGCGTTCTTCATATTAATCTTTGCTAAAACAATTCTGTTCCTTGCTCTAAAGCCATTTAATATGGGAACACGAACATTTAAAAACAAAGAAGTGTTATAGTTGTTTTTAAACTGATCGGAGTAATTTATTTTTTCAGAAGCATAGTTTGACCGTTGAGTCATAACAGGAACTTTACGTCCATTAAAATTCACAAAATCTCCTGATGCAACTTCTATGGAATTTATAAAGACTTCACGATTAGCAGCATTTGAATAATTAGTATTTAAACTTCCGCTTAAACTTACAATAGGATAATAACTTCCCCTCGCTATTTGAAAGCCTTTCGCTGCACTTTCCCTTCTAAGTTCTGCTGCCTTTATCATAGGGAATTGTTTAGAGGCAATCTCATAAATGGTAGCAGCTGTTGCAGGATAGGACACCGAAGAATTATCAGTTGTTAGGCTTTCGACTGCAAGGCTTCTGTCAAAAGGAATATTCATTAATTGAGCGAGGGTTAGCTTAGCCGCGTCTAAAGCATTTTGATTATTGATAATTGCCAGTTCATCATTTGCTAACTGGCCTTTCAAATCATAATACTGTGCAGGTGCTATTGCGCCGGCTTTATCTAATGTAGCTAACCTTTCAACTTGTTTGCGGGTTACTTCTGCCTGGTTTTTTGATTGCTGCAAAAGGTCTTCATTGTTTAAAATCTGCACGTATGCGAGTATAACATTTAGCGTAATGTTTTCCTTTGTTTGGGCAGCATCTAATTTATCAGCTTCATAATTTAATTGATTTTGCCTTATGGTATTTTTTGTTTGTGAGCCATTATATAAAAGAACTCCAGAACTCAAACTATAATTACCAAAAGCTAACGACCTGTTGACATAGCTGTTTGTAAAAGGGTCAATGCTGCGTCCCTGGTTTAACCCATGGCCAAGATTGACAAACAGGTCTGGAAGCATGCTTACTTTCGACTGTTTTAAAGTAACTGCTGAAGTTTCAGCTTGCAGGTTACCTCGTTGCGCTTCAGCATTATTAGTGGTTGCTTTTTCTACACATTCTTTTAAAGTAAAGCGATGTGTGTTTTGACTTTGACTATATGAATAGAAGTATATAAATGTTGTTACAAGGACAAATAATCCTTTCGATGTGTTTTTCATTTCTTTGTTCTTTAATTATTAAAGTGACGGAACTGCATTTCTTTCAATTCTTCCATCCAGTAAATGAATGATTCGCGTTCCATATTCAGCATTCTTTTCTGAGTGTGTAACCTGAATAATTGTTACGCCTTCTTTATTAAGCTGGGTGAATAGTTCCATTATTTCTTCGCCTTGTTTTGAATTAAGATTTCCGGTGGGTTCATCTGCCAGTAATAATTTTGGCTTTGCAATCAGCGCTCTTGCAATACCTACCAGTTGTTGCTGTCCGCCTGATAATTGTGCCGGAAACAAATCTTTTTTGCCAACTATCTGAAACTTGTCAAGCATATCTGCCACCATAGCTTTTCGTTCAGATAATTTTACATCCTGATAGAGTAGTGGTGTTTCAATATTTTCATACACTGTTAACTCATCTATTAAATGATAAGCCTGGAAAACAAAACCAATGTGGGTTTTATATAGCTGCGACCGTTGCTTTTCTTTCATTTTATAAACATCCTGATCCATAAAAACATATTCTCCTTCGTTGGGGTTATCAAGCATACCAATCACATTAAGTAAAGTTGATTTACCTGAACCGGAAGGTCCCATGATTGAAATAAATTCTCCTTCTGCAACTTTTAGATTAATGTCTTTTAGAATAAAGTTTGGTTTACTGCCCTGGTTAATCCATTTTGAAATGTGTTTGAGTTCTATCATGTTTTGTATTTTAATGTTTAGGTTAATTGATTGCAGATGTTTATTATTGGCGCTATTCTATTCTCAGGCTTTTAACAGGATTTGCCAGGGCGGTGCGATAGGTTTGCCATCCAATTGTTAGTCCTCCCAAAAAAAGTAATGCTGCTGCACTTCCTGCGAGAATACCGAAGCCGACAGGAATGCGATAAGCATACTGTTGTAAAAATTGTTCACCGACAAAGACACCAATAGGCAGACCTATGCAAACTGATAACAATAGCAGGCCTGCAAATTCCTTCGATATTGTTACGATTACCTGGCTAATATTTGCACCCACAACCTTGCGTATGCCAACTTCTTTTGCACGGTTTTTAGTTGTATAGATCACCATACCTAAAAGGCCAAGGCAGGCGATAGAAAGCGCCATGAAAGTTAGTAAACCGATAAACACCAGGTCGTCTTTATGTAAGTGTTGGTCGTATAATTGCTTATCAAACCAATCAGCTTTGAATGGCAGGTTTGGATACAATTTTTTCCATGTCCTTTCAAGTACAGGAATAATGCTTTGCTCTGCTCTTTTTGCAACTTTAAGATTCATTGTTCTGAATTCATCCGGCTGGTTCGCCAGGAGCAGAGGCTGAATAGGATGTAAGAAGCTGGCATAGTGAAAATCTTTTACGACACCTGCAACAATATATTTTGTACTGTCATTTAGCCAGATCAGTTTTCCTGTCGCATCAAAAGTTCTTTTAAATTTTAATTCCCTGCAAGCCTCTTCATTTATAAGCACGAAATGTGCTCCTTTTTCTGAGGAGGCTTGTGGCAGATTCTCTCCCGCAATCAATTGTATTCCCATGTTTGTAATAAACGAAGGTGTTACGGAGAAATATGCTGAAAGAAGTGAATCACTAACTTTTTCACGCTTCATAAATCTGCCGTCTCCACCGAAGAAACCTAACAGGTTTGATGTGCCGGAAACCCCTTCAATTCCGGGAACAGAAGATAGTGCTGTTGCTGTTTTTTCATAAGAATTTGCCGGCAGTTCAATGTTCAGTATTCCTTCCCGGTCAAAGCCATAATCAGCAGTAGCCATATATATTGATTGTTTGTAAAAAACCGACAGCGTTACAATAGCAATAAGAGATGTGGCAAATTGAATTACAGTAAGTGTTTTCCTTAATCCAACCCCACCGAACAACTTTGTATTAAACTTTCCTTTTAGAACACGGATAGGCCGAAAGGAAGAAAGCACTTTGGCAGGAATCCAACCAGCAAACAAACCCGTAAGTATTGTGAATACAATAAAATACAGCCATAGCGTTTTATCCTGTGAAGCGTCTCCAATAATATGATTAACAGTTGGCAGGGTGCTTATTAATTTTAACTGTAAATGAGCAAGGCAAAATGCCAGTATTGCAAATAAAACAGACTCGCTTAAAAATTGCAATATGAGATGGTGTTTTAAAGCACCTGCCACTTTACGGATACCAACTTCCCGTGCTCGATCAAGCGAACGAGCTAATGTGAGATTAACATAATTAAAGAATGCAAGTAAAAGCATTGAAATACCAATAAGAGCGAATACTATCAGATTAGGAAAGATAGGTTCAGCAGTGATGTTGTACATTGGTATTGTGCCCGGAGAAATCTTATCTAAAGATTGAGTGTCAAAAACAAAATTTTTACCAGAAGGCAAGATCATTGTGTTTACCTGTTCCGTTACATTCTTTAAAACGTTCTTTAAACTTCCTCTTGATGCACCTGATTTAAGTTGTACATAAGTATAAGCTGCACTTTCGTCAATCCAATTCTGGGTTAATTTATCTTCCCTTAATAATGGAATAGCAGATGTGCAAGCAAGCATATCAAACTTAAGATGTGAAGGCATGGGAGGTTTACCCAGAATACCAGTTACTATAAAGCCAACCGACTTGCCAATAGTAATAGTTCGCCCAATAGGTTCCATTTTCCCAAAAAATCGTTCGGCAGTTTCAGTGGTTAACACAACTGTTTGAGGTGTGGTAGCAGGTGAGCCTGAAATCAATTTAAATCCAAAAATTTTATAAAAATCTGCATCTACGAAAGCTTCTTTTGCAGATAGTTTTTTTTCATCAGCCGTTACTTCTTCCTGAGAAAAATATACACTTGTGCTTTTATCTACTGCATTGTAATTATCTTTTAAAAATTTAGCCAAGGGAAGCGGCGAACTTGCACACAAAAAATGTTGACCGTTCTTACGGCTTAAATTAGTAATGATTCGATAACTTCTGTTAGAGTTGGGATGAAATGTATCGTAGTCATAAGCATCCTTTATTTTAATCATAGCCAGCATGCAAACAGTCATTCCGGAGGCTAATCCAAAAATATTAATAAAGGAAAACAACTTGTGTTTGGTTATGTTTCTCCAGGCAATCTTTACATAATTTCTTAGCATAAAGAAGGTTTAGTTAGTTGATAACAATTGATAAGTTAGAAAGGACTCTCTTATGTCCGGCATGATTGAGCATATATTAGTGTATGGCGTATGGAAAGTTGTAGCAATACACTAAGAACAACATGCCAATTTAATAAAGAATTGATAGTCAAAGTAAAAGAGGAAATATTTCTACGAGCTTGTTCGTTAGTGATACATAAAGTGTACGGTTTTGATACAGTAATTATCTCTGATTTCCGGAGATTAATTTGGAGGCTCTTAGAGCAGTTGGCACAAAGAAGGGCTAAGGTTTTTCTTAGTGAGGCTTCGTGTCTTTGAGCTTTCATGGCAAGAATGTAAGAAGAACGACATGCAACTTTCAGATTACTCGGTTCTTAAACTCTTCACAGGATTTGCTATTGCCGCTTTAATTGCCTGGAAGCTTACGGTTAATAATGCAATCAAGACAGATAAGATTCCTGCTGATACAAACACCCACCAGCTTATAGTTACACGGTATTCATAATTCTGCAGCCATTTGTGCATAGCCCACCATGCTATCGGGGATGCAATCAGCAGCGCAATTACTACCAGCTTCAAAAAGTCCTTTGATAACAACGTAGTAATGCTGGATACGGAAGCGCCTAACACTTTGCGTACACCTATTTCCTTGATCCTGTTTTCGGCCACATACGTGGCCAGGCCGAACAAGCCGAGACAGGAAATAAAAATGGTAAGGCTTGCAAACAGTGCCGATAACGTTGCTGTTCGTTTTTCATCATCGAATTTTTTAGCATATTCCTGGTCAACAAAATGATATTCGAACGGATACTCAGGATTATATTTTTTAAAAATAGCTTCAACTATTTTTAAATTTTGTGAAGTTGTATTTTTAGGATTAAGCTTAAGGTGAATCATACTAAAAAAAGGCATTTTAGCACCCTCAATCACCATTGGTTCTATCGGTTGAAACGGCGACTGCAGAATAAAATCTTTCACTACGCCGACGACATGCCAGTCTATACCGTTATCTTTTATAATCTTGCCAACGGCATCCTTAATGTTCATTTTTATTATAGCTGTTTCATTCAGCAACAACGCTGTTGAGTCTGTCGGAAAACTTTTCAAATCAAAATCACGTCCTTGCACAAGTTTAAAGCCAGCCGTTGTCACAATGCCTTCATCTACCGTAAATCGGTTGAAAACCGTTTTATCATTTGGGTCTTTACCGGGCCATTCAAAACCCCAGCTATTGCTCCTGTTTTCTGTAAGAGGTGCATTTGTTTTGCTTACGGAGACAACGGCTCCGGATGTTAGCAATTCATTTTTGACAAGAGCATATTTTTTTTCCAGTTCCCCGGCCAGTGGATGATAAATCAAATTGTTTCTGTTGTACCCGCTTTCCCTGCCTTGAGCATAAGCAATCTGTTGCTTTACAATGAGTGTGCTGATGATTAATACAATAGCAAACGTAAACTGGAGCACTACCAATATTTTGCGCGGTGTTACCAAAGCATTTGCTGCTTTGAAGGTTCCTTTTAAAACACGTACGGGACGAAAGGAAGACAGAAAGAATGCCGGATAGCTGCCGGCAATAATTCCCGTGAACAGAACAAAGCCGATACCTGCAAGCCAAAAATTGGCATTGCTGTAATCAATGAATAATTTTTTATCAGTAAGTGCGCTAAAGGCAGGCAAGCTAAGCTGTACCAGCATAAGCGCCACAAGACCGGCTATAGCTGAAAGTAAAACAGACTCGCCAATGAACTGACCAATCAATGCTATTTTTTGTGCACCCACCACTTTGCGGATTCCTACTTCCTTCGCCCGCTTTTCACTCCGTGCCGTACTAAGGTTCATGAAGTTGATGCAGGCAATTAGTAAGAGGAAGCCTGCAACCAGGCCGAACAGTTTTACAATGGTGATGCGGCCGCCCTCTTCCACGCCGTTTTTAAAGATGGAGTACAATCGCCACCGGTTTATGGGATAAAGAAAAAAGCCGCCTTTAGGATCATCTTTATCGTAGTGTTCCCTAAGTGTTTTCAACTTCGGCTCTATGGAAGCCATTGTAGCAACGGGTTTCAGCAGCACATAAGTTTGAGTTGAGTTGTTGCCCCAGTTCTCATCATCCCAGCCTTTAGAGTGTGCATACGACCACGGAATCAGGAATTCAAAATCAAACCGGGTATTGTTGGGCAACTCTTTGACAATGCCTGATACCATAAAATTATCTTCATTGTTTAGCTTAACGACCTTACCCATTGCTTCCTCATTGTTAAATATTTTTTTAGCCAGGCCTTCTGTAAGTACAATGCTATGCATATCGTAAAGCGCTGTTTTAGCAGCTCCTTTTACCAACGGGAAACTGAACACCTGAAAGAAAGTAGAGTCAACAGAATAACCTTTTGCGTTTAACCGCTTTTCACCAAGGCTGAATAAAAAACTGCCTACATTATTAACCCGAACGGTTTGCTCTACTTCAGGAAAATCATTTTGTAACGTTTTAGCCAACACCTTCGGTGTGGTGTTCCATCTCTCTATTTCGCCGTTTCGTTCAGCGTGGTTCCAGGCTTCATATATCCGGCCCTTTTTCTGGTGAAACTGATCGAAGCTTAGTTCATTCTGAATCCATAAAAGAATAAGAATCGCACTTGCCATACCAATAGCTAAACCGGCAATATTAATTGTAGAAAATGCTTTGTTGCGCCGCAGGTTGCGCCATGCAACTTTGAAATAATTTTTGAACATAGTACTAATTTATTCGGTTCTTAAACTCTTCACAGGATTTGCTATCGCAGCTTTTATAGCCTGGAAGCTTACTGTAAGCAATGCGATGAAAATTGCCAGAAGACCAGCAATTAAAAATATCCACCAGCTTATTTCAATTCGGTATTGATAATTCTGCAGCCAGTTGTGCATTGTCCACCAGGCAACAGGAAAAGCGACAAGGCATGAGATACCGACAAGTTGCAGAAAGTCTTTAGAGAGTAAGCCTGCAAGTGCTGCAGTTGTTGCACCCAATACTTTGCGGATACCTATTTCTTTTGTGCGGCGCTCGGCTGTGTAAGCTGCTAAGCCAAACAAACCAAGGCAGGAAATGATGATGGCTAATGCAGAAAATACTCCTGATAGTTTTCCGATAAGGGTCTCTGTTTTAAATAACTGATCAAATTGTTGATCTACAAATTTGTACTCAAAAGGATAACCGGGATCATGTGTTTTTATAATGTTTTCCACTTTGGCAAGCGCACTTGTAAGGTCAGTTTTAGCTTTGAAGCGGATACTTAAAAAGTTGACATTTGAAGTATCAGAAAAAAGTATCAAAGGAGCGCTTGAAGAATACATGTCGTTGTATACAAAATCATTTATTACCCCGACAATCGTATGTTTTTGCCTGCCTTCATCACTTGTTAGTAAGCTGCCTACGGGGTCTTTTGTTCCTATCAGCTTGGCAAGCGATTCATTAATAATAATGTTGTTACTGTCTGTAGCTATATCAGGATAAAAGTTCCTGCCTGCTTTCAGCTTCATGCCCATTGTAGAAACATATTCAGGGCTTACACCTTCTATAGTTATCAATATATCCTTATTAGGATCTTTTCCCTGCCAACTGAAGCCACCTGTATTGCTCCCTAACTGCAAAACCTGACTATTGCTTAAGCTTGCATTTTGCACAGTGCCTGTTGCAATGAGATCATTTTTTATGGCATTAAAGTGCTCTTTCATTTTGCCTTGTAAATTCATATAAACCAAACCTTCTTTATCGTAACCCAACTGCCTGTCTTTTATATGATTTATCTGCCGGTAAATGATAACAGTACCGATAATGAGAATAATTGAAACAGAGAATTGTACAACCACCAACCCCTTTCGTATAAATCCCGCACTTGCATTTGTTTTTATTTTTAATCCTTTTAATACTGCAACGGGATTGAAAGAAGAAAGGTAAAAAGCAGGATAGCTTCCGGCTACCAAACCGCTTATTAAAGCTATAGCAAATAAGCCTGCGAGATGTAAAGGATTGAATAAGTTAAGAGATAACTCCTTTTCTACCAGAATATTAAAACCAGGAAGGGCCAGGCCAATGATGCAGATTGCTAACAGAGCCGATATAAAAGACATAATCAATGCTTCTCCTATAAACTGACTGATGAGCATTCTTTTTCCTGCGCCCATTACTTTACGCACACCTACTTCTCTTGCACGTTGTTCAGACCTGGCAGTGGCAAGGTTCATAAAGTTGATGCATGCGATGATCAAAATAATCCATGCAATTATACTGAACAGATTTACGTATTTTATTCTTCCGCCTTCCTCTACACCATTCACGAAATGGTCGTACAGCCTCCATTTTTTCATGGGGTAGATAGACATTTTTGCGATAGCGTCTCCTCCTGCTTTCGTAGTTATATAATCATATAATTTTTTATTGATAGAATTTGTATCAGCATTAGGCTGTAATTCTACATAAGTTTTTACACCATTACTTCCCCATTGTTGCAGCCATGGATTATTTTTTTCGTAAATCTGAAAAGGCGCCAGCCAATCAAATTTCATAGATACGTTTTCAGGAAAGCTTTTTATTACGCCGGTTATTACATAATCTTGTTCATTGCTTACTTTAAGTGTTTTGCCAATTACATCAGTACTATTAAAAAAATTTTTTGCCATTTTTTCAGTGACAACGACTGAATATATTTGCTTAAAAGCATTTGCAGCATTGCCATTTATAAAATGAAATTGAAACATAGAGAAAAAGCTGCTATCTACATAGTTGCCTTGTTGATAGATAGCTTTATCACCTAAAGAAAAAAGCAGTATTGGATTAGTAGCTGAGCTTCGTGCTGTATTTTTTATGCCCGGAATTTCGACTTTCATTCCCTGTGCCAAAGGACCCGGCGTAGCGTCAAATGTAAACGTAGTGCCATCATAAGTTTGACGGTCTTTCACTTTGTACAGGTTATCCCTATTGGCGAAGTAATGATTGTAGGTCAATTCATCTTCTACCCACAAAAAAATTAATGCAGCACAGGCAATGCCAATAGCCAGACCAAAAATGTTCAGAAACCCATAAGTCCTGTTTTTCCAAAGATTACGAACTGTTGTTTTGAAATAATTTTTGAACATAGAGATTATTTTATTTTGTTATTGGCATTAGTAACCTCACCCTCATTCCCTCTCCAAAATAAAGGGACGGTACTGCAAATCTTTTTTCAACTTGTATCTTCTACATCAACATTGTTTCTTTATTCATCATTTTTAATATTCTAAAATCCCATTAATTCCTTTAATCCCATAAATCGTGGTTCAGACATTATTCACTTCTTAAACTTTTCACGGGGTTTGATAATGCAGCTTTTATTGTCTGCGAACTCACTGTTATCAGAGCTATCAGCAACGCAACAATTGCTGCAATTATAAAAACCCACCAACTAATATTTATCCGGTATGCGAAATCCTGCAGCCATTTATTGCCTGCCCACCATGCTAATGGTATAGCAATTACTATTGCAATGCCTACCAACTGTAAAAAGTTTTTTGCTATCAGCATGGTGATGCTGCTTATGCTTGCCCCTAATATTCTTCTCATACCAATTTCTTTTGTGCGCTGAACTGTAGTAAAAGCGGCAAGTCCAAACAAGCCCAGGCTGGCGAGTATTATCGCCAAACCTGCTGCCACACTAAATAATACGGATGTGTGCTGCTCTGCTAAATAAAGTTTATTATAAGCATCATCAAGAAAATGATAATTGAATGGCCTGTCCGGCACCCGCTGTTTCCAAACTGTTTCCAAACGATCAAGTGTGCCTTTAAGATCATTTCCGTTGATCCGTACCATGAACATGCGGGAAAAATCACGCCCCAAAAAAATAAGCATGGGACCGATGGGTTCATGCAGACTACTGAAATTAAAATCTTTTACAACACCTACTACCGGGCCTGTTGCGCTCTTTTCAATTGTTTTTCCAATTGCCTGTTCCGGAGTCCATCCAATTTTTTTTGCGAGGGTTTCATTAATGATATAAGGCAAATGATAATTGGCTTTATTGTTATTTGTATCCATCATTGCAAAGTCAGATTGCTGAAAATCACGACCAGCAACTAATTGCATCTTCAGTGTTCTAATAAAATCCAGATCAACGGGCATGGCATTTAAAGAGATTTTATGCTTGCCTTTTTCATCTGTTGCAGTAATGCCATCGCCCCATTGAACATATTCAGGTGTTTCATAAGACGCTGTAACTGCCTCCACACCCGGCACATTTGCAAAAGCATCTTTTATACTTTGAAAATTTTGCTGCATTTTACCGCTAACAGGAAGCACTACAATATGCTCTTTATTATAACCCAGATTTTTCGTTTGCATATAGTGCATCTGCTGCATGATAATAACGGTATAAATAATCAGGAATATGGAAATACCAAATTGTGCAACAATTAAAGTTTTGCGAAGGATGTTGTTGCCGCCTGTAAATGTGAAGCCCTTTTTTAAAACACCCATTATTTGTGTGCCCGATAAAACCAATGCCGGATACAAGCCTGAAAAAAAACTCACCAGCATGGCAAATAGTATTAATGCAAAAACAGGAATGGGCTGCAACAATGCATCCGTTGTAAATTGTTTTCCGGTAATATCATTGAAATATGGAATAAGTAAAATGCTTAAGCCAAATGCAAGCACAGCGGCAATGGATGTTAATGCAAACGATTCACCTATGAATTGCATAAACACCTGGCTTTTTGAAGCGCCCATTACTTTACGCATACCAATTTCTCCACTGCGACTTGCAGATTGTGCTGTTGCAAGATTTGTGTAATTGGCGCAAGCAATAATTAATATCAGTAATGCAATAATTGAAAAAATATAGATATAAGTGATGCTGCCATTGGGTTCAAAGCCTGCAAGCGAAGAATATAAATGCACTTGGGTGAGGGGTTCCAAATGATAAGAGAGATAATTATTTCCTTCCAAACCTGCATCAGCTTTTAATGAAGGCGTTTTCATATAATCGCTTATTTGCTGCTGCAATTGCGAAATGCTTTTTTTATCATTCAGCAAAAAATAAGTTATCCAATTGGCTGTCCACCATGTTTCATCTTTTACATTATTGCCCAGGTTAAGAAACTGTGTAACAAAATCAAATTTTATCTGAGAATTTTCCGGCACATCTTCACAAACTGCTGATACCTTTAAATCTTTTCCGCCGCTGGTTAGTGTTTTATTCAATGCATCTTCATTACCAAAATATTTTTTAGCCATAGACCGCGTAATAACAATTTTATCCGGTGCATCCAGCGCTGTTGCAACATCTCCTTCAACTAAATGAAAAGAGAATATTTTAAAAAATGCTTTATCGGCATACAGGAGACGTGGTTCATCAAACATTTTGTCGCCACTTTTTACTACACTTTTACGAATAAAAGTGCGTACATATTCTTCTATCTGGGGGAACATTCTTTTAAACTGCGGTCCCACTTTAGTTCCTGTAGTAGCTGTTGTATTTACTGTGCCTGCCATGCTGTATTCCATCGTAGCACGCACAATACGGCTGGCATTTTTATTAAACTTATCGTAACTCAATTCATGATTAATATACACTCCAATTAGCAGGCAGGCTGCAAGCCCAACAGTTAAGCCAAGAATATTAATAGTCGAATACAATTTGTTTTTTCGCAGGTTGCGAGAGGTTGTTTTAAAATAATTTTTTATCATAAAGCCCGATTTAAGTAGTAATTTGTATTTTTGAATACCTTGTTTTAAATATATGTACAGAGAAATTATCCAAAACTTTACTTAGAAGATTTGCGGGATGGTCAGATTATTGAAAATAAATTGACTATCACCAATCCCTTTATTCACAAGACTTCATAAAATTTTTATATTTTTCATATCACTATTATTTTTTTGACCCAAAAAGTTTTGTTCATAAATATTTTCTTCATAATCTACTTTCTCATCATCCCATCAATCCCATAAATCCCGGTTCAGACTATTCCGTTCGTAAACTTTTTACTGGATTAGATACAGCAGCTTTTATTGATTGAACACTTACTGTTAATAATGCAATAAATAAAACAGATGAGGCCGCCATAGCAAACATCCACCATGAAATAGTTGTTCTATAAGCAAAATCCTGAAGCCAATTATTCATAATAAACCATGCTATCGGAGTTGCAAGTACAAATGCAAGTACAACCAGTTTTAAAAAATCTCCTGATAGCATAGCTGCAATTCCATTTACTGTAGCACCTAAAACTTTTCTTATACCGATCTCTTTTGTTTTTTGAAATATGGTGTAGGAGGTCAGTCCATATAATCCGAGACAGGCAATAAGCAGCGAGAGTATAGCGAAGTATAGGAAAATTTTGGAAAACCTTTCTTCAGCCTGGTACTTCCCTTTAATTTGCTGACTTAAAAAATCGTAATCGAATAAAGCAGTTGGAAAATGTTTCTTCCAGGTGTTTTCAATTAATGCTATAACCTGGCCCGCTTTTTTTACATCAACTTTTAATGTAATTCTTGAAAAATGACCATCCAGCGGATAGATTGTTAAGGGCTCTATAGCTTGTTGTAATGAGTTATAGTGAAAATCATTTGTTACTCCAACTACTATTCCTTTCTGGCCGCCAATTTTAAACGGTTTACCAATAGCGGTTTCGTTATTCTTCCACCCAAATTTTTTTACCGCTATGCTATTTAAAATAATCGGCCTGATCGTATCCTGGAATGCATTACGGCTGAAGCCTTTTCCCGCAAATGTTTTAATTCCATATACATCAAAGTAATCTACATCAACGCGAAGTATGGATGTATTAACCTGTAAAGGCGCTCCATTGTTGTCAACGGTTTCTGAGACACCTGTAGACAGCCCTGAACCGATCATTGAATTGGATGTGGTAATTCCGGAAACAAGCGTGTTGTTTTTTAGTTCGTTCTTAAAAGCATCATAACCTTTAATTACATCTGTATTCCCATGTACCTTTAAAAAAAGCAACGCATCCTTATTAAACCCAAGGTCCTTATGTTCTATAAATGACATCTGCGAATAAATAATAACTATACCTGTTATCAATATTATCGTAATAACAAACTGTGATACCACAAGTGTTTTTCTTAACAGTATTCCTTTATCGCTTGATTTAAATGAACCCTTTAATACTACACCTGGTTTGAAAGCTGAAAGAATAATAGCAGGATAAACACCTGAAAGAAGACCTAAAAAAAGCGATACTCCTAAAAGAAAAAACAGGAGCAGTGGAGATGATAACAGAGAAAGATTTTTACCTGTAACCTGCGAAAAAAATGGTTGCAGCAAAAATGAAAATATAAATGAAAGTAATAACGCTATGATTGCAGTGAAAACAGATTCCGATAAATATTGCAGCATCAATTGATTTTTACCTGCGCCCACTACTTTTTTGATGCCTACTTCTTTTGCCCTGCCCGCTGCCCTTGCAGTAGCAAGATTGGTATAATTGATTGCCGCCAGCAATAAAATGAAAATGCCGATAGTGGAAAAAATATAAACCTGCGTTATACTTCCAGTAGGCGCTATTTCATATTGAAGGTTAGAACGAAGATGAATATCGCGCAGCGGCTGTAGTTTATAAGAATAAATTGACCGCCAGATATTATTCAAGTCGCCGATGTATTTTCCATAAAACTGTATAATCTTCTTTGAGAACGCTTTGTAGTCAACACCTTTTTTTAATAATAAGTAAGTGTAAATATTTGCATCACCCCAACCATCTATGGTAAGCACTTCAGGTCTTGCAACTTCAATTGTTTTAAAGGAGGCAAGCATGTTAAACGTAAAATGAGCATTTTTTGGAGGGTCGGGCATGACGCCGGTTACGGTATAGGTGGCACCATAACCGGTGCTGTCATACATATTCAAAATGAGCGGTTGACCCATTGGGTCTTTATCTCCGAAATATTTTTTTGCGGTTGATTCTGTAAGAATGATGGAATACGGCTCGTTTAACGCGGAAGCCACATTTCCTCTTGTTATACGATAACTGAAAACATCAAAGAAAGAAGGGTCAGTCAGCAATATATCCGGTTGAAGCACCTGCTGATTGTTATGCGTTATTATCTCTTCCCGCATTCTCAACCTTACGGTATTCTCCACTTCAGCATACTCATTCTTCAGCGCCTTTGCCATCGGCGCGCTGGTTACTGCCGACTCCGCAATGCCTGTTTCTGTTTTTGCTGTTGAGATTAACCGAACAATCCGGTCGTAATTACTATTGAACTTATCATAGCTTAGTTCGTCAGTGACCCAAAGGGCTATAAAAGTAAAGCAAGTTAATCCTGCTGCCAGCCCTGCAATATTCAATATTGAATAGGTTTTGTTCTTTGCTAAACTTCGCCACGTTTGTTTTAAATAATTCTTTATCATACAAACTTTTTATTCGGTTCTCAAACTCTTTACGGGATTAGCAACTGCTGCTTTAATTGCCTGGAAACTAACTGTTATCAATGCAATAAATAAAGCAACAGCTCCGGCGATTACAAATACCCACCAGCTTATATCTGTTCTGTAAGCAAAATCCTGAAGCCATTTGTTCATTACCCAATATGACAATGGAAATGCAATAATGCATGCGATCAATACAAGCTTTAAAAATTCTTTTGAAAGCATATTTGTTACCTGTGCTACACTTGCACCAAGCACTTTGCGAATACCTATCTCCCTTGTACGTTGTGATGCAGTAAACATAGCAAGGCCAAACAAACCAAGGCAGGCAACAAAAATGGTAAGGCCTGCAAAAATGCCTAATATCATTCCAATCTTTTGTTCTGCCTTATACGTATTATTAAACCGGTCATCGAGGAAAGAATAAGCAAGAGGATCTTCGGCACCCAATTCAGTCCATCGCTTTGACAGCAGGGCAGTTAGTCCTGCTATATCTTTTGTTTTCAGCTTTGCTATTAAAGTAGAGCGGTTAGGTGTTAGCGATATTACCAGCGGTGAAATACGCTCATGCAGAGACCTGAAATTAAAATCCTTCACCACACCTATTACATGATAGGAAATTTTTTCTCCATGGTTGTTAGCAGGTGAAAAGGTATGGCCAACAGCTTTTTCTCCCCATCCTAAAACTCTTGCAGCAGTTTCATTAAGCATAACCGCAGATGAGTCAGTTTTAAATTCCTTAGAAAAATTACGCCCTGATAGTATTTTAATACCCAGTGTTGAAAGATAATTTTCATCCACATCATACTTGAGTGTTTTTACCAGTTGTCCGGGGTTTTGCTCAGGAGATATAAAAAAATTATTGTTATTGCTTGGCCCTGCAGGTAGAAACCCGGAACTGCTAACATTTGCTACACGTGAATCTGCGAGTAATTGCTGATAAAATACGTCCTGGTTCTTGCCCAACATCCAGGTATCCGGGATGATCAATACCTGGTCTTTATTGTACCCTACATCCTTATGTTGCATATAAGAAAGCTGTTTAAAAACAACCGCTGTACCTATAATAAGAATGATTGAAATAAAAAATTGAAATACAACCAGGCCACTTCTTAAACCAATACTCTTTTTACCGGAAGTGAATTTTCCCTTCAATACAGATACCGGCTTAAAAGAAGAAAGATAAAATGCAGGATAACTGCCGGCCATGATACCGGTAAATAAAACGAATAATACCAGGCCCGGCAACAATAAGGGATGATCAGAAAAATGCAGGCTTAGATTTTGATCTGCAAGTAAATTGAAAGCGGGTAAAGCTAAGTATATTAAAACAATTGCCAACAACAGCGCAATTGCTGAGATGATTATGGATTCAAGCAGGAACTGCCTCACTAATTCCCATCTCATAGAGCCGAGGACTTTGCGGATACCAACCTCACGGGAACGCTTCGATGCACCGGCAGTGGAGAGGTTCATAAAATTAATGCAGGCAATGAGGAGCATGAAAACTGCAATTGCACCGAAAATGTACACATTGCGAATATCACCTGCAGGATTAAGTTCATTGGGAAAATCGGGATCCAGGTGTATGCCGGTTATTGGTTTTAAATGAAAGCTGATATCATTACCATTTTTCCTGAATTCAGCTAATGTCATTCCCATTGCCTGCAACATGTGAGGACCTATATATTTTTGAACAACCGCAGGTAATTTAGCTTCAAGCTTTTTATAGTCATAGTTCTTTGTCAATACCAGATAGGTATGAAAATTTGAGCTCATCCAGGTAGGTTCTTTTGATTCCGGCAAGCCGGCCATAGAAGCGAAAATCTCAAAATGAAAATTTGAAGTCACCGGCACTTTATCTATCACTCCTGTTACCTTACAGGCAGGGTTTTTCCCATCTTTAAAACTTATTACTTTACCCATCGGGTCGTCAGTGCCAAAATATTTATGCGCCAATGCCCTTGTTATCACAATTGTATTGGGTTCCAATAAAGCTGTCTTCGCATTGCCTTGTATAAGCGGAAGTGTAAATACCTGGAAGAAGTTTGAGTCAACGAATGCAAAGGCATCATCTTTAAAAGATTTAGTTGCATATATAAGCTTTGGTTTACCATAGTCACGCAGGCGGGTAGCTGCTTCCACTTCAGGAAAATCTGCTTTAAGCGTTTGCGCTACCGGCGGCATTACTGATCCTTCATTCATTTTTTCTCCCTGCACGTTTCCCTGGAAATAAACAGCTACCATACGATCCGCTTTTTCATTATAACGATCATAACTTAATTCATTATTAACGAACAGCATAATAATGAGACACGTAGCAATGCCTATTGCCAGGCCAATAATATTGATGGCAGAAAAACCTTTGTTTCTCCAAAGGTTTCGAAAAGCAATCTTGAAGTAATTTTTTATCATACAAACTTTTTATTCGGTTCTCAAACTCTTTACAGGGTTTGCAAGTGCAGCCTTAACAGATTGCAAACTAATTGTAGCAAAGGCTATCGCTGCTGCAATTATACCTGCCAGTAAAAACACCCACCATGAAATATTGATACGGTAAGCAAAATCCTGAAGCCATGTGTTCATGGCATACCACGCAAGCGGGTAGGCAATTACAGCTGCAATAATTACCAGCTTCAAAAAGTCTTTTGATAATAGTGTTACTATATTACTTACGCTTGCACCCAAAACTTTTCTTATTCCTATTTCTTTTATCCGTTGTGTAATGGCGAAAGCAGATAAGCCAAATAATCCCAGGCAAGCAATAAAAATTGCAATGCAGGCAAAAATGGTGAAGATGGCTTTCTGTCTTTCTTCAGATTGATAAAGCTTTTGAAAATTTTCGTCAAGAAATGTATATTCATAAGGTACATCGGGAAGAAATTTTTTCCATGTACTTTCTATTTTGCTTAGGGCTGCAGGAATATTATTACCGGATATTTTTAGTGAAAGTCGGCTGTAGTCACCTGCTTTTTTTGGAATAAAAATTACCAATGGCAATATTCGCTGGTGCAGCGATTCAAAATGAAAATCATTGAACACACCAACTAATTGTCCCTGTCGCTGACCATACCGGAAAGGCTTTCCTATTGCTTCTTCATTTGATCTTAACCCTAATACTTTTACAGCAGCTTCATTAATTAAAAAGGCACTTGTATCCATTCCAAATTCTTTTGAAAAATTTCTGCCTGCAACCATTTTTACTCCGTACGTTGGCAGATAATCTTCATCTGCAGTTACATATTTTATATCTGCCTTTGTTGGTGCAAAGCTGTCGCCACGGTTCATTTGGGAACCCATTGCATCCAATAATCTTCCGGTAGGAATTCGAGAAGACCTTCCTACACTTTTTATCGAAGGATCAGAAAGTAATTCAGTTTTAAAGGATTCATAAGAGTCTTTTAGTGCCGGATTATATTGAAGCGTGACAATATGTTCTTTATCAAAGCCAAGAGATTTATTTTGCATAAATCGCAATTGCTTAATCACAATAACAGTGGCAATTATGAGAACTATAGATAATGCAAACTGTGTAACCACTAAAACTTTTCTGAAGGATATACTGCTTCCTCCAACTTTAAAAAATCCTTTTAAAACTTTTATCGGTTGAAAAGAGGAAAGGAACATTGCAGGATAAAGACCAGAAATAATACCAACAACAAAAGGCACTAAAACTATCGGAATTATTACCTGCCACTTTAAAAATAATGATGGCGAAAGCTGCTGACCTGAAAGCTGGTTAAGCCACGGCAATAAAACAACAGTTAGTGTAAAAGCAAGTATGATGGCTATCCATGAAATTAAAACTGATTCACTTAAAAATTGAAAAATAAGTTCTCCTCTTACAGCACCAACTACTTTTCTTATACCAATTTCTTTTGCCCGAACAACAGAACGTGCAGTAGATAAATTCATGTAATTGATACAGGCTATCAATAAGATGAATAGAGCAATGGCTGAAAAAATATACACTCTTTTTATATCACCGTTTTCTTCAGCTTCAAGATCGCTGTGAGAATAAAGATGTATGTCTGTTAGTTTGCGAAGCGAAAGCTTAGACCAATCAGAAGGTTTAAATTTGCCAGGGTCGCCCTGCTCAACAATATGCCGGTTTTCAAATGCAGGCAGTTGCGCCTCCAGTTTTTTTGCATCGTTTCCGTCGGGTAATAATAAATAAGTGAAGAAAGAATTATTTCCCCAGTTTGTTGCTAATTGCTTTTCGCCATAAACAGCCGAATCTTTAAGTGTATTAAATGAGATAAGAATAGAGGGATGAATATGAGAATTGGAAGGAAAATCTTTAAATACGCCGGTTATCTTACAGTCCATCTGATTATCGAGCTTGATCACTTTATTTAAAGGATCTTCATTGCCAAAATATTTTTTAGCAATTCCCTCTGTAAGCATAACACAATAAGGATCATTTAGCGCCTTTGCAGGATTACCTCTTTTTACATTTACATCAAAAACATCAAACAAATTCTGGTCAGCAAAATATACATTCTTCTCATTAAATTTATTCTCTTCATATTTAACTGCTGTAGTTCCGTTTGGATAAAAACGAGTGATTTTTTTAATTTCTTTAAAATCATTTTGCAGCAAAGGAGCAACCGGCGGGGCTACCGTTCCCAGTTGAAGATTGAGCATCTTTGTTTCAGGGTTTATAAAAGTTCTTTCTATCCTGTAAATATCTTTTGCCTTCCTGTTATACTTATCATAGCTGATCTCATTTAAAATATAAATGAGAATTAAAAAGCAGCAGGTAAGCCCAACCGTTAACCCAAACAGATTAATGAAGGAGATGAATTTATATTTCATCAAATTGCGAAAAGCGATTTTTAAATAGTTGCGGATCATAAAGAAGCCCCTCCTAACCTCCCCGAAGGGGAGGGATTTTAAAACTCCTCTAACGGAGCGATTTATTAAAAGTTTTATTTCATTTGTTTTTCCTCAAGTCCCCCTTTGGGGGATTTAGGTGGCTGCCTTTCCCAAGTCCTCCCGTTGGGAGGATTTAGGTGGGCTGCCTTTCCTTAAGTCCCCCTTCGGGGGATTTAGGGGGCTTTACCTTAAAGACAAGCTTATTGTTCCACTTCCCGCCGATACATCTACAGGTATTCCACCTCCGTTTAGTTTTCCATTTATCCTGTCTTTCTCTGTATCGCCGTTGAAATTATTAAGTGATCCTGAATTAATTTTTCTTGCGCTTAAATTCAAATTGAGCCCTTTATCAGCAGGAAGTTGCAAGTCTATATTACCCCCCGAGTTACTGATCTTGGCATATTTACCAAATTCTTTTATTGCAACATTGATATGGCCACCACTGGTAGAAGTTTCAACACTACATGAAAGATCACGAAGATTGATGCTTCCTCCTGAGGTATGAGCAATCAATTCTCCATCAATAGAATTGCCATTGATACTGCCCCCACTTGTGCTTGCTTTAATGTCGCCTTTTAACGAACTTAATTTTAATGAACCACCTGATGTTGATAACCTGATATTGCCATTGCAATTATTAGCCTCAATACTTCCGCCACTTGTACCAAGGTCAATGTCATCTTTCGAATCAGCAACATGAATGCTGCCTCCGGAGGTTCTGCCCTTGATTTTTCCACTAAGGTTTTGAACGTTCAAACTTCCGCCACTTGTTGAAAAATCCTGATTGCCTGAAAAATTTTTGAGACTTATACTTCCGCCACTTGTAGCAAGGTTAGTCGATACGTTTTGCGGAACAAAAACTTTAAAGGAAATATTCAATGCTTTTTTCCAATTCATATTTTTCTCTTTAGGTTTGGCAGTAGCAATAACCTTATTGTTGCTTACAGAAATATTCATGCTGTAATCTTCATTCAGCCTTTTCTGAATTTCTTCTTTTGATAATGCATCTGAATCACCATTATTAGGCTTTACATAAACTTCAATTCTTGCTTCACCTGCATTTACGCCCGATACAGCAATGCTGCCTCCTGATGTTTGTACCTCTACATTTCGTATCGATTCATTCGACAATGGCCTCGTCATAAATGGTTCCTGGTTTGTTTGCGCATGTAGTATTAAAACATTTGTTACCGCAAGTACGAGAAGAGAAAGATATTTTTTCATGATAATTAATTTTATAAAGTTGACGTTTGTTTATTCTGTTCTTAAACTTTTTACCGGGTTAGATAAAGCTGCTTTGATTGCCTGGAAGCTTACTGTCAGCAATGCAATAACAATTGCCAGAAGACCTGCAATTAAAAATATCCACCAGCTTATTTCAATTCTGTATTCATAGCTCTGCAGCCAGTTGTGCATTGCCCACCATGCGACAGGGAAAGCAATAAGGCAGGAGATACATACCAGTTGCAAAAAATCTTTAGATAGCAATCCTGCAAGTGCTGCCGTTGTCGCACCTAATACTTTTCGTATTCCGATTTCTTTTGTTCTTCGTTCCGCCATGTAAGCTGCCAGTCCAAATAAACCAAGACAGGAAATAATGATTGCCAAAGCTGCGAATACCCTTGATAATTTGCTTACCAGCATTTCACTTAAAAACATTTGATTAAACTGGTCATCTACAAATTTGTATTCGAAAGGATAAGCAGGATTATCTTTTTTCATTACTGCTTCTATTTTTGCTAAAGCCTGTTCGGTGTTGCTTTGTGCTTTGGTACGTACGTACATTACAGTAGCGTATTGCGGTGGCAACCATGTAAATCCCACAGGGTCTGGTTTACCATACATATTTCCATATACATAATCGTTCACCACTCCTACTACCGTTTCCTTTGTTGAAGGATCACCTTCGTTGAACGCTATTTTACCGATAGCGCTTTCTTTGCCCATCAATTTTGCTAAAGACTCTGTGATCACCATATTTATTTGTTTTGAAGAGCCATCGGCATGTACGGAATCGCTCTCCTGCAAACCTCTTCCTTCAAGTATTTTCATTCCGGACGTGGCAAAAAATTCAGGTGTAACATTTCTTCCTGAAATAAGAATTTTGCTGCCGGGAGCTTTGCCCGCCCATGTAAGCCGATCGGTATTATTACCTCCGTAAAGCGTAACATGGTCAGATAAAGCGGCATTTTCTACTGCACCTGTATTGATAATATCTTGTTTAATAGCGGCAAAATGATTAGCCATATCGCCATGCACACTTATTTCTAACAGATTATCCTTATTAAAACCGAGATTCCTGCTCTTTACATGTTGTATCTGCTGGAAAATAATAATAGTTCCGATAATCAATACAATCGAAACAGTAAATTGCGCCACCACTAATCCCTTTCTGATAAATGCTGCGCTGCCGCTTTTTAATTTTAATCCTTTAAGAACAAACACAGGATTAAAAGATGATAAATACAAAGAAGGATAACTGCCTGCCACAAGGCCGCAAACAATTGTTATAAGCAGCAGTGCTATGATATGAAGAGGATTGCCAAAACCTGCAGAGAGACTTTTTTGCACTATTGTATTGAATGCCGGCAATGCAAAAGATATAATTAAAACTGCTGCAATCGCTGCAAGCACTGCCATAAATAAAGCTTCACCTATAAATTGTATAACCAATGTTTTTTTTCCCGCACCCAATACTTTTCTTACGCCCACTTCTCTTGCCCGTTTTTCGCTTCGGGCTGTAGCAAGATTCATAAAGTTGATACAGGCAATAAATAAAATAATCCATGCTATTAATGAGAACATGCGGACATATTCTATTTGTCCGCCGCCTGTTTGTTTACCGTTTTCAAACTTGTCATACAAATGCCAGTCATTCATGCTAAACAAAAATGGATGACTAATGGAAGCAGGTGCCCTCTTTTGTATGTAATTATACAATTGCTTATTTACACTTTCTGGATCAGTGCCAGGTTTTAATTCAACATATGTACTAAGAGAGCCGTTCCCCCACTCATGTGCCCACGGGCTAACCTGGTACCAGATCTGAAAAGGAGCTATCCATTCAAATTGCAATGAAGAATTTGGAGGAAGGTCTTTTAAAACACCGGTAATTACATAGTCCTGTTTGTTTTCAAATCGCACTGTTTTACCAACGACATTTTTGGAATTACCAAAAAAATTTTTTGCTGTTTTTTCTGTAATTACGAGTGAATATAGTTGTGATAAGGCGCTTTTGGCATCACCTTGCACAAATGGCAAAGTAAACATGCTAAACAAGGAAGGTTCTGCAAATTTACCAGTTGCATAAACAGATTTATCACCTATGCTAAACAACAGTGAAGGATCGCCTTCTGTTACGCGGCAGGTATTGGCAATGCCAGGTATCTCTGCCTGCATTGCAGGCGCAAGCACACCTGGTGTTGACCCATGAGTAAACACATAAGCATCATACTTTTGATTTACACGTATATAGTAAAGCCTGTCTTTCTTCACATTAAAATTATCATAGTTCACTTCATCTTCCACCCATAGAAAGATGAGTCCTGCGCAGGCAATGCCTATTGCTAAACCAAAGATGTTTAGGAAACTATAAGTTTTATTTTTCCAGAGATTGCGGAGCGTGGTTTTGAAATAATTTTTGAACATCTTTAGTTTTTTAATTTTTTTATACCAAGGGAATCAAGAATATGGTTCTTCAATTTTTCTTTCTGTTTATCTTTCATATCACTTACATCAAAACTTTCAGCATAGTCAATTGGGTTTTCGGTATTTTTTGTTTTTACTTTAATGCTTAATGTATTGCCATCATCTTCAATTTTCATTGATGTGTTGTCGTCATTCATTCTTTCTGTACGAACCGGGTGATTGTTGTTTGTACAAGCCGTAACAGAAAAAAATAGCAGTGCAAAGATTATTTTATGGTTCATTTTTTTTATTTAGTTGTTCTTTTTATTCGATACTTCTCAAGTTCCTTAGTATCTAAAATTTATTACTCATTCAGTCCGTAAACGTTTTACCGGATTTGCAAGGGCAGTTTTCACACCGTTATAACTAACCGTAATAACCGCTATAAAAATGGCTGCAAGTGCCACCATCACGAACATCCACCACGATAATTGAATGTGGTAATCCATTTTCTGAAGTATCTTATGCATAACCCATGCAGCCGCAGGAGCAGCGACAGCAAAAGCAATTACAACAGGTTTTAAAAAATCTTTTGACAATGCGAACCACAGACTGCCAGCAGTAGCACCAAGTACTTTACGAATGCTCATTTCTTTACCGCGCCGCTCAGCTACAAAAGCTGAAAGACCAAACAGCCCAAGGCACGAAATAAGAATGGCCATTCCTCCAAAAATGTTGGCCATTTGCCCGACTGCATGTATCTCTTCAAAGCTTTTCTGATATTGTTCTTTAGTAAAGTGAAATTCAAAGGGAAAACCAGGATTGATCTTTTTAAAAGTTTTTTCAATCTCCGACATGCAATCCTGCCATTTTTCATCATTGGTAATACGTACAAAATAATGGTTCATACTGCTTTTGCCCAGGAACACAATTAAAGGATCGGGAGAAGCAGAAGGATTATTAAAAACAAAATCCCTGACCACCCCAATCACCGTAGTATTGCCAAGTTTGGTTCCTGCCACAGGCTTTTTAAGATTCATTCTTTTTGCAGCGGCCTCGTTTATAAGGCAGGCTGAAGTATCAGTACCAAAATCAGGACTAAAATCACGGCCTTCTGCCAGTTGTAATCCTGTTGTTTTTACCCAATCGTATTGAACATTAGTAGCCGTAATGTAGAAATCCTGGTCTGGGGTTTTACCGGGCCATTCCAAACCGTTAAAAGCACCGCCGAAGCGAACGAGGTCATCGGTACCTGCCGACACATTTGTAACTCCTTTAATTTGTAACAATTCGTTTTTTACCACGCTGAATTTATTTGCCAGATTGCCACTCGCTGATATGTCAACAAGGTTTTCAGCGTTATATCCAACAGGTCTTTTCTCTACATAATCAATTTGTTTATAAATTACAATCGTGCTGATCATTAAGAAAATAGAAATCACAAACTGGAAGGTTACCAAACTCCTTCTAAGTAAGCTGCCTCCCTTTTTACGGTTCATTAATTTTTTCAGCACTTCTACAGGTTTAAAACCGCTCAGATAAAAGGCGGGATAACTGCCAGCCACCAAACCTGTAATGAGACCGAGACTTAGCAACAATGTCCATACTTTCCAGTTTGAATAATCAGGTGTGAAATTCTTGCCTGTAATCTGCATGAAGCCGGGCAATGCAATATTCGCCAACAAAATACCAAGCAAAAGCGCTAAGAATGAAAGCACCAATGCCTCGCTGATAAATTGAAAAATGATTCGTTTGCGTGATGCGCCAAGCACTTTACGAACACCTACTTCACGGGCACGGCTTTCGGATTGGGCAGTGGCAAGATTCATAAAATTGATGCATGCAATCAGTAAAACAAATCCACCGATTATGCTTAGCAGCATGATAATATCAATTATGCCCCCGCTAGGTTTGCCATTTTTAAATTGGCTGTACAACCGCAAATCTGCAAAAGGGTAAGCAAACAATTCAATGTTCTTTTCGTCCTGTTTTGCAAGAAACAAGTTTTTCAGTTTATTATTAAGGGCAGCAAATTTTACATTTGGCTTAAGCTGCACCCATGTTTGTATCCTATCATCATCCCATTTTTTTAACCAATCGTTTTTGCTTTCAAAAAACATAAAGGAAACAGCGATATCAAATTGATTGCTGCTGTTTTTAGGTACATCATGTATTACTGCCCCAACCTTTAGCGGATCAGCATTATTAAGCACTACTATTTTACCTATAGCATCCTGGTTACCGAATATCTTTTTTGCAGTGTTTTCAGTTATAACTATAGTATTTGGTTGCTGCAGAGCCTCTGCCGGATTTCCTTCTATGGCAGGAAGGCTCATCATATTAAAATAATCGGCATCAGTATACATAGTGTTTGTATAAATGCTCTTATCACCATTTCTAATCAGTTCATTGTTTTGGGCAGTCCGGGCTGAATATTTAATTTCCGGTATTTCATTTCTTACACTTGCTGCCAGGGGCCCCGGTGTTGTCTTGCCTGTAATAATATTTCCGTTCATATTTTGGTTCTTCATCAGCAGGTAAATATCATTGAGGTTGACATTAAATTTATCATAGCTAAGCTCACTTGTTATAAACAGCAAAATGATGATACCCGTGGCCAGTCCCACAGATAATCCTCCAATATTTATAAATGAAGAAAGCTTGTTCTTCATTATATTTCTTAAAGCGATTTTGAAATAATTTTTTAGCATGTTTTTATTCTTTAAAAGTTGATTTATAATTTTCACCAGTTCAGGTACCAACAAAAGGTTAGTGTTATTCCAAAGGTTGAGTCATGAAAACATCTATTTCCTCCCAATCCTTTTTAATCCAATAATCGTGGTTCTGTCATTCCGTTCGTAAACTCTTAACAGGGTTTGCTACCGCCGCTTTAATTGCCTGAAAGCTTACTGCTGCTAATGCAATAATGATAGATGCCATGCCGGCTGCAAGAAAAATCCACCAACTTAATTCTATTTTAAAAGCGAAATTTTGCAACCATTTATTCATGAAATACCAGGCAACAGGCGCCGCAATTACAAACGCAATGGAAATAAGAAAAATAAATTCTTTTGAAAAAAGATACACAATATTGGCTGCAGTTGCACCCAGCACTTTACGGATTCCTACTTCTTTAATTCTTTGTACTGCCATGAATGATGCTAATCCATATAAACCAAGACAGCTTAGGAATATAGCTATGAATGCAAAAATTTTATACAGGCTCGCTAACTGGTTTTCCTGCTTGTAAAAGCTTTCAACTTTATCATCCAGAAATTTATATTCAAAAACATAATCAGGAAAGGTATTGTTCCAAATTTTTTCAATTGATTTCATTACAGTCGTTACATCTTTTGATGCAAGCTTTACCGATGCCTGATTATAATTACTTTTTAAACTTGTTATAAGCATAGGAGCAAGACCATCACGAAAAGACCTTGTATTAAAATCTTTTAATACGCCAACAATAGTTCCTTTATATTTATCACTGAACTTAATTTCCTTATTTAAGGCATTCTGCGGATCCATAATTCCTAAAAGTTTGAGCAGCCTTTCATTTACCAAAAAATCTTTCATTGTATCAGAAGCTTCCAAATTTCTGCCTGCAATCAATGGTAATTTGTAAGTAGGCACATAATCGTTATCTGCCACTTTTTGAATTGAATAAAAGTTTACCTGTTTTGCACCTTGATTAAAAAAGAACACTCCCCAGCGATCAACGTTATCTTCAACAGGAGTATTGGAGCTAAAGCTTACGCTTTGAATTCCATTCACATTCTTTAATTGCTGTTTAAGATAATCAAGCTTTGTGTTTCCAATACTATCAGTAGGAACGGGAATGTTTACAATTGCACTTTTGTCAAAACCAAGCGGCTGACTCGCAAAAAAATCCATTTGTTTTACGATGATCAATGTTCCTATTATTAATGTTTGCGCAATAATAAATTGAAACACGACCAATCCTTTGCGCAAAGAAATGCCCTGGCTACTTTTTGCAGTAAGCTTACTTTTTAAAGCATTAATAGGATTGAATCTTGAAAGAACAACGGAAGGATAAAAGCCAGCTAATATTGTGACTGCAACAGTTATAATAATAAGGAACAAGGCAATAGATAATGCATTGGCGGAATTGATATGCAAAGACAGTTCAAGTATTTTGTTTATGTACGGTAATGAAAGTAATGTAATAAGCACTGCCATAATTATGGAAGCAATTACAATTAAAAATGTTTCAGCAATAAACTGTAGTTGTAATTGCCATTTGTTGCTGCCAAGCACTTTTCTCACACCAACTTCTTTTGCACGATTAACCGACTGTGCTGTTGAAAGATTAATAAAATTTACGCAGGCAATTAATAAAATAAATGCAGCTATCAGCCATAGTATATTTACAAGATTAGAACTTATAGTTTTATGGCTGAAATCTCCTGCCTGTGTATCGTTATGTACATCATGCAATGGCTGTATTATTTGAAGATCATTATTACCTGCTGATTTTATTTTTTTTGAATAGGCTTTTAATTGATTATTAATATTTGATGGAGATACATTTTGTGGCAATAAAATAAAACAGCCTGAAGCTTCATCGGTGCCATCATAGTCAGCAGAAGCTGAAAGATTCTTTGTAAAACCTGTACCATAAGATACAACTGCCTTTATCTGAAACTGAGTATTGGCAGGTATTGCAGCCAAAATACCTGTAACTTTTACAAGGTTTGTATTATTTATTTTGATTGTTTTGCCGATTGCAGTTTTCCAGTCGCCAAAGTATTTTTGTGCAATTTCTTTTGATAATAAAACAGTGTTTGGATCTTTTAAAGTTTGATAAGAGCCAGCCAGCAACGGAAAGCTGAACATATTGAAAAAAGAAGGAGTAGTATAGAAAAGCCCCTTCTCTTCTTTAAATTTTTTTACCGGTTCATCAGCATTATTTAACACAACAACCAGGTCATTCTCACCAGCTATAACCGGAGCAACCTGTTCTATCTGAGAGAAAGAAGTTTTTAAAGCCTGTGGCAATGCATAAGGAACACCTCTTCCATTAAACACGTCTTTGGAATCTGAATGGTGGTATTCTGTAAGCACACGGTAGATTTGATTTTTTTTCGAATGAAAATTATCAAAGCTTGAATGGAACTGAATGATAATAAATATCATCATGCAAACAGCAATGCCAATTGCTAACCCCAAAATATTAATGATAGTATAATTCTTATTGCGAATTAAATTTCTGAATGCAGTTTTGAGATAATTTTTAAACATAATTGAGGTTTAAACTTGTCTTTAGTATATTATATATTAGTTTATCTTTTGGCTTTACTCCGTCCGTAAACTCTTAACAGGATTTGCTATCGCCGCTTTTATCGCCTGGAAGCTTACCGTTAGTAAAGTAATAAGCAAAGCACCCACACCTGCTGCAGCAAAAACCCACCATGAAATTTCTGTGCGGTATTGATAATTTTGCAGCCAATTGTGCATAAAATAATAAGCTGCAGGTGTAGCAATAAGTAAGGAGATAATTACCAGCATTACAAACTCTTTTGAAAGTAAACGCCATACATTAAACACTGATGCGCCTAATACTTTTCTTACGCCAATTTCTTTGGTATGCTGCTCTGCCACAAATGATGCCATGCCAAAAAGACCAAGGCAACTAATGAAAATGGCAAGGATGGCAAAGCTGCCTGCCAGTTTTCCTATACGTTCTTCGTCAATAAATTTTGTTGCATATTCTTCATCTGCGAACTTATATTCAAATGGGGTGGCAGGGGAATACTGTTTGCAAATATTTTCAATCCTGCTTAATGCTTCACCCGTACTTGCCGTGGGATTAATCTTGATGTTTAAGAATCCAGGTTCGGGATTGATATAAAATATAGTTGGTTTTACAGGTTCATAAGGTGATGCCATAACTATATCCTTTGTTACACCTATTACAGTATATTGTTTATCCCATGTAATGGTTTCACCAACAGGATTTTTTAAACCCATATATTTTACGGCGGCTTCATTCAAAATCAAACCGGAAGAATCTGTTGAGAATCTTTTTGAAAAATCTCTTCCCAGATTAAACTGCCAGCCTGCTGTTTTGCCGTATTCAAAGGATACATCAAACATCATAAAATCATCTGTAATAGTCGGGTCTTTTCCCTTCCAGCCAAAACCTCCGCCTGTCCTGCTGCCCTTTGTAATGGAACTTCCTTCAGCAACTTCTGTAATGAGCCCCGTTTGCAGCAAATCATTTCTCATAGCATCAAAATGATCATGAAAATCCGATGAGAATGGTCTTATGATAACTAATCCGTCGCGGCTGTAACCGGTAGGGCGATCTTTTGCAAATTGAATCTGGCGAAAAACGATTATAGTACCAATAATCAATATTACAGAAACGGTAAACTGCAATACAACCAGCACCTTTCGTGGAATAGCGGCAAAACGCCCAACCCTAAAGGTGCCTTTCAATACTTTTACTGGCTGAAAAGAAGATAAATAAAGCGCCGGGTAACTGCCTGCAATCAACCCTGTAAAAAAACTAAAACCAATACCAAGCAGCCAGAATAAAGGATTGCTCCATAAGATGGTCATCTTTTTATCCGCTACTTCATTAAAGAATGGAAGAATAAGCAGTACCAAAAGCAAAGAGAAAATAAATGAAACAAAGGCAACTAACAAAGATTCACTAAAGAACTGGCTGATCAATTGTGCACGCAAAGAACCAACTGCCTTGCGGATACCCACTTCTTTCGCACGTTTTTCTGAACGGGCTGTGCTTAAGTTCATAAAATTGATGCACGCAAGCAACAGAACAAAAACCCCGATAATACCAAACATCCATACATATTGAATTTTCCCACCGGTATTTACGCCATTTTTAAATTCAGGATACAAATGCCACCCGCTCATGGGCTGCAGGAAAATTTCCGGCTTCAGGTTGGCTTCACCCGCTCCAATGCCCTTTAGTTTACTATCTCTAATCTTAGCTGAAATCTGATTCATATTTCTTTTATCTGAAATTTGAGCAAAGAGTTGAAAAGAATTATTGTCCCAATTTTCTTTGGCATTTTTAACTTCCTCAGAAGAAGCATACAAACTCCATGGAGCAATAAAAGATATATTTTTAAAAGTGCTGCTATAGGGAATATCTTCATAAACACCAGTCACTTTTACATTAGCTGTATCCAGCTTAATTACTTTTTCAATTGGATCAGCATCCCCAAAAATAGCTTTTGAGACAGAGTAGGAAATCAAAATAGAAGAAGGGTCTCTTAAACCAGCCTGTGAACCCCGAATCATTTGTAGTGTTAGCATTTCGGGTGCATCGGGTTCCATATAATTGCCTGACTGAGATATGCTCTTTTCGTTAAAAGACAAAATATGTTGGTTAGTCCAGGAAGACAGTACAACGTATTTAAAATCATTCCCATAACTATTACGAAGGGCAGTACCTAATGGATAAGGAATAGCTTTATCGGTATGTATTTCGCCATTAAAATTCTGATGTTGCATCACCTGTGCTATGTGGTCATAATTCTTATGATATTTATTAAAACTTAATTCATCGTATATCCATAAACCAATAAGTATAGCTACTGCCATTCCTACGGCCAGCCCACCAATATTGAGGGCACTGTATCCTTTGTTTTTAATAAGATTACGCCAGGAGATTTTGAGATAGTTTTTGAACATAATTATCTGTTTTGAAAGTTGATTTACATTTTAGCAGTGTGCGACGCAACAACAGCTTCATTCTTATTCTACAGCTTGTTCATGAAAAAATTATTTCCTCCCAATCCATACCAAATCGAATAAATCGAGGTTTAACTATTCTGTTCTCAAACTCTTTACAGGGTTTGCAATTGCAGCTTTTATTGCCTGGAAGCTAATGGTAAAAAATGCAATTATTATTGCCACAGTACCCGTAAGCGCAAACACCCACCATGTTATACTGGTACGGTATGCAAAACTTTGTAACCATTTATTCATACCAAACCAAGCAATGGGCGATGCAATTATTAATGCAATGAATACCAGCTTTATAAAATCAACTGATAACAGGGTAACAATATTCGGCACACCTGCACCCAATACTTTACGAACGCCAATTTCTTTCACTTTGCTTTCAGCGGTAAAGGTTACCAGGCCAAACAAACCAAGACATGATATTAATATGGTTATTATGGCAAAACAATTAAATAACTGGCCCAAATGCGTATCAGTTTTGTATAAATCATCAAACTGGCTGTCTAAAAAAGTGTAATCAAAAGTATAGTCAGCGTTATATTCTTTCCATAGCCTTTCGGCAGCAGCTAATGCACGTGGGGCATCCTTGCCTGTAGTTCTTACATACATTTTCCCCCGCCAATGTTTGTCGTATTGCATCAAAAGGGGTGGTATTTTTTGGTGCATGTCCTGGAAATGAAAATCCTTCACCATGCCAGCAATTACTCCATTAATACCATGAAAAGTAAGCCGTTTGCCAATTATAGGTTCTTTTATTCCCATTTCCTTAATAGCTGTTTCATTTAATATAAAGTTGGCACTGTCGGCAGGTGAACCTGTAAAGCCATTCCCTTCCGCCAACTGTATGCCCATGACCTGAAGAAAATTTCTTTCTATTGGCATCTGGACAATGGTAAACGATTGCTGGTCGGTTCTTTTACCATCCCAGTCCACATCTGTGCTGCTTGAACTGTTATTGATGATGTCAGCACCCGATTCTGTAACGCCTGATATACCCGGTTGTTTCAGCAGTTCAGCCACTGCCGCATCATAATGGCCGTTAATATTACGCATCCAGAAGCTAAAAACATTTTGCTTGTCGTAACCCAGATTTTTCTCCCGTATATACTTTAATTGTTTACCTATAATGATAGTGCTTGTAATAAGCATGATGGAGAAACTAAACTGCACAACTACCAATACTTTGCGAAAATTGCCTTTGCTGCCAATGCCGCTTAGCCTGCCCTTCATTGTCTCCAGTGGTTTGAATGAAGACAGCGTTATGGCCGGGTAAACACCCGCCAGCAGCAGGGTTGTCAGCATGGTAAGGCCATACACCGCAAGCACATTGGGCGACCAAGGTTTGAAGACAATATTTTTTCCTGAAATATTATTATATAAAGGCATTACAAGGTAAATAATGCCCGTTGCCAGTACAAGCGCTATAAGAAATGTGAGCAGCGATTCACTCAAAAGCTGCATAAACAGCTCCGCCTTACCCGCACCAACAATTTTACGTACGCTAATTTCCTTACTGCGCTTCATCGCCCGTGCGGTAATCAGGTTTACATAGTTTATGCAGGCTATCAACAGCACAATTACGGCTACTATAAAAAACACCCGAACAACCATCATCCCCTGCTCCTCGCCGTCTAAAGAGTACAGGTGTAATTTAGTAAGCGGTGCAAGCAGATAAGTAAGGTGTTTGTTAGCCTGTATATCATAATTGTGACGGTGTATTATACCTAATTTTTGGGCCGCAAGGGAGGGACTGGCATTGGGTTTCAGCAATACATACGTATCGTAACTATACTGATCCCAGTTAGTGTTCAACGTTTTAAAATAGCTGGAAGTATCATATTCCTGTTCGGTCTGCTGAAAATTAAAAACGATGTTATAATGTATAGAAGAATTGGCCGGCATGTCCTTCATTACCCCTGTTACGCGGTATAATTTTTTGTCGTCACCTTTTAATACTTTGCCCATTGGGTCTTCATTGCCAAAAAATGTTTTCGCTGTTGTTTCGGACAATACTATAGAATGCGCATCCGCAAAAGGATGTTGCGGGTTGCCTTTAATAAACGGATAAGTAAACATGCGGAAAAAAGAGGCGTCAGCCAGGCAGTTATGCGATTCAGTAAGTTGTTTGCCGTTGTATTCAAATACTGAAACACCACCATTATCTCTTATGCGGCAGGCATCTTGCACCTCAGGCACTTCTGTTTTGGCATATACTGCAATAGGTGCAGGTGTACTGTTCCAAATATTTTGGTCATCAAATTTAGGCGCCAGCTTATAAATGTTAGCTGCATTTACATTAAATCGGTCATAGCGCAACTCGTCGTTTACCCAAAGCAATAGCAGTATACTTACCGCTAAACTTACGGCAAGGCCGGTAATGTTGATAAACGAATACATTGTATTTTTCCATAAACTCCGCCATGCTGTTTTGAAATAATTTTTGAACATGGTATTTGTTTTTGTTCAATAATAAATCGCTTTCTCTCTTCTCCCTTTAGGGCCGGGGCTTCTACACCATAATATTTTCCAGCACCGTTTGCCCATCCAACATCCTAACAATGCGATGGCTGTAACGTGCATCATGTTCGGAGTGTGTTACCATTACGATGGTTGTTCCCTGCTCGTTTAAATCTGTTAACAGAGCCATTACTTCATTGCCATTATGTGAGTCAAGATTTCCGGTAGGTTCATCTGCAAGGATGAGTTTGGGCTTATTTACTACGGCTCTTGCAACAGCCACACGTTGTTGCTGTCCACCTGATAGTTGCTGGGGGTAGTGATTGCGGCGATGCATTATCTGCATCTTATCCAACACCGCTTCCACCCGCTGTTTTCTTTCAGGAGCTTTTATACCAAGATAAATAAGAGGAAGTTCAACATTCTCAAAAACAGTTAACTCGTCAATCAGGTTAAAGCTTTGAAAAACAAAACCAATGTTGCGTTTGCGAAGGTCAGCACGTTTACGTTCATTGAAGTGAGCAACTTCTGTTCCATTAAACAGGAAGCTTCCGGTATCGGGATCATCCAACAATCCTACGATGTTCAGCAGCGTGGATTTACCACATCCTGAAGGGCCCATCACTGCAACAAATTCTCCTTCTTTTACTTCGAAGTTCAATTTATTTAGTGCAATGGTTTCTACTTCTTCAGTGCGGTAAACTTTTTCAAGGTCAGAAATTTTGATCATAAAGCGCCCTCCTAACTCCCCCAAAGGGGGAGGGTTTTTTAAAGGTTAAAAATTCCTCACCCTCAGTCCCTCTCCACGCAGTGGAGAGGGAGGTCGGGCAGTAGTTGTTTTATTATCTTTGGTAGTGACGTATCATTTTTTAGCCATTTATCGTCTATCTTCTCCCTTTAGGGCCGGGTTTCTTCCTCTCTCTTCTCCCTTTAGGGCTGGGCTTCTTTCTTCAAGTCCCCCACCGGGGGATTTAGGGGGTTTTTAATATCAGTTCCTGCATATTCCCATAGTTCTCATAGCTGGATGTAACTACTTTATCTCCGGGTTGTAGTCCTTGCAGCACTTCATAATAATCGGGATTTTGACGTCCTAACTGAATATCTACTTTGTAAGCCATCTTACCATTATCTGCTACTTTAAATATCCAGTTGCCACCTGTTTGTTGAAAGAAACCTCCTTTAGCCAATAACACTGCTTTTGTTTCATCACCCAAAGCAAGTCGTACCTGTAAAGTTTGCCCGCGCCTGATGCCTTTCGGTACTGCATCCATAAACACCATATCTACCTGAAAACGTCCATTTGTTACCTGTGTATAAACCTTGTTGATCTTTAATTTATATGTTTTATCAGATAAAGTAAACTCGCCTATTAATCCGGTAAATATTCTTGAGATATAATGTTCATCAATATCAGCTCTTACTTTAAAGCCACTTACCACATCTATCTGTCCCAGTCTTTCGCCTTTGTTTTTTTGTTGTCCTATTTCAGCATCTAAAGAAGTAAGTTGTCCATCTACAGGGGCGCGCACAATCAGGTCTCCAACCTTTCTTCTCATTAATGCCAGCGCATTTTGCATGCGTGAGTAGGATTGTCCCATCTGGCTAACCTGCTGCTTTCCTGAAGATCTGTCTTTCTTCAATGTTTCTTCAGTTAGTTTTTTTCTTTCAAGCTGGTATTTGTAGTTGTTCTCCGAAGACTTCAATTCCTGCGAGCCAATCGCTTTCTCATCGTACAAATGCTTGTTTAATTTGTAAACTCTTTCTGCTTCAATCAAAGCATTATCTACTTCTGCCATTTGGTTTAATTGGCGTATAGTATTTTGTTCAGCGTTGTTACGAGTAAGTTGCATTTGTGTAAGCACGTTGAACACTGAAGTTTCCTGGTTAGATAAACTCAATTCAAGGTCGGTATTAGCTAATTTTAAAATTGGTTGACCTTTATGCATCATCGCGCCATCTTCAACAAACTTTTCTTCAACACGTCCGCCTTCTACAGCATCAAGATAGATGGTGGTTACCGGTAACACAATTCCGTTAACCGGTATAAATTCCTGGAAAGAACCTTTTTTAATTTCAGATATAGTAATGCGTTCGGTATCTACATTCAAACGGCTTTTTCCGGATGTGAAATAATAACTTCCGCCAATGAGCAGGATGATTGCACCAATGCCAGCAATAGTTAATATCCTTTTTTGTGTCCATGTCTTCTTTTGAATAACTCTATCCACGTTCTGTATTTGGTTTGGGGTTAAAAGTCTTTACAAAAAATCTTGTTCGTCTAAAAAGCTTATAACACTCTTGTCAATAATGTGCCAAATTCTAATTCTTTAACTTTCAGCGGGTTATATTACTGAGATATACGAACATGTTCGTTAGTGTTACACTTATGTGTCCGCTTTTGATACACTTTGCATTCCTACATTTTACTTAAAAAATTAATTTCCATCCGTTTGTATTTATGGTATAATTGTAGTTGTTGTCTGCACTGAGATGTATGAGATTTGTGGGATGATGAGATAAGTAGGTATAAAGAATAGTGATTGTTTCTGTATTAAGTTCTGCCTGACATAATCATCAAAATAAAATATTAAAAGCAATTTCATTGATCCTAATTTTTTATAAATCACAGTTCAGAAAACTTCCCATTAATCTCATAAATCCCAGTTCAGACAATGCTGCTTAAAAATGCTTCTATTTTAATTATTGACGACGACCCTGATGTACTTACTGCAGTAAGACTTTTATTGAAAACGGAAGCAAAGGAAGTTTTAACCGAACCTAATCCTGAAAATCTGCGCGACATTCTTTCACGCCGCTCCTTTGATTTGATTTTGCTGGATATGAATTTTAATAGCTCCATCAACACCGGCAACGAAGGTTTGTATTGGTTGAAGAAAACGAAAGAATTTAAATCCAATGCGGCGGTAATAATGATAACAGCTTATGGTGATATTGACCTTGCTGTTCGTTCGCTTAAAGAAGGCGCGGCAGACTTTGTTGTTAAGCCGTGGCATAACGAAAAACTTATCAGCGTTATTAAAGATACACTTAATAAAAAAGAAGGCATTAAGGTAAAGACGAAAAGTAATACTGAAAGTGATTTAATTGTACATAAAGAACTATTAGGTGAGTCTGAAGCAATGCAGGAAATTTTTTACAAGATTGAAAAGATTGCTCCCACCGATGCAAATATTTTGATACTTGGAGAGAACGGAGTAGGTAAAGATCTGATAGCAAAAGCAATTCACCAGCAAAGCATGCGTGCAAATAAGCCTTATGTAAAAGTTGATGTAGGCGCGCTAACCGAATCGCTTTTTGAAAGTGAATTATTTGGTCATAAAAAAGGAGCATTCACCGATGCAAGAGAAGACCGTGCCGGACGTTTTGAAGCAGCAGATGGTGGAACTCTATTTTTAGATGAGATAGGAAATATATATCTTCATCAACAGGCTAAGTTATTAAGTGTGTTACAGAACAGGCAGGTAATGCGCTTGGGAGATAACCAACCTATACCTATTGATATTCGCCTTGTTTGTGCAACCAATGTTCCGCTACAGGAATTGGCAAGTGAAAATCGTTTTCGAAAAGATTTGATTTACAGAATAAATACAGTTGAAATAATGATTCCCCCATTGCGCAAAAGACAAAACGATATTCTTTTATTAGCTAATCATTTCATCCAGTTATACAGCAACAAATATTTAAAGCCCAGACTTGGTTTAGCTGAAAGTGCAGAAGATAAATTAATGAACTATCATTACCCTGGCAATGTGCGTGAACTTCAATACACTATTGAGCGTGCAGTGATAATGGCAGATGGAGATTTGCTTGAAGCAAAGGATATAATTTTCTCGCCAATAGAAACCGTTCTTAAAACCGAAGAAGAACCAAAAGAATTAAAGTTGAGTTCCGTAGAAAAAAATACAATTCTTAAAGTGATTGAAAAGAACAACGGCAACATTTCAAAAGCCGCTCAAGAACTTGGGTTAACGAGAACTGCTTTATATAGGCGACTAAGTAAATATGATATATAGAAGCCCCCTAAATCCCCCGGTGGGGGACTTGAAGAAAGAAGCCCAGCCCTAAAGGGAGAAGATAGACGATAAATGGCTAAAAAATGATACGTCACTACAAAAGATAATAAAACAACTACTGCCGACCTCCCTCTCCACTGCGTGGAGAGGGACTGAGGGTGAGGTTATGATAGTTAAAAATTTTGCCTGGCGCATATTAATACGTGTGCTGCTGATGTTTGTAACACTTTCAGCGGCGGCATTTCTATTGGTAAAACTTTGGTTCGTTTATTTAATATTTGTTGTCCCGATTATTATTTACCAGGGATTGGAATTTTATCGTTTTCACCGTAAGGCATACGAGGAGCTAAACCAGTTTGTAGAGTCTGTTCATTACCGCGACTTCTCACGAAACTTTGATGTAAAGCATGCACCGGTTGAGCTTCAACCGTTACGTAAAGGCTTCAACGAGATCAACACAACTTTTAAAGTAATAAGTAAGGAAAAGGAAACACAGTATCAATATTTACAAAAGATATTAGAGCTTATAGATACAGGCATTCTTTCATATAAGTTGGAGGATGGTGCAATTGTGTGGATGAATGAGTCATTAAAAAAGATGTTGCAGCTTCCATATTTAAAGACTATTCATTCTCTTATGAAAAGAGATGAAGATTTGTACAATCAAATTATGGTTTTAAAACCAGGCGAAACAAAAATAGGTACTGCACATTTAGAAAGAAGTTCTTTTAAAGTATTGTTGTCAGCAACTGCATTTCAAACAGATGGTGAGAAATTTAAATTGATTGCTTTTCAAAACGTAGATGAAGCATTGGATGAAACCGAATCAAAAGCATGGCAAAAATTATTGAGCGTAATGACTCATGAGATCATGAATTCTATTGCACCCATATCGTCTTTGGCTGATACTCTTAAGAACAGGCTCCAGGTTTCACTCAGCAGGTTAGATAATAAAGCCGGCAGCGTGGATGATTTGGAATTAGGTATTGAAACCATTAAAAGAAGGAGTGAAGGTTTATTGAAATTTGCGGAGACCTATCGCAACCTTAATAAGATCGCTGCACCTAATTTGAAAAAGGTATACGTTCGTGACCTGTTCGAAAATCTAAACCAGTTAATGCAGCCAACGCTCGATCAAAAGAATATTGAAATGGAGATCGTTTTAAAAGATACCGATCTTGTTTTGGAAGCCGATACAAATTTGATAGAACAGGTTTTAATCAATCTTGTAGTAAACAGTATTGAAGCTGTAAAGGACAGGGCAGATGCCCGCATTATATTATCCGGTTTTCTTGCTTCTTCAGGAAAAGTAGTTATAAAAGTGGCAGACAATGGAGCAGGGATGTCTGAAGAGGTTATGGATAAAATTTTTATACCATTCTTTAGTACTAAAAAAAGTGGAAGCGGTATTGGCTTAAGCCTGTGTAAACAAATAATGATGTTGCATAAGGGTAATATTCATATTCAATCTAAAGAAGGTATCGGAACTTCTTTCTCTTTACATTTTTCCTGAAGAACCAATGCACAAATAAGAAGTGTTAATAGGTTGCCATTATTGGGTGTGTCACGAATTAAAGGACAATCCGATCTTTGATTTGTGATACGTCTTGCAAAACAGGGGAGTTTAGCCGCAATAAGTAAGTAAACAACAGAGGCTTGGTTTTATTGATTAATAACTAATTTACAAATCAGCGGTTGTACATTCCTGGTTGTGTAGTCAAATGTATGATGGGAGAAAGAGAAAGCCAATGTGACAGGCTAACTTTATGGTCTGTTAGTTCATTCAGCGAGCTGTCCGCATTGCCTGGACACAAATGTAGTGCGCAACGGAAGGAAAGAAAATGGGAAAATTTTAAATTAAATAAGTACAAATCATGAATAGAAGTTCCAACCCGTTGAAAAATTGTCAATTGACAACTAAAACAACACTCATTTTTGTAGCCAATTGTTTTTTTGTTGCTTCTGTTTTTGGACAGCGGGCAAATAATAGCGATGTTTTTACTATTGAAGGAAAAATTGAAAATTTTGGAAACGGTAGTTTAGTTGGAACCATCATAGATCCAAAAAATAATTACTTCCGGACGGATACCATTATTGTAAAAAACAACTTATTCAGGCATATTGGTCATATCAGGAAAAAGCAAATTGTAAGCTATACAGCTATAGGTGATAAATTCGCAAAGTATCGAAAAGTTGTTAAAGATGGCGATACAGTGATGGTAGACTTTTCTGAAGAAAAATCAAGATCCATTGAAATTGTTGTTTCCCCGGGTTCAAAAATCAAGGTTCAGGGAGTTGCTAAAACATATTTGGACGCCTACCCATCCGGTACTGAAGAAAATGTACAGATAGCAAGTCTGAATCAAAAAATCTATCCTTTGCTGGATCAATTAGGAAGCCTGGACTATACTAATAAAAAAACCATCCGCTCCGTTTTGAAAATTGAAGAAACACTGTTGACATCGATCTCTGATTTAGAATTTGAGTTCATCAAACGTCATCCTTCCTCAATAATAGCCTCGTATATAATATGGAAGAAATACGAAATCATGAACAAAAGAGACCCTGTTAAAGCGGATAGTTTATACAGTTTAATTCACCCTATTAAAAAAAATCTTTATCAGCAACAAATCCTTTTGCTGCAAAGAAATCGTGCAAAGAAAAGTATGGAAGTTTCAATTGGAGATACATTCCCGACGTTCAAAACCAAATTCGTTTATAAGGATTCAAATTTTAAGCTGAACCAGACACGTGGGAAATATACGTTAATTGATTTTTGGGGCAGTTGGTGTATTCCATGCGTAAGAGAGATGCCAAAGTTGAAGGAGTATTACGAAAAATTCCAAAATCAACTAAATATAGTTAGTGTTGCAAAGGATCAATATCAAAACTGGAAAGCATTTCTCGATAAAAACAAGTACGAATGGATACAGGTTCTTGATCAAGATGAGCCTAAGCTGTCAGATATGTTGCATGTTGAAGTATATCCAACAAAATATTTACTTGATCCGTCGGGAAAAGTCATCCTAATAACTAAGAATGCTAATGACGAAATCTGGAAAAAGCTTGACCGTTTATTCAGCCCAGGGAATTAGCACCAGGCTATTCGAGGCATGTAGCTGTGCGTGGTGTCCCTGACTGCCGTCAGGAAGATTCGCCGTACGAAATTAAAATGATGAAATAGAATTTCTACAACTCAAAATATAGAAAGGAGGTAGTTGTTCTTTGTGGATTATCTTACGTACTATTAGGTTCACAAACCATTCTAAAAGTTCATCTGTTTCATTAAATGTATTAGATGTTATAGTGTCTTCTGCCTTTATTACAAAATCTGCTTTTGATAATTGTTCAAATTCTTTTACTATTTTATCCCTCATCTTTTGCTTTTTGAATATTCACGAAATCTTCAAGTAATATCGTTTTATCAACATCATTCCACCACTCTACAGCTTGCCTGATCATTTGTTGAGGAGCAGGGATCTTTACTAAGGTTGTAGCTCTTGACCCGAAATCATTAAATGAACTACCGAGCAAATAGGCATTTTCATCTACTATAATATACCTGTCATGTAAAGGGCTTTTGTCATTTCCTTTAAGTACCCTACAATCTATTTTTTGCCTTGAATAGTGCTTCTTATACTGTAATAAAACATTCAATAATTCCCGTGCATTTGTTGGCGAATCATCATCCTTATTTATTTTCTGTATTAGAAAACTTGCGGATGATATGATTTGAATAGGTACAGACAAATTAGACACTACAAGTGCATACTCTATATCTACAGCACCAAAATAAGGGTCGAGTAACATACATCTGTTTGATGCTCTATTTAATAAATCATGAATTATTTTTGTTGCTCGTTTCCTGTCTTCGTCGCTCCCCGGGAAAAATATAAATTCCTTGTTTCTCTCGAGTCTTTCATACAACCGTGTTTCCGACTGATCAACAAAATATCTTGCTTTTGTATGATCGCGTTTTCCGATTTTTGAAGGTCTTTTACTTACATACTTGGCGATTTTTAAATTTTTCACTTCCTTGCTACCTTCAAAAGATATATTTAGTTCCGCATCCTGAATTTGAGCAGTGAAGACGAAGTTTACCCATCTTCCCGAATGTTTTAAGTTGCAGAAACTGAAGCTCGGCTTGCGTAGAGGTAAAATGTAGTCAGAAATTATTAAGTAATTTCATTAGAAATTTTTTTAGAATTCTTGTAACCATTTTACTTTCCGGCAGTAATCTATTATATAACCCTAATCTTTGAACGTTGACGGCAGAATTATCGGATGAAAATATTATGCTGAAAGTAAAAGAAGGAAACCTGTCTGAATTGACAGTACTTTTTGAGCGGTATAATGTTAAGTTATTCAATTTCTTTTTAAAACTAACCTTCGACAGAATTGCCAGTGAGGATTTGACACAGACCTTGTTTTATAGAGTTATAAAGTATCGTCAAACGTATAAAATAGAAGAAGGTAGTTTCAAGACCTGGGTATATCAAATGGGCCGTAATGTATATTATGATTTTTACAAAGAGCGGCAAAAGATAGCTGTGAATTTTCGGGATATACATGAAAGCCATGAGACTATTCCTGATTCAGATGATACATACAAAGAGGAAGAACTGGAGAAACTGAATAAGGCATTATCCCGGCTTATACCAGACCAGCGTGAAATCATTATCTTAAGCCGGTACCAGGGATTAAAATATAGAGAAATAGCACTGATAAAAGATGCTTCGATAACTGCAATCAAGGTTCAAATACACCGGGCATTAAAACAATTGAAAATCTTTTACTTTAACCAACCGTAATTGAAAATGTTATGACATGTGAAGATGTTCAGTCAATGTGGATAGATTATATGGATGATGAACTAAGTGATGTTTCAAAATTGAGCTTTGACCATCATATAAGAACTTGTGATAAGTGCGCAAAGGAATTGGAACAGCTACAATCTCTCGTGGATCAAATGGCTCTTGAAAAGCAAATAAATCCTAACGAAGATTTGCGAAAAAAGTTTAATGCAATGTTGCAGTCAGAAATCAATTTACATGCTACGCAGAACATTCTTAAAAAAGGCTCAATAATATTTTCAATGAATTGGACTTCGCCAATTTGGAAAATTGCTGCAGCATGTATTATACTTTCTATAGGCATAATGATAGGTGTTTCTGTGGAAAATCATACAACAAGTACCTCTATTGAGCAGCTATCCGAGATGAAGAAAGACGTCAAAGACATGAAGGAAACCCTGATGTTCAGTTTATTGAAAGATGAATCAGCAAGCCAGCGAATAAAGGCAGTTAGTTATGCAGAGGAAATGCCTAACCCTAATCAAGAAATCATTCATGCATTAATAAACACTTTAAATGAGGATAAAAATGTAAACGTGAGACTGGCAGCTCTTTATTCAGTAAATAAATTTTCAGATCATAGAGAAGTACGTGACTCATTGGTAAAATCGTTAAGCAAACAGACTGAGCCAATCATTCAGATTGTGTTGATAAATATGCTGATGGAAAAAAACGAAAGCAAGGCAGTACAACCAATCAGGGATATTATATCTAAAGCGAATACGGTGCAGGAAGTAAAAGAGATAGGCAAGAAAGCATTGAAGGAATTATAAAAGAAACACCGTTCTTTTCTTTTTAATTATAACGAAAAGCAAACTCCGTCTGTCATTATCTCTAATGTTTATATTAAGGGAAAATTATAACATAAAAATTATAACATAAAAAATATTGAATTCAATAGAAACTGAGGCAAATACCGGTATTGCCTTGTTTAATTATTCCATCTTTTCAAAAAAAAAAAATGAAAGCAATAAAGTTAGCAACTCTACTCTTGGTTTTATGCTTAATGTCAAAAGTATTATTAGCGCAGGAGTATAAAGTACAAGTAGAAAATTCAAAAGCAGGCAAGCTTATATTAAATGATTTTGGAGGTGATTTTCCTGTAGAAGGATATAGCGGTAATGAAATTATTATTACCAGCTCTTCAGCCAGGTTTACTAAAACTCCTGAACGAGCCAAAGGACTAAAAGCTGTATATCCTATGGGAACAGATAATACAGGTATTGGGCTTAAGTTAGAAAAAAATGGAAACATCGTTACTGTTCAATGTTTATTGCCGATTACACAACGTGAAGTGTATAAGATAAAAGTGCCCAATAATTTTGCATTAGATATTAAAAGTGAGTGTGGGTTATCAGGCAATATCTCAATCAGAAATATTAATAATGAAGTAGAGATAAATAATTGTAAGTCGATTGATTTAAAAGCGGTGAGTGGACCACTGGTGCTATCCACCATTAATGGAGACATAAATGTGGTCTTTAATGATCTCAATAAAGATAAGCCTACTTCCATCGCTACTATAAGCGGCTCCATTGATATTACTTTACCGGCCAAAACACCGGCAGACGTTGAAATGGCTACTATAAGAGGTAATGTTTATACAGATTTTGACCTGACAGACCCTAAAGAGAGAATGAGGCGAATTGGTGGTAATAATATTAAAAACAGCCTAAACGGTGGTGGTGCAAACTTGAAGATAAGCAATGTTAGCGGAGACATTTACCTTAGAAAAGGCTAATCTCATTTACCCAAAAATAAAAATTTTCCCAGTTAAAACTTTAATTATATGAAATACATAACCATTACTATCATTACTATGCTATTGCCATTTATCACCCTTGTGCTAAGTGCACAAAAAGTTGTGGAAAAGCACGTTAATCTGTCTCCTAACGGATCTGTTAACCTGAATATTCAAATAGCTGATAGCATAACAATTCGTACCTGGAACAAAAAGGAAGCTTATTTAAGAGCTACTGTAAATGTGAATGACAACAAGAATAATGACGATTACAAATGGGATTTTGATGAAACAGATGGTAACTTAAATATTAAAGCTAAATTCGAATTTCCTAAAGGGAGATCAAATGATTGTAATTGCAATAATAAAACAGAAATTAACTGTGTTATATACATTCCGGAAAATACCAATCTTGCTGTAGAAACAATCAATGGAAATATTACTATATCCGGAAAGACAGCAGAGACAAAAGCTAAAAGTATTAGCGGATTTGTTGACATGTTAATATCACCACAACAAGCTGCAGAAGTGAAATTGCACACTATAACAGGCACTATGTATTCTGATTTTGATTTAGGTGCAAAAGATAAAAATATGAAAAGAGTGGCTGGTAATACCATCAATAGCAGCTTAAATGGAGGAGGCTCAAATTTTATCCATCTTGAAACAATAAGTGGGGACATTTACTTTCATAAATCATAACATTTTTTAGCATTCTGGTATTTGCAGATAAACCAGGCTTTTTAACCTTTGTTATTTATGCATAAAATTTCTTCTATCTGTAGATTGCTGACAAACATTAAAGTGTTTGAAGGAGGAAAACTACAGAAAGTTTTAACATCTCACATTCTCATTAAAAGAAGCCATATCCTGATATCCTCAATTTTATTACTACTGCTACTTTTCATACGATATCAATACCATCAACCTCCGGTAAAAATTCCACCTTCCCAAATTCCAGCGCCAACTTTAAGCGCACCTTACAATTTATGGCCACCTTACCCTGCAGGATTCCCTGCTCCACGATAATAAAACAATGCAACAATAAATACAGATGAGAAAGTACTTATTAGCATGTGTTGTTCTTTTAACTGTATTTAGAAGTCCTTCACAAACGCCTGACAAAGCCGCTATTCAACGCATAGGCGACTACGGCAAGCTTTGGTATGTATTGTGTCTTTTTCATCCAGAAATGGCATATGGAAAAGTAAATGCAGACAGCCTGTTCTCCAATCACATTAATGAGTTGCTGGAAGAGCCTACCGCTTACAATTTCAAAAGAGCCGTGCAGGGAATGCTAAATGAGTTGCACGATTCCGCTACATCAATAGCAGGTAACCGGGCATCACCGGATACAATTGTATTGGCAGACAGACCTTTCTTGAAATGGTTGCCGGATAGTGTTGCACTCTTTTATTTTAGTTCGTCGTTTGCAGAAGATGCCATAAGAAATCCTTCCAATCCTTCCTTTCAACACTTCTTAGATACTTTACAACATGCACAAGGTTTAATAATAGATTTGCGTAATAATACATCCATTACTGATGGAAGAAGGCTTTATTTTGAGCAGGCTTTTATTAAACAAATAGCGGGCATCTTTTCCAATAACGCAATTTCGTATCCTGCCGGCAGAAATCGTATTCATTATGGACATGAAGACGACCTTAGAAATGTACGCTTTTATTTTCAAGGCTGGGTGTTACAAAATAGCAGCGAAATACAACGAGCAAAGGAAACTATTAGCAAGCCGTTATGTCTGCTGGTAAATAAAAACAGCAAACACGTTGCCAGGGAAATCATTACTATGCAAAAAGAAGGTATTGCACGTGTTATAGCAGATAGTAATCTCGGCAACTTTGGACCAGCTTCTACTTATAAGATGCTGTTGGCTGATGGTGTAACTGTAAATATTCGTCTTGTTGAATCTATGTACCAGGATGGCACCAAATCTTTTACACCGGATGAAGTAATAAACCGGCAGGGTAGTTTGAATGATGATACACTTATCCGTGCTGCAGTTAAATGGTTGCATAAAAAGGAGAAACGTGAACAGAACACTGCAAGCAAAGTGCAAAATGTATTTACAAGCGAACAGATAAATGGATATGACAGCGTGAGTTATCCATCGCCAGCTTTGCGGTTAATGGGCTTATCCAGATACTGGAGCATTATTAATTATTTTTGCCCCAATAAAGATCTCATCACCAAAAATTGGGATTCTGTTTTATACGAATATGTACCGCTTTTTTTAAATGTAAAAGACTCCATCGAATACAGCTTCATAGTTGCCCGTCTGATAAAAGAAATTAACGATTCGCATGGGTTTTTCAGGAACCGGGTTTTTACAAGCTTATATGAGATGATACCGGAAATACAATTAAGATATGTGGAAGGAAAAACTATTGTGTATAGGATTTATAACGATTCTTTAAAAAGGTATATATCAAAAGGCGATGAGGTGGTTAGCGTTGAGGGTATCCCTGCAAAAAGACTAAGGGATAGTTTAGCAGAATTTATAAGCGCTTCCAATGCTGCTTCCCTGCAACGAAACGTCACAGAACGTTTATTGAGTGGCAAGGCTGCTACATCTGTAACGGTTGGTTTTAAACATGCCGGTAAAGTGATACCCTTAACCTTAGCAAGAAAAAACAGAGCCTATGATTTATTTATGCCTAACGAGGGGATTGTGTTTAAAAAGATAACGGATAAAATAGGCTATGTAGATATGGGAAGGCTTGAAGTGTCACAACTAGACAGTATGTTTACTGCATACCAAAAGACAGATTTTATTATTTTGGATTACCGCAGTTACCCAAAAGGCACTATCTGGTCAATGATCAACTATCTGACTAATAAAAGTGTCACCGGCGCAATTGGGATTACCATGATAGCCGATTCTCCTGATCCTGCAACAACAACCAGACAAGAGAGTTTATGGCAGATACCGGTATATCCCAAACCTCAATTATATAAGGGAGCGATTATTATCTTAGTTGATGAGATAACACAAAGCCAGGCTGAATATAGTTGTATGGTACTGCAGGCAGCTTGTAAAAAGGTAATAATAATTGGTAGCCAAACAGCAGGAGCGGATGGTGATATTACTTATATAAAAATTCCCGGAGGTATTCTTACAGCCTTTTCCGGTCATGGAATTCACTATCCTGATGGTAAACGTACTCAAGGGGTAGGCATTGTACCTGATATTATAGCTAAACCGACAATTACCGGCATTAGAACAGGTAAAGATGAGGTACTTGAACGCGCTATAAATTTTGCAAAAACCGGAAAATAATATAAGGTAATGACTCATAGTATGAAATCACTTATTATTCTTTTTCTATCAATTAATATTATTTGCAGTTCTTCTTTTGCTCAAAATGCAAAAACTGACACATTTAAGAAATTACCCGACAAAACAATTTTTATTATGGCGGAGAATTAAAGAGAATCTTCATTAAGTATGTAGCAGAATTAACAAAGAAAACTAATCCCAAAAATCTGTTTTATTCCTACAGCTACAGCAGATAACGCTAACTATATAAACTATTGGTATAGCAGTTGTGTTTAATTGCCGCTTAGACCTTATGTTTTACGAACATTTATTAATTCCTCACCTGATCAAAAAACATTTGAAGAACAAATTTTAAATTATGATGCAATTATTTTTGGTGGAGGTAATACGTTAAATATGCTTGCAATCTGGAAAGCACAGGGTATTGATACTGTTTTAAGAAAAGCATATGACGAAGGAATTGTTTTGGCTGGAGGAAGTGCAGGTTCTCTATGTTGGTTCACGGGCGGCTATTCAGATTCAAGACCAAAACAATTATCTATTGTATATGGATTAGGTTTTCTGAACTTTAGTCATTGTCCACATTATCATAGTGAACCTGACAAAAAGCCCTTATATCAACAAGCAATTTTAGAAGGGAAACTCAAAGAAGGTTATGCATGTGAATTGCCCAATTTCTCTTGCGTCGTGCACTCCACAAATACATACTTGTCCCCATTTTCAAAAAATGAATCAGGTGCCCCTCTGCTTGTTTTTTCTTTTGCAACTACTGAACCGGGTGCTCCAATAAACTTATAACCTTGAATATGTAGTAAATGATTAATTAAATCCTGAAATCTTGCCTGGTTAATAGCTTTTAGTGAAGCTTCTATTTGTTTAATAAAGTTCATCTATAATACTTTTTCAGCTGAAAAATTACGTCTAAAAATGTTGTTCCTTTAACTGTCGTTAAGGTAAGAAAGTTAAATAAAAATATTACAAGTACAAGTAAGTGGCACAACGATATCTACTGATAGGTTAAAGCTAAATATTCATAATATATCTTCGCTGACATCTGCTAAAAAATTTTATCCTTCTTCGGCAATTTATTAGCTTTTGCATCCTACCCTTAATGCCTATCTTCTTGCAATAGTTTACTTCAACTGAATACACACCAAATTCTTCAATAACTTTCCCTTTTATGCTGTAAAAACCTTTTCCAGTAGCATTATAAGAAGGCAGTTTGAGGAAGAAGACAGTATCAAGCCAATCACTTTTGCATCAATGAAAGTATGGGAAGTACACCATTTCTCTCTTAATTGTTTGTACAGGCTTAGTCATAATGAGATAACCTAATACATTTACTTCCTTTCCCAAGTGTTTTTCAATTTTATTAGTAGGTAAATATTTTAGGGCTCATCACCCAATATTTTTCCCGCTTTTATTAAGATCAATAAACCCTTTTCTCAAGTTTGACATTTAACAAGCTATCTATCCTCTAAAACCTGCTCTGGTAGCGAATTGATGTTTAAAGGTAGCTGAAAATGTAGTGTGCCAAAAGTTATCCACATTCCTTATAACCAAGGAG
>JAABUN010000470.1_pt1 | contig 104140 bp, 93 predicted proteins | sample 5559311 | NCBI WGS metagenome assembly JAABUN01 (sample SAMN10711877, study PRJNA513370) | rock metagenome | isolation source: Antarctica rocks | place: Antarctica: Victoria Land, Siegfried Peak sud | reverse complement strand
CGATGGCTCAGCCCGGTATCCGTGTCCTGTTCGGCGGCACCTACGCCGCCCGGTCGATCGCGATCGCCGGCGCGACGGTCCTGCACGCGGTCAACGTCCTGATCGCGATCACGATCCTGCCGTCGGTGGTGAACGACATCGGTGGCCAGAACCTCTACGCCTGGAACACGACGCTCTACGTCGTCGCCTCGATCGTCGGCGCGGCCCTGGCGCCACGGGTGCTGGTCCGGCTCGGCCCACGGGTCGCCTTCCGGGTCGCCGTGATCGGCTTCATCGTCGGCGGGCTGCTCTGCGCGCTCGCGCCGGCGATGGTGATCCTGGTGGGCGGCCGGACGGTCCAGGGGTTCGGCGGCGGCTTCCTCTCGGCCCTGATCTACGCCATCATCCGCGAGGCTTACCCCCAGCCGCTCTGGCCGCGGGCCTTCGCCCTGACCAGCGCCATGTGGGGGATCGCGACGGTCAGCGGCCCCACGATCGGCGGGATCTTCGGCTCGCTCGGCGCCTGGCGCTGGGCCTTCGGCAGCATGCTCCCCGTCGCGATCCTGATCCTGCTCCTGTTCGAGCGCATCCTGCGCGACATCCACCCGCCGGAGATGACCCTGACGCGGCTCCCCGTCCGGCAGCTCGGGCTGCTGGCCGGCAGCGTCATGGCGATCTCGGCCGGGAGCATCAGCAGCGACCCACTCACCAACGCCGCCGGCATCATCACCTCCATCGTCCTGCTCGTCGCCCTGGCCCGGACCGAGGCACGGTCCCCGGACCGGCTGCTGCCGACCGGAACGTTCTCCCTCCGGACGCCGATCGGGGCGGTCATCACGACGATGGTGCTCGTCACGATCGCGATCAGCGCCGAAGTGTTCACGCCGTACTTCCTCCAGATCCTCCATGGCCTGTCGCCCCTGATCGCCGGCTACATGGTCGCGCTGCTCTCGGCCGGCTGGACGATCAGCTCGCTCGTCGTCTCCGGCTACGCCGGGCAGCGGGAGCGGATGGTGATCCTGTTCGCCCCGCTGGTGATCCTGGCCGGACTGGTCGTGATGGCGATCGCGATGCCCGGCGCGGGGGGCGGAGCAGTTCAGATCACGGCGATCGGGGTCGGGCTCTTCCTGCTCGGCCTCGGGATCGGCAGCACCTGGCCGCACCTGCTGACCCGGGCGCTGTCGTCGGCGCCCAATCACGAGCAGGCGCTGGCAGCCTCCTCGATGACGACCGTCCAACTGGTTGCGACGGCGTTCGGCGCGGCCTTCGGCGGTGTGATCACCAACCTGACCGACTACTCCGACCTCGACTCCGGCGGGACGACGACCGCCGCCATCTGGTACTATGGCCTGTTCTGCCTCGCCCCGGCCCTGGCCTTCCTGACCGGGCTGCTCGTCGTCCGCCGGACCTCGGAGGGCATTCCCGCCGGCGAACCGGTGACGAGTCACTGATTGGGGTGGCCACCGAAGCGATGCCGGTATCGCGAAAATGTCATTTGCACCCTTCCTGTCGCGGCGATGCCTGTGGTGGCCGTCTCGTAGGCTCGATCCTTTGTGGTCGCCCGGCCGCCGCAGCGGCCATCGCCGTGAGGCGAGACTGGCGTCGGCGCGAACCGTCTATCGGCCGGGCGGATGCTCGGCGACCGTTTCCATTGGGTGTCTGTCAACAGAAGAACCCTCGCGATTGCTCGCCACAGATATCGCCCTGCGGGGCGATGGCCCTCACGGACCGGGCGACCACAAGGGATCGCCCCTACGGATTGTCCCCAAATGAACATGCATTCGAGACGAGAACCACACAGGTCGTTCGAAACCATGACCTCCGAGGTAGTCGTCTTCTAAAAGAACACCCTATACGCTGGTCGTGGAGGACACGTACGATGGCAACCCGGTTTCAGGTCCAGGCCGCTCAACCTGTCGGACCGTTGCTGCGGGAGTGGCGTGAGCGCCGCCGGCTCAGCCAGCTCGACCTCTCGCTGCGGGCCGAGATCTCGTCGCGGCACATCAGCTTCGTCGAGACCGGCCGATCCCAGCCCAGCCGGGAGCTGATCCTGCGCCTCGGCGAGCACCTCGACCTGCCGTTCCGGGAGCGCAACCGGCTGCTGCTGGTGGCCGGCTTCGCGCCGGTCTACGCCGAGACGGCCCTCGACGCGCCACCGCTGCGGGCCGTCCGCGACGCCCTTCGGCAGATGCTGACCGGCCACAATCCCTATCCGGCCGTCGTCGTCGACCGGCACTGGAACATGGTCGAGGCCAACGCCAGCCTGACGGTCCTGACGGCGGAGATCGACCCAGCCCTGCTCGCCCCGCCCATCAACGTCTACCGGGCCAGCCTCCACCCGGCCGGGATGGCCCGACAGATCGCCAACCTCGGCGAGTGGCGCGGCCACCTGCTCGCCCGCCTCCGGCGCCAGGTCGAATCCAGCGGCGATGTCACCCTGGCCCGGCTGCTGGAGGAGGTCCGCGGCTACCCCTGCGACCAGCCCGTCCCCGAGATCGAGATCCCCGGTCCCGGCCAGTTCGTCGTCCCGCTCCGCCTCCGCTCCCCGGACGGCGAGCTGGCCTTCTTCAGCACCGTCGCGACCTTCGGGACGCCGCTGGACGTCACGGTCTCCGAACTCGTGATCGAAGCGTTCTACCCCGCCGACGACAGGACCGCCGCGATCCTGGTCATGCGCGGCACAGCTGGCGGGAGCAATTTGAGCTAACGACCGTTCGCCCATGAAACCCGGCGACCCGTTCCAGCCCGGTCGCCCCTGCCCAGGCATCATTTGTACTGCTTTCATAGTGAACATATTGACGATTAGTGGTGCTTAGATTCATCTCTTCGTTGGCCAGGTCGCCGAAGGCTTCGGTATGGACGGTCTTTGCGACCGATCTCCCGAACGGCGTCGGTGACCCGATCGGGCCAACCCGACAAGCGGCATGGCATCTGCACCCCACCATCCCGGCGCCGCCTCACAGAAGGCTGGTCGCCGAGGCATCCCCACGACCCGGACACGGTGTCCGGTCACGAGGGTCGCCCCTACCTCTGGAGACATCGATGCCACGTAACCGCTTCCTCACGACCGCCGTCGCGATCGCGCTCCTGCTTCTCGGGGGCTTGCTCTCGGCCGTCGGCGCGTCCCCCATCACGGCCCAGGACGCAGCGACCCCACCCGCCGGGACGTCCGAATACCCGGCGGTCAACGTGGTTCAGCAGGTCGGTCCGGCCGTCGTCACCGTCATCAACGAGCAGACGGTTCAGGGCGGACTCGGCACATCCACCCAGCTTCAGCCCGTCGGCTCGGGGACCGGGTTCATCATCGACGACCAGGGCCACATCGTCACCAACTGGCATGTCGTGACCGGCGGCCAGCAGTTCCAGGTCGTCTTCGCCAGCGGTGAGCGTCGAGACGCGACGCTGGTCGGTTCAGACCAGATCAGCGACCTCGCGGTCGTCCAGGTCTCGGGCGACATCCCGGGCACGGTGGGCTTCGGCGACTCCGATTTGCTCCTGCCGGGCGAGCCCGTCCTCGCGATCGGCTCCCCACTGGGCTCATTTGAGAACACGGTCACCGAGGGCATCGTCAGCGCGACCAATCGCGACTTCCCGACCGGTCAGTCGCAAGGGGAGCAGAGCTACACCAACCTGATCCAGCATGACGCGGCGATCAATCCCGGTAACTCCGGCGGCCCGCTGCTGAACCTCGATGGCGAAGTGGTGGGCGTCAATACCCTCGGCATCCCGTCCGAGCAGGGTCAGCCGGTCCAGGGACTGTTCTTCGCCATCCCGTCCAACTCCGTCCAGCAGATCGCGCAGGAACTGATCGACAGCGGCAGCGTGGCGTACGCATACATGGGAGTCACTGTCGTCTCCATCACTCCCGATGTCGCGGCCCAGAACCAGCTGGACGTCGACTATGGTGCCTACGTTACCGCGGTCAACCCCGGCGATCCGGCGGCTGACGCCGGAATCCAGGCCGATGACATCATCACGGCGATCGGCGACCAGCAGGTCGACCAGAACAACTCGTTCACCGAGATCCTGTTCACTCATCAGCCGGGCGAGACGGTGTCCATCACGATCGACCGGGGCGGCGAGCAGTCGACCCTGGACGTCACACTTGGTGAACGGCCAGCAGCGACGTAACGCCCACCGATCCGGATCGAACACAACGGGAGCGGCCTGGCGAGACATGCCAGGCCGGTCCCGTTCTCCGTCATCCGTGAGTCGCCCTCGCTGGTCTACGCGACGCTGACCGTCGCCGTGGCGGTGAGATACCCGTGGATCGCCTGAACGACGACCGATCCCTCGCCGACGGCCGACGCGACCCGCTTGACCGAGCCGCTGCGGACGTCGCCGACCGCGAAGACGCCCGGCACGCTGGTCTCGAACTGGGAGCGGGGCTCCTCACCGGGGCCAGCCGGCTGCCCGGTCAGGACGAACCCCTTGTCGTCGAGGTCGACCATGCCCCGGAGCCAGTCGGTGCACGGGTCGGCGCCGATCATCACGAACATCGCGCTGGTGGGAATCTCCTCCGGCTCGCGCCCATGGGACGCGACGACGATCGACTCCAGACGCCCGTGGCCGCGCAGCTCCCGCACCCGTGTTCCGGTCCGGATCTCGACCGACGGCGAGTACTCCAGCCGGCTGAGCAGGTACTGCGACATGCTGGCCCCGAGCCGGTCACCCCGGTAGAGCAGGTAGACGCGGGCCGCCGACTGGGCGAGGAACATCGCGGCCTGCCCGGCCGAGTTCCCTCCGCCGACGACGACGACCGCCTGTCCCTCGCAGAGCCGCGCCTCGAGGTCGGTCGCGGCGTAGAAGAGGCCGGACCCCTCGAAGTCCTCCTGGCGCGGCAGGTCGAGCCGCCGGTAGCGGGCGCCGGTCGCGATCACGACACTGCGACCCCGGAGCTGCTTGCCGTCGTCGAGCGAGAGGACGAAGCCGTCCCCGTCGCGCTCCAGGCGCTCGGCGCAGCGAGGGACCGTGATCCGGGCGCCGAACTTGATCGCCTGGACCTGCGCCCTGAAGGCGAGCGCCCCGCCCGAGATGCCGTTGGGGAAGCCGAGATAGTTCTCGATCCGGGAGGACGTCCCGGCCTGGCCCCCGATCGCGACGTCATCGAGCGCGAGCGTCTCCAGCCCCTCGGACGCCCCGTAGACCGCCGTCGACATCCCGGCCGGACCGGTCCCGATGACCAGCAGATCGGCCGGTTCGTCCTGTTGGTAGGCGAGCTCCAGCCCCATCGCCCGCGCCAGGTCCTGGCTGGTCGGGTTGTCGAGCACCTCGTTTCCTCGGACGATCGCCCAGACCATGGCGTCGGATCCCGGCCGGTTCATGCGCCACTCGACGACGTGAGGGTCGTCCCGGTCCAGCCAGCGGTGGGGAATGCGGTTGCGGTCGAGGAACTCGCGGAGCACGAGGGCCGGACCGGAGTCCCGCGGACCGAACAGCTTCAGGGTCGCCGAGGCCGTCTCCATCAGGAGTTCGCGGCGGGCGGCAAAGGCCGTCACGATCAGGTCGGCGATCTCCGGAACGGTCCGGATCAGCTTGCGGACCTTCCACGGCGGAATGCAGATCACGGTGCCCGCCTCCATCACCTCACAGGCAAGGAAGACCGTCTGCCCGGTCAGCAGGCCCAGCTCACCGACGAACTGGCCGGGACGGCTCTCCGCGATCGGCTGGTTCGTCCCGAAGGAGCGGTCGACGACCCGGACGCGGCCCGACAGGACCACGACCATCGGGTACTCCAGGTCGCCGATCTCGAACAGGATGTCTCCCGCGGCCGTTGTCTGCTCGCCGCCGAACGGCCGCAGCAGCTCGATCTGATCATCCGTCAGGACCGGGAACGCCTGCTCCCGGTATTGCTCACGCGTGTAGGACATGTCACTCCCTGTCTGTGGCGGTCCCGAACGGTCGTCACACGATCCGGCCAGACCATGTGCCGCCGGCACCGGACTCCATCCCTAGTCTATTGGTCGCCACAAGGGCCGGTACTGACCGAACCGGCAGGATCGGCGAAACCGACAACCTGGAACGGCAATCTCACGACCAGCACTCCGGGCACACGCGCCACGCCACACGATTCAGCGCTGGCCAAATAGCTCGGGATGCCCGGCGACGTAGGCCCGGATCGTCGCCGGGTAGAGCCGGCACTCGGCCGCGAAGACGCGGGCGCCGAGGGTATTGGCCGTGTCGCCGGGCAGGACCGGGACCACGATTTCGGCGACGACCGGGCCGGTGTCGTAGCCGTTGTCGACGACGTGGATCGTCGCGCCGGACCGCTCGTCGCCATTGGCGAGCACGGCGGCGTGGACCCGCTCACCGTAGAAGCCGCGCCCGGAGGCGTAGGGAAAGGCGGCCGCCAGGGCCGGGTGGATGTTCAGGATCCGCCCCGCCCAGCCGGCCGGGACGTCGAGCTTGCGAAGGAACCCAGCCAGGACGATCAGCTCCGGCCGGTGCGGCGCCAGCCAGCCGTAGACCGCCGCGCTGTAGGTGGCATCGTCCGCGAACCCCTTTCGGCTGATCGTTGTCGCCGGCAGACCCGCCCCGGCCGCGATCTCCAGCCCCCGGACTCCGGCTACGGACGACACCACCGCGACGACCTCCGCCTCAAGCTCGCCGGCATCGATCAGGGCGAGCAGATTCGCCAGCGACCGGCCGGAGCCCGAGATCAGGACGGCGATCCGGAGCCGCCCGGTCGGAACAGCCTGGCGCTGGCGTTCAGGCATTGACGCTGGCTGGTCGGCGGGCACGGGCGGCTGAACTCCTGGCTGTGGACAACGGGGAACAGCCCCCGGAGCGAACGCCTAGCCTAGCGCGTCAGACGCCTCACAGGCGACCATCCGGTGCGCGACCACCCATTCGCCGCGCGGGACTGGCCCTGAGTACGCCGATGGAATCCGGCATCGACGGCGGGTCCGCTATGCTGAGTCCCGACACCATGGCCGTGAAACTTGCCGGTCGCCAGCCGGAGCCGACCGGCGAAGCATCAGACGCGGGGCAGCCAGCGGTGACCGAGCAACGGGCCAGCACCAGACCGGACCCCGTCACGCTGCGACTGACGCTGCCCCTGCCGCCGGGAGTCAACAACCAGTACGTCACGGTCGGGCGGCGGCGGGTCCTGAGCCGGACCGCGCAGGCGTTCCACAAGGAGGCGGCGGCGGCGATCGAGCTGGCCCGCCGGGCCGGGACGGTCACCCCGGAGATCGAGGCGGCCCTTGGCCAGTCCCCGATCGGGATGATGCTGGAGTTCTTCTTCGAGACGCCCCACCGCCGCGACCTCGACGGCGGCCTCAAGATCGCGCTCGACAGCCTCGGCCGCGCCCTCGGGTTCGACGACCGGACCGTGGTCGACCTCCACCTCAGCAAACGGATCGACCCGCTCAACCCCCGGCTCGAGGTCGAGATCGAGACCATCCCCGGCTGGGAGTACGACGAGACCTTCGTCTACCTGGGCGACGGCACCTGAGTCATCGTTCCGGCTGCCCGGGCCGGTCGCACCAGCCAGCGCTCTGCCTGGCGACGTAATGCATCCGGGCCGTCACGTACAATCGGCCCAGAGATCAGCCGCCCCTGCGCCCCGGACGTGACGGACCGGTGGCCCCCACCATGAGGCCCGCCCGTGAGCACCCCTCAGACAGCCACGCCACCTGCGATCGACCCGACCGAAGGCACCCGCCACCCGAGCGACCCGCCGGTCGACGAGTCTGCCCACCTGCTCGAACAGGCGACGACGGCCGTCGACGCCGTCGTCGTGCTCGACTTCGGCTCGCAGTACAGCCAGCTCATCACCCGCCGCGTCCGCGAGGCGGGCGTCTACAGCGAACTGCTCCACCACGACGTCACCTGGGCGGACGTCGAGCGGCTCGACCCGAAGGGCGTCATCCTGTCCGGTGGCCCGGCCAGCGTCTACGAGGACGGCGCCCCGCGACTGCCGGGCTGGGTGCTGGAGCGCGACCTGCCGGTCCTTGGGATCTGCTACGGGATGCAGCTGATCGCCCAGGCCTTCGGCGGCGCCGTCGACCTCGCCGACCACCGCGAGTACGGCCCGGCCACGATCGAGGTCACGCACCCGGCCACCGGTGAGCCGGCCAGCCGGCTGTTCGCCGGGCTGCCGGACCGGCTGCCGGTCTGGATGAGCCACGGCGACCACCTCCCCGCGCCACCGGAGGGCTTCACCGTCCTCGCCCGGTCGGCGAACTCGCCCGTCGCGGCGATGGGCCGCGGCCAGATCGTCTGCCTCCAGTTCCACCCGGAGGTCTCCCACACGCCGCAGGGCGCGGCGATCATCCGCAACTTCCTCGTCGACGTCTGCGGCTGCGAGACCAACTGGCGGGCCGAGTCCTTCATCGAGGCGACCGTCCGGGACATCCGGGCGCGGGTCGGCGGCGACCGCGTCCTGCTCGGGCTGAGCGGCGGGGTCGACTCCTCCGTCGCCGCGGCGCTGATCCACCGGGCGATCGGTGACCAGCTCACCCCGGTCTTCGTCGACAACGGGCTGCTCCGGGCCGGGGAGGCCGACCTCGTCCGCGAGGTCTTCGCCGGCGCCTTCGAGATGCCGCTCGTCTACCTCGACGCCAGCGACACGTTCCTCGACCGGCTCACGGGCGTGTCGGACCCGGAGCGGAAGCGCAAGGTGATCGGCGAGGTCTTCGTCCGCCAGTTCGAGGCCGAGGCCCGGCGGCAGGAGGCCGAAGGCGGGCCGTTCCGCTTCCTCGCCCAGGGCACGCTCTACCCCGACGTAATCGAGAGCACGACGGCCGACACCGGCGCGGCCGTCAAGATCAAGACGCACCACAACGTCGGTGGGCTACCGGAGGACATGGACTTCGAGCTGCTGGAGCCGCTGAAGTTCCTGTTCAAGGACGAGGTCCGCCGGGTCGGCCGGGCGCTCGGGCTGCCCGACGCCGTCGTCGAGCGGCAGCCGTTCCCCGGCCCCGGCCTGGCCGTCCGGCTGCTCGGCGAGATGAACCGGACCGACCTCGCCCTGCTCCGCGCCGCCGACCGGGTCGTCCGCGAGGAGATCGAGGCCGCTACCGCGAGCGGTGACCTGGATCAGCCGGTCTGGCAGTTCTTCGCCGTCCTGCTGCCGGTCAACTCCACCGGCGTAACCGGCGACTACCGCACCTACGCCCGCGTCTGCGCCATCCGGGCGATCACGTCCGAGGACGCGATGACGGCCGACTGGGCACGGCTGCCCTACGACCTGCTCGCCCGGATGAGCAACCGGATCACGAACGAGGTCACCGGCATCGGCCGGGTGGTCTACGACATCACGTCCAAGCCGCCGGCCACGATCGAATGGGAGTAATGTCGGCACGGCCTTCGGGTGTAACCGGCCTCAGGAGAGGCGAGGGTTGATGCGGGGCGACTACCGGGGCGTACCGCCCCACATCGGGCGCGGCTGGCATGACGGGCGGATCCCCGGCCCGGGCGAGCCGTCGCTGAACGGGATCTTCGCGACCAACCCCATCCGGCGGGCGGCAACGCTGATCGCCGTCTGCGTCGCGGTGATCGCCGTGGTCGTCCTGTTACTCCAGGGCGGCGGAACGCGGGGCAGCGGCGTACTGCTGATGGCGGCGGCGCTGGCCTGCGCCATCCTGCTGCTGGCCGTCCCGCTCCTGGTCTGGAGCATCGTCGCCGAGGTCGACCGTCGGTACCGGCGTCGGACCTCTCCCGACCTCGCCGACCTGCACCTCTCCACCCGGACCGAGAACATCCTCCGCCGGGCCGGCCACGAGACGGTCGCCGACATCGTCTCGCTCGACGACGACCAGCTCCTCGGGCTTCCCCGGATGGAGGACCACGATGTCCGTCAGATCCGCCGGGCGCTGTCCCTCCAGGCCTATCGGCAGTGGCAGGAATCTGGCTTCTCCATCCGGTAGGTTCGATGCGAACCGGCCTTTATCTCTGCGATACTCCCCGCTCCCGCCAGCCTCGCGCGATGCTCGGCATTGTCCCGTCCGTACGGCTTCCCCCGACCAGGCAACCGGAGACGCCGCGCATGTCCGTCATGTCCCGCCACGGCTACCGCACCGGTCAGGAACCCCTCTATCGCCCGACGACCTCCTACAGCATGGGCGACCCGTTCGCGATCAACCCGATCCGGCGCTCGTTCGCCGTGGTCGCCTTCTCCCTGCTGATCCTCGGCGGCGGCATCGCGCTGGGCGGCTCGGCAACGAAACTCGTCATGGTCAGCGTCGGCTGGCTGCTGATCTCGGCACTGATCCTGACGTTCCCAATCCTGGTCTGGAGCCTGACCGAGGAGGGCATCCGCCTGGTCCGGCGGCGGCTCTCGCCCCACATCGACCAGCTCGGCCTCTCGCCCCGCGTCGAGCACATCCTCCTGCGCCACGGCTACGAGACGATCGGCAAGACACATGAGACCGACGACGATACGTTGCTCATGCTGTCCAACATGGACGCCCGTGCTCTGCGCGAGATCCGGCGGGAGATCAACCTCTGGCAGTACCGCCGCTGGCAGGAGGCCGGCTTCCCGGCCCGCGGGATGGACTGATCCCCGCGTTCGCGCCGTGCGCCGGATCCTGCCGAAGCCCGGCGGTCGACTTTCCGGTCAGGCCTCGTCGTAGGCCAGGCGGAGCCACTCGATCAGATCGTCGTCGATCTGCTCCGGCTCCGTGATCTGCCGGCGGTGCGTGACCATCGCGTTCCAGGCACCGGCCTCGACGTAGGCCCCGGTGAACGGCTCGCCCTTTCGCTTGAGGCCGATGTCGAGCCGCTTGCCGGTCACCTGGACGACGGCGAACTTGCGGCCGTGGCGGACCCAGCCGATGTAGCTACTCGTCGGGGCCTCGGTGATCCCTGGCCCGAACTCGCGCACCCGGGCCAGCAGTGTGTCATAGGCTGGCCGCCAGGACGTCTTCGCCCCGGCGAAGTGCTTCGCGACGGCGCTGCCCGTGTCCGTTGCCGGTCCGGGGGCGCTGCCCTTCAGGACGACCTGCGCGACAGCAGTGGCGTGACCGTGCCCAAGGCCGTAGTCCGCCTTGAGCCAGTTGACGATCTGGGCGTGCTTCGTCAGGCCGGCCTCATGGGCCAGTGCACGGAACTCGTCCGGCATCTTGCCGGTCTGCGCCTGAGCGTTGTCGAGGTATGTCTGCGAGATCGACATGGAGATCAGGTTCCTTCCGTGTCGGCGGTCTGTCACTCGTCAGACCGGCCAAGCATCATGGTTGGCGCGATGGGCGATCAGCGTGTCCTGGGCCAGGACCGGCCCAGTTGGCGGATCAGGTGGCGGAGGCCCCGACCCGCTCCGAAAAGAACGCGATCAGCCTGGGCGCCAGCACGGTCGGGTCGACCTCGTGGGTCTGACCGTCGAGCGTCGCCACCTCGTGATCAGAAATCGCCGCGGCGAGTTCATGGGCCGCCACCCGGAACCACTCCGGGCTCGCCCCACCGGCCGCGACCAGCGTCGGGACCGTGACGGTCGCGGCGCGGTCGATGGGAACGGAGTTGTCGCCCATGATCGCGGCATCGTAGGACAGTGTCGGCGCGACCGCTTCGAACATCGGCCACATCGGCGAGTGCGACATTCCCTCGATGGCTTCGGATGGCGTGCCCACCAGGGTCATGAACATCCTGACCATGTCACCCCGTCGGCCGGCCGCGCTCAGTTCGTTCATCTGATCGCGATACTGCACGGCCGCGTTCCGCTCGGCGTCGCCGACGTTCGACCGATAGGGCGGCTCGTAGAGCGCCAGCCCGGTGATGGGCAGGCCGCTCGCCGTCGCGAGCAGCGCCAGCGCTGCACCGGACGAGATCCCGTAGACGAAGGCCGATCCACCGGCCATCTCGATCAGCGCGGCGAGGTCCTCGATCTCCCGCTCGACGGCATACGGCGCGTTGTCGGTGCTCTCGTTGCGGCCCCGTCGGTCGTAGGTGATCACCGTGAAGTGCGGCGCGAGGAGCGGGACGAGGGCTGGCATCGGCCCAAAGGCCCGGTGGCACATCGCGCCATCGACCAGGATGAGCGCGGGACCGGTTCCGGTCTGATCGTAGGCGATCCGGGTTCCGTCTGACGATGAGACCGTCTGCATGGGAATCGATCCTCCACAGGTGAAACGGTTGACTAACGGGTCCGTCGTGACGCCAGAGCGGCATCGAGGCGAACGAACGACTCGGTGACGCCTTCGATCATCCCCATCGCGACGACGGTCTGGAGCTGATCCGAACTGGCGAAGTCGGTGACCATGTCGACCTCGGTCTGGTCCCCGACCTCCCGGAAGACGATCGTGACGAGGAACTCGGGCGATTCGGCAATCTGCTCGCCCTCCCCGTCGACAAAGGTGTCGCGGTAGTGAAGTCGCTCGGGGATAACGACGTCCTGATACCAGGACTTGACGCAGCTATCAGCTCCGACGGCTTCGCTGGCCGCCCGGAGGCAGTAGTGCCAGACGCCGCCGCGCCGGAGGTCAAGCTCGTAGGTGACCGTCGTGTACCCCTCGGGTCCCCACCAGAGTTCGAGCTGATGCGGATCGGTGAAGGCCGCGAAGACGTCGTCGCGGGGCGCGTCAAACGTCCGGCGGGTCGTCAGGACGTGGTCGTCGATCTCGGTCGTCACCCCGGTGTCGGTCACCCTTTGCTCCCTTCCGCAGATTCTGCAGGTGCGCGTCGAGCCGGTCGAACCGGCCATCCCAGAACCGGCGGTACTGGCTCACGTAGTCGGCGACTTCCTGGAGCGGCCTGGCCTCCAGCCGGCAGGGCCGCCATTGGGCATCCCGGCTCCGGGAGATCAACCCGGCGTGCTCCAGCACCTTGAGGTGCCGGGAGATCGACGGGAGGCTGATGTCGAACGGTTCGGCGATCTCATTGACGGTGGCGTCTCCTTCCGTGAGGCGCTGCAGGATCCGGCGGCGGGTCGGATCGGCGAGGGCGCTGAGCGTGACGCTGAGATGGTCCTCTTCCTCCATCGCGTTTAGCCTGTCTGCTAATTAGCGGATCTGCTAAACACCATACCTGTCCTCTGTCGATCCGTCAAGACGACGCCCCGGATTCCTCCGGAACAGGGCATCGCCTGGGCAGCCATGGGCAGCCAAGGACGAGCTGACGCGGCCAACACCAGGCTCACCGGCGACCGCGAATCACCGCGCCGGACGTTCCATCGTCACGATTCGAGCCAGACCGGCGAGGTCGTGGAGGATGGCGACTGTTGCGCCTGGCTCGATGTCGTGGAGCAGCCCGGCGACGGTCTCGGCCTGGGCCGGGTCGAGTTCGAGGGCGACGGCCCCGCCAGGCGTCAGCATCCGGGGCAGACCGGCGATCAGGCGGCGGATCAGGTCGAGCCCGTCCGGTCCGCCATCCAGGGCCAGGCGTGGTTCGGCGGCGAGGTCCGGATTGCCATCGACCTGCTCCGGCGTCAGGTACGGCAGGTTTGCCAGGACGAGATCGATCGGCCCCTCCACCGCGTCGAGCAGGTCGCTCGGCTGAAACGTGACGTCAGGTGCCGTTCCCGATCGTTCGAGCAGGTCCGCCCGGACCAATTTCCAGTTGGCTGACGCGACGGCCAGCGCCGCCGGGGAGACATCGACGGCGGTGATCCGACCGGGCCACCCCGCCGGGAGCACCGACGCCAGTCCGATCGCGATCGCGCCGCTGCCCGTGCCGACGTCGACGATCGTGGTGCATTCCCGGCCCGGCTGGGCGATCCAGTCCCGCGACCACTCGACAAGCTGCTCGGTCTCAGGCCGCGGGACGAGCACGTCTGGCGTCACCGCCAGCGACAGCCCGAGGAAGCCGCGCTGCCCGGTCAGGTAGGCGACCGGCTGTCCGGCGAGGCGGCGGGCGAGCAGGTCGTCGTAGGCCGCGATGGCGTCGGGTTCGATCAGCTCCGGGCCGCGGAGGAACAGGGCGGTCCGGTCGATGCCAAGCACCTGCCGCAGCAGCAGCTCGGCGTCGAGCCGCGGCGTCGCCAGCCCCGCCCCGGCCAGCCGCCGGGTGGCGGCCCGCATTGCCTCTCCGATGGTCATGGACGACATCCGTGTGCCGCAACAGGGGGACGAATACGGAGAACATCCACGAAAGTCCGCTGCAACCGTCGGGGTGGGGCTAGCCCCATCCGCACCGCGAAGCGGTCCCGGTGCTGGGCAAAACAGGCGTTTCCGGCCAGCGGGTCATAGTGAGGCACTGTCCCGCCTGACGGCGAAGGCCACTGCGGAGGCCCAGAGGGGGCAAGCCCCACCCCTACCAGACCGTGACCCCGATCCGACCTTCCAGCCAGCGAGAGCAACCGATCTCGACCATCGAACGATCCCCTGTCCGCTCCGCCCGACATCATCCGGCCCGGCGGGTGACGGACTCCGCTTCCCAGTCGGGAGCGACCGGCACGGCGTCGTAGACGGTCTCTTCGACTCGACGGAGCAGGACGGTTGGCTGAGCAGTCGCAACCCCGTCGGTCGCAACCGATTCGAGATCGACCACTGCCGAACTGTCGACCTCGATGTCGATGTCGGAGACCTGCGGCAACGGCTCGGTCTCGGCGGAGGCCCAGTCGCGCATGGCGTCCAGCAGCAACGTCGTCACGGCGGAGGCGCCGGCGACGATCGGACCCGTTGGGCGACCGGCCGCGTCGAGCGGCAGGGCGGCCGGGGTTCCCGGCGCCCCAACCGCCTGGCCGACGGTGAAGCCGGGGTCGAGGATGACCAGGCCGGGCAGCCCAGCCCGGTAGGCCGTCGGCCCGTCGCAGGCGGCGAAGACGACCAGCCGCGGCCCCTGCAGCGACTCCCAGGCGACGAGTTCCGGCGTCAGCCGCTGGCAGTGCGGGCAGCCCGGCCGCCAGAAGACGACCACTGACGGGGTCCCGACCAGATCGGCGTCAGTAACGGTCGCACCTTTGAGGGAGGTCAGCGCGAACACCGGCATGGATTCAGGGACGGTCGTCTCGACAGGCGGTGGGGGTTCCTGGTCGGGAGCGTCCGCCTGATTGCCAGGCTCGTTCGGAGCGGCCCCCTCACCGGCAATCGACCGACCGCCGGCGAGCGTGATCTCGTTTTGATGGGACGCGGCGATCTCATCAGCGCTGATCGACTCAGCGGCAATGGCGACTGGTTCATCGATGTCAGCCACGGCGATCGACCGCGGCTCCGCCGGTCCCTCGACACCGGCCGCGCCAGCGCCGATCTCCGCCGCTGGTATCCGCCCATCCGCGACCACCGCTGTCGCCGTCAGCTCGGCTGGAGCGACGACCGACGCGACGACCGGGACGGGCTGCTGCTGATCGAGGCGGCTGGTCAGTTCGGCCAGCGTCCGCAGGAGCGCGGCATGGGACCGCCCAACCTCCCGCAGCCGGAACCAGAGCGCGGTGGTAGCCATCGCGGCGGCCACCGCGATCAGCAGCGCCGCCCCGTCCAGCGAGCCGTACCTGACGGTTAGCACGACCGTGGCGACCGCTAACCCGCCCGCGACGCTCGCGACGGTCGGGCGGTGATCTCTCCGGTAATGATCGACCGCGTTCAGGAAATGACGTGTCCGGGCAACGCTCATGCGTGCCTCCCCGAGCAATGATGTCATCGTACGTACGCGGGTTCAGCGGGTGAGCCGAGTATACACCGACCCGTGGTCGCAGTGACAGTCAGGCCCGGAACTCACGGTGCGTCGCCATCGTTTAGAGCATCAGCGTGGACCCAACGGGTTATCGCCGGGGTTCGTCGTCGCCAAACGTGTCGTCACCATTGGCCGGATCGTCGTCCTCGTCGTCCGGGACGAAGCCGGCCTCGTCCTCGTCGTCCTTGACGACGGCGGTCAGCGGCGACGGCATGAACGTCAGCGGGCCAGGGGCGGGGAAGGCCGAGCCGGGAACGCCGCGGCGCAGCATCTGCTCGAGCGAGTCGAGGTCGTCGGCCTCCAGGCTGAAGAACAGGCGCTCGAAGAAGGCGTTGATCTGCTCCGTCGTCATCCCGACCCGCTCGGCGACCGGACGGCGCATCTCCCGGCGCTGGCCCTTGTCGACCTTCTGAGCGGCGTTGAGCAGCGTCAGGGCCGGCTCCAGCACGCTCCGCTCCATCCCGATCGGCGCGATCAGGACGTGGAGGACGGCGGCCTGGCCGGTCATGATGAACCACGCCCGGCAGAGGTCCTCGGCGAAGCCGCCCTCCGGCTCGACCAGCGCGGCCTCCCCCTCGATCACGACCGCCTGGGCGTCCGGGTCCGGCTCGCGGACCCAGCGGGACGCCTCGATCCCGAAGTACGGGCGCAGGACCGCCCGGGCCAGGATCTCGGCCGTCGACCCGACGTCGAGCAGCCGGACCGGCGTGGCCTCGATCTCGTCCGGCCGGACCGGCACCCGCAGGCTGACCGGCCCGGCGCCGTCGGCGATGACGCCGATGTCCGGGACGACCTGGAACCGGCCGCCGAGCATCGTCAGCTCGCCGGCCGGGATCAGGGCGACGTCCTCGCTGCCGACGCGGCCGGCGGTGAGGTCAGGGTCGATGACGACATCGATCCCGGCGGGGTCGACCCAGCCAGCCCGGAGGGGTCCGACGAGCGGCAGGGTGGCGAGGGAGTCGTGCAGCAGCAATCGCAAAGGGTCTTCTCCGTCCGCGGCGTGCGGCCAAGCGGTGTCAGGGCGTCGGGACAATGCGCCTTGAAGGTTACGTCAACCGTGCAACCAGCAGGTGTCAGGCAAGCCGAACAGCACGCGCCAGTCCTCGGCCCCGCCGCCCTCGTGAAGCTCCCGCGGCAGGATTCGCCCGGACATGGCTACTCCCCCGTCTCCCCATCCACCGACTCCCGGATGAGGTCGGCGTGGCCGTTGTGCCGGGCGTACTCCTCGATCATGTGGACCAGGATCCAGCGCAGGCTCGGCGACTCGCCGTTCGGCCACGGGCGCTTCGCGAGCCCCGCGAGGCCGCCATGGGCCAACGCCTCGGCGACGGACGACCGTGACTGGGCGACGGCGGCCTCCCAGATCGCCTGGAGCTGCTCCGGGGTGTCGTCCGCGGCCGAGGTGAAGTGCCAGTCCCAGTCGGGGTCGGCTGGCCAGTCCCCCGTCGCCACCGGTGGGTGCCAGTCTCGGTCATGGAGCCGTTGGGAGAACCAGTAGTCCTCGACGTAAGCGAGGTGCTTGAGGATCCGGCCCAGCGTCATCGACGAGACGCCGACGCTCACGTTCAGCCCAGCCGCGTCCAACCCCCGGCACTTCCAGGCCAGAGTCGCGCGCTGGTACTCAAGGAAACCCAACAGGGTCGCGGTCTCATCGCCCACGAGGAGCGGTTCCGGGCGACCATACTCGTCCACGTCGTTCATTGGGGAACTGCCCTCCCTCCGAGTGTCTTCCTAATGGTCGGTCTGTGTGGAAACGTGTCTCTTGCGCGGAAGAACGCGAGCACTCGCTCACTTGGGAACGCAGCCGCCGGTCTGGCGCGGCCGAGCGGCTACAGCTGGCGCCGGGGGTCGATCAGCTGCCGGAGGACGTCGACGGGGAACCGGGGGTACGAGCCGAAGATCGAGACATTGGCCGCGACGTCGGCCAGCCGGGCCAGCGCCCGCTTTGCGGAAGGGTCCTCGCGGTGGGCCTCGAAGTCGACCAGGAAGACGTAGTCGCCCAGCCAGGCCTTGGCCGGCCGGCTCTCGATCTTGCTCATCTGGAGGCCCTCGGCCGCGAAACCGTCCAGCGCGCCGTGCAGGGCGCCCGGGACGTTGTTCCGGACCGTGAAGCCGAGGCTGGTCCGGTCGTTCCCGGTCGGCTCGGCGTCGTGGGTCCGCAGCACGACGAAGCGAGTCACGTTGGCCCGGACGTCCTGGACGTCGTGAGCCAGCACCACGCCGCCGTAGAGCCCGGCCGCCCGGGCCGTCCCGATCGCGGCCCGGCTCGGGTCGCCGGCCGCGAGGACATCGGCGACCGCCGCCGACGTGCTCAGGGCGGCGATCTGGTCGACGCCCGGCAGGCAGCGGTCGAGGAAGCGGCGGCTCTGCCCGAGCGCCTGCGGGTGGCTGGTCACGACCCGGATGTCGGCGAGCGTGGCGCCGGGGACGGTGATCAGGTCGTGGCGAACCGGGAGGACGATCTCGGCGGCGATCCTGAGCGTCGTCTCGTGGATCAGCAGGTCGAGCGTCGCGCTGACGGCCCCCTCCAGCGAGTTCTCGATCGGCAGCAGCGCCTCGCTCGCCAGCCCGGTCTCGACCGCCGCCGTCAGGGCCGGGATGCTGGCGAACGGCAGCAGGTCGCCGATCTCTCCGATCCCGTCCGTCGCCTCGGTGACGGTGACGGCCGGACTGCCGCCCGCCCGCAGGACGTGGAGCCGGGCCGCATCCTCGCTGAAACTGCCCCGTGGCCCCAGATACGCCGTCGCCATCCCGCTCTCCTTCGTTGCCCACCCGCGATGAGCGAGGTCTGTGAGATCTGTTCGGTCCAGCGTCGCCCCGGAGCGGCCGCCTGGCATCGACGGAGGACCGGCGGGTCAAACCCGGACGTATACTCCACCGTGCCGGTTCATGCCGACCAACCAGACCTGATCTTCGTCGGTGCGCCCGGGCGTCGCGCTGGCCCAACTCGCTGCGCAGCCGGGCGCTGGAACGCGGGAGACGAATCCCCCATGCAGACACCAGACCGAAACGACCCGTCCCAGGTGGCGCTGCGCTCACCCGACGAGCACCAGACACCGGATGAGGCCGTGCTGGACGCAACGGAGGATACCAAGCCCGCCCCCGGCAAGTCCGGCCTCCGAATGGCGCGGGAGATCGTCGAGACGGTCCTGCTCGCCGTCGTCCTCTACGTCGGCGTCCGGACCGTCGTCATGCCCTACCAGGTCGACGGCGCCAGCATGGAGCCCAACCTCGTCAACCATGAGCGCGTGCTGGTCAACCGGCTGGCCTACTGGGACGTCGATCTCAACACCCCGCTCAACTGGATCCCTGGCGTCGACCGTGAGGGCAGCTGGACGTTCACCCCGTTCGGCGGCGTCTCCCGGGGCGACGTGATCGTGCTCGAACCGCCGCTCGACCACGACCAGCCCTACATCAAGCGCGTCATCGGCCTGCCCGGCGACCATATCGCCTTCCAGGACGGCTACGTGCAGGTCAACGGCGAGCGGCTCGACGAGGACTACATCGACGGGCCGATCACCGCATGCAGCGACCGCGCCAGCAGCGATCTCGACACCTGCGACGTGATCGTCCCGGCGGGCGCGGTCTACGTGCTCGGCGACCACCGGGACAACAGCCAGGACTCGCGCTACTTCGGCGTCGTCCCGGAGGCGAACATCGACGGCAAGGCCTTCTTCAGCAACTGGCCGATCGGTGAGCTGGGGCCGATCGGCCACGGCGACTACAACGAGTAGGGCGGTATGACAGAACCGAATCGGCAGGAGACCAGCCATAAATGGCAGCGAAGCGTGACGGCTGAAGGACATTGGATTCGGCGTTGGAGGTCAGAGGCGACGTCCCGATGGCGCGACGCCCTCCCCGCCTGACGGAACGCGACACATGTCGTTCAGCCGGTCCCTTCAGGGCCGGTGCGAGGGTCGACCGATCGCCCATCGATGAATACGACAGGAGCCGCCGGAAGTGTCCGGCGGCTCCTGTCGTTGTGTCTGATCCGCGCTGGTCGATGTGCGGGTTGTCTAGTCCTCCTGATCGGATTCCGTCGACACCACCGCGCCGGTCGTCGCGTCGACGGTGACTTCCTGGCCCCCGATCTTCACGGTGTAGACGAGGGTCCCGTTCTGGTCCTCGAGACCGACGACCCCCAGGTCACCGGTCGCGGCCGCCTGGGCCGCCGTGATGGCCTGCTCGACCGTGATCGTGGCGCCGGAGGCGAGATCCTGCCCCTCCACCAGCGTCCCGGGCACGGCGTTGGCCTCGGCCGCGTCGCCCTCGGAACACCCGTCCCCGGTGTTCTCCGACTGGTCGCCTGCCTCGATGCTGACAACGGTGCCGTTGGCCGCGTCGATCAGGACCTCCTGCCCACCGACCTCCACGCGGAAGACGAGCGTGCCGTTCACCTCCTCGAGTTCCACCGCACCGAGGTCACCGGTCGCGGCGCCCTGGGCCGCCTGCGTGGCATCGGCGAGGGAGATCGTCGCCCGCGCCAGCAGATCCTGACCACCGGTCAGAGCGCCGGGTGTGGCCGATGCCTCGTCCGCGTTGTCGCCCTGTGTCCCGTCCGCGCCGGATTCGCCATCCGTCGCGTCACCACTGCCGCTGTCCTCCTGCTCCGCTGTGCCAGCCGGATCCTGCTGACCGGTCCCGCCGTTGTCGCCGTCCTCTCCGCCAGCATCCTGAGTGTTGTCGCACTGGTCCCCAGCGGTGCCCGGTGTCGCCTGCATGGATGAGCCGGTGGACGGCGTCGCGGTGGCCTGCCCGGCCGAGCCGTGGGGCACCGCCATGAGTCCGCCCGTCAGCAGCCCTCCACTGAGTACCACCGCCGTGAGCCATCGCTGGTGTCTGTTGATCGCGATCATCTGCACCTCCAGGTGCGAGTCCGTTCGTCTCCGTCCCGATGCCTTCATCAGGATGGGCACACCCTATCGGGGCCAGATGAAATCAGCGTGAACCGAATTGCAATGGTTGTCTGGGACAGGCAGGTATTGTCCGGAGACCGTCGCGCCCAGCAGGGTTGGGACGGGACTCCGGAAGATTCGCGTCAGTTCATCTGGACTTCATTTGGCGGGCATACCCTCCGCCGGGCGGGCGCCGACCAGGCAGGTCGGCCCGAGACACCCGCGCAGACCCGAATCCTGTTCTGGACAGGGGTTCAGGTCGATGGCTTCGAGCATCCATCCCATCCGGGTCCAGGCTTCGACGGATGCGGTGGACGCTCACGACCCGGACTGGAGCGCACTCGATGTCCCAGCAACAGGCTCGCGGCACGGCGGACGACTTCGATCTGACGGATACCCGGCAGGAAACGACGCAGGGACGAGCGAGGCAGCTCCTGAACAAGGTGCCGGAGATCACGCTGTTCTTCTGGATCATCAAGATCCTCTGCACGACGGTCGGCGAGACCGCCGCCGACTTCCTGAACACCAACCTCGGGTTCGGCCTGACGGGGACGTCATTCGTCGTCGGTGCCCTGCTGATCGTCACACTCGTCGTCCAGTTCCGCGCCCGGGGCTACGTCCCCTGGATCTACTGGCTGGCGGTCGTCCTGATCAGCGTCGTCGGGACGCTCATCACCGACAATCTGGTCGACAACTTCGGCGTCGCCCTGCGGACGACGACGATCATCTTCGCCGTGGCGCTGGCCGCGACGTTCGTCGCCTGGTACGTGAGCGAGCGGACGCTCTCCGTCCACACGATCTTCACGACGCGGCGGGAGACCTTCTACTGGCTCGCGATCCTGTTCACCTTCGCCCTCGGGACGGCCGCCGGCGACTACGTCGCGGAGACACTCAATCTCGGTTACTGGCGATCGGTCGTCCTGTTCGGCGCGCTGATCGCGATCGTGGCGATCGCCCACCTGCGCTTCGGCCTGAACGCCATCCTCTCCTTCTGGGTGGCCTACATCCTCACCCGCCCGCTCGGGGCGTCACTCGGTGACTACCTATCCCAGCCCCGTGACGCTGGCGGCCTCGCGCTCGGGACGGTGGGAACGAGTGTCCTGTTCCTGGTCACGATCCTGGGACTGGTGATCTATCTGACCCGCACACGGGCGGACGCGCCCCGGACGAAGGCCATTCAGGCCTGACGGTCCCGGAAGCGCTCGCCATCATCCGGCGGCTTCGACAGCTCCCCGACCGCGACCGGCAATCCAGCCGGTCGCGGTCTTCGTGTCCGCTCCGGCAGGAATGATCCGCGTCCTGGCCGACGGGCCAGCCGCCCCTCGCCGTCGGCGACAGAATCGTCAATCAGGCTGGGCTCCCGGCCGGAAGCCCGGCCGGCGATCGACGGGGCAACTCGACCGTGACCGTCGTCCCCCGCCCCACCACGCTCGACATCGCGATGGTCCCGTGGTGAGCCTCGACGATGGCCCTGCAGATCGCCAGACCGAGTCCCGCGCCGCCCTGCGTACGCGCGCGTCCGGTATCCGGTCGGTAGAAGCGATCGAACACCCGGGGCAGATCCTCGGGTCGGACCCCGGCGCCGGTATCGGAGACCCGGAAACGCGCCAGGTCACCGGCGGGCTCACTCCCGACCGTGATCGTCCCACCCGGCGGCGTGTGGGCGACGGCGTTGTCCAGCAGGTTGACGAGCACCTGGATGATCAGGTCCTCATCGGCCAGCAGCACGGTCGGCACGATCTCGAGCCGGAGCGTGAGCTCGCGGGAACGGACGTTCGGACCGTAGGTCTCCGCCAGGGCGCCGATCGTCTCAGCCAGGTCGAACGACATCGGTTCCGGGCGGAGTTCCGGGCTGTCCAGCCGGGCCAGGGAGAGCAGGGCCGCCGTGAGGCTGGTCAGGCGGGAGAGGTCGTGGTCGACGCCCCGCAGCGCATCGACGTAGTCGGCGTCCGACCGGGGACGGGCCAGGGCGAGATCCACCTGGCTGCGGATCAGGCTGATCGGGGTGCGGAGCTCGTGGGCGGCGTCGCTGGTGAACCGCCGCTGGCGCTCGAACGCGGATTCGATCCGGGACAGCATGTCGTTGAAGGTCCGGGCGAGACGGCCGACCTCGTCGTCGGGCAGATCGAGCCGGAACCGCTCATGCAGATCCCGCTCGCCGATCGTCTCGGCCAGCCGGGTCATCCGGCTCAGCGGCTGCAGGACCGGCCGCGACAGCAGGTAACCGCCGGCGACCGCGATCAGCGTCGCAAGGGGGACCAGCAGCAGGAGGGCCACGGCGAGCTGGGCGAGGGTCTGGTCGAGATCGTTCCGATCCAGCCCGACCTCGAGCACCCCGGCGACCGTCCGTCCATCCGGGGAGTAGACCGGCACGGACAGGATCCGGAGTGAACCCTCCTCGTCGAGCGACGTGGAACGGAAGGCTTTGTCGCCCTGGAGCGCGAGCGCGAGGTTTGTCTGGTCGAGCGGGATTCCTTGCGAGCCCTGCCCCTGCTCCGCGAGCGTCTGGCCGGACCGGTCCAGGAGACGGATGAAGAACTCCTGCTCGGCCAGCCCGGTCCCCTGAAAGTCGATGGTAAGCGTGCCAGGCATGACCTGGACCGTCGAGAGGACGATGTCGGCCTGGGTGTCGAGCTGCTCATCGAAGTTGCCATGCAGTCGCCAGCGCAGGCCGAGGTAGAGCAGCAGCCCGAAGACGACGAGCGTGGTGGCGAGCAGCAGCCCATACCAGATCGTCATCCGGATCCGGAGCGGGAACCTGGTCATGGCTGCGAGTTGAGCCGGTAGCCGACCCCCCGGACCGTCTCGATCGTGCTGGCCGCGCCGGGCTCGTCCAGCTTCCGGCGCAACTGGCGGACGTGGACGTCGATCACATTGGTCGCGTTGACGAACTCATAGTCCCAGACATGGTTGGCGATCATGTCCCGGGTCAATACGCGGTTCGGGTTGCGGACGAGATACTCGAGGATGCGGAACTCCTTGTTCGGCAGGACGACTTCCTGTTCACCCCGCCAGACCTGGCGCCGGGCAGCGTCGATCCGGAGCGCGCCAACCGAGAGGACCGAATCGAGCGCCGCCCGCGGGCGCCGGGAGAGGGCCCGGAGCCGGGCGGCGAGTTCCATCGCCGCGAACGGCTTGGTCAGATAGTCGTCGGCCCCGGCGTCGAGCCCACGCACACGGTCGGTGATCGAATCCCGGGCGGTCAGCAGGAGGATCGGGGTGTAGTCATGCCGCGCCCGCAGGGCCGCGCAGACGGCGAACCCGTCCATCCCGGGGAGCATCACATCGAGGATGACGACATCGTACGTCGCGCCGGCCGTCCAGCTCAGCGCCGCCTCCCCGTCGCCGACGACGTCGACCGCATGCCCTTCCTCGGCCAGGGCACGACGGATCAGGGCGGCCAGCCGGGCCTCATCTTCGACGATCAGTACGCGCACGGGTACACCCCTCGACGAAACCAGGACCGCCTCATTTCCACGATCCATTGTGCGCCCGGCGGATGAAGTCTGGATGAAGTCACGGCGTCCGGCCAGTCGTCTCCGGACTTCATCCAGACTTCATGCCAGCCCGGCATGATCCGACCACGACGAGCCACCGGGCCGAAACCGGTCTCGTGCATGCTGGTCGTTTACCCGAAGAGAGGGATGGGCAGATATGTCCGGACTGATTCACCACTCGCCCCGGTTCCTGCTCGCGATCGTCGTCTGTTCCATGCTCGCCGGCTCCATCGCCGGAACCGCCGGCGCCGCCGCCCAGACACCCATCAGTTGCGATACGACCGGCGGTTACGCAGCCGGCGCGACCCCCGCGGCCACGCCAGGCGCGGCGGTCTCCGTCCCGACCCAGGCGGCCATCGAGCCGGAGCAGAACCCGCCCGGGGACATCCCGGACAACCAGGCCTTCGTGACCTACACCTCCCCGACGGGCGGCTATTCGATCTCGGTGCCGGAAGGATGGGCCCGGCAGGAGAACGGCGCCAACGTCTCCTTCTCGGACAAGCTGCACCTGTTCTCCGTCGAGGCTGGCTGCGGCACGGGGCCGACCGATCAGGCCGCTGCCCAGGTCGAAGCGGACACCACGCTCGCCCAGACGATTCCCGCCTTCGAGCTCGTCGCCATCAAGCCGGTGACGCTTCCCGCCGGCCCGGCCGTTCTGATCCAGTACCGCACCAACTCGGAGCCGGACGCGGTCACCGGCCGGCAGTACCGGCTCGACGTCGACCGGTACGAAGTCGTCCAGAACGGGGTCCGGGCGGTCATCTCCCTGGCCGGTCCGGCCGGGTCGGACAATGTCGACGTCTCCCGCCAGGTCTCGGAGAGCTTCCGATGGAACCAGTGATCGCCGTCGAGGCGCATGACCTCTATCGCTTCTTCCACGCGTCGGAGGACGAGACTCTCGCCCTCCGTGGCGTCTCACTCACCGTCGAATTCGGCGAGTTCGTCGCGATCACCGGGCCGTCGGGAAGCGGCAAATCGACCCTGCTCTCGTGCCTGGGCGGACTGGACGAGCCGGACGGCGGCTGGGTCGCCGTCGGCGGTGAGCGCCTGACCCGGCGCTCCGAGCGGGAACGCAGCCGGTTGCGGGCCCGCCTCGTCGGCACGCTCCAGCAGACCGGCAACCTGCTGGAGCAGTTCACCGTGACGGGGAATATCTCCCTGGCGATGGCGCTCAAGGGCCGTCCCTCACCGGCGGTCATCCACGACCTGCTGGAATCCGTCGGTCTCTCTGAGCGCCGCGACGCCCTCCCGTCCCAGCTCTCCGGCGGGGAGCGGGCGCGGGCCGGGCTCGCGGTGGCCCTGGCCAACGAGCCGGTCGTCCTCCTGGCCGATGAGCCGACCGGGGAGGTCGACGCGGCGACCGAGGCCCGGCTGCTCGACCTGTTCGCGCAGCGCAGCCAGCGCGGCGGCGCGACGGTGGTCGTCACGCACAGCCCCTCCGTCGCCGCGGCCGCCAGCCGGGTCGTCACAATGATGGACGGGAGGTTCGTCGATGGCTGATCCCCTCGTCGTCGCCACCGGGTTGAGCCGGCAGTTCGACCCTGGCCCGTACGCGGTCAACGCCCTGGTCGACGCGACCTGCACCGTCGAGGCAAACGCCCGGATCGCGATCGTCGGTCCGAGCGGCAGCGGCAAGTCGACCCTGCTGCACCTGCTCGGCAATCTCGATCAGCCGACCTCCGGGACCATCTCCTGGCCGGGGCTGGGTCCGCCGGAGTCGCTGCGGCCCTCACGGATCGTCAACATCTTCCAGGGTCCGAGCCTGCTGCCCACCCTGTCGGTGATGGAGAACGTCGTCCTGCAACTGCTGCTGTCCGGCGCCGGGGAAGCGGATGCCCGCGTCGAGGCCGAACGGGCGCTGGCGCTGTTCGAGACGGCCGATCTCCGCGACAAGCTGCCCGAAGAGCTGTCGGGCGGGCAGGCCCAGCGCGTCAGCATCGCCCGGGCGATCGCTGTGCGCCCGTGGCTCATCCTCGCCGATGAGCCGACCGGGCAGCTCGACTCGGCGACCGCCGCCCGCGTCCTGGACCGGCTGCTGGCATCGGCCGATGACCTCGGTGCCGCGTTGGTGGTCTCCACCCATGACCGGCGCGTCGCGCAACGCCTCTCGACGACCTGGTCGATGGCGAGTGGAACCCTCACGACCGGCCGGGCACCCGCCGGCGCGGCACCTTCGGCCCTCGACGGCGACGGGCGCCAGTCGCCCCAGCCTCACCGGGAGTACACCCGACGATGACCTCACTCCCTGGCCTCTGGGCTCGCAGCCTCATCTCGCACCAGCGCGGCCGACTGGTAACCACGATCATCGGGATCGGTCTCGCGGTGAGCCTGCTGGCAACGCTGTTCGGCTTCCTGGCCGCCACCCTCAGCACCATGACCGAGCAGGCGATCGCCGACGTGCCGATCGACTGGCAGGTCCAGCTGGCGACCGGGACCGACCCGGCCGTCGCGATCGACCAGTTGACCCAGAGCCCCGGCGCATCGAGCGCCATACCGGTTGGCTACTTCACCACCCCGGGATTCGAAGCGACCACCGGGACGACCGTCCAGACCACCGGAGCGGGCAAGGTCCTCGGGCTGGGTCCGGGCTACCGCGACGCGTTCCCGAAGGAGATCCGCGATCTCGTCGGGGCGGGGTCGGTCATGCTGGCCCAGCAGACCGCGGCGAACCTGCACGCCGCGCCGGGCTCGGTCATCTCGATCACCCGGCCGGGCCTCGACCCGGTCCAGGTGACGGTCGAGAGCATCATCGATCTCCCGTTCGCCGACTCGCTCTTCCAGGCCGTCGGCGCACCGGCCGGCGCCGCCCCCCAGGCCCCGCCGGACAACGTCCTGATTCTGCCCCTCGACCAGTGGCACCAGCTGTTCGACCCCGTCGTCCCGGTCGATGCGTCGGCCGTCGGTCTGCAGATTCACGCCGTGATCCCGCACGATCTTCCGGGCGCTCCGACCGCCGCCTACACGCAGGTCACCGGCGAGGCCCGCAACTACGAGACGCGTCTGGCCGGCGCGGGCGTGGTCGGGGACAACCTGGCCGCGCGGCTGGACATCGCCCGATCCGACGCCGCCTACGCCCAGGTCCTGTTCCTCTTCCTCGGGGCTCCCGGCGTGGCGCTGGCGACCCTCCTGACGGCGGTCTTCGTCGCGTCATCCGCGACCCGGCGCCGGCGGGATCAGGCGCTCCTCCGCATCCGGGGCGCGTCGTCCCGCGATCTCGTCGGGCTCGCGGCGGTCGAGGCCGCCCTGGTCAGCGCCGGCGCGGCGATCATCGGTCTCGCCGTGAGTGCCCTGATCGTACGCGCGACGTTCGGCCGCTGGGGGTGGGGCACGTCCCCGGGCGCATCCGTCCTCTGGGCGGCGGTCGCGGTGCTGGTCGGGGCCGTCATCGCGTTCGCGATGATCTGCCTGCCGGCCTGGAACGATACCCGGCGGTTGACGGTCAATGCCTCGCGCGTCGTGGTCCACGCCGAGCGGTCGAGCTGGTGGGAGCGGATCGGGCTGGATGTCATCCTGCTCGCCGGCGCGGCGCTGGTCTACTGGCAGCAGTCCCGCAACGGGTACCACATCGTCCTCGTCCCCGAAGGGGTCCCCCAGATCAGCGTCTCCTACTGGGTCTTCATCGCCCCGCTCCTGCTCTGGACGGGCGGCGCCCTGGCCGTGATCCGCTTGACGCGATGGGCGCTGGCCCACGATGCCATCCGCTTTCCGCTGGTCCGGCCGTTCTCGTCCCGGCTGGGCCATATCATCGGCGCGGCGATCGGCCGGCAGCGTGGGCGGACCGCCTCCGGGCTCGTCATCGTGGCGCTGGCGATCGCCTTCGCGATCTCCACATCGGTCTTCAACGCGACGTACGAGCATCAGTCGCTGGTCGACGCTCAACTGACGAATGGCGCCGACGTGACCGTGACGGGCAATGCCGCGGTCGGCCTGGCCGACCGTCAGGCGGCCCTCGCCGCGGTGCCGGGCGTCAAGACCGTCGAGCCGATGCAGCATCGCTTCGCCTACGTCGGGACGGACCTGCAGGACCTGTACGGCGTCGATCCCACGACGCTGCCACGCACCGCGTCCCTGTCCGATTCGTTCTTCGTTGGCGGCACGTCGGCGGAGGTCATGGGCCGGCTCGCCCAGGCACCGGACGGGCTGCTCGTCTCCCCCGAGACGGTCTACGACTTCCAGTTGCAACCCGGCGACCTGATCAATCTGCGCCTCCAGAGCGCGGTGGATCAGCAGTATCACGTCATCCCGTTCCACTACGTGGGGATCGCCCGGGAGTTCCCGACGGCGCCGAGCGACTCGTTCCTCGTCGCCAACGCCGCCTACATCGCCGCCCAGACCCAGTCCCCCGCCGTCGAGACCCTGCTGATCAGCACCAACGACACGCCAGCCACCGTCGCTGGCCAGATCCAGACGGCCCTGGGAGCCTCCAGCGGCGCGACCGTCCGGGACATCGCGGCGACCCGCACGGCGGTGACGTCCGGACTGACCGCCGTGAGCCTGCACGGGCTGACGCGGATCGAACTGCTGTTCGCGCTGGTGTTCAGCGCGGCCGGAGCGGGTCTGGTCCTCTTCCTGGGACTCGACGAGCGCCGCCGCACGCTGGCGATCCTGACGGCCATCGGCGCGAAGCCCCGCGAGATGCGAGCATTCATCGTCAGCGAGGCGAGTCTCGTCCTCGCCGGTGGGTTGCTGGCCGGTCTGGCCCTGGGCTGGATCGTCGCCCGGCTGCTCATCCGGATGCTGACGGGCGTCTTCGATCCACCGCCCGAAGGTGCGATCATTCCCGCCCTGTACATCGTGTCCGTGCTCGTCCTGACGAGCGGGGCGATGCTCCTGACGACCACGCTGCTTGGACGGATCGGGCGACGGGACGTATTGCAGTCGCTTCGACGGCTCTAGAGGAGAACGTCCCCCGTGCATGCGATCGAGAACAACCTGATCGACCTGATCCGCTCGCTGTTCGACACGTTCGGCTGGGCCGGAGTCGTGATCGCGATGACGATCGAGAGCGCCTGCATCCCGCTGCCGAGCGAGATCACGATGCCGCTGGCTGGCTGGCTGCTGGTCGCCGAGCACGGCACCGGCTGGCCGGGCATCCTCCTGGCCAGCTTCTGGGGCGCGGTCGGCAACCTGCTCGGCTCGATCATCGCCTACTGGGTCGGCGCCCTCGGCGGCCGGCCGCTGCTGGAGCGGTACGGCCGCTACATCCTGATCACCCGGCGCGATATCGACCGCTCCCAGGAGTGGTTCGACCGCTGGGGCGAGGCGACGGCGTTCGTCTCCCGGCTGCTGCCGGTCGTCCGGACCTTCATCTCGCTGCCGGCCGGGATCGCCCGGATGCACTTCGGCCGCTTCTGCCTGTTCACCTTCGCCGGCTCGTACCTGTGGTGCGTCCTGCTGACCTGGATCGGCTACCGGCTCGGCCCGGACTGGGAACGGCTCCGGGAGCAGGCCCGCTACCTCGACTACCCGATCGCGGCCGTCATCGTCCTGGCCGTCGCCTGGTTCCTCTGGCACCGCATCTCCGAGATCCGCCGGGAGGGCGCCGTGCCGCGGTAGTCAGCCGCGGTAGTCAGCCGCGGGGATCACCTCGCGTCGGTCTCCCGGTCGACACGCCACCCTGACGAGCCACGTCCCGGTCGGGCAACCAGTTCGGCCGTGACGTGGGCACGCATGAGTTCGCCGGCCGGTTGCCGCGGACGACCGGCTAGAATGGTCTGCGCGACACAGCCCCACTTGCCCCGGCTGGTGGGACCAGGCTCCGCTCCGACCGTCAACGCCCCGGGCTGGCCGCGCCCCGACCGTGCCGTCGCCCGATCGAACTGATGAGATGACATGCAGGACAGACCAGTGACCGAGCGGCCCGAGACCGACCAGTTGCCGGCCGATGCGCCCCAGGTGGTCGAGCCCGCCCGGCGCCGAAGCACGACCGCCGCCGCCTTCCGCGAGATCGTCCAGACGCTGCTGCTGGCCGTAGTCCTCTTCTTCGGCGTCCGGGCGTTCGTCCTCCCCTATGAGGTCGATGGCTCCAGCATGACGCCGAACCTGGCCGACCACGAGCGGGTCCTGGTCAACCGCCAGGCCTTCCACGACTTCGATCTCAACCGGGTCCTGAACTGGATTCCGGGCGTCGACCGCGCGGGGACGTGGAACGTCAGCCCGTTCGGCGAGCTCGAGCGCGGCGACGTCGTCGTGCTGGAGCCGCCGATCGTCCACGACCAGCCGTTCATCAAGCGGGTGATCGGGCTGCCTGGCGACCGGATCTCCTTCGCCGGCGGCTACGTGCTCGTCAACGGTGACCGGCTCAATGAGCAGTACATCCCCGAGCCGATCACGATGTGCTCCCCGTCCCGCGCCCTGGTCGACACGCCGACCTGCGACGTGACGGTCCCGGAGGGGACGGTCTTCGTCATGGGCGACAACCGGACCCCGAACGGCAGCGAGGACTCGCGCATCTTCGGGGTGGTGCCGATCGATGATCTCGTCGGCGAGGCGTTCTTCAGCAACTGGCCGATCAGGCAGATCGGCCCGATCGGCCATGGAGACTACAACCAGTAGGGCCAGCACCTGCCCAGGGCGGAGCGGCGAATCGAAATTGCCTGCCGACGGCTCGATCACCTCCTGCGAGACCGCTCTCCCCAACGAGCAGCGGGACAAGCGACGGCCCCGCTCACGATCGTGGGCGGGGCCGTCTCGCTTGTTGTCGAGGGGGCGATTCCTGGGCGACGACTACGCGCCCGGCGTGGAGGCCGGGGTGGCGCTGTCCTCGTCCTGATCCTGGCCGGTGCCGACCTCGACCTCCGGGGTGCCGGCCCCGTCGGCGGCATCGAGGGTCGGGGTCGCGACCGGGGTAGCGGAGTCCGGGTCCTGATCCTGGCCCGTGCCGACCTCGACGACTGGTGTGCCAGCGGCCGGGGTGCCGGCGGCCGGTGTCCCGCTGGCGTCGCCCGGCAGGACCTCGAAGGCGAGGAACTGCGTGATCTGGGTGTCGCTGAAGTTGTTGTCCGAGCCGATCACCAGCGAGCGGTTGCCGTTCGCCAGATCGGGACCGAAGGCCAGCGTCTCGAGGTTGTCGACGGTGAAGTCGCTGCCGTCGAACTCCTCGACCAGGCGCTTGCCGACCGGGGTGTAGTCCGCTCCGACCAGCGCGTCGATCGCGCTGATGTCGGTCGCGCCGGTCAGGTCGATCTCGTAGAGGCGGACGTTGTTGGAGTAGGTCTCGTCGGCGGCCTGGACCGTCCCGCGCTCCAGCACCAGCATCGTCGTGTCGCTGATGGCGAGGATCTCGGTGATGCCGTTGACGAAGAACAGCGCGCCGTCACCGACGTTCGGCACGGCATCAGCCTCGTAGGCGTACTGGGCGAGGACGCCACCATCGCGGTCGTACTGGGTGATGCGGTTGACCGAACCGGCGTCACCGGTCGCGTTCTCGCCATCCTGGAACAGCGGGGACTCGGTCGAGACGAAGTACGACGAGCCGTCCGGGGAGAAGGTCAGGCCCTCGAAGGCGCCGTTGTTCCGGATACCGGTCTCGCCGTTCACGTCGGCGTTGAAGATCTCGTCGATCGGCTGGCCGGCGACGAAGGTGCCGTCCGGCTCGGTCACGTAGACGCCGGGGTCGATCCCGAGTTCCTGGCTGCCCTCGCTGGTCCAGTAGAAGTTGCCGCTCCGCGGGTCGACGCGGATCGACTCCGGGTCCGGGATGTTGCCGCCGGCGTCGACGTTCGGGAACGGCGTGCCATCCTCCTGCAGGAGGGTCGTCGCGGCGGTCAGCTCGGCGCTACTGAAGGACGCGTCGTCGTAGGTCAGCGTCGCGTCGTAGAAGCGGGCCGGCGCCTCGTCGGACCGGTCGTCGCTCAGCACGATCCAGCTGTCGCTGGCGGCATCGTAATCCAGCCCGGAGAGTCCGCCGACCAGGGTGTCGTCGACCATGAGGTCGTTCGGAAGGTCCTGCTCGCCGATCAGGCGGACCGAGCCGACGGACGCGAGCGCGGCGCCATCCTGCGCGGCGAGCGCCGACGGGAGGAACTGACCGCCCAGCAGGGCAGTGGCGACGAGGGAGGTGGCGAGAAGCCGTCTGCGCGTCATGGTGGTCCTTTCGCGGCGGGTATGCTGTCCGATCTGGACAGGAGGGCCAATGCAGCCCCGTTCCGGCCGGCTCTGTTATCGCAGACGGTCCCGCGGAGATTGTTACGACTCTGCAATGCTTTCGCGGCTCAGGATCGGACGACGTGACGCCGTCTCCCGGCTGGCCGTCGTCCTGCGTGCCGGAGCATCCTCACAGACACCGTCCATGAAGGAGGAGCCGTATGGCCCAACAGACACCGCAGCGAGCCGTCCTGCTGACCGGCGCGGCCGGCAACATCGGCCGCGCCTTCCGTCGCCTCGCCGGCGACCGCTACCGGCTCCGCCTGGCCGACGCCAAACCCGTTCACCTGAGCCCGAATGAGGACGCCGAGACGCTGCCGCTGGACGTGTCCGACCCGGAGGCCTGCCAGTCCGCCTGCCGCGGGATCGACACGGTGATCCACCTCGCGGCCGACCCCTCGCCGGAGGCTGGTTTCTACGAGTCGTTGCTGGAGAACAACGTCAAGGGCGTCTACAACATCTACCGGGCAGCGGCCGACCAGCGTGTCCGGCGGGTGATCTTCGCCAGCAGCGTCCACGCGGTCGGCGGCTATCCGGCCGGCTTCCAGCCACACGCCGGCTCGGCTCCCCGGCCCCGCAACCTCTACGGCGCCTCGAAGGCGTTCGGCGAGACGATCGGCTCCGTCTTCGCCGCCCAGGAGGGCCTGACCAGCATCGCCATCCGGATCGGCGCCTTCGAGAACCCACCGAAGGACCGGGCCTACCCGGACCCGGCTGAGGCGTCCGCCTTCGTTAGCGCCCGCGACCTCACCCAGCTGATCGAGCGCTGTATCGCCGCCGACCTGACCGGCTTCCACGTCGTCCACGGCCTGTCCAACAACCGGCTGACGGCGTTCGACATCTCGTCGGCCCGCGCCCTGGTCGGCTACGACCCACGGGACGATGGCTTCGCCTATCATGGGTGACTGGAACGGCGGGGAGGTGACCGCGATCGTGACGCATCGTGAGTAATAGTGAACGGGAATGGCACCAATGGCGGAGCAGGCAGGCAAGCGGACGATTCTTCTGACCGGAGCGGGTGGCGACATCGGGACCGCGTTCCGCGCGTACGTCGGCGACCGCTACGCGATGCGGCTGGCCGGCCGAAGCGACATCCCGCTGGCTGACGGTGAGCGGGCCGAGGTGATCCCCCTCGACATCGCCGACCTCGACGCATGCCAGGAGGCGTGCCGGGGGATCGACACGATCGTCCACCTCGCGGCCGACCGGCGGATGCATGCCGAGTTCTACGACTCCCTGATCGAGAACAACATCAAGGGCGCCTATAACGTCTACCGGGCTGCGAAGGACCAGGGCGTCCGGCGGGTGATCTTCGCGTCGAGCGTCAACGCCGTCGCCGGGTCGCCGACCCGCCACCAGGCGCAAACCGACGAGGTCCCGGTCCCGCTCAACATCTACGGCGCCTCGAAGGTCTGGGGCGAGGCGCTCGGGGCGTACTTCAATGCCGTCGAGGGGCTGGGCGGCTTCGCCATCCGGATCGGCGCCTTCAAGCCCGAGTTCGACCAGATGGGCGACGAGCCGGCCCCGGCCCGCCACATCTCGATGCTGATCAGCCCGCGCGACCTCTGCCAGTTGATCGTCCGCTGCATCGAAACGGACCTGCCGGGCTTCCACATCGTCCACGGCCTGTCCAACAACGCGCTGCCGTTCATGGACATCGAGTCGACGAAGACGCTGCTCGGCTGGGAGCCGGAGGACGACGGCTTCGCCCTCTACGGCAATCGGTTCAGCACCGTCGATTAGCCCGGTCGCGAACCATCGTGTAGGGACATGGCTTGCCTTGTCCGCGGGGCCAGGCGCCATTCCGCACAGCGGTAGCGGTGCTCGCCGCTGTCAACATCAATCTGACAAGTTGGTTGCGGGGCACCGTTATCGCCCTGCGGGGCGATGGCCGCTGCGGTGGCCTGGCTCGTAAACTTCGCCCCTACGACACAATCCCCCTTCCGGGCACCGCGCTCACATTCGGCCCCCCGCTCCATCTCGTCCGGCATCGCCAGATCAGCCGACCGGACAGATGGAGCAGGGCTGGGTGAGGGGGCTGTCCGCGACCGCCGCGTCCCGGTGACAAGGCCAGTCTCGCCTAACGGCGAAGGTCGCTGCGGCGGCGCTGATGCCACAAGGGATCGCCCCGACAGACGGACCACCGAGAAGCGTATCGATCAGGAATCAGGTCCGTACGGATGCTCGCGTTCGCGCAGTCTGGCCCTGGAGACCAGCGTCCGCCGGATACTGCGAACCAGCGAGACGACCAGCAGGACGACAAGCGCGATTCCCGCCGCCAGGGTCAGTTGCTCGAACCCGAAGACCACGATGAGATAGACCACGACCCCGGCTCCGAACCCGATCAGGGTCGGCCGGTCGAGCCTGATCGGGAACCGGCGGTGGGTCGCGGGGTCACGGTCGGAGTCGCTCATGCCGTCAGTGTCGTAGGGTGACCGGTCAGCCGCAAGCGATAGGCAAGGCCAGGCCAGTCCGCACGTCTACGATGGGTCGGACTGCCGGCCGGCGCTGGCGGCCAAGGCGATCCCGAGGCCGGCGCCGATCGCGAGGCCGAGGCTGACGCCCAGCCCGATGTTGTCGAAGATGAGAAGCCCGAAGACGATCCCGATGCTCAGTCCAAGGCTGATGCCGATCGGCAGGTAAGCGGTGGTCTGGTTCCGCGCCGTCTCATCGACGGGTTCCTCGTCTGGCTGCTGCTGATCGTCTGACATCGTTCGTCTCCTGGGCGGCCAACCGGGAAGACCTGCTACCGGCCCAGCCCGGCGCCCCGCATGACACCATAGAGTGCACCGAGCATGGCGCCGAAGACGATGCCGATGATCGGCTGGCCCAGCAGGAGGCCGATGCTGGCGCCGAAGAAGATCCCGAGGGCGACCGAGAAGAAGAACGGCGCGGGGCCGATCGCGTCGGCCCGCTTTCGGAACAGTCCCCGGTCGGGCGGCACGCTGGCTCCCATTGGAGTGGACGGAGCGACGGACGACGATCGCCGCTCGCTCGGTTCAGCCTCAGTCACACCGGGAGCGGCCTGGCGAGTGGCTCCTGATTCCGTGGCACCGTCGGTTCCGGACGCATCGATGGACATCAGGCGGCGTCCAGGCGCGAGCGCTGGCGGCGGCGGTCGATGGCGATGCCAAGGATCGCGCCGAGCACCCCGCCGATCGCGCAGGCGGCCAGCAGCGGGAACGACGTCGGCAGTGCGGCGACCGCCCCGACGACGACGCCGAGCGCCAGCAGGGGGCCGACCGACGAACTGGTCGACTCAGGCGCCCGGCCGGGAGCGTCCGCGACGACGGGCTCGTCGTCCGCGAACTCCTCGATGGGTGCCGGGACGAGTTCGAGCCGGACCCGGTGCGCGACGCGGGTGCCGTCCTGGTTGCGAGACTTCGGTTTGCGACGCCTGGCCATGGGACTCTTGCTCTTCTCGCCGGGACCGGTCGCCACTGGTCCTGGTAGCGACCGGTCCCGGATGACGGTCGGCGACGATCAGGACACGATGAAGGGGGCCATCAGGTCGATGATCCGCTGCTCGACGATCGCGACGACATCGCCCAGCGGGATCAGCTCGGACTCGGACGCCGTCCGGGCGCGGAGCTCGGCCTGACCCTCGCCGAGGGTCCGGGAACTGACCGAGAGACGCAGTGGGCAGCCGATCAGCTCGGCGTCGGCGAACTTGACGCCCGGCCGCTCGGTCCGGTCGTCGAACAGGACATCGACCCCCGCCGCCCGCAGGTCACCGTAGATTCCCTCGGCGGCCTCGAAGGTCGCCGTGTCGGTGTCCTTGCCGATCCATGTCAGGTAGACCGAGAACGGCGCGACCGGGGCCGGCCAGACGATCCCCCGGTCATCGTAGTTCTGCTCGACGAGCGAGGCCACGAGCCGACCGGAACCGATGCCGTAGGACCCCATCTGGATCGGCTGCGACTCGCCCTGCTCGTCCAGGTACGTCGCGCCGAGCATCGCCGTGTAGCGGTCGCCAAGGGCGAAGATGTTGCCGACCTCGATCGCCCGCTCGGCCCGGAGCGGGGTGCCGTCGGTCGGGCTGGGGAAGCCGTCCTCGGCCGAGGCGATGTCCTCGACGAGTGTGGTCCGCCAGTCGCGACCGTAGTTGACGTTGCGGAGGTGGAACCCGGTCCGGTTGGCCCCGGCGACCAGGTTCGGCGCGTCGCGGATGCTGAGGTCAGCGACGACGAGGACGTTCTCGCTCTCCGGCAGGCCGACCGGAGAGGCGTAGCCTGGATCGGCCCCGGCGGCGCGGATCGCGTCAGTCGTCGCCGGGGTGAGGTTGCCCTCGCCAGCGACCTTGCGGAGCTTGGTCTCGTTGACCTCCAGGTCGCCCCGGATGACGGCGAAGATCAGCCGGCCACTGTCTCCGGTGAAGAAGACCGCCTTGGCGGTCCGGCTGGTCGGGACGCCGAGTAGCTCGGCCAGCGCCTCGATCGTCGGCGTGGCGGGAGTCGCGACCTCCTCCACCGGCAGGGCGTCCTCGGCCGGGGGCGTCTCGCGGCGGAAGGTCGCGACCTCCCGGTTGGCCGCGTAGTCGCCGCTCGGGGAGACCAGGATGATGTCTTCGCCGAACGGCGACGGTGCCATGAACTCCTCGCTGAGCTTGCCCCCCATCATGCCGGTATCGGCGCCGACGACGTAGAAGTCGAGCCCGGTCCGCCGGTAGATCCGGTCGTAGGCGACGCGGTGCCGCTCGTAGGCGGCCAGCATCCCGGCCTCGTCACGGTCCAGGCTGTAGGAGTCCTTCATCGTGAACTCGCGAACCCGGATCAGGCCGCCGCGGGCGCGGGGCTCGTCGCGCCATTTGGTCTGGAGGTGGTAGATGATCTGGGGCAGCTGCCGGTAGGAACTGATCTCCGAACGGGCGAGATCGGTGACGACCTCCTCGTGGGTCATCGCCAGGACGAGGTCGCGGCCGGCCCGGTCCTTGAACCGGGTCAGCGAGGCATCGATCTGGTCGTAACGCCCGGTCTCCCGCCAGATCTCGGCGGGGTGGACGACCGGCATCAGCATCTCCTGCCCGCCGATCGCGTTCATCTCTTCCCGGATGATCCGCTCGACCTTCTGGGTGACCCGCCAGCCCAGCGGCAGGAGGCTGAACATACCGGAGCCGAGCGGGCGGATGAAGCCGCCCCGGACGAGCAGGCGGTGGCTGGGAAGCTCGGCGTCAGCGGGAGCGTCACGCAGCGTCCGACCGAAGAGATGACTGATCCGCATCGCGGGACGACCTCATTTCCATAGCGAGGGACGCCGGTGGCCCTTGAGGCGAACCGGTCCCGACATTGATCCCATGCGTCAGGCAGGATAGTGGGGGTTCGGCGTTGACCGCAATGATCGCCCAGTGCAGCGCACGACGGGAAGCGCCGTCGTCGTACGGTCGTGGGCTTGCCCCGCCCGGCCGCCACAGCGGACTTCGCCGTCAGGCGAGACTGTGCCACGCCATCGGCATGTTCCCGTGGCACCGACAGTTGAACAACAGGATCTGCAACCGTCCCTTTGCGTCCAACATCAAACTTGGTTGAACCCAGAGCACAGGGATCGCCCTTCGGGGCGATGACCGCCGCGGCGGCCGGGCGCCGCCAGCGAAGCGAGAGCGGACGCCCCTACGACGACTACGCTCCGTCACCCTTGTCACTGTCTGGGGATTTTGCCAGCCGCAGGGCGTGGCCGGACTCCCGGTCCTCGAAGCGGGCGAGGATGAACAGGAGCGACGACAGCCGGTTGAGGTAGCGCAGGATCTCCGGGTTGTCGATCAGCCCCGCCTCCCCCAGCGCGACCGCGACCCGCTCAGCCCGTCGGGCGACCGTCCGGGCGACATCGAGGGTGGCGCCGGCGACGCTCTCACCCGGCAGGACGAACTGCGGCGGGAGCGGGACGTCGGCGGACAGGCCGTCCGTCTCGGTCTCCAGCCAGGCCGTCCGGGCGGCGGCGAAGGCGCGGCTGTCCGGCCGGAGTTCGGACGTGTAGGCCAGCTCGGCCATGATCTCGTAGAGGTCGCGCTGCGTGTCGACCAGCAGGTCCCGGGTCCGGGCCTGGGTGGCGTGGGCGCGGGCCAGCCCGATGGTCGCGCTGGCCTCGTCGAGCTCGCCGAGGATCTCGATCCGTGGGTCGGATTTGCCGACCCGGGCACCGAGCAGATCGGTCGCACCCTGGTCGCCCTTGCCGGTGTAGAGCCGCATCGGAATCTCCCATCATCAGGCGTCGCATCGGCAATCAGTGTGTCCGGACATGCTGTCCGACAACGCCGAAGCAGCGGTGTCGCCGGCATACGTACGTCCTCCCCGAAGTGTACGTGCGCTCGCCGCGGCGTGTTAAGATGAACCGGATTTGTGAGGGTGTCATCGTCGGCGGTCAGCGTCGAACCGGGCTGGTCGGCTCGCCTCCGGATCGAACTGGCCGCTCGCCGTCAGCAGGGAAAGGACGCATTCGGATGGACCGCTATCTCCGTCGGGTCCCCGGCGAGCCAGGGTCAGTCCGGAAGCTCCCCGACCTCCCACCATACCCGTTCTCGCCCGACGACGGTGCGCCCGACGACGCGCCGGACGACACAATCGACAGGTCGGACGAGATCGACGACGAGCCCGTCGCACCGGTCGCGCCGGAGCCGGAATGGGCACCGCCGCGCCGTGGCACACCGGAGCGCCCACTCCGCGTCGGCGTGATCGGCGTCGGAATGGGCGCGGCCGTCCATGTCCCGGCCCTGGTGCACATGCCCGAGACGGAGCTGATCGCCATCTGCGCCCGGCGGACGAACCGGGTGATCCCCGTGGCCGCCCAGTACGAGGTCCCACTGGTCACGACCGACTTCCGCCAGGTCGTGAACGAGTCGTCGATCGAGGCAGTCATCATCGCGACGCCGCCGCACCTGCACCATCAGATGGTGATCGCCGCGCTGGAGGCCGGCAAGCACGTCCTCTGCGAGACGCCGATGGCCCGCTCGCTGGCCGAGTCCCGGGACATGGCCCGGATGGCCGCCAACGCCAGGGTCGTGGCGATGGTCAATCACCAGCTCCGGTTCGAGCCAGTCCGGGCCCGGATCAAGTCCCTGCTGGACAGCGGCTACATCGGCGTCCCGCAGGCCGTCAACCTGACGGTGTTCCGCTCGACCCTGAGCGACCCCTACTCCCGGCCGTTCAGCTGGCACAGCCAGCTCGAGCAGGGCGGCGGGATGCTCGGGTCGATCGGCTCCCACGAGATCGATTCGCTGCGCTGGTGGCTGGGCGACGTCGAGAGTGTCGCCGGGATCACCTCGACGATGGTCGACCGTCGCATTACGGCCGACGGCGGCGGGATGGCCCGCGTCGATGCCGACGACAACTTCGCCTTCGTCCTCCGCTTCGCCTCGGGCACGCTCGGGACCGTCCATGTCACGACGACGTCGGGCGTCGAGTCGGGCGAGGAGATCCTGCTGTCCGGCTCCGAGGGGATGCTGATCGCCCAGAGCGGCGGCACCCTGCTCGGCGCCCGGCGGGGCGAGAGCCAGCTGGTCGAGATCGTCCCGAACCCGGAGGACGACCAGGACCTGCCGCCCAGCACCCACCTGATAATGCGACCGACCTACCGGCTCATGCAGCGCTGGGTCGCGGCGATCCGGGATGGGTCCGAATCGCCCTCGCCATCGTTCCAGGACGGGGCCAAGGCGCAGGAGATCATGGACGGCGTCCGGCGGTCTGGTAATCAGGGTCGCTGGATCGACACCAGCGGCAAGCGCTTCCAGACTGCCATCCCTCGCCACGTCAGCATCTGACGATCGCCATTCCCCTTCGCTGGCCAGACAACGTCATGCCGTGCCTGTCCGGCGACAGCGGCTCCGGTATGATGCCCATGTTCACCCGACTCGCCCGAACCCGGTGGCGCTACGCCGCCGGGTGTCGCCGACGCCGGACCGGGCTGCCGGGCCAACGGATGCCAGCGTCCGCCGGGGCAGCGGTTCGCTCTCCCGAGGATCACCCCGATGACGACCGCCAGTTCCGTCGAGCCCCTGTTCGTGTCGCCGCTATCGCCGCTCGATACCCCGGCGCTGATCGTCGACGAACCCACCATGCAGCGCAACATCGCGGAGATGGCCGCGTTCGCCGCCTCGGCCAGCGTCACCCTCCGGCCCCACATCAAGACCCACAAGACGCCAAAGATCACCCGGCTGCAGCTGGCGGCCGGCGCCGTCGGGATCACCTGCGCCAAGCTGGGCGAGGCCGAGGTGATGGTCGACCAGGCCGAGGTCGACGACATCCTGATCGCCTACCCGGTGCTGGGGGCGGCCAAGATCACCCGGCTGCTGGCGCTGATGGAGCGAGCCCGGATGATCGTCGCGCTGGACAACCGCGAGGTCGGCGAGGCGATCGGGCGGGCCGTCGCCCACCAGGACCGCTCGATCGACGTCTACGTCGAGGTCAACACCGGGGCCGATCGGGCCGGAGCGCTGGTTGGCGACGAGGCCGTTGCGTTGGCCCAGGACCTGGCCCGGATCTCCGGTCTACGCGTCGTCGGGATCATGACCCACGAGGGCCACGCCAACAGCGCCGAGCCCGATGCCCTCCGCCGGACGGCGCTCGCGGCTGGCCACGCGATGGTCGAGACGGCCGATCGCCTCCGCGGCCACGGGCTCGACATCCGGACCGTCAGCGTCGGCTCCACGCCGGCGGCGCTCTACACCCCGACCGTTGCCGGCGTCACCGAGATGCGGCCCGGCACCTACGTCTTTAACGACAACTCCGAGTTCCGGCACGGTCGGGTCAGCCCGGCCAACTGCGCGCTCCGGATCCTCTCGACCGTCGTCAGCCGGCCCGCGACCGACCGGGCGCTGCTGGACGCCGGGTCGAAGACGCTGGCGATGGACCCCAGCCGGAGCCACCGCGGCCACGGCTACATCGTCGGCCACTCCGAGGCGGTGATCACGAAGCTGAGCGAGGAGCACGGATCGGTCCATGTTCCGGCCGGGATGGCGGGCCTGAACATCGGCGACCGGGTCGAAGTCATCCCCAACCATGTCTGCCCGACCGTGAACCTCCAGGACGAGCTGTTCGTCGTCCGCGACGGCGAGCTGATCGACCGGTGGACGGTCGCGGCCCGGGGCAAGGTGCGCTAGAGCGGCTGTCCCTATTAGTACGCGGCGGCACCTGACCCGCCGTAACGAGTGGTGCAGATTGGGTTTGAGTTGCATACGTTGGGATTCGCTGGGCATATATGGATCAGACGGCGCCGGGTCGGCTGCGATAGAAGGGCCACTCGGGCGGGCATTCTGCCGACGGTGCGAAACGATATCGATCACTCGTTCCGTAGGGACATGGCTCTCCCTATCGCGTCCCGCTTCACTGGCTGCGCTGGCCTTGTCCACGCCGCGATGCGCCATTGGCCAAGCGGACAGGGCGATTCAGGTTGAACGCGCTTGTGGCAAGCGCAGCTGTCGCCCTCCGGGGCGATGGCCGCTGCGGCGGCCGGGCCCGCAAGCGCCGCCCCTACAAAAACGCAACGCACGACTGTCGCTCCTGATCGAAAGGGGCGCCGCCATACATTGTTGAGTCCGAACCGTTTACGGCCGGACCTCGACCGACGGCACGTCAGTCCTCGGTGTAGAGGGCGGTGTGGATGCGGAGGGCGATCTGGAGGCGGAGGCGGATGTCGGAGTCGTCGAGGTCCAGGCCGGTGATCTCGCCGATCCGGTCGAGGCGGTAGAGCACCGTGTTGCGGTGGACGGTCAGGATCGCGGCCGCCTCCTTGGGGGAGCAGTTGGCCCGGAAGAAGGCCTGGAGTGTCCGGATCAGGTCGGCGCCGTGCTGCTGGTCGTAGGTGAGCAGGGACGTCAGCGTCTCGTCGTGGAACTCGCGGACCTCCGGCAGGCCCTCGGCGGCGAAGATGATCCGATAGATGCCGAGGTCCTGAAAGGCCGTGGCGTGGCCGGGGCCGTTGAGGCGGCGGCCGAGGGTCAGTGCCTGGCGGGCCTCCTGGTGGGAGCGCCGGATGCCGCTGATCCCGCTCTCGCGCTGGCCGAAGCCGACCGAGACCAGCTCGGTGCTGCTCGGCCCGTTGAGCAGATCGATCGCCGCCTGGAGTTCGTCCCGGATCAGGAGGGCGGCCGGGGCGACCTCGTCGTGCTCGCCGACCGGCCAGACAATCTCGGCGGCGTTGTTGCGGACCCGCCAGAGGGGCCGGCTGCCGCGCGGGCCGAGGGCGACGCCGGCCCGCTGGAGGGTCTCGTCGAGGATGCTCCAGCGGCCCTCCCGGTTGCGGGCGATGGCGTTGGTCGTCGTGCCGGTCCGGTCGACCCGGGCGATCAGGGCGATGTGCGGCGCCTCGAGGTCGTGCCCCAGCCGGCGGGCCTGCTGGAGGAGGGAGGCCTCGCTGCGTAGGGCGCCGTCCAGCACCTCGTCGAGGACATTGAGCTCGACCTCGCGCCGGACACTGGCGGCAGCCTGCTCCCGCGCCAACACGACCGCGCAGGCCGCCGCGCCGTGCGAGGCCAGCACGTTGTCCTCGGAGGTCACCTGCGCGATCGGGATGATCAGCGAGACGCTGCCGAGCAGGCCGTCTCGCCCGATCACCGGGGCGACGACGCGTTCCCACTGTCCGTCGATCGGGACGACCTGCGACGGCGGCTCGACCGGACTGGCGGCGGTCGTCGAGCGGAGCCAGGTCGCGACGCTGGTGTAGCTGGAGGCCAGGGCCGACTCGATCGCCGGCTGGGCCGGGATCGTCCCGCCCGGCGATTCGGTCGTCGTCTGGTAGGTCAGCAGGCGGCCGTCCCGCCCTTCGAGCGCGACCGGCCGTCCGGCCAGCCCGGACAGCCCGCGGACGACCGTCGCCAGCGGCTCCCCGGCGATCGCCAGCTCCATCAGGCGACGGGAGACCTCCTGGCCCCGGCGGTTGACGACCCGGCGGCGCTCGGTGACGTAGCGGGCGGTCTCCCGCTCCAACACACTCAGGTCGGTGTCGGACGGGAGCTGGAGCAGGGGGGTGCTGGTCTCGTCGGCGACCGCGCAGGCGGCGGCATCGACGGCGCCGACCTGGGCGATCCCGGCGACGCCGAAGCCGGCCAGTTGCCGGATCGCGCCGGCCAGCGTCAGGCGCTCGTCCAGCAATGGCAGCAGGTTCTCGGAGAGCAGGACGAGCTCGCCCCGGCTGAGGTGACCGAAGGCGGGCGGCGTCGGGCGGATCCGGGTCGCCCAGGTCACTTCGCGGTCGAGGCCGGCCGAGCCGGCGGCGACGGTCGTGCCGGCCGGGAGCGCCACGCCGATCAGATCTCGAACGGTGATCACCCGTGGGGCCTCCTGATGGACGGGAATCGGGACGGGGTTGGCGCCAGCGTCAGCCATGTCGCCCGAGAGCCCGTTGCGCGGTGTGTCGCCTGTCGGCGATGCCCGGCCCTGAAGGGCAGCGTTAGCGAGCCGGGCTCAGGAACGGCGCGGAGCGTCACGATGACGTTGTGTGGTCGATGTCGCATCGCTTCGTCACCTGACGTTTCGTGAATAGGCCCAGACTGTGGTCGGCGATATCACGTTACAGATAGCGGGCGTGCTCCCAGGGGCTGACGTCGCGGCGAAAGTCATCCCACTCGGCCCGCTTGACGGAGAGCAACTGCTCGAAGATGTAGTCTCCCAGCGCGGACCGGATGACGTCATCCTCGGCCATCGCCGTTAGGGCGTCGCCGAGCGACATCGGCAGCTTCGGCGTCCCGAGACGCTCCAGCTCGGCGTCGTCGTAGGCGACCAGGCTCTCGTCGAGGGGGTAGGGCGGCTCCTCGGCGCGCTCGATCCCATCCAGCCCGCAGCTGATCGCGACGGCCAGGGCGAGGTAGGGGTTGGCCATGGCGTCGGGGCTGCGCAGCTCGAGCTGGAGCGGCTCGCCGGCGATCCCGTTCGGGACGCGGATCAGTGACGACTCGCCGACGCGGGCCCAACGGGCGTGGCGGGGAGCGCGGTGGCCAGCCGCGAGGCGCTTGTAGGAGTTGACGGTCGGGGCGAGGATCGCGCACATGCCCGGCGCGTGGGCGAGCTGCCCGGCGATCAGATAGCGGGCGGTCGCGGACAGGTCGTCGCCACCGTCGTTGCGCTCGTCCCGGAGGGCGTCGCCGCCGCCGGGGTAGTGGGCGACCTGCTGGAAGAGGTGCATCCCGGAGCCGGCCGCGCCGGTGAAGGGCTTCGGCATGAACGTCGCCTGGAAGCCGCGGCGCTGGGCGACGGAGCGGATCACCTGCCGGACGGTCATGATCTGGTCGGCCATCCGGATGCCGCCGGCCGGGAGCAGGTCGAGCTCCTCCTGACCGGGGCCGGTCTCGTGGTGGCCGCCACCGACGCTGACGCCGAGGGACTGGAGCACGGCGACGATCTCGTCCCGGGTCGCGGTGATCATGTCCTCGCCGATGCCGAAGTAGCCGCCGGCCCGGGACGGGCGGGGCGCGACGCCGGCGATGGGTTGTCCCTCGCCGAGGCCGCCCTCGGGCGCCTTGAGCAGGTAGTACTCGATCTCCAGCGCGACCCGGTAGTCGAAGCCGGCCGCCGCCGCCCGGACCAGGACCCGCTCCAGGGCGGAGCGCGGGTCGCCGGGGAACGGCTGGCCGTCGCTGCGGCGGACGGAGCAGTAGAGCCGGCCGCGCGGCCGCCCGTCGTTGCCGAACAGGTCGGGCGGGATCAGCACCATCGTCGTCGCGTCGGGGACGAGGAACAGATCGAGCTCCGTGCGGCGATCGCCGCCGGTCAGGGCCGAGCCGTCGAAGCGGTAGCCCCGCGCCATCGCGTCCGGCAGGAGCGTGACCGGAATCGTCAGCGCCTTGGTCCCGCCGGTGATGTCGCTGAAGAGCAGGTCGACGACCTGGACGCCGGCCTCGATCAGGCGCTGGACGGCATCACCGGCCAGGTCGTTCTCCACGGTCGTGTCATGCCCGTTGGAACCGTTGTCCGATCTCCCCGCCATGCTGGTCTCCCGGAGCGAGCCGGTCGGAGGTGGCTCGCCGCAACGGCGCGTTTGGGCGCCGCACATAAACCGATCCGGATCTGGTCGTGCGTATCGTAGGGTGTCTGCCTGCCCGGCACAACGTCGCTGTGCGTCGGGCGTGCGCCGATCGGCTCGTTCCATGACCTGTCACCCGCGGTCAGACGACCCGATGGCCGAGTCGTCGCACCCGTCGCACCCGTCGCACCCGTCGCACCCGTCGAATCCGGCCGGACCGTGCCGGTTTTCTGTCGCAGACTGCCCAGATGCGGCGATCCCGGTGGGAAAGCTGGCGCGGGCAGGACCGTGAAGGAGCCGGATTTGGTGCGTGGTGCATATCGCAATGACAAACCGGGCGGCGATGGGCAGTGCGCCCAAAGCGGTAACAGCGATCTCTGCTCCGTCGCACGTACCCACGCCGCGCATCGATCGCTAGAATCCTGAGCATGTCTGGTCATTTCACTGACTGGAACGCGACCGAGTGGAAAATCTGCTCGGTCGTCCATGTTGCCGGACCCAAGCTCCAGTGCAGGCAAACCGGCTCACCGTCCGCCCTCGCCCCTATCTTGTCCACGGGTTGTGCTCTGCGTCCGAGACCGCCTGCCTGGCACACCCGCTGACCGATTCCCTGACGCCCGCGCCAACCCCGTCGATGCATCCGCACCCGCACCCGCACCCGCACCCGCACCCGCACCCGCACCCGCACCCGGCAACTGGCCGGGACCGCGTCACCGCCGAACACGAGAGGACCGTGGCAATGGCCGACCAGCTCACGAACCAGCCAGAACCCCGCGGCCCGGTCGCCAGTTCCCTCAGTGGGGCACCCGACGCCGCCACGATCGCTCGCCACGCGCCGATGTACGACTTCGCGGCCGAGCACGACAACTGCGGGGTCGGCCTCGTCGTCGACATCGCCGGCCGCCCGGCCCGCCGTATCCTCGACCTCGGGCTCCGCGGACTGGTCGATCTGACTCACCGCGGCGGCGTCGGGGCCGACGCCCGGACCGGGGACGGCGCCGGCGTCCTGACCCAGGTCCCGCTGAGACTATTCGGCCCGGACCTCGTCCGCCTCGGCCAGGACCCGGCCGCGTTCGCGCCCGGCGATCTCGGGGTCGCCGTCGTCTTCCTGCCGCCGACCAGCAACGCCGCCGCCGGCCGCGCCGCCGTCGAGGCCGGGATGGCTGAGTACGACCTGCCCGTGCTGGGCTGGCGCGAGGTCCCGGTCCACCCGGAAATCCTCGGGGAGACGGCCGCCGTCACCCGGCCCGAGATCGTCCAGCTGCTCGTCCGCCGGCCCGAGGGGTCCACCGTCGAGCGATTCGAGCGCGAGCTGATGCTGGCCCGCCGGGCCGGGGAGCGGGCGGCGCTAGCGGCCGGGGTCGCCGGGCTGGCGATCACGTCCTGCTCGGCCCGGACGATCGTCTACAAGGGGTTCTGTCTGCCGGAGGACCTTCCCCGCTTCTATGACGACCTCAACGACCCCACCTATGAGACGGCGATCGTACTCTTCCATCAGCGCTACAGCACCAACACCTTCCCGACGTGGGCGCTGGCGCAGCCGTTCCGCTTCCTCGCCCACAATGGCGAGATCAACACCGTCACCGGCAACCGGCTCTGGATGCAGGCCCGCAAGCCGGACTTCGCGCTGTCCGCCGACGGCCAGACCTATGGCCGCGAGGCGCTGGAGCCGGTCGTCAGCATGGACGGCTCGGACTCGCTCTCGCTCGACAACACGCTGGAGCTGCTGTTCCACGGCGGCCGGTCGCTCCCGCACGCGCTGATGATGCTGGTCCCTGAGCCGTGGGAGCAACTGCCGGAGATGCCGGCCGAAGTGCGGGCCTTCTACGACTTTCACGCCGGGCTGATCGAGCAGTGGGACGGTCCGGCCGCCCTCGCCTTCAGCGACGGCGTCTTCGCCGGCGCGACGCTGGACCGCAACGGGCTCCGACCGTCGCGCTGGGCCCGGACGAGCGATGGGCTGTTCATCGCCGGATCCGAGGCCGGGACGGTCAAGGTCGACCCGACGACGATCGTCGAGAAGGGCCGGCTCGGTCCCGGCCAGATGATCCTCGTCGATACCAGCCGCGGCGTAATCCTGCACAACGAGGAGATCAAGCGCGAGGTCGCGGGCAGAGCCCCGTGGGCCGACTGGCTGGCGGAGCACCGCGTTTTGCCGCCGGTGGCCGAGTTGCCGAAGCCGAAGCTGATGGCGGCCGCCGCTCCGGTTGCGGACGAGGACCCGATCGCAAAGGCGAAGGCGCGTGCCCAGGCGATGCGGGCCGCCCGTGCCGCCGAGGCCAACGGCACTTCCAACGGCGCTACCAATGGCACCGCTCCGATGAACGGCGCCACACCAGCTGCGGTCCCGGCGAAGGCGCCGGTCTCGGACCGTTCCGGCAGTTCGCGCCCGATCCGGACGAAGACCGACCCGGAGACGCTGGCGACCCAGCGCGTGTTCGGCTACACCGCCGAGGACATCCGTCTCATCGTCCAGCCGATGGCGGCCGAGGCGAAGGAGCCGACCTGGTCGATGGGCGACGACGCGCCGCTCGCCGTCCTCAGCGACCGGGTCCGGCCGCTGTCGTCCTACTTCCGCCAGCGCTTCGCCCAGGTGACCAACCCGGCGATCGACTCGCTGCGGGAGCGCAAGGTCATGGCGCTCGACGCCTTCGTCGGACCGCGGGGTAACCTGCTCGCCCAGCGCCCGGAGGCCGCCCGGCTGCTCCATCTGCCGAGCAGCTCGATCCACGAGGCGACCTTCGACTACATCGCCGCCTTCGACGGGGGCAACGGCCTGCGGACCGTGACCGTCTCGACCCTGTTCCCGATCAACGACGCCACCGGCGCCGTCGAGATCGCGCTCGACGGCGTCATCGCCGAGGCGACCGCCGCGATCGGGGGCGGGGCCGGGATCGTCATCCTGAGCGACCGGGGCGTCTCGGCGTCGCGGGCGCCGCTGCCGATGCTCCTCGTCGTCGGGGCGCTCCACCACCACCTGATCCGGAGCGGGCTGCGCAACCGGGCCGACATCGTCTGCGCCGCCGGCGAGGTCTGGGACGTCCATCAGTTCGCGACCCTGATCGGCTACGGCGCCTCGGCCGTCTTCCCCTACCTGGCGCTGGAGGCCGGCGCGGGCTTCGCCGGGCAGCGCGGCTATGAGGAGATCGACGCCGCCGGGATGAAGGCGAACTATCTGAAGGCGCTCGACTACGGCTTCCTCAAGGTGACGTCCAAGATCGGGATCTCGACGGCGTCCGGCTACCGCGGCGCCCAGATCTTCGAGACGATCGGCCTGAGCCGCGACCTGATCGACCGCCACTTCACCGGGACGCCCGTCCGGCTGTCCGGGATCGGCCTGCCCGAGATCGAGGAGGACATCCGGAGCCGCCACGCCCAGGCCTACCCGACCGAGGGTGCAGCGGGAGACAGGTTGCCCGACCTCGGCCTGATCCGCTTCCGGAAAGAGGGCGAGGCCCACGCCTGGAGCCCGACGATGGTCGGCGCGATCCAGAACGCCGTCAACGGCGACCGGGCCGAGTACGACGCCTACCGACAACTGGTGAAGCAGCAGCCCGCGACGACCGTTCGGGACCTGCTCGACGTCAAGCCGCTCGGCGCGGCCATCCCGATCGACGAGGTCGAGCCGGTCGAGGCGCTCTACACGCGCTTCGTCGTGACGGCGATGTCGCTCGGCTCGCTCAGCCCGGAGGCCTACCGGACGCTGGCGATCGCGATGAACCGGCTCGGTGCCCGCTCCAACAGCGGCGAGGGCGGTGAGGACCCGGACTGGTACGAGGAGGCCCGTCAGGGCGGCGACATCCCGCACAGCAAGATCAAGCAGGTCGCGTCCGGTCGCTTCGGCGTCACGGCGACCTACCTGTCGCTGGCCGAGGAGCTGGAGATCAAAATCGCCCAGGGCGCCAAGCCAGGCGAGGGCGGACAGCTGCCCAGCCACAAGGTGACGCCGTTCATCGCGAAGCTGCGCTACGCCGTGCCGGGGGCGCAGCTGATCTCGCCGCCGCCGCACCACGACATCTACAGCATCGAGGACCTCGCCCAGCTGATCTACGACCTCCGTCAGATCAACCCGCGGGCGAAGATCGGCGTCAAGCTCGTCTCCGAGGCCGGGGTCGGGACGATCGCCGCCGGAGTCGCCAAGGCCCGAGCCGATTACATCCTTGTCTCCGGGCACTCCGGTGGGACGGGCGCGGCGCCGCTGGCGTCGATCAAGCACGCCGGCTCGCCGTGGGAGCTCGGTCTGGCCGAGGTCCAGCAGACGCTCGTCCTGAACCGGCTCCGCTCCCGCGTCCGGCTCCGAACCGACGGCGGCATCAAGACGCCGGAGGACGTGATCCTGGCGGCGCTGCTCGGGGCCGAGGAGTTCGGCTTCGGGACGTCGGTCCTGATCGCGGTCGGCTGCGACATGGCGCGGCAGTGCCACCTCAACACCTGTCCGACCGGGATCGCGACCCAGCGCGAGGACCTTCGGGCGAAGTACACCGGCACGCCGGAGCAGGTGATCGCCTACTTCGAGCACCTCGCGACCGGCATCCGTGAGGTGCTGGCGGCGATGGGCGCCCGCTCGATCGACGAGATCGTCGGCCGGACGGACCTGATCGCCGCCCGCAAGCGCGAGGGCCGGGCCGGGATGCTCGACGTCTCGCAGCTCATGCCGGAGCCGGCCCCGGTCGCGCAGCGCCGCCGGACGGAGGATGTCGACCACGTCGTCCCGACGCTGGACGACGACATGCTGGCCGAGATCCGGCCCGCCCTCTCGTCCCGCGAGGCGATCGAGGTCCGCCGGACCGTCACGACCAGGGACCGGACGATCGGCGCCCGGATCGCCGGGGAGCTGGCCCTGCGGCGCCACCACGGCGAGGCGAGCACGGCCCGCGTGACCTGCCACCTGACCGGCAGCGCCGGCCAGAGCTTCGGCGCCTTCGCGGTGACGGGTCTGAGCCTGTCGCTGGAGGGGGAGGCGAACGACTACGTCGGCAAGGGGATGAGCGGCGGCGAGATCGCCGTCTTCCCGCCGCTCGACGCCGCCTTCCAGCGTGAGCGTGACCGGGACGGCGGCGACGCCGGGACCTGGGTCTCGCAGGTGATCGCCGGCAACACGATCCTCTACGGGGCGACCGGCGGGCAGGTCTTCCTGGCCGGCGGGGCGGGGGAGCGATTCGCCGTCCGCAACAGCGGCGCAACGGCCGTCGTCGAGGGTGTCGGCGACCACGGCTGCGAGTACATGACCGGCGGCCGGGTCGTCGTCCTCGGCCTGACCGGCCGGAACTTCGGCGCCGGCATGACCAACGGCCTCGCCTGGGTGCTTGACGAGGCGGGCAGCTTCGCCGGCCGGGTAAACGGCGAGTCGGTCGTCGTCGAGCCGGTCCAGGCCGACGACGACGCGGAGGTCAGGGCCCTGATCGAGCGCCACCTCCAGATGACCGGCAGCCGCCGCGCCCACCACCTGCTCGCCGACTGGGAGACGACCCGCGGCCTGCTGCGAAAGGTCGTCCCGACCGCCGCGATCGAGTTGGCCAAGCTGCGGGCGGCCCAGGAGGCGGAGGCAAGCGCCGTCCCGGCGGACTGAGGACGGGCACCTTACGTCACATGACACTGATAACGGGACGGACGGCACCTGGACGAGGTGCCGTCCGTCCCGTTTTCGGTTGGTCGACTTGATGTTCCATCCGAAAGCGACGAGCAACTATGTGTCAGGCGACCGAGTGGATGACCTCGACGCCGGAGGAGGGGCCGGGGTGGATGTCGAGGGCGAACCGAAGCCCAGCCGCTCCGAGAGGAGCCGTAGCGTCTGGGGGTCCGGATCGTCCTCGCCGCCCTCAAGCACACCGACCACCTCCGCGTCGACCCCGAGCCGGGCCGCGAGCTGGTCGATGTCGAAATCATGCTCTATGCGATGGCGGAGCACAGCGAGCGAGACGTCGCGGGCGAAGGCCGACCGATCCCATTCCTCACGGAAGAGGGGAGGACGACCTCGCCGTGCTTCCGCCGCGCGCCGCCGATCCCCCGGTCGCCCGGCGGCGGGTCACGCTTCAGGCGTCCCTCCACACCACCGGCGCGGACTGAGCACGGTGGGCGGCGACCCACACGGGACGCCGCCCACCGTGCATCCTCGGAAGTCGCCAGGGGGCATCGCGATCGCTGGGTGACGGAGTCGTCGATCGACGGCTCACTTGCCGGTCGTCAGCACCATCCGGAAGTGAGCCTCGCCGGAGAGCATGCGCTGGTAGGCGGTGGCGACCTCCTCCAGTGGCCGCGTCTCGACCATGGGCCGAACGCCGGTCAGCGCGGCGAAGTGCAGCGTTTCCTCGACGTCACGCGCGGTCCCGGACGGGTGGCCATGCACGGTCTTGCTCGTCGAGATGATCTGGAAAGGGCTGACCTCGATCGGCTCCGGTACCGCGCCGACAACGACGAGTTCGCCGTTGTAGCGCAACCCGTCGATCGTGGCGGACATCGCTTCCGCGCTGGCCGCCGTAGCCAGCACCACCTTCGCTCCACCGAGCGCCTGCAGCTGAGCGGCGACGTCGCCAGCGGCGCTGTCGATGTAGTGGTGGGCGCCGAGCTTCGCGGCCGGCTCCGCCTTCTCTTCGCCCCGGGCGATGGCCACCGTCTCGAACCCGAGCTTGTTGGCGAACTGGACGCCAAGCTGTCCAAGGCCGCCCAGACCGAGCACGGCGACGAGATCTCCGGGCCGGGCCGCGCTACGCCGCAGGGCGTTGAAGGTTGTAACGCCGGCGCAGCCCATCGGTGCCGCCTCGGCCGCGCTGAACGCGTCCGGGATGCGCGCCAGCGCCGTCGCGGGGACGACGACCGCCTCCGAGTAGCCGCCCGGGTACGCCCAGCCTGGCACCTGAAGCCGCTCGCAGTGAATGAAGTCGCCATCGCGGCACGGCACGCAGTATCCACAGTTGCCGCCGAACCAGCCGACGGCGACGCGTTGCCCCGCCGTCCAGCCCTCGACCTCATCGCCGATCGCGTCGATGTGTCCCGCGATCTCGTGCCCACAGACGAGCGGGAACGAGACATTGGGGAAACCCGCGTTGATGAAGGCCGCGTCCGAGCGGCAGACGCCGCACGCCTCGACGGTCACGCGGACATGGCCGCGGCCGGGCTCGGGCCGTTCGTGCTCGACGATGCTGAAGGGGCCGCCGGGCACCGCGACCTGGGCGGATCGGATCGTGGGCATTGCATTCCTCACTGTCGTGTTCCGTGGCGACCGCGCCCAAACGAATCGGGCCCGGAAACGGCGCCAGGCGTCTCCTCGAGATCGACCGATGTTGGGAGAGGACTGGTCGGACACCCTCTCTGATGCCCGCTGTAAGAATGAGACCGTGAGACCGTTCGATTCTGAAAACAATAGTAGGGAACGAGAAGCATCAGCGTGTTCATGCGATTGCGGATTGGGTCTTCAGGATTGCGTCATATCAGGATCGCCCGATCGGAAAGACCTCTTCCTGTGCAGCCGGCGGTAGGCCGAGGGAGCGTAGCCGGTCTGGCGCCGGAAGGCGGCCGTGAAATGGGTCCGACTGGCGAAGCCACACCGGCTGGCGATCTCCGTCATCGTCGCCGGGCTGTGCTCGAGGTCAACCCGGCTTTGCTCGATCCGGAGCCGGATCAGGTATCGGTGCGGGGTCTCACCGGTCTCCCGCTGGAAGACCCGCAGGAAATGGTATCGGCTCATCCCGACCTCGGCAGCGATCTCGGCCAGCGTCAGCGGCAGGTGCAGGTTCTCCCGCAGGAACGACCGAGCGCGCCGGATTCGCCCATCCTCGCCACCGATCTCCCGCGGAGCCGGGAACGCGCCATGCCGGACCAGCGTGTGCACGGCGATGAACTCGGCGGCCGATTCGGCGTAGAGATCGGGAGCGTCCGCAGCCGCGGCCTGGAGGAGGCTGAGCATCGTCTGCTCCAGCACGGGGTCAGTAGTCGCCAGGGTGTCTGGCATCCGCCGCTGGGTCGGGTCGGAATCCCACAGTTCCTCGATCACGCGGGCGGTCGTTCTGGGGGGAAGATACAGGTGGAGTGTCTGGATGGGTTCCGCCGACATGGTGTGCCAGCGGAGACGGGACGACCGGTTGGGCGCCGTCATGGTGATCCGCCCCAGTTCGTAACGCGCCGATCGCCAGCAACCCTCACCACCACTCTCGAAGTCGGCCACTCCGTCGGTCACGAGGACGACGGTCTGCTCGGCGACGGGCGGGATGACCGCCTCGTCGACCTCCAGCCGGAGGGTGAAATGACGAAGCAATAGCGACCGCCAGCCGTGCTCCCAGCTGTCGAAGGTCTGGTCGGCATGGCTCCGCTGGTCGATGGCAAGGCTCTGAAACATGGGGACTCCAGCGGTGAGAGTCGGTAGACCGCGGCGGCGAGCACCGCCGCACCGGGCTATCGGATGGGATGCTCACCCTCGCGGTAGCACATGCGTTGCCGCCGCGCCGTCGCCCGTCAGCTCCCGTAGGCCTCGACCGGCTGCCAGGCGTTCCACGTCGCCAGACGCGACTCGAGGTCCCTGGTCACGCCGTCAAGAGGTGTCTTGCCGGAGAAGATCCGGAGCGGCGGCTGGTCAGCGTCGACGACCGTGAGGATCGCGCCCCGCGTCGCCACCGGATCGCCACCGGATCGCCACCGGATCGCCACCGAATCGCCCAGGTCGCCGTTCTCCCGCGAGCGGCTGATGGCCTGGTGGACACCGGCGCAAGTGGGATCTTCGTCGCTCCGGCTGGCGCCCATTGCCGGCCAAAGCCCTTTGATGCGCCGGTGACGAACCATGTCTTCGTCATAACCGACCTTGTGGTCGATTGGGTCGCCATGCCGTCCGTCAGCGCGCCCGCCGGACCTGATTGCGCCCGGCCCCTATTCCGGGGCCGGGCGCAATCAGGTCCGGCGCGAATAACGACGCTGCCGGGCAAGGTCCGTGCCGAACCCTACCCCGCCAGCGGGACGGTCGGCTGCAGGATGGAGTCGGTGAGCGCGTCGGTGCGAAGATGCTCCATCGCGAGGTAGTCCGGGTCGCGAACCATCTCGCCGAACGACTGCCGGCCGGGGTAGCGGACGAGCGCCACCATGTCCCAGTCCTGCCCGGTCGCGCCGACCAGCGCCCGGCCACCGGCGCCGCCGTAGACGACTTCGAGGCCGTACTTCGTGTTCAGGCCACGACGCTCGAAGCCCGCGACGTATTCCATGTAGCGCTCGCGGCCGCCGTCCGGGCGGAACCGGAGCAGATTCAGCATCACGACCGGGCCACCGGGGTCCTCGGCGAGGTAGCGATCAAGGTCGTCACTGGTCCAGTTGATCATGGGGTCTCCTCTATGCATGTCCCGTGGCTGACGGGTATGGCCAGTCACGTAACCGGTCCATGGGTATGCGCTGGGGCGACGAGCGCGGTCGAACTCCTACAGCGATGACCAGAAATCGATCAGGGCCGTCGCACCCCGGCGGCCCTCGTCCTCCGTCATCCACCAGTGGCTGAGCCCATCCAGCACCTCGACCCGCGCTCCCGCCCGGGCCGCCGAGCGACGACGCTGATCGGCCGTGCCGCTGGTCGGGTCCTCCGTCGCGAGGATGGCGAGCCCCGGACGCGCCGCCGCGGACTCCAGCCCGGCGCCGAGTTTGGCCATCACCGGCTGCCGCGCGGACCGGTAGAGCCGCAGGATGCAGCCGGCCATTCGCTCGTCGAAGGCCTGGGCAAGCCGCAGGGCGATGTCGGGGTCCATCCCGTTGGACGTGAACCGAACCGACCGCTCGGCCGGAGTCTGGGCCAGGAGCCGGGCGATACCGCCCTCGCCCTCACCCGGCGTCTGCCAGCCCTGGGCGAGTGGGTGCCAGACGTAGTCCGGGTCGAACAGCCCGACGGTATCGGAGCACCAGCTTCGGAGCAGGTCGGGCCGCATCATGGCGACGTTCACCACATGTCCGCCACCCCAGTCGTGGCCGACGAGATCGACCGGACGATCGAACCGCTCCAGCTCACCGATCAGCCAGTCCCGGTAGTCGAGCACTGTCGCGCCGAACCCATCCGGGACTGGCGCCCCAAAGCCGGGCGGCGACAGCCGGACTGGCTCCTTCTGCCCCGATTCCACTTCCACGAGCCGGGCGACCAGCAGGTCCCAGACGGCCGCTGTCTCGGGGTTGCCGTGAACGAAGACCACTGTCATGGCGAATCGGATCCTTTCCTGTTGATATTGAATGACTGCGCTGGCCGACCCGGCATCGACGGCCCTGGTCTGTCTTAGCCGGCCCGGCCAAGCAGGACGCGGTGCCAGAGCAGCAGGACCGGCGGGCCGACCAGTTCCAGCACCATCGCCCCCCGGAGGGGACGACTCGGCGGGCCGAACCGGATCGCCGCTGAGGCTCTGCCGATGCCGCTCAGGAACAGGATGCCCAGCTGGAGCCGGAGCAACCCGGCGTCGGCGCGAGGATCAGCACTTGCGCGCCACAGGGTGAGACCGTATCCCAGCCAGATCGCCCCCCAGAAGCCGATCTGGCTGTTGAGCGCTGGATCCTTCGCGACGTTGTCCGGGATGACGGCGCCGCCTCGCCGTAGCGTCGGGACCCCCTTTACGAAGTCGAGGGTGCCGGTCAGCAGGGGCAGCAGACAGAAGATACGGACGACCAGTCTCAATCTGCGCAGGGGGTGCTCCTGACCGGCGTAACGGCATGAGCCTGTCACCAGAGAACGGCGACACAACGACCATCTGGTAACTGGTTAGTCACCAGTCAATCCCGAAGGGATGTTATCATACACTTACTATTATCTACAAGGGGGGCGGCGACCAGATGCAGCGGATGACCAGTGGCGACCGGCGGACCCAGATCCTTGCGATCGCGGCGGAGGAGTTCGCCCGGACCGGCCTCCACGGGACCTCGGCCGAGACGATCGCCCGCCGGGCCGACATCAGCCAGCCCTACATCTACCGCCTTTTCGGGACGAAGAAGGAGCTCTTCCGCCTGGTCGTCGCCGGGGCGTTCGAGGAGATGACCAGGGGGATCGTCGCCGCCGCCGGTGAGCTGCGCGGCGAGGCGGCGTTGACGGTGATCGCCGACGAGTACCGGCGGCTCCTGGCGGACCGGACTCGGCTCCTGCTGCAGATGCAGGGGTTCGCCGCCTGCGACGACGATGCCGTCCGCGAGACCGTCCGGACAGCCTTTGGGACGCACTGGGAGACGGTGGCCGGGATCACCGGACTGGACCCGGTCCGGATGAAGATCTTCATCGCGCTCGGGATGCTGCTCAACGATGTCGCGGCGATGGACGTGGGCGATCTCGACGCCGGCTGGGCCCGGGCGAGCCTGGAGCAGGTTCCGGTCGCGTTCTTCCGCGACCGGGCCGAAGGCGATCCCACCGGCTCTCCGCGCAGGGGCAGCGATGACCCTCGTCCGTGATCTGGCGCTCGGGCTGCGCTTCCTGCTCGAACTGGCCGCGATCGCCACGGTCGGCTGCTGGGGCCTCGGGCTCGATGCGCCGACCGCCGTCCGGGTCGTGGCGGGGATCGCCGCGCCGCTTGTGGTGATCGTCGTCTGGGGCGCCGTCGTCTCGCGCCGGCCCCGTCTCGCTGTGCCGGGCTGGCTCAGGCTGCTGACGGAGGGATTGGTCTGGCTGGCGGCGATCGCGGCGCTGCCGGCCGTGGCTCGCCCCCGGCTGGCGGTCGCCTTCGCTGTCCTGGTCGTCGTCGATCTGCTCGCGCTCCGGGCGACGGCCGGGGTGCGGAGCCGGCTGGAGGTGGGTGATTGACGGTGATGTGTGATGATGCTCAGCCATGCGCACCGGCCGTAAACGGATCGGCTGAACCACATTTGATTCGGCGGTGTCGGCCTGGGGCATCGCTTCGATCACGCGTCGCCCACCTGTGACCGTCAACACTGCCAACAATGTCGTTCAGCCGGTCCCTTCAGGGCCGGAACGCATGGCCGAACGCTGCCGGACATCGCCGTCAGGCAAGACCGACCAGACTACTGATTCGCGCGGGACTCCGCTTTGGCACGGGCCGCCACCACGTCGTCGGCGTCGGTGCTGTACGCCAGGTCCCGGTTGGCCTCCATCTCCGCCAGCCGTTCCCGCAGCGAGGCCGTCATCGTGTCGTAGGCGTCGCTGCCAAGTGTCAACCGCCGAGGGGCGGGCGTGACGTCGACCGAGTCGATGATCGCCTGGGCGACCTTTCGCGGGTCACCGGGGGCCATCGCGGCCGCGGCCCGGCCGTCGATGTCGCCGGCCGCGAGCGCCCGGAAGTGCTCCATGATGTCGTCGTAGACCTCGAGGTGATCGGAGAAGACCATGCTGCCGCCGACGAACTCGGTCCGGGCCCGGCCGGGCTCGACGATCGTCACGTCGATGTTGAAGGGCGCGATCTCCTTCATGACGCTCTCGTAGAAGCCCTCGATCCCCCACTTGGTCGCGTGGTAGAGGCTCAGGCCCGGGGAGGCGTGCTGGCCGCCCATGCTGCCGATCTGGATGATCCGGCCGCCGCCCTGTTCGCGCAGTCGCGGGATCGCCGCCCGCCCGACCTGGATCGACCCGAGCAGGTTGGTCGCGATCTGCTGCTGGATCAACCGATCGCTCAGCTCCTCGGCGGCCCCGGCCAGCCCGTAGCCGGCGTTGCTGATGACGACGTCGATCCGGCCGAGCTGTTCGAAGGCGTCGGCCATGACCTGCCGGACCTGCGCCGTGTCCGTCACGTCCAGCGCCGCCGTCCAGATCCGGTCGCCGTAGCGGTCGACCAGGTTCGAGAGCGAGTTCGGCCGCCGGGCCGTCGCCGCGACGGTATCGCCCCGCGCCAGCAGGATCTCGGTCATCTGGCGACCGAAGCCAGACGACGAGCCGGTGATGAACCACGTCCGTGCCACCATGACCCTGTCCTCTCCCATGGGATCGCCGGAAATCACCGTTGGGTACCAGACCCGCCTCCGGGAAGACCGTCATTATGGGGCAACGGGAGCCCGGATGCGTCATCAGGCTGCACCGTGTCGCATGAACCCGTGCGAGCCGGTCGGGCCTGCGCCTGCGGCGAGCCCGTGTCCTACAGGAGATTCCTGTGAGCCCGACCGCCGCAGCGGCCATCGCCCTGCAGAACGACAACAGTGTGGCGACGGCCGACATGGCGGTCGTCGGACAGTCCCCAACCCCTTCCCATCTCGCCTTCCGCTCGCATCGACTGCGTCGCGGCTCGCCTGGAAGACGGATGGAGAGGGGCTCCACGCTGGTCGGCTTCGCCGTCCTAACGACGGACACACGAGCTGGCAGAACGGCGCCCCGCTCCGGGCCCGGAGAGGGGCTGAAGGAGGGGACAGGTCCGGGGCAGCCAGTGACGCATGACCGACCGCTTAGATTCGCTCGAGCGAATCCACCACCGCCTGGACATCCGGCAGCCAGCCGGAGATGAACGCGTCGTCGTCCAGATCCTCGCCCTGCGTCAGGTAGTAGGTGAAGGCCAGAAACGCCTCCCCGCCGTCGATGCTGGCGCAGCCAACGTAGAGAAAGCCCGGGTCCCCGTCGATCTCCATCGTCGAGATCTCATAAGCCGGGTCGCCGTCCGCGTCGTCCATCTCCGCGCCGTCCGCACCCTCCAGCGGCACGACCCCGGCGACGCTGTCGAACCCCTCGACGAGACGCTGGTTGCTCGCCACGCAGCCGGCGGCGTCCACCAGATTACCGGCCGGGATCGCGTCGATGTAGAGCAACCCGCCGAAAGTGTTGATCAACAGAACGCCGGCGAGGGCGCCGTCCGTCGGGGCGTGGTCGCGCTGGGCGGCCCAGATGCCCTCCTCCCAGCTGACGGCGAAGCCGAGCTCCGCATTGCTGAAGCTCGTCCCAGCAACGCCGGTCGTCCCGGTCTTGGGGTCCGGCGTTCCGTTCACCGCAACGATGTCCGGCCGGTGGCCGAGCGGGTGGGCTGCCCCCGTGGTGGCGGTGATTGGCCCGGTCGTCGGTCCGAAGAGACCGGCGAGGAGCAGAGCGACGATGACGATCGACGCCCGCCGTCGTCCGTGTGGTCGCGGGGTCTCGCGCATGTGCGGTCCTTCCGATGGTCCGGGGCAGACGGCGCCGATGGTCCCGATCGGGCTCCCCCGGCTAGTCCGTGCTGGGATCACTCTACGGCAGGTTGGCAACCCCGCCCTACGTCCGCCGTCAGAAGACGGGTCTGGCTGCTACCCTGTCGCGCACGTATTCGCTGTCGGCGCGACTTCTCCGACCAGGCATGGGTCGAACGGTCCCACTGCCGACAACGGAGCATCGACGATGACCAGACCTGACGACCGCGCCTCGACCGACCAGCGCCGGCCGGTGGTCGCGCTCCTCGTCGCGAACACGGTCTCGCAGCTCGGCAACACCTTCAGTGCCCTGGCGATCCCGTGGTTCGTCCTGGCGACGACCGGGAGCGCCGGCCTGACCGGGCTGACCGTCGCCGTCGGGACGCTGCCCGTCATCGTCGCTGGCATCTTCGGCGGCGTTGTCGTCGACCGGCTCGGCTACCGCACCGCCAGCGTCGTCTCGGACATCGCCTCGGGCCTGACCACGCTGCTGATCCCGCTGCTCTACCTGACGGTCGGGCTGGCGTTCTGGCAGCTCCTAGCGCTCGTCTTCCTCGGCGCCCTGCTCGACGGCCCCGGCCAGACGGCTCGCCTGGCGATCTACCCCGACATCGTCCAGCGGACGACGCTGTCGCTGGACCGCGCCAACGCCCTCTATAGCACGACCCGTCGGATCGCCGGGCTGCTCGGCCCGCCGCTGGCCGGGGCCCTGATCGCGGTGATCGGCCCGGCCAACCTGCTCTGGGTCAACGCCGCGACATTCGCCGTCTCGGCCGGGATCGTCGGGCTGATGTTGCCAGGCGTCGATCGAGTCGTCGCGAGAGCGGCCGACGGGGTGGACGGCTTTCGGAGCTATCTGGGCGAGGTCCGGGAGGGGTTCCGCTTCCTCTTCAGCCGCTCAGTGCTTGTCTGGATGATCGCCGCCTTCTCGCTCGGTGGGCTGATCGCAGAGCCACTCTACGCGGTGATCCTGCCGGTCTATGCCAACGAGATCTACAGCAGCGCCCTACCGCTCGGGCTGATCTTCGCGGCGCTCGGGGCCGGGTCGCTTGTCGGCAACCTCGTCTACGCGGCGGTCGCTCCGCGCCTGTCCCGCAGCGTGCTGCTCTTCGGCGGCTTCGGCATCCGGGCGCTCTGCTTCACGGTGCTGCTGGCCGTGCCGCCGTGGTGGGTGATCGCGGTGGCGATCTTCGTCAGCGCCAGCGTCTTCGAGCCGATCAACCCGATGTCGATGTCGGTCATGCAGGAGCAGGTCCCGGCCGGAATGAGGGGCCGCGTCTTCGGCGCCGTCTCGGCCGTCGGCGCCAGCACGCTCCCGCTCGGCGTCCTCGTCTACGGCTTCCTGATGTCGGCGCTCGGTCTGGAGACGACCCTCGCCATCTTCGTCGCCGTGAATGTCGCCCTGCCGCTGGCGATGCTCCTCCTGCCGTCCCTTCGCGATATCCCGCGGCCGCAGCGGACCGTCACGGCCGGTAAGCAACCCGTCACCCAGGAATGAGTGAGGGGCCGCCGGAACCGAGCAGTTGGCCCATCGCTCGGATGAGCGGGACGCCGGAACTGGGCAACCGGCTCCGGCGTTCCGTCGCCTGGTCCAGCGGCCGGGGTGCCGTTCGGACCGGGCCCGTCGTCCAGGAGCGGACCGCTGTCGGCGACGATCTCGGCCGGCAGTTCCTGGAACCGCCAGCAGGTCCCGTCTTCGAGACAGCTGACCTGCGTGTCGACCATCGCGAAGAGGGCGTCCGTCGACGACCGATGCGTGACCGAGTCGAGGTAGACGGTGCGGTTCAGATCGCTACGCCTGTCCCACCCGGATCCGGTCGATGATCCGCCGGAACAGGTCGAGGTCGTGGAGCGAGTCCTCGGGTGTCGTCTTCGGCGTCCCCCGGCCGTGCAACACGTCGTGGACGTGGAGCAGCTCGCGGGTGTACGGGTCGGTGAAGGTCGGCCGGATCGTCTCGACGTGGTACGCCTCGCCGTCGGTTCGCTCGATCGTCAGCGTCGTCGGCAGGTGGCGGATGTAGGGCGTGTCGTACGTCACGGTCATCGTGCCGGTCTCGCCGTAGACGGCGATGTGGGCGTCGAACCGGCGCTGCCGGTCGGTTCCCATCTCGAAGGTGATCCGGTAGTCGTCCCTGGCGAAGATGGCGGCCATGAAGCCACCGCCCATCCAGGCGTCCGCCGCGACCACCCGGTCCGGGACGCCGATCAACTCGCGCATCGCGGAGAGGTCGTGGCTGCCGAGGCCGCAGAGCATCCGGTAGGCCCGCGTGAGCTCCGGCCCGGCCTCTCCGATCGCCGCGCTCACCTGGTCCCGGCCCCGGTCGGTCCGGTCCTGCTTCTGGGCGCCGGTGAGGTCGTCGAACCGCAGCACCCGCTGGACCTGCTCGATGATCAGTCGGTTCTCCCCGATGATGTCGCGGACGCGGACGTAGCGGATCGGCCCGAGTTCTGGCAGCCGGTCGCGCATGACCTCGAAGGCGCCGGCGAAGCGGCGCATGTACCCGACGATTACCTGCTTCCCGACCTCGTCACGGGCCCGGACGATCCGCTCGACGTCCGGGATGGTCAGGGCGATCGGCTTCTCGATCAGGACGTGCTTGCCATGCTCGAGCGCTGCCACGGCCTGGTCGGCGTGGTACTCGTCGCTCGTCAGGACGAAGACGATGTCGACATCCGGCCGGGCGACCAGTTCAACGGCGTCCGTGTGCCTGGCGTCCCGCGGCAGGTGGAGCCGGTCGCCGATGGCGTCGACCAGTGCCCGGGAGACATCGCAGATCGCCGTGACCGCGAACCGATCCTCGAGCTGACCGAGCACCGGGAGGTGCGTCACCTGGGCGACCTCGCCGAGACCGATGACGCCGACGCGGACCTGTTGATTCACCTGGATCTCCCCGGTTGCGCTACGACGGAATGGCTCCAGCACTGGATGATGTGGTGGGCCGGAGGCGTTCCGGACCTATCCCTTGACTGCCCCGCTCACGGCACCGTAGACCATGTACTTCTGGACGAACAGGAAAAGGACGAACGTCGGGAGCATCGCCAGCGTCGCCGCGGCCATCAGGCTGCCCCAGTCCGTCTGGAACTGCTGGATGAACATCTGGATGCCGACCGGGACGGTCATCAGCTCCTCGTCCCGCAGGAAGATCGAGGCGATCAGATACTCATTGTAGGAGAACAGGAACGAGAAGATCGTCACCGCCGCGATCCCGGGCCCGGAGAGCCGGATGACGATCCGCGCGAACGCCCCGAACCGGGTGGAGCCATCGACCATAGCGGCCTCCTCGAGCTCGCGGGGGATCGCGTCGAAGTAGGCTCGGAACATCCAGGTCGCGAACGGCAGGTGGATGACGGTGTAGAGCAGAATGACCGAGGTCCGGGTGTTGACCAGCCCCAGATTGCGGAACAGGACGAACAGCGGGATCAGCGCCAGGATCAGCGGGAACATCTGGACCAGGAGCAGCGTCCGCGAGTAGCCCGTCAGGACCGGACGCCGGTACCGGCTGAGGGCGTACCCCGCGAGCGAGGCCGCCAGGATGGTCAGCGCGGTCCCGCCGACCGAGATGATCGCGCTGTTCCCCAGGTAGCTGAAGAACGGGGTCCGATCGATCAGGTACCGGTAGTTGTCGAACGACAGGTTCGTGAACGACAGCCCCCGCGTGCTCAGGATGTCCTCGGTCGAGCGGAACGAGTTGATGAACATCGCGATGATCGGCAGGTTGACGGCGAGCGTGATGACCAGCAGGAGGGCGCTGATCGCCCAGGCCCGCCAGCTGTAGGCCGGCGGGAGCGAGCGGGCGGATCGTCTTACGGCATGGTCCTGGGACGACTGGGCGGCGATGGTCATTGGTCGGCTGCCTCCTGACGTCGGAGCATAATGATCGCGAGGGTCATCAGGATGGCGAGACTGACGAAGGAGATCGCCGAGCCGATCCCGACATCGTTGCGGGTGAAGGTGTACTTGTAGGCCAGGACGATCAGGTTCTCGGTCGCGTTGGACGGACCGCCCTGGGTCAGGAGCCACGGCGTCTCGAAGTCGTTCACGCTCCAGATCGCCATCAGGATCCACATGACGACGGAGATCCCGAGGATCTGGGGGAGCGTGATGTCCCGGAACGTCCGCCAGCGGTTGGCGCCGTCCACCGCCGCCGCGTCATAGAGGGTGCGGTCGATGCTCTGGAGGGCGGCCAGGCAGGAGACCATCATGAATGGAAAGCTGCGCCAGACCTTGATCATGATCACCGAGAACATCGCCCAGTCCTCGCTGCTGAGAAAGTAGATCGGGCCGATGCCGACCCAGCCCAGCCCGATGTTGACGAGACCGTTCTCGTCGTTGATCAGCCAGCGCCAGCTGACGATCGAGACGACGGACGGGATGATCCATGGCAGCAGCAGCGCGACCCGGAAGAATCCCCGCCCGGGGATGTTGCGGTCGAGAAGCAGGGCGAGCCCCAGCCCGATCGTGTAGCTGCCGACGATGTTGCCGAGCGCGAAGATCGCGCTGAACCAGAGCGAGTGCCGGAAGTCCCGCATCGTCAGCACATCGCGGTAGTTCTGCAGCCCGACGAAGTCGCCGTCCTTCAGCAGAGTCCCGTCACGGACGCTGTAGATCACCCCCTGAATGAGCGGGTAGACGTTGATCAGCAGGATCAGCGCGATCGACGGAACGAGGAGCAGATAGGGCAGACGGTCCCCACGCCCCCTGGGCGATCGCTGGCCGGACTGCCGTCTGGGCAGGGCGAGGACGCGGGATGTCATGGTCGATTGCTCCATCGGGTGGCCCGCGCGTCGCTCACCCGTCAACCGGCGCGTGCGGTGCGGGGGTACGGCTGGAGCGGAACCGCACTCGCACCCTTCGACGCGAGGCGGCTCCGCCGGAACGTGCGGGTCGGCGTACGACGACGCCTAACTGAGGATCGACTCCAGCCGTTCCTGCGCCTGCTCGGCCGACGCCCGCGCGTCCTTGCCCTGGAGGACGTCCTGCATCAGGGTCTGCATGACCCCTTCGCCCTCCAGCTCGTTGAGCTGCGGGAAGATGCCCTCGACCGGGAACCCGGTCGACCGGCCGACCGGCACCCACTGCTCGAGGATCTGGGCCAGGTTGGCCTTGCCGGTGAAGTAGGGATCGCTGGCGATCGACTGCCGGACCGGCAGCTGGGTGACATGCCCCTCGGTCCAGAGCGGCAGCAGATTGTTCAGCCACCAGACGAGGAAGGCCCTGGCCTGTTCCTTGTGCTCGGACTGCTCGTAGAGCATGACATTGTTGACCCATGAGACCGTGCCGGTGTCGCCGTGCGGCCCGATCAGCGGCGCGAGGAGACCGATCTGATCGGCGATCTCGGGCAGGCGACCCTCGAGGCCTGGTCCGGCCATCATCATCGCCGCGGTGCCGGACGCGAACGCCTTGATCGCGTCGTCCCCGACATACCCGGTACTGGCCGGGTGGACGACTCCGGCCGTGACCAGATCGGCGTTGAACTGGAGCGCCTCCAGCGTGCGCTCACCGAGGAGATTGGCCTTCCGGTCCCCGGTCACCATCGAGCCGCCGTTGTTCAGCGCGAACATGTAGAACTGATGACTGCCGCCGTTGTCGGCCCCGGCGGTGACCAGGCCGTACTGGTCGCCGGTCGTCAGCGCCCGCGCCGCCGCGGCGAACTCGGCCCACGTCGTCGGCGGCGTCACGCCCGCCGCCGCGAACAGATCCTTGCGGTAGTAGAGCACCCGGATGTCGATCGCCCAGGGCAGGGCGACGTAGTGGCCGTCGTACTGGAGCCGCTCGATCGTGCCGGGCAGGAAGTCGGCGATCGATCCGTCGGCCCGCATCTGCGCCACGACATCGTCGAGCGTCGCGACGGCACCCTGGTCATAGAACTGAACGGCCTGGAAGCCCGCGCCCGTGCTGACGTCCGGTGCGGTACCAGCCCCGATGGCGGTCGTGAACGTCTGGTACCAGTTCGCCCACGGCGTCGAGCGATACTCGACGGTGGCGCCGGCACCCGTTGCGGCGTACTGGCCGGAGATGGCGGTGCCCGTGTCGATGTACTCGGGTGGTCCCCAGACCATGTCCCAGAACTCGAGGTTGACGGCATCCTGGGCGAGGGCGGGGTTGGCCCGCAGGTACTGGGCGAAGGCGAGCCCGAGGCCGGTTGCCGCGGACGACTGGAGCAGGGTTCGGCGGTTCATCCCGCCTGTTGAACGACTCATGGGATTCTCCTGACGCATCGTTGCGACACAGTGCGGAACGGGTTGTCCGAATGGCGGGCCTCTGACGCCCGAAGCTCCTTTCCCGTGACGACGAATCGTTGACGACGAATCGTCAGCGTGGCGAGTGGCTCGCCGACCCAAAGGTCTGGTCGGGGCCGGGCGTGGGACGCTCACCGCCGCACGACGCCCGGATGACCAGCGAGGTTGGCAGGGTGATGGATTGGGGCTGCTGCTCGTCGCCCTCGAGGCGGTCGATCAGGTGCAGCGCCGCCGCGTGCCCCATCTCGTAGAGCGGCTGACGGACGGTAGTAAGCGCGGGCGTGGTGTGGGCGGCGGCCGGGATATCATCGAAGCCGATCACGGCGATGTCGCCGGGAATCGAGCGGCCGGTCTCGGCGATGACCGACATGGCGCCGATCGCCATCAGGTCGTTCGCGGCGAACAGACCGCTCAGGTCGGGGCGCAGATCGAGCAACGGGCGCATCGCGGCAGACCCGCCGTCGATCGTCCAGTCAGCGCCGGCGACGTGGGTCTCGCGCTCGGCGATCCCGGCGTCGCGGGCCGCGTCGCGGAAACCGTCCAGCCGGTCATGGGCGCCTTTGGACCGGAGCGGACCGGTGATCGTCGCGATCGGCGTTCGGCCCTGCCGGATCAGGTGTCTGGTCGCGTCGTAGCTTCCCTGGTACTGCGTCGTCAGGACGACGGGAACGTCCCAGAGATGGTCGTCGATCGAGATGATCGGGATATCCGTCTCGTAGAGCTGCCGTACTTCGTCCTCCAGGGTGTGGGGCACGACGACGATCAGCCCGTCCACGACCCTGGCCGCCACCTGGACGGCGAAGTTCCGGAGCGATTCGGTGCCTCTGGTGGTGGTGTACAGCGTCAGCGTATAGCTGCGGGACTCGACGGCGTCCGCGATCCCCCGGAGGAGTTCGAGCAGCCAGGGGAGCGTCAGGGTCGGAACCTGGAGCCCGATGCAGCGCGCCCGGCCGCGGGCCAGTGCCTGGGCGCTCGCCCGCGGCACGTACCCCAGGCGGCTGATCACCGCTCCGACCCGCTCGGCGGTCCGCGGGTCGACGTCGGGATGGCGATTGACGACCCGCGAGACGGTCGCCTTAGAAACCCTGGCTTCACGAGCGATCTCGGCGATGTTCGTCACGACTGACTCCGTCCGCATCGACGAGCTGGAACCGGTTCCGGTAGCGGTTCCAGGATGGTAGCACGAGGTCGCCGTACCTGTCATCAGGCGCTTGCATTCACCATCTCACTGACGACGATTCGCTGCCGGACCCTGACGGACAGAGACGCGGCCCGGCCTTCGATGCACCGAGAAACACCAGACCCCGGCCTGCTATCCGGCCGGGGTCTGGCGCTCTGGTCAGTCGATCCTGTTGCGATACGCCGGAGCGGCAGACTACGGCGCCTAGTCCTCGACCGAACCCAGCACGGCGCCCGAGATGACGAAGCTGTCGCCGTTCGGGGCGAACGAGATCGAGACGGTCGTCGTCTCCGTCCCGCCGGGAACGGTGTGGTCGATCGTCGCCCGAACATCGCCGGTCCGCAGCACGAGGACGTCCCGGACATCGAGGATCGTGACCTGATCAGCGCCGTCCAGGGCGACCGGCGTCCCGGCCAGGGAGTCGAACGTCGAGCTGCCCTCCTCCATTTGCTGGCTGGAGAGCGACAGCCCGCTGGAGAGTTGCTGGGCGATGAACGCGTCGGTTTCCAGCGCGGCGGCCGACAGCAGGTCGCCGGTATTGACGCAGCCGTAGTACGCGATCAGCGTGGCCGTGATCGCCGCGACGGTCTCGTCATCAGCCGGGGCGCTCGAGGTCGGCTGATTGGTCGCGGGCTCGCCGGTCGAGATCAGCTCGGGCGTCGCGTCCGGCGTCGCGCCCGGCTCGTTCGCGTCGGCAATCCGCTCGATCTCCTCGACCGTCCGGGGTGTCTCGACGACGCAGTTCGTGTCATCCGGCGTCAGGGGCAGCAAGGTCGTCGCGTCCTGAGCACTCGCCAGGGCCGGTGTCGCCAGCATGGCGGCGGTCATCAGCGCAATCAGCGTTCGAGCGATGCGGGTCGGCGGCATGGTCGGGATCCTCCTCCGGAACCGGGCTGGTCGTATGGAAACCGGACTCAAACCACCCGGCGCAGGTCGATCCGGTCCCGTCTCACGGGACGTGGCGCTGCCCCGCTTCTACCGCCATGTGGGCCAAGCGGTGCCATTGTCGCCCAGGGGGCGACGGACGGATGCGCAGACCTGGTCTCAGGCGCGGTCGATCTGCTCGATGATCCGGCCGAGGTGAGCGACGCTCTCCGGCGTGGCGGGGTCGAGCCCGACGATGAAGTGGTCGGTGCCGAAGTCGCGGAACTCGACGAGACGGGTCGCGATCTCATCGTCGCTCCCGGTCAGCATCGCGCCGCGGCGGCCCGTCGCGCCCTCCAGGCCGACGTTGCCGCCGACGGTCCGGACGACGCTCTTCGGGTCGCGGCCGACCGCCGCGCAGGCCGCGTCGAGCTTCGCGAAGTTGGCCCGGACGGCGTCGACCTCGTGCTGCCAGCCGGTGTTCCAGGCGTCGGCGTAGCGGGCGAGGATGTTCAGCATCCGGTCGCCGGAGGAGCCGATCAGGATCGGGGCGCCGCCCGTCGCGGCCCGTGGTCCGGCCGGTCGGTTGTGGGCGTCGGCGGTCCGGGTGTACTGGCCGTCGAAGGTCGAGCTGCCCTCCCGGAGCAACCCGGCGATGACGTGGATGATCTCCTCGAACCGGCTGACGCGGTGGTCGAACGGGTAGTCGTAGGCGTCGTACTCCGGTTTGTGCCAGCCGGCGCCGAGCCCGAGGATGAACCGGCCGCCGGAGATCTCGTCGATCGTCTCCGTCATCCGGGCGAGCAGCCCGGCGTTGCGGAACGTCGCACAGGCGACCATCGGCCCGTAGGCGATGTTCAGATCCTTCGTCGCGCCGGCCAGCCCGGCCATCAGGCTGAACGCCTCCCAGCAGCCGCGCTCACGGTCCATGTCCGTACTGGGCGGGGACGAGAAGTGGTCGGCGAACCAGGCGATCTCGACCCCGGCCGCATCCGCCGCCCGGACGATCCCGTGGATCTGGTCGAAGGACGGTGCCGCCTCCCCGCCGAAGTGGCTGCCCTCGCCGAGCGGGACCATCAGCCCGAAGCTCATCTTCCTGGGCGACGTCGGCCAGCGCCGGTGGGCCGTCGTCTGGGCGACCTGTGCGTCCGTGTCAGCCGGGGTTGCCTCGGCCATCGTCTGTCTCTCCCTGTCGTGTGGTCTGGATCGTCGGAGCTGTCGCGGCCCGCGCCGGGCGTCATCCGCGAGATCGTATCGCACAAACCGTTCACCGGGATGGCACGGATCCGTGATATCCGGCGACAATCCGCGCAGTACACTCAACCCACATTCGGTCCGGCCCCGCGGCTGACCAGCCAGCCGCCACCATGAAGGGAACCGCCATGCTCGGCTCGATCCTCCGGCTCATCCTCTGCTTCGTCCTGCCGCCCGCCGCCGTCTTCCTCAAGCGCGGCGTCGGCATCTCGCTCCTGTTCAGCGTCCTCCTGACGATCGCCGTCTGGGTGCCGGGCGTGATCTACGCCCTCTACGTCAACTTCCGGGACTAGCCCTGGTGTGATCTGACGTGCCTGAGGCCGAGCATGGTCTGGCCGTCCGTGGCGTCGCGAGTGCAAAGCGCGTGGCCCGTGGCGGCGCGGACAAGGCCAGCGAAGCGAGAGCCATGTCCCTACGCCACGGGCCAGGTGCCTGTGGGCTCCGACGGTGACGGTTGCACCAGCTCCGGGGCGTCGCTGGTGCGATGTCGAACGTCGTTGAGTCCGACCGTTTACGGCCGGACAAGTCGGCCCGGTCAGCATCTTGCTCTGTCGTTGACAGTGATACCGCTGCGCCGGCTAACAGCGCGGCGGCTGGAAGCGACATGAGAAGGGACGAATCGCCATGAAGGTGTGCGTAACGGGAGCCAGCGGCAAGGCGGGGCAGGCGGTCGTGCGGGATCTGCTCGCCCACGGCCATGAGGTCGTCGCGGTCGACGTCGCGGCCGGCCCGGCCGACCTCGGCGTGCGGGTGAAACTGGTCGACGTCACGGACTACGGTCAGACGGTCGAGGCGCTGGCCGGCTGCGAGGGCGTCGTCCACCTCGCCAACATCCCCTCCGGCGACATCTCGACCCCGGCCCACACCTTCACCGTCAACACGGCGATGAACAGCAACGTCTTCCTCGCCGCCGCGCTGCTGAAGCTGAGGCGAGTCGTCTGGGCGTCCAGCGAGACGACGCTCGGCCTGCCCTTCGAGACCCCGCCCCGCTACGCCCCGATCGAAGAGGCCCACTTCTCGTACCCGACCTCGACCTACGCCCTCTCGAAGGTCGTCGGCGAGACGATGGCGGCCCACATCTCCGAGTGGTCCGGCATCCCGTTCGTCGGGCTCCGCTTCTCGAACATCTTCCGGCCGGACGAGTACCAGGGCCTGCCCGCGGCCTGGGGCGACCCGGCGGCGCGGAAGTGGAACCTGTGGAGCTACATCGATGTCCGCGATGTCGCCCAGTCCTGCCGGCTCGGGCTGGAGGCGCCGGTCACGGGCTCGCACAACGTCATCATCGCGGCGATCGACACCGTCATGACGACGCCGACCGCCGAGTTGATGCAGGCGGTCTTCCCGGACGTCGAGATCCGGCACGAGCTGGGCGACTACCAGTCGCTGTTCGCGATCGAGGCCGCCCGCGAGCTGCTCGGCTTCGAGCCGCGGCACTCCTGGCGCCAGCACGTCTCCGACACGACACAGGCCGCGCTGCTCTGATTGTCAGCAGCGATATACTTGGATCACGATACGAAGGGAGCGCCGATGGCTACGACACCGACCCCGAAGCAGACCGTCCGGCCGCCGCTGCCGCCGCCCGGTCCATCCAATCTTTTCATTATGACGCCGTATCCGTTCGCTCCCTCCAGGCGAGAGCTTCGGGAGCACGAAGAACTGCGGCGCCGACTAGAAGAACAACGTGACGCCCGCAGCGGCCGAGAGGCAGAGGCACTCGACAAATAGCATCGCGTTCAACCAGCCGATCCATCGCCCCTTGCTGGTGAGCAAGGGGCGATTCGCTTCGATGGACTCCTGGTATTCGCGTGCTACCCACTGCTGGAGGACAACCCCGCCCAAGGGGAGTGATCGGTATTCCTCAGCCAGGACGGCCAGTGTCGCGATCTCGGGTCGGTACTCCATGAGGCGCTGGCGGATCGCTCCGGCCGCGCATCCGATCAGGACGGTGTAGAAGACAAGTGCCGCTCCAAGCAGCCATCCTGCGACGGGTGGTGCCTCGTCCCCGGTCAGGTTCAGCAGGGCAAAGGTGAGTGGAAGGACGGTGCTCCCGATCGTGAACACCTGTAACGCTCGCCCATCGAGAACCTCATTGATGCGAACCTGCTGGTCGAGAAAGGCCAGAGCGGCATCGTGATAGACCTCCTCGACTGACGGCCCGTCGGACGACGCGGCAACGACCACAACCGGTTCGTCCCGTTGCGCCTCAACCTCTCGCCGACGTTTCCACCGTGCGATCACCGCCGCTCCCCACATCGCTTCAAACCGTCCTGATTGCGGGCGGCATCGTACCGGCAACGCGGCCGGAACGACAGCGCCACGCCGCTGCGGTATCGTTGGCGCTGTCCGAAAGGCGCGGCGACGCGGGAACAGGCCGACGGTGGCGTCCGTTTGCCAGCCCGGATCAACGACAGGGAGAGCATGAGCAAGTCATTGTTGGAGGCGTTGCCGGGCATCGTCGCGGCCGGGAAGCGGCAGGCCGCCCAGATCCTCGAGCAGCTCGAGGGGCGCAACCGCGTCACGCTTCAGACCCGTGAGCTGGTTATCCCGTCCCGCGACACCATGCGGCCCGACCTGTTCCGCGGCACCGGCGCCAATGGCACCGACACCCGGAACCGGCTGATCTACGGCGACAACCTGCTGGCGATGGCGGCGCTGCTCGCCGGTGACTCCGAGACAACGGGGGGGGTGACACATCGTTAAGGGGCAAGATCGACCTGATCTACATCGACCCACCGTTCGACTCCAAAGCTGACTACCGCACGAAGATCACGCTGCCCGGCACTGAGCTGGAACAGAGGCCGACCGTCCTCGAACAATTTGCCTACTCTGATACTTGGTCTGAAGGCACTGCGTCGTACTTGGCAATGATTACTCCCCGTCTTGTCTTGATGCGAGAGATGATGTCCGATACAGGTTCTATCTATGTGCATCTCGATCGGCATGTTGCCCACTACGTCAAAATAGCGATGGATGAGATATTTGGTAAGGATCGACTTCGTAATGAGATTATCTGGAAGAGATCGGCCAGTCACTCTGATATCGGACAAGGAGCCACGCACTTGGGTCGACAACACGACACAATACTCTGGTATGAGAAAACGGAAGACTCCATTACGCGGATGCAGTACGAGCCGTATTCGGAAGAGTACATAGAGCGAGCTTACCGGCATACCGATCCTAATAGTGGCCGACAGTATCGTATTGATAACACTAGTGGACCAGGTGGAGCATCTAAGGGAAATCCCTATTATGAATTCAGGGGTGTGACCGAATTCTGGCGCTACTCCATCAGGACAATAAATCGTCTGTATGACGAGGGAAGACTTGTTCGTAGTGGCTCCGGTGGAGACTGGGGTTTCAAGCGGTACCTTGATGAAATGCCAGGCGTTCCGATCCAGGACTTATGGCTTGATGTAGCTCCGCTACAAAGTCAAAGCAAAGATAGAGTGAATTACGCTACGCAAAAACCGACATTGCTGCTTGAGCGCATCATCAAACTGGCTACGGACGAAGATAGCTTGGTCGCCGACTTCTTCGTCGGCTCAGGCACGACAGCCGCCGTCGCTGAAAAACTCGGGCGGAGGTGGATCGCGACGGACCTCGGCAAGCCGGCGACGATGATCACGCGGAAGCGGCTGATCGACCAGAACGCCAAGCCGTTCCTCTACCAGGCGATCGGCGACTACCAGGTCGAGCAGGCCCGGTCGACGCTGGGTCGGTCGTACCGGGTCGGGGAGCTGGCCGAGATCGTCGTCCGGCTCTACGGCGCCCTGCCGCTGCCGGCCGGGGCCAACGCCGCCCGCAACCTCGGCCGCCTGCCGAACAGCCGGACGCTCGTCTTCGCCGACAGCCCGTCCCGCCTGACGACGCTCTCGACCCTGCGCCGCGCCCAGCAGCAGCGCGACTCCGTCATGGGCGGCTTCGACCGCGTCGTCGTGCTCGGCTGGAACTTCACCGCCGGGATCGGCCGCGACGTCGCCGACCTCCAGGACGACCGGCTGGAGGTGCTGGTCATCCCGCCCGACCTGCTCGACCGGCTCAAGAAGAAGGGATCGGACCGGCTCGCCGGCGAGGTCAGCTTCTCCAGTCTCCAGTACCTCCAGGCCCACGTCGCCGGGCGGACGGCGACCCGCGACGGCGAGGAGCTCCGGGTCGGGCTCGACAACTACATCCTGCTCTCGCCCGACGCGATCAACCTCGACGAGCGGAACAAGGCCGAGCTCCAGCGCGTCGCCAACGCCGAGCCGCTGGCGCTGATCGAGTACTGGGCCGTCGACCCGGATTACGACGGCGAGATCTTCCGCTCCGTCTGGCAGGACTACCGCGGCAACACCGAGAGCGACAGCGACCCGCTCCGCGTCGTGACGAAGGCGACGCTCCAGCTCCCACGACGGGACGGGCCACGCCGGGTCTGCATCCGGGCGGTCGACGTCTTCGGCTTCGAGTCCGAGGTCGTGGTCGACGGCGTGGAGGTCAGCCGATGACCGCCCTCCCCGAGCTCTTCCCACTGGCCGCCGGTCTGGCCGAGCGGATCGACGACCAGACCCAGGCGATCCGGGACGGCCGTCCCTGCGAGCTGATGGGACAGGTCACGCCCGTCACCGCCGAGCTGCTCCGCTTCTGGTTCGAGCGGGACTACTGCGAGCAGCGCTTCCTGAACTTCCACGAGGGGCAGCGCCGCGCCATCCTCGCGATCGTCTACGCCCACGAGGTCCTCGGCACCCAGACGCTCGCCGGACTGTACCGGGAGGTCGCCCCGCAGGCCCTGCTCCAGCCGGGGATGCTGGGACGCGTCAGCCATCCGCGCCACCAGCACCCGAAGTACGCCGCCAAGATGGCGACCGGGACCGGCAAGACGTGGGTGCTCAACGCCCTGCTGATCTGGCAGTACCTCAACCGCGTCGCCAACCCCGAGGACACCCGCTTCACCCGCAACTTCCTGCTCGTCGCCCCCGGTCTGATCGTCTACGACCGGCTGCTCGATTCCTTTCAGGGCCGTGGCGCTCGGACCGACCGGGTCTTCGAGACCTCCGACATCTACGCCAACCGGGGTCTGTTCGTCCCCGACACCTACCAGGACCCGGTCTTCAACTTCCTCAAGTCGTCGGTCGTGACCAAGGCCGACATCGGGACGAAGGTGACCGGTGGCGGGATGATCGCCATCACGAACTGGCACCTGCTGGCCGGCGAGGAGGACCCGGACTTCATCGACGACGTCGAAGCGCCCGGCGAGGACGTCGACCCGAAGCTGGTGATCGAGAGCTTCTTCCCGATCACACCGGGAACGTCCGGCGGCAACGCGCTGGACACGCTCGACCGGCGCTACGCCCGGGGCGGTCCGCTCCAGTCGCTGGTCGATCTGCCGGATCTGCTCGTCTTCAACGACGAGGCCCACCACATTCACGACATCAAAAACCGGGGCGAGGTGACCGAGGTCGAGTGGCAGCGCAGCCTGACCGAGATCGCCGCGACCAAGGGTCACCGCTTCGTCCAGATCGATTTCTCCGCCACGCCCTACAACGAGACCGGCAGCGGCAAGCGGAAGGGCCGCGAATACTTCCCACACATCGTCGTCGACTTCGACCTCAACGCCGCGATGAGCGCCGGGCTGGTCAAGGCGCTGGCGCTGGACAAGCGCAGCGACCTGGCGGCGCAGGAGCTGGACTTCCGGGCCGAACGAAACGAGCAGGGGAAGGTCATCGGCCTGTCCGAGGGGCAGCGCGTGATGCTCCGGGCCGGACTGACCAAGCGCCAGAAGCTGGAGAACGACTTCCAGGGGATCGACCCGTACAAGCACCCCAAGCTGATGGTGATCTGCGAGGACACCTCGGTCACCGGCCACGTCGAGGAGTTCCTCCGGTCGACCGGCATGGAGCCCGAGGACATCCTCGTCGTCGACTCCAACCGCAAGGGCGAAGTCCCGAAGGCGGTCTGGGAAGAGACCCGCCAGCGGCTGTTCGACGTCGACAACCACCGCCAGCCAAAGGTCATCGTCAGTGTCCTGATGCTTCGCGAGGGCTTCGACGTCAACAACATCTGCGTGATCGTCCCGCTCCGGTCCAGCCAGGCGTCGATCCTGCTGGAGCAGACGATCGGGCGCGGACTCCGGCTGATGTGGCGGGGCGACGACGCGATCGACGAGCAGAAGCGGGAGACGCGGGAGCGCTTCCGGAAGAAGCAGCAGCCGTCCAACTACTTCGACGTGCTGTTCATCGTCGAGCACCCCGCCTTCGCCGCGTTCTACGACGACCTGCTGGCCGGTGGGCTGGCCGCCGAGGTCGATGACCGCGAGGTCGAGGCGACCGATTCCACCGGCGACATCGAGACGGTCGGCCTCCGAAACGACTTCGCCGACTTCGACTTCCGCATCCCGCAGATCGTCCGGGAAGCGGAGGAGGAACTGGTCGAGCCGGCGGTCAACGCGCTGACCCTCCCGCCCAGCAAGTACCCGTTCAGGTTGTTGAAGGACCAGATCGGCAGGGGCGATACGTTCATCGCCGAAGAGGTCCAGAGCGGGGTCCAGTTCGGCGCGTATCGGGTCGACGGCGGCGCGATGACGGCCAGCGGCTACAACGAGTACCTGATGAAGATGACGACCCGGATCGCCGGGTCGCTCCAGACCGGGATGATCGCCAAGTCGCGATCCAACCGGTACGCCGAGATGCGCAACCTGCCGATCATGCAGGCGTTCCGGCCCCAGCTCGTCGGCTGGGTCGACGGCTACATCCGGAGGCGCCTCTTCGAGCAGCCGATCGACCCGCTGGCCGACGAGAACTGGCGCGTCCTGCTCCTGGACGACGTCGCCAACCACATCGCCAGCACCTTCGCGACCGCCCTGGTCGAAGCTGCCGAAAACCAGCAAGTCGAAGGGGCGATCGCCACGTATCCACGCCCTCTCGGAGGTCGAGTCGATCTCGGTCCGGACGAGCACCGCGATCGAGGTCCGCAAGAGCATCTACCTCAAGACCCGGATCCCGCCCCAGAACGGTGGGCTGGAGCGGCGCTTCGTCCAGTGGGCCGACAACGATGGACTGGTTGAGGCGATCGTCCGGATCGATGAGCGCAGGCACTGGTTCCTCCACCGGCCCTACCTCAAGGCCGACGGGATGCCCGCGACCTACTCGCCTGATTTCCTGATCCGGACGGCGGACGGGATCTACGTCGTCGAGACCAAGGCCCAGAACATGGTCGGCGAGGAGAACGTCCAGCGGAAGAAGCGCGCGGCAATTGCCTGGTGCGATCAGGTCAACACCCTCCTGCCCGAACAGCGCGACGACCGGGACTGGCACTACGTCATCCTGGGCGAGCACAACGTCAACGAGTGGCACGCGCGCGGCGCGACTGTCAGCGACCTGCTCGAATACGCCCGCCTCCGGCCGAGGAGCGAGGAGAACTCCCAGCGCCGCCTGATCTGAGCCGACAGACCAATGCCCGCCTCCGGTCTGGAGGCGGGCATTCTCGTCCGCTGAATGAATGGTCACCGCGACGCTCTGCGTCGTTCCTGAGCCCGGCTCGCTCCGCTGCCATTTATGGCTGGGACACGTCGGGGTGAGACCTCGCTAGGCCGCGGCGACGGACGAGCCAGTCCGGTCCCGCTCCAGCTGACCGAGGTGCCGCTCGACCCACCAGGTGCCGAGTGGGAGGACCCCGCCCACCAGGGCGATGATGCCCATCCGCGCCGACCAGCCCTGCGTCCGCCACATCGCGATCGCGAGGATGGAGTAGGCGATGAACACCCAGCCGTGGATCATGCCGGGGATCGCGACCGCCTCGTCATGCCCCAAAACCCACTTGAAGAACATCGCGACCAGCAGCCCCAGCCACGAGAAACCCTCGACGATCGCGACGACCTTGAACACATTCCTCAGCACGGACCGACCTTCCTTGTGAATGACCGGTCGCGATGTCGTCCACGCCAGCCCAGGGACCGATTGGCGACGATCGGATCAGGTGATGCGCCCTGGGTCTAAGGCGATGATGTCTTCAGCTAAACCCGTTCCGCCGATAACCATACCGTACCAGGCGACCGTCAACCGCCGCCCGACAGGCCAACCAGGCAGAGATGCACTGGACCTCACCGATGGCGGTCGACCTGGAGCGACTCCGACCCTATCGCGGACGCTGACCCGAACCGTGCCGATGCTCATCCCTGCCGAGTCCATCGCTGGACTCATCGGCTCCCGTCCCGTTCCGGTCCGGCCGACCGGCCGTGCTCTCACGGACGATGAGCCGAAACGGGACGTGATGGACGCGCGGCTCCTCGGACGTCCGCCCCTCGATCCGCTCGATCAGGAGGCGGACCGAGAGCGCCGCGATCGCCTGCCTGTTCGGTGCGATGGACGTCAATGACGGCGTCGAGAACTCGCCATCGGTGATCCCGTCGATGCCGAGGATGGCGATGTCCTCGGGGACCCGGACGCCCAGTTCCCAGGCCGCCCGGATCGCGCCAATCGCCATCTGGTCGTTGATGCAAAATACCGCATCCGGCGGGTTGGGCAGTGCCAGTAGGCGTCGCAGGGCATGGGACCCATCGATGCGCTCGAACATATGCGTCACCGGTGGAATGATCAGGTCCGGGTCGATCCCGCGTCCTGCCGCGGCCAGCGCATCGCCGTACCCCTGCAGGCGCAACTGCGGCATCACGAGGTTGGGTTCGTTCAGGACCCCGACGATCGCGATCCGCCGGCGACCGATCTCGATCAGGTGCGTCGTCGCGGCGAACGCGGCGGCCGCATTATCGATCAGGACATGGTCGAACGGAGAGGTCAGCAGGCGTTCACCGAGGAGCACCACCGGCAGGTTCACGCTCAACCCGTGCAGGTCGTCCTCGTCCAGCGTGGTCGGGTCGAAGATGATCCCGTCGATGATCCCCGGCCGTAGCCCACGGACGACCATCGTCTCCTTGTCCCGGTCGCCGTCGGTATGGTCCACCAGCACGAGATAGTCAGCCGCCGCGCCCGCCTCGACGATGGAGCGCGCGAGCCCGGCGAAGTACGGGTTCTGAAGATCCGGCAGGGCGAGAGCGATGATACCGACCCGGCTCTTCCTGAGCTGTCGGGCAGCGAGGTTGGGCCGATACCCCAAAACCTCGATCGCCTCGAGGACGCGCCGCCGTGTCTCCGGACCCACGCGCTGGGTCTGGTTGTTGACGACGTTCGAGGCAGTCTTGATCGAAACGTTCGCCCGCTCGGCGACATCCTTGAGCGTCGTGCGCATCGCCTCTCTCCTGCTGACGCGGGAGCTCTCTCGCCGACGGTCGGACAGCGTTGCCTCATGCGTCCCTGGGCGCGATGAGATCAGGCCGATAGAAGGCAGTACCAGCACTCCGGGCGAAGCCGGGAGTGCTGGAGCCAGCCTGGCTGGTCAGTCGAGCCGACGGTCATCCCGCCGCCAACCGGATCCGGGCGCGGGTCCCGGGACCGGTGTCGGTCATGATGGCGGTGATCTGGGCACGGCCGTCCCAGCCCTCCGGGGCACGGTCGCGGAGTGCGAGGGAGAAGTGGCCGAGATCAGGAACGGTGATGATCTGCGTCGGCGGTTGCAGCGTCCCCCACGGTGTCGTACTGATCCGGTTCTCATCGAATGGATCGATCTGCTGGTCACCGGGACCATGGATGAGGACGCTGGAGGTGTAGGCGTCGCCGGTCCGGTAGTCGACCCGGAGCCCGAGGAGCGACTCCGGCGTGAGCGACTGCACCGTCCCCTCGAGGGTGACCGAGACGCTCATCTCGTCGGGGAGATCCTCGGCTGTGACGCCGACCTGCGCGTTGGCCGCCGGCTCGTTGGCCATGCCCAGGCGGAAGGTCCAGGTGGTCTTGTCGAAGTCGGCGTAGGCGGTCGTCTTCCGATCCGGGTAGTAGCGGAGGGTCCGTCGCCAGCGGGCGACCGGATTCACATCCGGGGCGGTCTGGCCAGTCGCGTCGTTGGCCTCCAGGTAGAGCACTCCGCCGGTCGGGACGGTCCCGGACCACCGGAGCGACCCGTCAGGAGTCAGGGTCTGGCTGCCAGTCGAGGTGAGGGCCTCGGTTGCGGTGCCGTCTCCCCAACTGGCGTGCTCGGCATCGATCCGATACTCGGTCAGATCGCCGTCGGTGAATGGGAAACCGCTCAGGTCGAGCGCGACCTCCTGGGGCCGTCGCGTCAGGTTCCAGAGGGCGACCCCCGCCCGGTGCTCGTTCGTCGCGGCGATCGCGCCGAGGTCGGTCGGGCCAGCGAGCATCACGGCCGAACGGTCCGTCGGCAGCCGGGCGTAGATCTCGGCGGCGTTGAAGACGGCCTTGCGGTGGCCGTCGATGCTCACCATCCCCGAGTAGTTGTCCTGGCCGGAATCGAGGAACTGCGCCCAGTGGACCAGTGTGAGCTCAGGCCGCTCGAGCAGGAAGGCCATGTCGCGCAGGAAGGCCGCCGCGAGCCGGTGCTTCTGCTGCGTCCCGTCGAGCGGGTAGTCGATCACGTACGAATTGAACTCGTTGAGGTGCGTCTCCACCGTCGCCAGTTCCGGATGGCGGTCCAGGCTGTCCCGGGTGACGTCGAGCATCGCTGTCAGGCCCTGGAAGAGGTCCCCCGTGCCGTAGATGTGGGTCGAGAAGAAGTCGAACGGGAGCTTGCGCTCGGCGACGAAGTCGATGAACGGGCCGATCCAGTCCTTGGTGAAGGCCAGTGCGGGCCCGCCGACCAGCGCCTCCGGGTCCCCCTCCCGGATCCCCAGGGAGCCATGCTCGTACATCGCGAAGTAGTCGGTCATGGTCCCGACGAAGAAGTCGCTGTTGTCCGGCTCGTTGTAGACCTCGTGGTAGCCGGCCGGGTTGGTCGCCTGCATCTCTCGATAGTGGGCGGCGACGTCCCGCAGGACCCGGCCCCAGGCGGCCATGTCCGAGGGGGCGCCACGCCAGTTGCCTAGCGGCTCCTGAAGCGGCGTCGGGTTGTAGCAATAGGACCAGTACGGCAGGCATCCGTGCTGGTTGACGGTCGCCGCGATTCGGTCCATCTCGCCGAAGTCGTAGGCCAGGTCGCTGGCCGTTCCCTGGATCGGCTGCGACGCCCAGCCGGCCCAGTCCGTGCCCCAGGCGAGGTCGATCCGGAGCGACTCGGGCCGGACGACGCCGAACTGGGCGGCGTCGCGCTCATAGGTGTCGGCGGGGACGATCCCCGAGTTGAAGATCGCGAACTTGCTCTTGATCAGCGGGTAGTCCGCTCCCTGGCTGAAATCGACCGACCCCAGGACAGTCGGTCTCGCGACTGGCGTGCTATCGACTTGATGTGCCGTTGACATGGCTCGTGTCCCTTCACTGGCGAGGATGGTGGTCATCCCGACAGAACCCGCCACGAATGCCCGGCGGGATGTGTTCGACTGGGTGTCCTTGTTCATGCAGTCGCCATCGCTTCCCGTCACGTAAGCGCCTCCGTACTCGTCCGATTCGCTTTGCTCCCGTGGGGCTGGTCGTTGTCAGCCCTTGACGCCGTTGAAGGTGACGCCCTCGATCAGGTAGCGCTGGATGAAGGCGTAGAGGATGATCATTGGCAGCGACATCAGGACGACGCCGGCCATGACTTCGCCCCACTGGCTCAGGTAGCGGCCGAGCAGGCTGTTCAGACCCTGGGTCAGCACCCATTGGTCGGGCGTCTGGAGGAAGATCGTCGGGGCGAAAAACCCGTTCCACTGGCCGACGAACGTGAGCGCCCCGAGGGCGAGGAACGCCGGTTTGGCCATCGGGACGGCGATGTTCCAGTAGAGCCGGAACCGGCTCGCCCCGTCGAGGATGGCCGCCTCCTCGACCTCCCGCGGGATGTTGATGAAGAACTGCCGGAAGAAGAACGTCGCGAAGGCGTTGCCGAAGAACTCCGGCACGATCAGGGCCCATGGCGTGTTGATCCAGTGCAGTTCGCGGAACAGCACGTAGATCGGGATGATCGTGACCTGCCCCGGTACCATCAGGGTCAACAGCAGCAGGATCAGGATCGCTGTCTGCCCAGGGAAGCGGAGCCGTGCCAGCGCGTAGCCCGCCATCGAGCACGACAGGAGTTGACCAACCGTCGCCAGCCCGGCGATCCGGAATGTGTTCCAGACGTACCGCCAGAAGTTGGGCAGGAAGTCGAACAGCTTCTGGTAGTGATCCAGCGTGATCGGATTCGGGAAGATCTGGTCGGCGTTGAACAGGTTCGCGTCGGTCTTGAGCGACGTGGCGAGGACCCACATCAGCGGGATCAGGTAGACGAACGCCAGACAGGCGATCAGGATCGTCGCGGTAACGCTGCGTGCCCGCGACAGGACCGGCTGTGGGATGCGCAACACTCGACTAGCCCTCCCCGCTGTAGAACACCCAGGACCGGGCAACTCGCCACTGGATCAGCGTCACGACGAAGATCAGCGCGGCCAGCATCCAGGCGATCGTTGCGGCGTAGCCGATCCCCGAGAGCCGCTCGCTGTACTGGAACATCTGGTTGTACAGGTAGAGCACGATGGTTCGCGTCGAATCGTTCGGTCCACCCGGCGCCGAGCCGGTGGCACTACCGGTCATGACGACGACGGCATCGTAGAGCTGGAACGCTCCAATGAAGGACGTCACCATCAGGAAGAACGTCGTCGGCGAGAGGAGCGGGAAGGTGATCGATGTGAACCGCTGCCAGGCGTTGGCCCCATCGATCCGGGCCGCGTCATACAGGTCCTGCGGGATCCCCTGGAGCCCGGCGAGGTAGATCGTCATCCCGAACCCGATGCCCTGCCAGGTCGTCACCAGGGCGATCGCCAGCATCGCCCACTGCGGTTCGAGGAGCAGATTCGGTGTGTTGAAGCCGACCTGGTCCAGCAGACGTGCGACCGGTCCGGAGCGGGTATTGAACATCCAGGTCCAGGTCACGCCGACCGCCACCTGTGAGAGCACGAAGGGCAGGAAGAACAGAACCCGAAACGCCGTCAGGCCCGCCCGCCGTCCGCTGAGCAGGAGCGCCATCAGGAGCGAGATCAGGAGGAAGCTCGTCGTTCCCGTCAGGATGTACTTGACCGTGTTGCCGAGGACGTGCCAGACCCGGTCGTCGGCGAAGAAGTACCGCCAGTTATCGAGGCCGATCCAGGTCGGCGATGGCGAGATCAGGTCCCATTTGTTGAACGTGTAGTAGAGCGAGATGAGCAAGGGGCCACCGACGAATACGACGAGGCCAATGAGCTGGGGAAGCAGGAACAGATAGGCGGCCAGAGTCTCACGCCGGCGATTGGTTGCCAGTCCGGTCGTCCAGCGCCGGCCGCGTGTTCGTTGGGTCAATGAGGTAATCACTCCGGTCGCTCCATTTGTGGCAGACGGATCCCACCGTGGCCGGGATCGGCCACGATGAGATCCGTCCCCGGCACGGGTCCGGACGGGTCGTGGATGCCCTGCTCGACCCGATTACTGGGTCATGATGGCGTCGATCTTGGCGTTGATGCCGGCGAGCGCATCAGCCGCCGTCTGGCGGTTGGCGATGATGTCATCCAGGGCCGGCCCCCAGCCGTCCTGACCGGAGATCTCGTCGGTCTTCTGGTTGTAGCCGGTGGGGTAGACGCAGAGCGGCCACGCCGTCGGGTCGAGCTGCGCTTCCTTGAGATGGGATGGCTCCCCTGGCTTTTGCAGGAAGGCCGGTCCGAGCGCGGCATCCCCGTAGGCGGGGATCAGGTTCATCAGCGGCGAGTTTCCTTCCGCGGCTCCCATCGTCGCGCCATCGGTCGCCAGCCAGCGGACGAGGTGCCAGGCGAGATCCTTCTTCTCGGAGCCCTTGAAGATGCTCCAGATGTGGTACTGAACGTTGGTCGAGCTCCCAGCCTTCTCCATCGGGAGCGGGGCCATGTCGAACCGCATGCCGGAGTTCTGCTCGCGAACCAGACCGACCTGCTCGTGCGATCCAGTCTGCATCGCGACCTGACCGGTCACCCAGCGAAGATAGCCGGGCTGCTCCTGGTTGGCATCCGGCCCGACGGTGCTCCGGTCGACGTGGATGAGATCCTGGATGAACTGCCAGGCACGGATGCTGTCGGGATGTTCGAGGTTGCACGTCTGCCGGTCCGGCAGGTTCATCGTGCTGCCGCCGAAGGCGATCAACATGTTGTCATAGGCTGCGGAGCCCTGGGTGACGGCCAGCGTCGTGAACCCCCATTGCGTCACGCCATCGGCGTCGAACTCTGGCGAGTCGGCGCTGTTGCCGTTGCCATCCAGCGTCAGTTGCCTGGCCCAGGTCCGGACGTCCTGCCAGGTGTAGTTGCCGTCGGGCGGCGGGTAGGCGATACCGGCTGCGTCGAACATGTCCTGGTTGAAGTAGAGACTCTGGCAGTTGTAGCCCATCGGGAGGCCGTACATCTTGCCATCGCTCAGTGCGCGCAGACTCTCGGTGCTCTTCGGGTTGAAGCTGGCGAGATCGAGCGCATCGCGCTGGACATACGGCTCGATGTCCTCGAGGACGGACTGGTTCACCATCGCGTTGTAGTTCCAGATGCCGGGGACGAAGACATCGGCCATCGTGCCACCCGCGATCAGGGTCTTGCAGTCCGGGAAACTGGCGCCGCAGTCTCCCTGGGAAATCTCGACCTTCACCTGCGGGAAGAGTTCCATGTACTTGTTGACGGCCGTGGTCTGGCTGTCGATGTCCTGCGCGTTGCCCCAGACGATGACCTTCAGCGAGCCCTCCGGTGGATCGGCCTGGGCAGCAGTCCGCCATTGGGCCAGCGTCGCGGCACCCGCGACACCCAGCCCCGTGCCGATGGCGCCCTGGGTCAGGGCTCGGCGTGAGAGGCGTGTTCCGCCGAGGCGGTCGATGAGTCGGTTCGAGGAGTCCGCGGACATGGGAAGCCTCCTTGCTTCTGGGAGACCGCGCCGACATGGCGCGGGATGCCCGGACACTGAAGGGTCTCCAGGAGCATCCGGGCAGACGCTGTTCCTCGGATCGTATCCAACCACTGACCGGGCACGACGGATTCACGCGACGCAGCGTGAACGTCAACACCAGTCCCCTCATCACACCTCTATGGAAGCGAGGGAGCCGGTCCGTCAGTCGAACGATAGAAGGTGCAACGTTGAATCCAAGCTATCACCGTCCCAAAATGGTGTCAAGAGCCATCCATGCGGGAACCTGTTCCGACCTGTCGGCGGTCCCCAATTGCCCGCGCTGGCCATGATCGAACAGGCGGCTCCATGTGCCTGGGGCAATCGGACGGAGCACACGGGGCGGAGATGCGGATCGGACTGATCGCGGATATCCACGGCAACCTCGTCGCGCTGGACGCCGTCCTGACCGACATGGCGGACCGGGCCGTCGACCGGGTCGTCTGCCTCGGCGACGTCGCCGTCTTTGGCCCGGAGCCGGCCGGTGTAATCGGGCGACTCCGGGAGATTGGCTGCCCGAGTGTTGCCGGCAACACGGACGCCTGGCTGCTGGGTCCGGACGCCGCCGAACCGTCTTTGTCAGATGAAGCGGTCGGTCGGGCGCTGACGGAGTGGACGCGCCAGCAACTCGGTCCCGACGCGATGGCGTGGCTGCGGGACTGCCCATCGACCCTGTCCGTCGACCTGGGAGCCGCCGGGACGCTGCTCTGTGGCCACGGCTCCCCCCGATCCCACGAAGACGTGATCGCGGCCACGACGCCGGACGACAAACTGGAGTCGATGTTCGCCGGCGACCCCTGCGACGCCTTCGCCGGCGGCCACACCCACATCCGGCTGCTGCGCCAGACCGGTGACCGGACCCTGGTCAACCCTGGCAGCGTTGGGCTGCCGGGCGTCGGTCCGGGGACACCGGACCTGGCGGTCAATCGCAATGTCAGCTGGGCCGAGTACGCCATCCTCGATACGGCAGACGAATTGGTCAGCGTCGCGTTCCACCGGCTGCCGCTCGACCTCGTTCGCGTCGTCGCGGCGGGGTGGGCGGGCGGGATGCCCCATCTCGACTGGTGGGTTGGCCGCTGGGCGGTCGAGAGCAACAGCAGGTCACCGCTCCGGTGACCTGCTTCAGGATCGCCCCGGCCGCTATTCCAGATTGATTCGGCTGAGGCGGCGGGTGCTTAGCAGGATGCAGATCAACGCGGTGATCCCGGCGACCAGCAGGGCCGAGCGGAGCTGGAACGGGTTGTCGATCGAGATATTCGGGTCGTCCAGCAGCCGGGTGAAGACCGACTGGACGTACTGCTTGACGCTGACGAGCCGGATGCCGGACAGGTAGCGGCCGAGCAGGCTCTCCCAGACGAAGGCGTAGAAGATGCCGGCCAGCAGCGCCCGCTGGACGTACAGGCTGAGCAGCAGGAAGACCGACGCGAACATCACCACGCCGACGGCACCGGCGGCCAGGGCCGGCCAGAGCGCTGAGGTGAAGTCCGGGATCCGGTCGGCGAAGCGCGGGTCGGCCGCGTAGCGCTGCTCGGTCACGTTGCCGTCCGAGAACGACAGGACGATCGCCGTCACGACCTGGCCGAACAGGATCACCGGGATGCCGACCAGCACGACGCCGAGCCACTTCTCCAGCACGATCCGCAGCCGCGAGACCGGTTTCAGTGTCAGGTACGGCAGCGTCCGGTCCTCCAGCTCGTTGCCGAAGGCGCTCGTCGCGAGGATCAGCGTCGCGATCGGCAGCACCGTCGGCGCGAACAGGTTGAGGAACAGGGTGTCGGCGAAGAACTCGAACCGGGTGTCGCCGGGGCTGATCAGGTAGATCAGGGCGAAGACCGCCGGGATCAGACCGATCAGCCCGGCGATCCGGATCGCCTTGCCATCGAGGAACTGGCGGACCGTCAGCGTCGTGATCGGCAGCGGCCGAAAGAAGACGCCGGAGAGGGCGGTGACCATGGACGTGGGTCCTCCAGAGGTAGGTCTGTCATCCTGCACTTCGCTGCCCTTCAGGGCCGGTAATGCGGACGGCTTCCCGCCGCGCTACCGCTCGACCAGGTAAGCGAAGACGGAGTTGAGCGAGTCGTCAGCCGGCTGGATCTCGTACAGGCGGATACCGTTGCGCTGGGCCAACGCGGTCACGGCCCGGTAGAAGGCCCGCGCCTCCGCCGTCTGGGCCAGGATCAGCCCACCGGCATCGACCTCGACCGAGACGGTCGCCGGGTCGCCGATCAGGGCCGCGGCCAGCCGGCGCGGGTCGGCCGCCCGGATCCTGACCAGGTGCGGCCGGGTGTCGATCTTGTCCCGGATCGTCCGGTAGTCCCCCGCCGCGGCCAGCTTGCCGTTGATGATGACGACGATGTTGCCGGCGAACCGCTCGACCTCCTCCAGGACGTGGGAGGAGACCAGCACTGTCCGGCCCGACGCGCCGATCTGCTCGATGAGACCAATCAGGTTGGCCCGCTGGACCGGGTCCGTCCCGTTGAGCGGCTCGTCCATCAGCAGCACGTCCGGGTTGTGGACCAGCGCCGCCGCGACCTTGATCCGCTGCCGCATCCCCTTCGAGAACCCGCCCAGCTTCCGGTCGGCGACGTCCCGCATCTCGACCGTGCCGAGCGCCCAGTCGGTCGCCGCCTCAACATCCGGCAGCTTCTGCAGGAAGGCGTTCAGCCGGACGAACTCGCGCCCGGTCAGGAATGGGTAGAGCTCCTCCTGCTCCGGGACGAGGCCGATCCGGCGGTACGTCGCCGGGTGGCCGCGGACCGGCTCGCCGTGGACCGTCACACGGCCGCTCGATGTCGCGAGCAGCCCGGCGATCATCTTGAGCAGGGTCGACTTGCCGGCCCCGTTCGGGCCGAGCAGCGCCGTCACGCCCGGGCCGATCCCGAAGCTGACGTCGCTGACCGCAACCACGTCGCCGTACCACTTCGAGACCCCGTCGATGAGGATGGCCGGCGGGGCGGAGGTCGCGACGGCGCCATCCCGCCGGAGCTCGGGCGTCGCGCTGCCGGACGGCCGATTCGCCATCTGGGGCAAGCCGTTCGGGCTGGGTGGGCGCGTGTCGGTCGTGGGCGGGGCCTGAGCCATCCTGGTTCCTCTCGTCGGGTCAGTGGTCTGGTCGTGTCGGGACGGCGCATCGGAGGGTCAGCGCTCCGGTAGGTAGCGGGACAGGATCACGCCGACGCCGACGATGACCATCCCGGCGAGGAACGCGATGTAGCCCTCCGTCGGGTAGAGGGTGCTCGAGAAGACGACGTCCGGGTTGGCCGTGCCACTCGAGTCGGCGCCGGGAAAGAGCTGGGCCAGGAAGGCCGAGATCGTGTTGGACGGGCTCAGCAGGATGACGAGGTTCTCCCAGCGTCCCGGAACGACCTGAAGGAGCGTGTTCGCCAGCGTCTCCAGCACCAGGAAGCCGACGATCGTGACCGCGACGGCGATCGCCTTGCGGCCGGTGAAGGAGGCGATCATCAGCCCGCCGGCGCCGAGGAAGAAGGCGATCAGCATCCCGGCCAGCGCGATCCGGGCCAGATCGTCGAGGTTGTTCCCCAGCGCACTGAGGGGTGCGTCGGCCAGCAGGCTCCGCCCCAGCCAGAGGATGAAGGCCGGGACGAACGTGACCGTCAGCGTCAACAGGGCGGTCGCGAGCAGCTTGGCGAGGACGTAGTCCAGCCGGGTGATCGGGCGGGAGAAGTAGAGCGACAGGACGTTCTCGCGCCGGTCGCCGCAGAGCATCTCCGGCGCGATCGTCGCGACGAAGACGCCGATCAGCAGGAAGATAATGTTGAAGAACTGGTCATAGGGCATCACGGCCTGGCCGGTGAAGCTCTCGATCCCGATCGGGATGATCGCCGTCATGAAGGCCCCGATGTAGACGAGGATCGGGATGACCTTGGCGGTCCAGCTCTTCTTGATCCCCATCGCCCGGGCCATCGAGAAGCGGGCGAGTGCCCAGACCGACCCGGCCCGGCCGTGGCGGCTGCCCTCGTAGTGCTGGTAGCCACGGTCGAAGACCTCGCCGTAGCGCTCGCCGTCGACGGACGCCGAGCCGTTTGCCGGGAAGGTCGCGGGCTGGCCGGGGATCATCATGCGGGAACGCTCCTCAGCGACACGGCTGATGCAACGGTCTGAGTCAGGGGTGGGGTGAGCGGCCTACTGCGACGGCGAACGGCCGTCGCTCGGGGTCTGGCCGTCCTGCGCGTTGGCCTCGCCGATCCGGCTGAAGTAGATGTCCTCCAGCGAGCGGGAGCGGTTGCGCATCGACCGCAGCGCGATCCCGGTCGCGACCGCCGAGTCGCGGATCACGTCGTAGACCCGGTCGTCGTCGTGGCGGACGATGATCTCGTCCCAGACCGACGACCGCTCGGGCTGACCGACCGTCAGGCCGTGCTGACGGAGGGTCTCAATGAAGGGCTGCGGGTTGCCGTCGATCCGGAGCAGGAGATCGCCACCGCTCAGTTCCTGGAGTCCCCGGATCGATTGATTGGCGATCAACCGGCCGCGGTCGAGAATGACGACGTGGTCGCAGGTGTGCTCGATGTCCTCGAGGATGTGGGAGGACATCACGATGCTGATTCCCATCGAGCGGCTGATCCGGCGGATCAGGGCCAGCATCTCGTCGCGGCCCTGCGGGTCCATGCCGTTGGTCGGCTCGTCGAGGAAGACCAGTTGCGGATCGTGGACGAGCGCCTGGGCGATCTTGACCCGCTGTTTCATACCGGTCGAGAAACCGCGGATCAGCCGGTAGCGCTCCTCATCCAGCCCGACCTGGTACAGCACGTCGGCGGCCCGCTGCCGGGCGGCCCTCGTCGGCAGGCCGCTCATCTCGGCCATGTGGGCGACGAAGTCGGCGGCCGTCGAGCCCGGCGGCAGGCAGTCGGACTCGGGCATGTAGCCGACTTGCTGCCGGACCCGGATCGCGTCCTTCCGCGAATCAAGCCCAAGCACCCGGGCGCTGCCGGACGACGGCGCCGAGAGGCCGAGCAGCAGCCGGATCAGGGTCGTCTTGCCGGCACCGTTGGCGCCGAGCAACCCGATCGCGCCGGCCGGGACCTCGGCGGTCAGCCCCTGTAGGGAGACGACCTTGCCGTGCGTCTTGCGCAGCCCGCTGGTCGCGATCACCGTCGCGCCGTCCGAAGCCGCCCGGCCATCGCGGACGATGGTCGTTGGGGCCGGGGCCATCAGGGGGGCGCTCACCATGATCGGATCGGATCCTCTCACTCAGGGAATGTCAGGTTCACGCGCTGTGTTATGGAACCGAGTGTATCAGCCAGAATCGACGACTCTGTGACAGAGCGGTGATGCAAAGGTGGCGCCGAGGTACTGGGTTCACTCTATGGTGTACCAGCTGTCCCCATCGGCGCGACCGTGGACTGGAAGGCCCTTGGCGCCAGATCCAGCTCGTAGCGATCCGGCTCCGTGAGAAGTGGATCGAGCTGGGGAACCCGCGTCTTGACGAGCGCAAGCGTCTCGGCCAGCACGTCGCGGAGCCGGGCGGTCGCCACGAGGGGTGGGTCTCTGTACATCTGCCGCAGCCGCGGGCCGATGCCCACCGGGGCAACGGGCAACGTATCGAGCGCCTGGTACATCCATTTGTACGTCGGAAACCAGCGTCCGTTGAGCGCTAGCAGGACCAGGAACAGGCTGCACTGGATGTCGCTGAGGGTGTGGAAGAACGCGGTCGGGTTGTCGCGCCGGGCGGCGTACTGGAGATGGCGCAGGTGGAAATGGGGCAGATAGTACTCCAGGAATCGGATGGCGAGCGGCTCCGGGTAGTCCGCGAGGCGATCCTTCCAGGGCTGGACGAGCCCATCGCTCAGGAGCGGCACCCCGGACTGGATCGTGTCCAGCAGGCCATTGGCCTCCAGGTCGATGCTGTGGTCGACCAGCACGGCGTCCAGCGCCGCTTCCTCGGCCGCGCCGGTGCGGGGCCAGACGTCGACCGGGAAGCCGCCGATCAGCCAGGCGCTGTCATGGCCCGGGTGGGCCGGGCGATAGCGGAACGCGGCGCCAAACACCGCCATGACCGCGTGGCGAAGGTCCGGGTCGGGGACGATGTCCCAGTACAACAGGAGCTCCAGGTCCGAGTACATGTCGCTATAGCCATGGGCGACGGAGCCACCGACGAGAACGGCGCGGATGTCTGCGAACTGGCGGAGGCGGTCCGAAAGATCGCGAGCCAGCTCGAGCCGCCATGCTACCTGCGGGTTCATGCACACTTTTCGTTCCCCGACACCTGATGGGAGGCAGACTCAGGAGATATCCAGTATCGACTCCGGGGAGTTTGGAGCGGCAGCGGTTTTCATCGTCGGTTCCCGGTGGCGCAGGGGCTGTCCGTAAGGACATGGCGCTCGCTGCACTGGCCCTACTCGCTCCGCTGCCACGCGGTCCGGCGCCAAACCACGTAACGGTGCAAGGCGACCAGAGCACATTGGGCTCATTACGCCATGCCCGTTCCGCGTCACTGCTCCTGCCCTCCGTGGCGATGGCCGCCGCGCCAGCCGGTCAGCGCCAGCCGAGGGAGAGCGGATGACACGACGTTAAACACCGACGCCATTGGCAGACAGGATTGAACAAGGCTATGTGTAGGACATCCTTCACGTCATTCCCCCAGCGGCGCTTACCAATAGCCTGTTTTCGGTACACGCTTCCGATTTGAATGAGGTGTTGGCGACGCGATCGAACACGATGCGGTCAGGGTCTGCCGGCGATGACAGCCCGACGGATCGAAGGAATCGACGGCCGGGTGATCAGGCGGCGAGGCCGGAGGCTATTCCCGGACAGACATCAGAAAGGCAGGCACGAAATCCGCCGACGATGAGCGGCGGGTGAAGTCGCTCTCATCGCTGAACCCGTGCCTGCCCTGTTTGCTCACCCGTTGCCGGTCGCGCCTAGTCCTGAAGGTGGGCCTCGAGGAACCAGAGATCCATGTCCGCCTGCCGGGAGATGTCGGTGAACAGATCGGCGCTGTCCTTGTCCTCGAACTCGTCGGCCACGTCGATGGCGGCGCGCGATGAGGTGGCGTAGTTGCCCCAGCGCTCGACCAGCGCGGCGACGTGGTCCATCCCGCTGGTGATGTCGGTCGGGTACTCCGGCAGCTTCGAGGCCGCGGCCGACATCCGGACGGTCCCGGTCGCGTAGCCGCCCATCGCCGTCACGCGCTCGGCGATCAGGTCGATCCAGTCCTCGACGTGCTCGGCGTGAGCATCGAACAGCAGGTGCAACTGGTAGAAGTCCTTGCCCTTGACGTTCCAGTGAGCCTGCTTGGTCTGGGAATACAGGTCGAGCGAGTCGGCGAGCTGCTGGTTGAGCGTCTCGATGACGCGAGCCTTGGTCGGATCCGGCAGGCTGTTGTGGTTCGGGAACATCCGGGTGCTGGCCCTGGTGGCGGTTGTCATGGCGTCATCCTCTTCTGTATGGGAGCGGTCTGGAACGGCGTGCCGAGGCGCCAGACGGCGGGGTGTCAACGCCGGGTTGTCCGGGCCGGCACGCTTGCGCCGTTGACAGCGCAGACCCGGTGCCACTGCCCGTCGACGGAATCGATCGGGGCGATCTGCTTTGAGCGACACGCCGGGAGAGGTCGGTCATTGACCATCTCTCGGTTCTGGCACACTGGTCGGATGCGATACCCGTATCTTGAGATAATCGTGCCAAACAGTCAACGAACCATCGGGAATGTCGCCAGTGCTGGTCCGGAATATTGCGGTGTACGGTCATCTATCCTGCCAACCGATTGTCGTGCATACTCCACCCTGCGCCAATTGTGCGTCCAGCCTGTCCCGCAGCGGGAGCCACGATGTCGATGCCGCATGATCCGACCGTTGCCCCGCCGCCGGATGCTGTCCCGACGATGGCGGCCGGGAGCTGGTCGGTCTACCGCGACCGGATGATCATGGCCGGACGGATGACCGCTGCCGTCGGCTGGGCCGGCCTGGCGACGCCGCTCGACCGCGTGCCGGGCGTCTTCGTCGTGGCGGATCGGTTCCGCGACGATGAGCAGGTTCTGGACATCGGCCACGCCCATGACTTGCGGGCCCACTTCGCCGACACCCAGCGGATCGCGCCGTGGCATGACCGGGCCGCTGGTCAGGTCGTGATCTATACGATCCCGAACCCGACCGTCCTGGATCACTTTCTTCCCGCCGACTCTCACTCGGGCGTCGCCTCGGAACTGCTCTCCGACTGAGGATTGACGCGAACTCCCTCCCCCGCGATGCCAGGCGTCCGTGCCCAGTGGTCCTCGCCCGCGCCGCTCACCGACCAGTCCGGCGCATGGCCAGGCCCTGCCCCGCCAACCCGCCCATCTGGATGGACATCGCCGTCCCCGAATGGCTGGAGCCCGGGCCAGGGTCGTCCGGCGGCTCCCCGCGCCCAGCCCACACGATCCCCGTCGATCGACTATTATGAAGATGTTAAGAGGCCCCGATCGACCCGATTTCCCATCGCTCTGGCCCACTCGTGGCTGGAGCGATCGTCATCCGGGAGAGTCGGGGCGCACTGTCGGAATCGTGCCGGATGGATGGGGGGGTAATGGGTATGCAAGAGATGATCCCGATGCCGGCGACGCTGTCGATCGGGCCACGAGCGGCCGCCTCGACCAGTCTGCTGAAAGCGGTCCGCGATGCCTGGGGGCTCGGCACGATCGTCGACCTTGCGGGTCTGGGCGACGTCGGCGGAACCTACAACCTGAACGTCCGCCTTCAGACGGACCGCGGCGACGTCGTCATGCGCGTCTACCGGCCGTGGGTTGGTCCGGACCGGCTGGCCGCCGTCCAGGCGCTGCGCGAGGCCCTCTGGCGGGCCGGTGTCCCCGTGATCACCCCACTGATCAGGCCGGACGGCTCGACGATGCTGGCCTACGGTGACCGGCTGATCGAGGTCGAGCCCTGGGTGTCCAGCGACGGCGGCGCCGACAGCTGGGAGCGCTATCTCGCCGCGGCGGGCGACCTCGGCAAGCTCCACCTCGCCCTGCGTCAGGTGGACCTGCCGGTGCCGTTCGTCCCGGCCCCGGTCAGCAACGTCCTGAGCGAGGAGGTGTTCGATGACTGGCTGTGCCGGACCCGTCAGTCCGTGGCGAATGCCCCGATGAGCCTGGAGCGCTTCGCCGCCCAGCATTCCTGCGACGAGGCCGAGCGCCTGCGACGGGTCATCGCCGCCATCCCCGGAACCGAGCCGTTCATGCAGCTGACGCACGGCGACTTCGCCCACGAGAACGTCCGCTTCTTCGGCGCCGCCCCGGTCGCGATCCTGGACTTCGACTTCGCCGATCATCGCGACCGGCTGTCCGACATCGCCCACATCAGCTACTGGATGTTCGAGCACCTCCAGTGGGACACGCACGCCGCCGCCCGGGACTGGCGCCAGGTTAGCGGGATCATCGCGGGGTTCGGCGCGACGTCGGGGTTGCCGCTCACACCGGACGAGATCCGGCGGCTGCCGCTGATGATGGCGACCATTCCCCTGACCTGGGTGGCCGAAGCCTGGCTGCTGGACGACCCGGTCGCGGCGGTCGGCATCGTTGCGCCTCAGCTGGCGACGGTCGCCTGGATGCTCGCCAACCACGCCGATCTCGCCGCGATGTGGCTGGACGATCAGTCCTGACGTCTTCCAACCACCGGGCTCTCCGACCTGATCGATCCCTGTGGCACGATAGGGGGTATGGACGACCCCAGCATGTTGGCCACGGTCACGCCGCTCGGTCCCCGGGGGAGATCATCTCCTGGCCTGATCGCGATGGCGCGATCGGCGTGGGGGCTCAACCCGGTCACCGGCACGACTGACCTCGGCGGAACCTACAATCTCAATCTTCGATTACAGACTTCAGGAGGGCCCGTCGTCCTTCGGGTCTACCGGCCGTGGGTCTCGCCCGATCGGCTGGCGGCGACGCAGGCCATCCGTCTTGGCCTTCGGGATCTCGGATTGCCAGTCGTCGCCCCGCTTCCAGCCAGTTCCGGGGCGATGGCGGTCACGGTCGCCGGACGGCTGGCCGAGGTCGAGCCCTGGCTGCCCGACGGCGGCGGGACGGACGACCGGGGCCGGCTCCTGGCCGCGGCCGGGCTGCTTGGCCGGCTGCACGTCGGGCTACGAGCAGTCCAGCCGGCCGTCCCGATCGTCCGCGCTCCGGTCACCAACGATCTCTCGCCGCGCGTCTTCGGTGACTGGCTGGCCCGGACGGCACGGGCCGTCGCGGCGGCTCCCCGAACGGACCAGACCGATGTCGCTGATCAAGCCTGCCGGGAGGCCAGGATCATTGCCTTCGCGATGCCTAGCGTTCCCCGACACTCCCGAAATCGTCAGGTCGTCCATGGCGACTACGGCCACGAGAACATCCGCTTCACCGGTTCGGTCGCCACGGCGATCGTGGACTTCGACTTCCTCCACGAGGGCGAGCGGATCGTTGATCTTGCCGACCTCGCCTTCAGCCCCCACTGGATGAGCGAGTTCGGGCAGATCGATCTGCCTCCGACCGATCGCGACTGGGACGTCGTCTCCGACCTCATCCACCGCTACGACGAGTCGAGCGACCAGACGATAACGGCGGACGAGATCGGAGCCCTTCCCCTGGCGATGGCGGCCGTCCCGCTGAACTGGCTGGCGGCGTCGTGGCTGCTGGAGGATCCGGTCGCCGCCGTCTGTCTCGTCGCCCCGGAGCTCGCGACGGCGGCCTGGCTGGTCGAACACCACCGCGAGCTGGCGAGGCGCTGGGCGTCCCGGCAGACCCGCAACCAGATGATCCCTTCTCCTCGATTAGTCAGCCCATTGCGGCCATCGTCGTAGGGTCATCCGCTCTCGCTTCGCTGGCGGTAACCGGCCACCGCAGCGGCTATCGCCCCATAGGGCGATAACGGTGCTCGCGAACCGCGAATCTCATTGATCGCACGTCCGACTCGCCAACCTCATATTCCTGAAACGCATGGTTAAACGCCAACATTCCAATCGCGGGGTGCAGGCACGCCTGACGGCGAAGGCCGGTGCGGCGGCCGGGCTCGCAAGCGTCGCCCCTACGGAGGCTCCGCAGCACCGCACCGCACGGCACCTGATGGGAGCTGACCCGCATGCCGCTTACCCTGTCCGGAGGGCCGGCAGCAGGTCGGTCGCGATCCGGCCCATCGTCTCCATCTGGTGCGGCTCCGGGCCGTCCACGATGAAGTCGGTGATCCCGACCTCGCGGTACATCCCCACCATCTGGGTAAAGGCGTCCGGCGATTCCCACGGGTCGAACGCCAGCCGGTTGGCCATCGTGTCGCGGGGGACCTGGCCGAAGAACGACCGGATGATCGCCCGAGGGTCACGTCCGACCCTGGCGCAGGCCTCGTCCAGCTGGTCGTTGCGCTCCCGGATCTCCGCGACGGTCCCGAAGGAGTTCCAGCGGTCGGCGTAGCGGGCGACGGTGGCGAGCATCCGCGGCCCGTGGGCACCGAGCGTCAGCGGCGGCCGGGGGCGCTGGCGGCTGGCTGGGGAGAGCGCGGCCCCGTCGAGCCGATAGTACGTCCCCGTGAAGCTGCCGCCGGCCTCGCGGAGCAGCAGGTCGAGGATCGCGACCGCCTCGGTGAAGCGGCCGACCCGCTCGGCGGCGGCGGGGAAGTCGACGCCGAACTGCTCGTGCTCGCGGACGTACCAGCCCGCCCCCAGCCCGACCTCGAGCCGGCCGCCGCTGATCTGGTCCAGCGTGATCGCCATCTTGGCGAGCAGGGCCGGCAGACGAAAGGTGTTGCTGGAGACGAGCACCCCCGCCCGGATCGTCCGCGTCTGGGGGATAATGGCGGCCAGTGTCGTCCAGCCCTCCAGATACGGCTCCTCTGGGCCACTGGGCCGCTGGAAGTGGTCGGTCAGCCAGGCCGTGTCGAAGCCGAGTTCCTCGTAGAGCCGGAACTGCCGGACGAGCTCGGGGAACGGGAGCGTCGGGTTACGGCAGATCCCGAACGTGAGCGGGCGAGGAGTGGAGGCAGCGGCGACCGGCTCCGCGCTGGTCGGTTCGGCGAACGTCATCTTCGGTCTCCTGTGGCGTCCGGATCGGCTCGGTGCCGGTGACACCCGACCCCGCAAGGCGGCCATTGTCCCGGTACCGGCGATCATGCGCCACCGGTTGGCGGAGGAACCGGCATGATGGTCCCGACCGGGGCCCTGACTGCTCGCCCGCTGATGTAGCATGAGCGACCGCTTGGGTTTCCGGCAGGTTCAGCATGACCGAACCTGCCACCCATGACCGCGCATCGATCTCCGGTTCCCGAACCTCGCTGTCGCCGCTCGTCATGGCCAGCGATCGTCGCACCCCCACGCACCGAGGTCCTGAATTGACGTCAGACAACCGGAAGAAGATCGTCATCGTCGGTGGCGGCATCACCGGACTCGCCGCGGCTCGGGCCGTGGCGATCGCCGCGCCCGGGGTCGAGGTCACCGTCCTGGAGGCGGCCGACCGCCTCGGCGGCAAGATCGTCACCATCCGGGAGGACGGCTTCGTCATCGAGGGCGGCCCGGAGTCGTACCTCGCCGCCAAGAGCTGGATGACCGATCTCTGCGCGGAGCTGGGTCTGGCCGGCGAGCTGGAGGGAACGCGGCCCGAGAACCGGGGCAGCCGGGTGCTCTGGGGCGGGAGGCTGCTCCCGATCCCGGACGGGCTGAGTGGACTCGTCCCGACCCGGCTCCGGCCGATCGTCACGTCACCCCTGCTGTCGCCAGCCGGCAAGGCCCGGATCGCCCTCGATTGGGTGCTGCGGCCCCGGACGGACGCCAACGACGAGTCGCTGGAGCGGTTCATCTCGCGCCGTCTCGGGCGGCAGGCCTACGAGCGCCTGATCGAGCCGCTGATGGCCGGCATCTATGCCGGCGACGGCAGCCAGCTCAGCACGATAGCGACCTTCCCCCAGCTCCGGGCCGCCGAGCGCGAGCACGGCGGGATCATCCGCGGCGTGATCGCCAACCGGAAGCGGGCCCAGGCCAGCGGGGCCCCACCTCGGGCGGGCTTCGTGACCCCGACCGGCGGGATGGGCCGGATCGTCGAGGCGCTGACCGCGGACCTCGTTGGCCGGGGCGTCGCGCTGCGGACCGGCGTGACGGTCTCGCGGCTGGTTCGGTCGGAAGAAGGGGCGGCCTATCGCTATCTGGTCCGCACGGCCTCCGGAGAGGAGTTGCCGGCCGACGGACTGATCCTGACGACACCGGCTCCGGTCACCGCCGACCTGCTGGCCGACGACGGCCACGGCCTGGCCCCCATCGCCGGCGCCAACCTGCGCCACGTCCCGCATGTCAACAGCGTGACGCTCTCGCTGGCCTTCCATCGCCGTGACATCGACCACCCGCTGCGCGGGTATGGCTACGTCGTGCCACGAGTCCAGCGCCGGCCGATCCTCGCCTCGACCTGGACGTCCTCGAAGTGGGCCGGCCGGGCGCCGGACGGGCAGACGGTGCTCCGCTTCTACATCGGCCGGGTCGGTGGCCGCGACGGGATCGCCCTGACCGACGATGAGATTCAGGAGCTGGCGCTGGCCGAGATGCGGGACGTCCTCCGGGTGGACGCCACTCCGACGCGGCGCTGGGTGTCCCGCTGGCCGGGCGGTAGCCCACAGTACACCGTCGGCCACGTCGAGCGGATCGCCGAGGCCGAGCGTCGCGTCGCGGCGATCCCCGGGCTGGCGATCGCCGGCTGTAGCTACCACGGCGTCGGCATCCCCGACTGCGTCCGCTCCGGCGAACGGGCCGCCCACCGCGTCGTCTCCCACGTCGCTCCCGCTTCCGCTGCCCCGAATCCTCCGGCCTGACCCCTCCAGCGAATCTGGACCAGATTGACGTCGAGGAGATCGTCAAGCGACTGCGCCGCGCGATGGCACGCAAGCCCTACGCACTGGAGGCAGACATCCTGGTTTTGTCACTCCCAGACAAGGACATCGACAACAAAGAGCGAACCTCCTCGCCAGTCCCGGTGAGGAGGTTCGCTCTGTCAACGTTTCACAAGGAGAAACGATCAGGCGCCGATCTCGACGGTGAACCCTCCGGGGGCCGCGACGTAGAACCCGTAGGCGTGATGCCGCTCCGGGGCCGCGATGTCGAAACCGTCCGCCTTCAGCCTCGCGTTGAGTCCGTCGACGGTCTGTTCGGTCTCGACGAAGAACCCGATATGGAACGTGCCAGGGTAGTCGACTGTCCCGGGCCGACCCACCTTCATCAGGGTCAGCACGAATCCGTCGTCATCCCGCAGGACATCCATCCCACCATTCCCGCCCATGGATGAGAGGCCGAAGTACGTCTCCAGAAACGATGCCGCGGCGCGAACATCCGTTACCGTCAGGTTGACATGATTGAGCCGCATACCGACAGCCTCCCGGGATCCGCTGATCTCATCCGATCGCGTCGAGCGCATCTCGTCCACCTGCCGTTTGGAAGCCAACCGGCGCCGGTGAGCTCCCCTTCCAGGCGAACCGCTGGGCCCCCTAACGCAATCATCGAACGACGTGCCGTCCCGTCCGGACTGGGCGGTGAAGGCAGTCTGATCGACCCATAGATCATCTGCACATAGATGAGCCAGGGTGACTCAACGACCTTCATTCAGACAGATCAACCTGGCGGCATGACCACTGCGTTCATCGCCGACGTCCGGGTTCGCCCGCAACCGATGAGGCATCCTTGAAGATGACGGTCGAGCTACGCCAGGACGTCACCCAGGGCCGCGAGCAGCTCGTCGACCTGCGGCCGCTCCCAGATCAGCGGCGGCAGCAGGCGAAACGTCAGTGGGCCGGCCGGCAGGACGAGCACGCCCCGCTCCTGGAGCCCCTTGAGCGTCGGCGTGACACGCTGCTTTAGCTCGACGCCGATCATCAGACCGCGCCCGCGAATCTCCCGAACCTTCGGCGAACCCAGGCCGCGGAGCCCGGCCAGCAGCTCGTCGCCGAGCGCGGCCGAGCGGGCGAGCAGATCCAGCTCGCGGAACTGCTGGAGCGTAGCGAGCGCCGCTCGGGCCGCCAGGGGGTTGCCGCCGAACGTCGAGCCGTGGGCCCCGCCGGGGACCTTCGCGCTGATCTCCTCCGTCACCAGCGTCAGGCCGATCGGGAAGCCGTTGGCCAGTGCCTTGGCCGTGACGAGGATGTCCGGCACGATCCCGGCGTGGTTGCTCGCCCACCAGTCACCCGTCCGGAACCCGCTCTGGATCTCGTCCATGATCAGCAGGACGCCGCGCTCGTCGCAGATCCGCCGGACGGCCCGGAGGTAGGCGTCATCGGCCGGGAAGATGCCGGCCTCGCCCTGGACCGGTTCGAGGATGACCGCCGCCGTCTCGTCGTCGATCGCGGCGGCGAGGGCATCGGCGTCGGCGAAGGGGACGTGGGTCGCCGGGATCGGCATCGGTTCGAACGGCTCCCGGTACTTCGGCTCGGCCGTGACGGACAGCGCCCCGAGCGTCCGGCCGTGGTACCCCTTGCGGGCCGCGACCAGCCGGTGCCTGCCCGTCGCGGCGATCGCGAACTTCAGCCCCGCCTCGACCGCCTCCGCGCCGGAGTTGCTCAGGAAGGTGCGGGTCAGCCCGGCCGGGGCGATCGCCTGGATCTCGCGAAGGAGCTCGGCTCGGACGTCGCTGGTGAAACTCTGGTGACAGGTCGTCAGCGTCGCGAGCTGATCGGTCAGGGCGGCGGCGAAGGCGGCGTTGGCGTGGCCGAGCACCGCCACACCGTAGTTGCTCATCGCGTCGAGGTAGCGCCGGCCGGTGTCGTCGTAGAGATAGGCGCCCTCACCCCGGACGAGCGTCAGACCGCGCTGGGCGTAGAGCGGAACCTGGTGCTCCCGCTCCGTCGTCACGATCTCCTCGGCCGACAGTCCAGTGACCGTGTCGCGTTGCTCGGTGGTGGCAGTCATCGGCGGGTCTCCGGGTTGGGATCGGGCGGGCAGGTTCATACGGCTGCGGCGGGCCGGACAGACAGAGCCGCATCGGTAACTGGGACCGGGCCAGAACGTGATGACGGTCGGTCGGTCGATGTATCGACACAGCATAACGAAGATCCTCGCCCCGGACAGGGGGTAGGCAATACAGTGGCGCGTCCAGACGACACCCCGTTCGCTGACACAATTTGTTTGGTAGCATTAACTACATTTTTCCAGAAAGATGGCACCTCCACTGCACCCTGACGATCAACCGGACGCGGTGCGGGCCATGACTGGCCATGCAGCGATCGTTACGGGCCACTCGACCAGACGAATCAGGAGACAGCACCATGACCGGCATCACCAACTATCCTCTGTCCCGGCGCACGGCCGTGCAGCTCGGCGGCGTCGGTGCCGGCGCGGCCGCGCTGGCGATCGGCTCCAACCGGTTCTCGGCCAGAGCCCAGGACGCCACCCCGGCGGCGGGCGGCACACCCGGTGCCAGCGGCTCGGCCTCGGACGCCATCCTACAGGTCTACCCGTACGAGCTGCCGGACCTCCCCTACGCTTACGATGCCCTGGAGCCGGTGACGTCCACCACCACCCAGGAACTCCACCATGATGGACTCCATGCCAATTACGTGACCACGGTGAATGCGGCCCTGGAAGGCGCTTCGGACGCGCAGGGTTTCACACTCGGGGATCTGTTGCTCAATCTGGCAATCGTTCCCGAGGACGATTTCACGGCGGCGAACGGTGTCGTCAAGTCTCGCCGGATGGTCGTCCAGACCAACGCCGGTGGTCACTACAACCACAGCATCTGGTGGGACTCGATGAGCCCCGACGGCGGCGGCGAGCCGAGCGGTGCCTTGGCTGACGCCATTACGTCGGCGTTTGGCGATTTTGCCGCCTTCCAGGAGTCGATGAAGCTCGGTGCCCTCGGTAACACCGGGTCCGGCTGGACATGGCTGATCTCCGACTCGGCCGGTGCGCTCAGCATCACCGTCACGCGGAACCAGGACAACCCGCTCATCACCGGCGAGGGCTACCCGGTCTTCGGCATCGACAACTGGGAGCACGCCTACCTGCTCGACTACACGTCCGCCAGCGGTCGCGGGGAGTACATCGACGCCTGGTGGGACATCGCGAACTGGTCGTTCATCGGCGGCCGCTACGACGCCTACGTCGGTGCGTAGTCAGTAGTCCACATCTCATCAACACGCCCTTCGGTCGGCCTGCCGCGGCGGTGTCCTTCACGGGATGCCGCCGTTGCGTTCGTCACCCGCCGGCCCCGGTCAGGGTCGTCAGCAGATGCCGAGCGGCGGCGGAAAGCGAACCTTCCCGCCGGTGGATCGCGATGATCGGGACGGTCGCGGTCAGCTCCGGCACTGGCAGGATGGTGAGCGCCCCGAGGCGCAGCTCCTCCTCGATCGCGCTCATCGGAAGCAGCCCAACGCCGAAGCCGGCCTCGATCAGCCGCTTCTGGGCGGTCAGGCTGTCGATCTCGATCACCGGCTCCGGTTCGAGGCCGACCAGCCCGAGTTGCCGCCGCAGGAGCCGGGCGAACGGTTCGCCCGACGCCGCGGCGCCGACCGGGTAACTGACCCACGGCTGACCAGCGAGATCTTCTGGCCCGACCGGACAGGAGGTGGCCAGCGGCGAGTCCGGCGCGCAGACGACCACCAGTTCCTCCTCACCGAACGGAACCGAGACGAGGCCGGGCGACGGGTCGGTAAAGTAGCGCAGCCCCATGTCGGCTTCGCCCTGTCGGACCGACTGACTGACCCCATCGCTGCGGTCCGTCCGGATCGTGACATGGACATCGGGGAACCGCTCACGAAAGGCCCGCAGCCGCCGGGGGAGCGCCGTGCTGGCGAGCGTCCCAACGAGGGCCAGCGCGACCCGCCCCGCGACGCGATCATCCAGTTCCCGAACCGCGCGAAGTCCGTCTCCCGCCGCGGCGCCGATTCGCTCGGCGTGGGGCAGGAACGCCTCGCCGGCCGCGGTCAGCCGGACCCCCTGCGGGATCCGGTCGAACAGCCGGGTACCCAGTTCCCGCTCCAGTGTCTCGATCCGCCGGCTGACGGCGGGCTGGGACAGGTGCAGCAGCAGCGCCGCCCGCGTGAACTGCCCGGTCCTGGCAACCGCCAGGAACGCCTCGATCTCGATCATCTCCATACGCATCAGCTTATCGCATGGCACGCCATGACTCATCGCATTGGCCGCATAGCGGTTCGGGGCCTAGGATGGCGTACCTGGATCGCCTATGCCTCCGACCGAGGGCCCTGCCATGCGAGCGTCCTTTCGCCCTGTCGCCACCGGAACCGCGTCCGAACCGACCGATCCAATCGCCGCCGTGACACATCCCGACCCCTACCCGTACTACCGCCGTTTGGCCACCGGGGGTCCGATCCAGTTCGATCAGCGTCTCGGACTGTGGGTCGTCAGCGGCCATGCCGCGATCGGCGCGGTCCTGACCAGTCCGGCCATGCGGACCCGGCCAGTCGCCGAGCGCGTCCCTGCCGGTCTCGTCGGGACGGCGACCGGCGACGTCTTCGCCCGGCTGGTCCGCATGACCGACGGGGCGCGAAGTCAGGAGGTCAGGAATGCGCTCCGGGTTGCCCTTGCGATGGTGCCGCCGGAGGACGCGTGGCGGCTCGCCGACGAGACCGCCGTGCGCGTCTTCGCGAGAGCGATCGCTTCCGGAGATCCGGACTGGCCGACCGGGATGCTGTTCGCACTCCCGGTCACGGTGATGGGAGCCCTGCTGGGGCTATCCGGCCCGGCGCTCGATGGGTTGACGGAGCTCGTTCGCCCATTCGCCGCCGCCATCGCTCCGGCGCCATTCACTGGCTCCGCCTCGGTGGGCAACCGGGCGATTCACGACCTCGCCGGGCAGATCGGCGCCCTACTCGACCCGTCGCCCGGCCGGACGCCCAGGCTCCTCGGCGCGTTCGTCCAGCAAGCAGAAGCGGCCGGAGCGGCCGAGCGCGCCACGATCGTCGCCAACGCGATCGGACTGTTGTTCCAGAGCCTTGACGCCACCGCCGGGCTGATCGGCAATACGCTCCGGGCGCTCGCGTCCCGGCCGAATCTCCTGGCAATGGTCACGGCTGAACCGGATCGGCTCGCCAGGATCATCGACGAGACCCTTCGCCACGACCCACCAGTCCAGAACACCCGGCGGTTCTTCGCCGAGACCACAACAGTCGCCGGACAGGTCATCGAGGCGGGCGCCACACTCCTGTTGCTGCTCGCATCGGCCAACCGGGACCCGGCCGCCTTCTCCGACCCGGACCTCTTTGACCCGAACCGCGACAACAGTCAGACAGCCCTGACATTCGGGCTTGGGCCGCACCGGTGCCCCGGCCAGCAGCTTGCCCGGTCGATCGCCCTCGCGGGTATCACGCACGGCATCCGGCATGATCTCGCTGATCCACGCGTGTTCGCGACGCCACGATTCGTCCCCTCACCGAACGCCCGCGTCCCGATCCTCACCGCGCCGGAACCTCAAGCGGCCTACCACCTCGGATACCCCGGGAGGACACCATGATCGCTGTGATCTTCGAACTCGATCCGGCCGACGGGCAGCGCGAGCGGTACCTCGACATCGCGGCCGAACTTCGGCCGCTCCTAGACGACATCGACGGGTTCCTCTCGATCGAGCGGTTCGAGAGTCTGTCCCAGCCCGGCCGGATCCTGTCCCTCTCTTTCTGGCGGGACGAGGCGGCGGTCGCCCAGTGGCGCAACCTTGAGCAGCATCGCCTCGCCCAGGCGGCGGGCCGGACATCGATCTTTCGAGACTATCGCCTGCGGATCGCCGAAATCAGCCGCGACTACGGCTTGAACGAACGGCGGGAAGCACCGCGTGACAGCCGCCACCAGCACGGATGACGTGATCCGGTGCGCAGCATGGGTATGGTGCGGCACTTGAGATCTTCCCTGAATGGAGTATGATCATTTCGTAGCTTTTCAGGTCGAGAACTGATTCAATGTGCTCGCCGAAGGGCATTTCGGGGAGGGCGTGTCTTGGTGTATCCGGAGGCGAGATGACGCAGCTAACTGGGATCGCTGGCGATGCCGGAAGCGGACACGCCCTTCTGGTCACGCCGACCGGAGGCGATTCGACCGACCTGACGACCCTTCCCGATGCGCCGCAATCCGTGGTCGCCCGCGACCTGCTGCTCACCCAGTTCCAGATGGACCACTGGCTGCGGCCATGGGTCCGGCGCGAGCGTCTCGGCCTCAGCCCGTCGCTCGCCAGCGTGCTCTACCTGATCCGGGACGAGGCGACGCCGACGCTGCGCAGCCTGGCCGACCGGCTGGACGTAACGCCGACCGCGATCACCTCGATCACCGACCGGCTCGAGGCGCTGGGCTACGTGCGCCGGGTCCGGACATCGCTCGACCGGCGCCGGACGCAGCTGGAGATCACGGAAGCCGGCCGCGAGATCAGCTTCCGGATCGAGGAGTCCTTCGTCGAGGACATCCAAGCCATCCTCAGCGCCTGGGACGAGGATCGATTGATGTCGATCCAGGAATCCGCCCGGACACTGAGCGCGTTCCTCCGCGAACTCAACACCAGCAACGACGCCCGCCGCCGCGGCTGACCGCCAGGGGTCGCTATCCTCGTTGCGGCGGCGGCGCGTTCGAGGCGGATCGCGGGTCGCGCCGCACGGCCGACCGGCTCTCGATCGCGCGCGTCACCAGCAGGACGACACCAAGCAGCCCGATCCCCCAGAGCCAGGCTCCGGCGACGTCGCTGGGCCAGTGCGCCAGTGTGACGACACGAGCGTACCCACAGGCCAGGATCGCCGCGGTCGCCAACAGTACCGCGACAACACGGGCGCCTGGCGACGGGGCCAGGCGAAACACAACCACGACCAG